>Ga0058692_1000341_pt1 | contig 22814 bp, 16 predicted proteins | sample AgamicAtAmrz_FD_55216 | JGI IMG/M metagenome (GOLD analysis project Ga0058692, IMG submission 55216) | Agave microbial communities from Guanajuato, Mexico - At.Am.rz | ecosystem: Host-associated > Plants > Roots > Rhizosphere | place: Guanajato, Mexico | collected 2012-06-07 | reverse complement strand
GAACGCCTGATGGAGGGCTTTGCCTTCCTGACCTCCCGCGTACAACTGAAAATGGACGCCGAATTTCCCCGCTTCTCCCAGCGTCTGCTGGAGATGGTGGCACCCAACTATCTCGCGCCGACGCCGTCGATGGCGATTGCGGAGCTGACGCCGGACAGCGCGAAAGGGGATCTGAGCAATGGCTTTGTGGTGCCGCGCGGTACCATGATGGACAGCCAGGTGATGAAGAAGAATGGCGTTACCTGTAGCTATACCACCGCGCATGATGTCACGCTGTTACCGCTGAAAATCAGCCAGGTGGAACTGGGCGGCGTACCTGCCGATCTGCCGCTGGCGAAAGTTGGCCTGAGCCAGCGCGGGGCGCAAAGCGCGCTGCGTATTCGTGTGAGCTGCGATGGCCCGGTCAACCTCGGCCATCTCGATTTCGATCGCCTGGAACTGTTCCTCAGCGGCCCGGATATGCAGGCGCTGAAACTGCTGGAACTGCTGATGGGCCACCAGGTGGGCATTGTTTGCCAGTCCAACAGCGCCGGTGCGCCGTTGCAGGTGCTGGCCGATGACGCATTGCAGCAGGAAGGCTTTGCTGCCAGCCAGTCGTTGCTGCCGGACGATCTGCGCAACTTCGATGGTTACCGTCTGTTGCAGGAGTATTTCGCCTTCCCGCAGCGTTTCCTGTTTATCAGCCTTCAGGGGCTGCGTTCGATGGTGGCGCAAAGCGGCGATGCCACCTCGTTCGATATCATCATTCTGCTGGATAAAGCCGATGGGCAACTGGAGCGGGTAGTGGATAAAAACCACCTTGCGCTGCACTGCACGCCGGTGATTAACCTGTTCCCGAAAGTGGCCGAAAGGCAAAAGTTGAGCGAAAACCAGCACGAATATCACCTGGTGGTGGATAACATTCGCCCGCTCGATTACGAAATCTACGCGGTGCGCAAAATCCACGCCAGCGTCGATGGTCAGCGCGATGAGCAGACGTTTCGCCCGTTCTGGAGTAGCTGGAGCCAGGATGAAGGCAACTACGGCGCTTACTTCTCCGTGCGCCGCGAGCAGCGTGCGTTATCGGAACATGCGCAGCGCTACGGTACCCGTACCGGTTATATCGGTTCTGAAGTGTTTGCCTCGCTGGTCGATGAGCAGCATGCGCCGTGGCGCGAAGATTTACGCTATATCACCGCTGAAGTGCTGTGTACCAGCCGCGACTTACCGCTGATGTTGCAGCAGGATATGGGGCAGTTCGTGATGCCGGATTCGCTGCCGGTGAAATCCCTGCACCTGCGTAAAGGCCCGACGCCGCCGCGCCCGGCGCTGGCGGAGGGGCTAAGTACCTGGCGGTTGATCAGCCAGTTGCAGATGAACTATCTCAGCCTGATGGACGGTGATGATGGTGAAGGCGCGGCCGCGTTGCGCCAGCTTCTGGGCCTGTACACGCGACTGGCGGAAGCGCCGGTAGCGCGCCAGATCGACGGCGTGCGCCACTGCGTGCTGGAGCCGGTGCATCGTCGTGTGCCGGAGCCGGGGCCGATCGTCTTTGCTCGCGGTATTGGCATTACGCTGACGGTCGATGAGCAGGCGTTTTCCGGCTTCAGCCCGTGGCTGTTCGGCAGCGTGCTGGAGCGCGTTTTCGCCCGGCTGGTGGGTATGAACAGCTTTACCGAGTTCACCCTGAAAAGCCAGCAGCGCGGTGAAATCGGCTACTGGCCGCCGCGCATGGGCAAGAGGGCGCTGATATGAGCGAAGCCCTGACCAGCGCGCCGCAGATTGTCCGCGCCAGTTCGCTGCCGGAGACATTCTGGCAGAACGTGATGGCCACGCCGTGGCGCTACGATCTGTTCAGCCTGCTGCGGCGTATTGACGCCCGTGGCGGGGAACGTTACCCGATCGGGCGTGCGCCGCTGCCGCGTTTTGAATCGGTGCGCATCGGGCAAAAACCGTCGCTGGGCTTTGCGCCGTCGACCCTTGCCGACGTGCGTAAGCGCGACGGTTCGCCGCTGTACGATATCTCCATTCTCAGCTTCGGGCTGTTCGGCCCGAACGGTCCGCTGCCGATCCATCTGACGGAATATGCCCGCGAACGCATCGATCACCACCAGGACGATAGCCTCAGCGCCTTTGCCGATCTGTTTCACCACCGGCTGTCGCTACTGTTTTATCGCGCATGGGCCGATGCGCAGCCGACGGTATCGCTTGACCGGGGCGACAACAAACGCTTTGAACAGTACATCGCCTCGCTAATCGGCATGGGCCTACCGGGGCAACTGGAAAAAGGCAGCCTCAGCCCGCATGCGCGTTTTGCGCTGGCCGGGCATCTGACGCGCAATGGACGCGATCCGGAAGGGCTGGAGAAGATCCTGCGCTGCTATTTCAATGTGCCGGTGTCGATTGTCGAAAACGTGCCGCAGTGGATGCCTCTAAGTGAACGCGAACGTGCGCGTTTGCAGGGCGGTCGCCATGCGCCACGCCTTGGGCAGTCGGCTTTTCTGGGGAAAGCCGTGCGCGATGTGAGCCATAAGTTTCGCATCGAAATTGGCCCGCTGTCCGCCGATAGTTACCGGCGTTTCTTGCCCGGCGAAAAAGCCGTGACCGAGATGCGCGACTGGGTGCGCCAGTATCTTGGCATCGAATATGAGTGGGCGCTGCGCGTGATCCTGCGCCATGAAGATGTCGCTGGCGCCACGCTTGGCGGCACGGGTCGTCTTGGTTACAGCGCCTGGCTTGGCGCTCAGCCGCAGCCGCAGCCGCGCGGAGATTTGGTATTCAGCCCGGAAGGATAACCTTTCGTCTTATTAATCTGACGTGACAACTAACGGAATTTACAATGTCGGAAATTAGCCGCGCCGTCCTGTTCGGCAAACTCGATACGCTGTTATTTACCTCGCTGGAAAGCGCCACTGCGTTTTGCAAACTGCGTGGCAACCCCTACGTCGAGCTGGTTCACTGGCTGCACCAACTGATGCAACAGTCAGAGGGCGACCTGCAACAGGTGATCCGCCACTTTTCGCTGAATGAAGAGGCGCTGACGCGGGATATCGTTGCCGCGCTCGATAAACTGCCGCGCGGCGCAAGTTCGGTCTCCGATCTCTCGGAACATATTGATACCGCCGTTGAGCGGGCGTGGGTTTACGGTTCGCTGAAATTTGGCGTCACGCGCATTCGCGGCGGCCATCTGCTGGCGGGGATCCTGAAAACCTGGAGCCTGGCGACCGTGCTGAAAGGTATTTCGTCACAGTTTGAGCGGGTGAGTGCCGATGCGCTGCTCGACAACTTCGAGGCGATTTTCGCCAACAGTAAAGAGACGCAGCAGACGGCAACCGCCGTTGGCGATACCGCCGCCGCGCCGCAACAGCAGGGCACGCTGGCGCAATACGGACAGGATCTGACGGCCAGAGCGCGCGACGGCAAAATCGATCCGGTGGTGGGCCGCGACGAAGAGATCCGCCAGATGGTCGATATTTTGATGCGTCGCCGCCAGAACAACCCACTATTAACCGGCGAAGCCGGGGTCGGAAAAACGGCGGTAGTGGAAGGGTTAGCGCTGCGCATTGCTGCAGGCGATGTGCCGGAACCGCTGGCGAACGTGCAACTGTGGCTACTGGATATCGGCATGTTGCAGGCGGGCGCGGGCATGAAAGGCGAGTTCGAAGCGCGGCTGCAAGCGCTGATCAACGAAGTGCAATCCAGCCCGACGCCGATCATTCTGTTTATCGACGAAATTCACACCCTGATTGGCGCTGGCGGCCAGCAGGGCACTGGCGATGCCGCCAACCTGCTGAAACCGGCGCTGGCGCGCGGACAGTTGCGCACCATCGGCGCGACCACCTGGGCGGAATATAAGAAATACATTGAGAAAGATCCGGCATTAACCCGTCGCTTCCAGACCGTGCAGGTTGCCGAGCCGGATGAAGAGAAAGCGGTATTAATGCTGCGCAGCACGGTTTCCGCGCTGGAGAAACACCATCGCGTGTTGCTGCTTGATGAAGCGGTTGTCGCCGCCGTGAAGCTCTCTCACCGCTACATTCCGGCGCGTCAGTTGCCGGATAAAGCCGTGGCGCTGCTCGATACGGCCTGCGCCCGCGTCGCCGTCAGCCAGAGCGCGCCGCCGCCGCAGCTGGAGGATTGCCTGCACCGCATTGCTGCGCTGGAGGTGGAGATTGAGATTGCCAACCGCGAAGCGAAAATGGCGGCTGGCGACAGCGGGCGGGTAGAGAAATTAACCGCCGCGCGTCAACAGCAGGAACAACTGCGCAATGAGCTGACGCAGCGTTGGCAGCAGGAGCAGGCGCTGGTTGATGCCATCATCGCGCTGCGCGCACAGTTGCATACCGCAGCGGAAGAAGAGCTGGCCGCTTTACGTGATTCGCTGGCGCAGCAGCAACAGGCGCTTAAAACATTGCAGGGCGACGCGCCGCTGCTGTTCACTTCGGTTGATGCCAACGTGGTAGCCGCGGTGGTCTCCGACTGGACCGGCATTCCGCTGGGACGGATGGTGAAAAATGAAATCGATGCGGTGCTGAAACTGGCGGATACGCTGAATGAACGCGTGATCGGCCAGCGCCACGGTTTGGAGTTGATCGCCAAACGCGTGCGCACCTCGCGCGCCCGCCTCGACGATCCGAACAAACCGGTCGGCGTGTTTATGCTCTGCGGTCCTTCCGGCGTGGGCAAAACCGAAACTGCGCTGGCGCTGGCGGAATCGCTGTATGGCGGCGAGCAGAACGTTATCACCATCAATATGAGTGAGTTCCAGGAAGCGCATACCGTCTCGACGCTGAAAGGCGCACCTCCGGGCTACGTCGGTTATGGCGAAGGCGGCGTGTTAACCGAAGCCGTGCGCCGTCGCCCTTACAGCGTGGTGCTGCTGGATGAGATCGAAAAAGCGCATCCGGACGTGCATGAAATCTTCTTCCAGGTGTTTGATAAAGGCTGGATGGAAGATGGCGAAGGCCGCCATATCGATTTTCGCAATACCATCATCATTCTGACCTCGAATGTCGGCACCGAGTTGATTACCGGCATGTGCGCCGATCCGGAACTGATGCCGGAACCGGACGCGCTGCGTGATGCACTGCGTCCGCCGCTGCTGCAGGTTTTCCCGCCCGCGTTGCTTGGGCGTTTGCTGGTGGTGCCTTATTTCCCGCTCAGCGACGAGATGCTGGCGCAGATTGTGCGTTTGCAGCTTAAGCGTATTCAGCGCCGTCTGGAGGAGAACCACGGTATTGTCTCGGAAATCGATGACAGCGTGGTCGGGCAGATTGTGGCACGCTGTACCGAAGTTGAATCAGGCGGCCGTATGGTGGACGCCATCCTTACGAACACTCTGCTGCCAATGATGAGCCAGCTATTACTCGACGCCAGTGCGCGGGACGAGCAATATAAGCGCTTACGTGTCACGCTCGAGCAGGGTGAGTTTCACTGTCAGTTTGCGGCGTAAAGCCATTATCAAGAGAGTTTTCCACTATGACGGATCACGATAACAACCGGAGTGTACCGAATGCACTGCCGCCAGGATATCGCTTCAACGAGTTCGAAATTAAAGAAGTGATTGGCGGCGGTGGTTTTGGCATCGTCTATCGCGCCTGGGATCANCAGCTTGAACGTACCATCGCGATTAAAGAGTTTATGCCCTCTTCACTGGCTGTACGCAACGACGACATGACGCTGGTGCTGCGCAGCGAGCGTTTTAGCAAAGCTTTTACCGCCGGGCTNAACAGTTTTATCCAGGAAGCNCGTCTGCTGGCNCGTTTTAACCACCCGAACCTGCTGCACGTGCTGCGTTTTTGGGTGCAGAACGATACCGCTTATATGGGCACGGTGTTCTACAGNGGCACCACGCTTTCCCGCCTGCGCGAGAAAAACCCAACGCTGATTAACGAAGCCTGGATCCGNCGCATGCTGCCGATGCTGCTGGGTGCCATCAAAACNATCCANGACGAAGGGTATCTGCATCGCGATATCTCGCTGGATAACATTCAGATCCAGGATAACGGTTTGCCGGTGCTGCTCGATTTCGGCTCCGCGCGTCGCAGTATTGGTTCTGTTTCGGACGAAACGGAAACCATGCTGCGTCCGGGCTATGCGCCGATCGAACAATACACCGACGACAACGAAAGCGAGCAGGGGCCGTGGACTGATATTTACGCCCTTGGTGCGGTGCTGCATACGCTGATTATCGGCTCGCCGCCGCCGGTCAGCGTGGTGCGCAGCATTCAGGACACCTATATGCCGCTGGTACAGCGCAACCTGCCGGGGTACACCCCTTCGCTGTTGCAGGCGGTGGATCGCGCGCTGGCGTTGAAGATGGAAGATCGTCCGCAGACTGTGGATGAATTCGCTGCGCTGATTGAGATGCCGGTTGCCGGGCTTGGCGATGTGATGAGCGTTAAACAGCCGGGCACCATGCTGGTACCGGTTGAAGAGGCAGACGAAAAACCGGCGGCACCGGGCTGGCAACGCTACAAATTGCCAGGCCTGGTGGCGGCAGGTGTGATTGTCGGGATAATCGCCGGGGCAATGTTGTTTGGCGGCAGTTCAGCGCCGGAAGACGCGGCGCAGACCGCCAGCGTGACGCCGGAAGAACAACCCGCACAGCCGGTACAGCAGCCTGCGCGGGAAGCACCTGCTGTGCAGACGCCGCCAGCGCAGACCGCAGCGCAAAGCGCCGAGCCGGTGGTCAGCCAGACGCCTGTCGCGCAACTTTTTGTGCGCATGAAAGAGGGCGAAAAACTGAGCCTTAATGGCGAAGCGCAGTCGGTTTCTCCGGCGACCAATGGTTTTGCCTCACTGAAACTGCAACCCGGTCGTTACGAAGTGCTCCTGCAGGGGAATGGTCAGAGCCGCAGTCAGACCATTACTATTGCTAAACCGGGTACCTGGTTAATTAATCCACAACCTTAACCAACACTATTTCGCCGGGTAATATTGTGCCCGGCAAAACGCGGGGAGAATTATCTCCCCCACATCTCTCTCGCATTACAAATAATGTGATGTCGTCCTGTTTCGATCGTTACGGTTGTATTGCCCGACATATTAAAAAAGACAGAGCCATGAATTTATTAACACACAGCAACAACGGTGACAGTGAATTTACGTTTGTCGTGTCTCGATCCAGTGCTCAACCCGATGATAAAGTTCATACCGTCGCCGCAAAAAAAGCACGTGAGCTGGAAATAACCCTCACAGATTTTCATCTTGAATCTTCACAAATGCTGGAAGTGGACGGTTATCCCGCCGTCGAACTTTTTTATCAATTCAAAAATGATAACCGCGTTATTTATCAGCGTCAGACGCTAATTTTGCTGGATGATGCGGTTTCCGGGAAAAAGATGGTCAGCTATGTAGGCACCTGTCCAGGTGAATTCAGTGAATATCATCAAAAACAATACCAGGAAATTATCCAGAGCATTAAATTTCATCGCGCAAAATAAAACATATCAGTGATGCAGTTATTATCGCTGAGATAAACTTAATTACGGATGCAACGTTATGGTGAACAGAATATCGGTCAGGCTGCCCGTGGAGGGGCTGCTTTTCTGGAAACTCTCCGGGCGCGAGGCGCTGTCGGAGCCGTTTACGCTGGCGCTGACGGTCCTGGGGACGGATGCGCGTATCGACCGCAGCAAATTGCTGGGCCAGCCGGTGACGGTGACGGTCCCGACGCAGACAGGCACGCGTTACTTCAACGGGAAAGTGACCCGTGTGGCGGTGAGCGCGACGGAGCTGTCGGGCACGCGCTATGCGGTGTACCAGCTTACCGTCGAGCCGGATGTGTGGCCGATGAAACGCGACCGCAACCTGCGCATCTTCCAGGGGCAGACGGTGCCGCAGATTGTGAAAACGCTGCTCGGTGAATACCAGGTCAGTCTGGAAGACCGGCTGACCGGCAGTTACCGCGTCTGGGATTACTGCGTGCAGTACCAGGAGAGCAGCTTCGACTTCATCAGCCGGCTGATGGAGCTGGAGGGGATTGCCTACCACTTCAGGCATGAGGCCGACAGCCACACGCTGGTGCTGACCGACGACGCCTCCGGATTTAACTCTTTCCCTGGCTACGAAACCATTCCGTATCACCAGACGCCCTCCGGCGGCAGTACGGATGAAGAGGGCATCAGCCAGTGGGCGCTGGAAGACAGCGTCACGCCGGGCATCTACAGCCTCGACGACTATGATTTCCGCAAGCCGAATGCGTGGCTGTTCCAGGCGCGGCAGAACCCTTCATCGCCGCAGCCGGGGAGCATTGACGTGTATGACTGGCCGGGGCGTTTTGTCGAGCACGGCCACGGCGAGTTTTACGCGCGTATCCGCCAGGAGCGCTGGCAGGTGGAGCACCAGCAGATACAGGGCACGGCCACGGCAGTGGGCGTGGCACCGGGCAGCACCTTCACGCTGTATAACGCGCCGTTTTTCAGCGATAACGGCGACTACCTGACCACCGCCGCGACCTACTTTTTTGAAGAGAACCGCTACGCCAGCGGCAGCGACGGGGAAACGGAGCACCGCACCGACTTTACGGTCATTCCGTCGTCGGTGGTGTACCGGCCGGCGGCGGTGACGGCGTGGCCGCGCACCTACGGCCCGCAGACGGCGAAAGTGGTCGGCCCGCAGGGGGAGAGCATCTGGACGGACAAATATGGCCGGGTGAAGGTGAAGTTCCACTGGGACCGTCTGGCGAAGGGGGATGACACCAGTTCCTGCTGGGTGCGGGTCTCCAGCGCCTGGGCGGGCCAGGGCTTTGGCGGGGTACAAATCCCGCGCGTCGGCGACGAAGTGGTGATCGACTTCATCAACGGCGACCCGGACCGGCCGATCATCACCGGGCGGGTCTACAACGAAGCCAGCATGCCGCCGTGGGCGTTGCCCGCCGCCGCCACGCAAATGGGCTTCCTCAGCCGCTCGAAAGATGGCTCAGTGGATAATGCCAACGCCCTGCGCTTTGAGGATAAAGCGGGGGAGGAGCAGGTGTGGCTGCATGCCGAGCGTAACCTCGATGTGGATGTTGAGAACGACGAAAGCCACACCATCGAAAAGAATCACACACATTTTGTTGGGGAAAACGAAACGCTGCGGGTGGTGAAAAACCAAAATACTGGCGTCAAAGTCAATACGGTGAATTTAACTGGCAACGATCGTCAGGATAAAGCGTGCAATACCTTTATTCTCTCAGCCGGGAACACATTGCGTCTGGAGTGTGGGGAGAGTGCGATTGAATTATCCAGTGATGGAAGCATCAATATCGTTGGTAATGATTTCAATTTCACGGCGAAAAAAAGTGCGCAAATTAATACCACTGGGGGAGAACTTCATTTAAATCCTGACGGCGGTTCAGCTGCGATAGTCGCACCCGGCTCAGGACATCAGGCGGCCATTCAGCAAGAAGTCGAAAGTTTTTTTGTTATCAACAGCAATAAATAAAGGGATACGTAAATGGCTGATTATATTCTCCAGGAAGCAACGTTGGCGCTTCCGGATGTGTTTAAAGATCGTACCATGAATTTATTTACGCTGAATGATAATGGTGCAAGTGAGTTTACTTTCGTTGTATCCCGGGCCAGTGCCAAAAAAGACGAAAATATTCAGGCGGTGGCTGCGAGAATTTTGCGTGAGATGGAAATTACTGTTCCGCAGTTTCAGCTTCAATTGTCCCGACCTGTTACGATTGACGGTGAACCTGCGATTGAACTTTATTATCAGTTCAAAAGCGATGGTGCGCTTATTTTTCAGCGCCAGACCGTGGTCTTATTAGATGAACAGCCAACCGGGAAAAAAATTGTTTGTTACATTGGTACTTGCCCTGATGAATTCAGTGATTATTACCAGCAGCAATACCAGGAGATTATTCAGAGCATTAAATTTCATCGCGAGCGTGAAACAGAACCTGAGCAGATGCTACAGGCTGATGATCAACGGATATTCTTTGCGCTTGATACTGAGACAAAGCATCTAAGCGCCTTTGAGGGTATACAGGCACTTTACCAGCACTTGCCTTTGCAACGAGCACGTGAAGGTGCGTTTTTGCTCTACGCGCAGGATGGGCAAGCACTGAAGATCGCTCCCGTACCCGGAAGCCAGCCAGTACGCTATGCGCTGTGGACGCTTCCTGAGGCCGGTGGGCACAACCTTGGGCAGCAATTGTCTATTTGTCGTACATTCGCTGGTGTTGCTGGACTGGATTCTGCGGAGGATGTTCGGCGTTTCCTTGCGCATGGCAGAGATGGCGTGAATCATGGCTGAGTATCAAGCCGCGCGCGTTGATGATCCCATTGCTCATACAGCGTCGAAAGGCTGGATGATCGCTGGCCTTATCGGTGGTGCTTTGTTGGGCGCGGCTGCCGTAGCGGTAACCGGTGGTGCGGCACTGGTGGCGGTCTCCGCTGTAGCTGCCAGTGCTTGCGCGGGCGGCGGTTTGGGGGAAGTTTTAGGCAGTATGTCGTGGGCGCCCAGACATGTGACCGGAATGCTGAGGGAGGGGTCTCCTGATGTCTTTATCAATAGTCGTAAGGCAATCCGTGCGCACCTCTCTCTCGGTGAGTGCGATGAGCACAGCGGTAGCCCACAGCGAGTCGCTGAAGGTTCTATAAAGGTATACATCAACAACTATCCTGCTGCGCGGATTAGCGATCGCCTGACTTGCAGTGCAGAGATCTTCCAGGGATCTTCCAATGTTTTTATTGGGGGCGCGAAGGTTCAGACAGATGAAATCAGTCCGGAGATCCCAGAGTGGGTTAACTGGGTGATGTTAGGTGTTGGAGCTGGTGCTCTGGCGGTAGTTGCCGGACCGGTAATTGCGTTGTTAAGTACCGCAGGGGGAATGGCGGGAGGAACGCTCGGCAACTATATTGGCGGTAAAATCTTTGGTGAGGGTAGTGACGGCCAGAAATGGAGCATGCTGGCTGGTGGGCTCATTGGCGGTGGCCTGGGGGCTAAAGGTGGAGCGAAGTATAACGCCTGGCGGACTGGGAAGGTTATCGCAGAGCCTGCCGTGGTTAAATCTGTCGCTACTCCCAGACCATTGATGAGTCTGAAAGAGGCGGTTGGTGAAGCAAGAGCAAGTAAATGGATTGCCCGAGGTCGGGAATTGATTGACAATAAAGCTCCGCACTTGTCCAAATTATTAACGGATGATCAGGTCGGTGCACTTCATGGTTACACCACAGATCCTGGTTATAAAATGATCAACCCTGCTCTGCGTGGGACAAAACCGCTAACACCGGGACTTGAAGCATTTGCCCAACATATCAATGAAGGTCTGGATAACCTTCCGGCTCATACCGGGACGACATTTCGTGGTATGAATAGTTTGCCTGATGAAGTCCTTAGTCAATATACGCCAGGCAATACCGTTTCTGACCGCGCGTTTGTGAGTAGCGACGTCAACAAAGCCTTTGATGGGCCAATTCAAATGAAAATGGAAGGCTATTCAGGCAGAAAAATTGATTTCTTGTCTGAATTTAATGCAACAGAAACTGAAGTACTGTTTAAAAGTGATACGCAGTTTGAAGTAATTAGTCGTACAGATGAAGCAGGTATAACCAAAATTCACTTGAAGGAACTCTAATGATCGATTTACATGCCGACGATCTTGCAATCAGTAATTATGCCGATCGGTATTATGATTATCTGCCTCCTAACATTAGAAAACGGTTGTCTGAGGCGACCGATCCATCAGCGGTTAAATACGAGGCCTGGGACGAAGCGCTTCCGCTTGTGATTTCGCGCGAAACTGCGCGGGATAAAGCGATTGGCGCAATGGTCGGGTTGGCGGTCGGCGATGCTGTGGGGACAACGCTTGAATTTCAGCCCCGGGATCGTTATACGGTACACGATATGGTGGGAGGGGGAGCCTTCAGGCTTAAGGCTGGTGAGTGGACCGATGATACGTCAATGGCATTGTGCTTGGCTGAAACCTATCTACAACGGAATAAATTAGAGGTAAATGATTTCCGCGATCGGCTGGTACGCTGGTATAAGCAGGGTGAAAACAGCAGCAATGGTATCTGTTTCGATATCGGCAATACAACCCGTTTTGCACTGGAACAATACCTTCAGCACGGTCCGATGTGGATGGGGAATACAGAAAAAAATACCGCCGGTAACGCGGCGCTGATACGTGAAGCGCCAGTAGCCATATTTCGTCGAAAAACACTACGTGGAATATGGTTTGACTCGCAGGCGCAGAGTCAGGCGACGCATGGAGCGTCTGAATCCCTTTCATCTTGTTTTTTCCTTGGATTGATATTGCATTATTTAATCAATGGATATGACAAGGAAAAAACATTTTCACCGCATATCGTACCGCTGTCTTCACGGGTATTGATTATTAATGCTGGTGAGTACAAACAAAAAACGCGCGATCAGATTCGTTCCAGTGCATATGTTATTGATACCCTCGAAGCCGCTCTCTGGGCCGTGTGGAATACGAATAATTTCCGCGATGCGGTATTATTAGCCGCAAACCTGGGTGACGATGCCGATAGCGTTGCTGCTACAGCAGGGCAGATCGCCGGAGCGTTATATGGCCACGCTGGCATTCCGCAAGACTGGAAAGACAAACTGGTGCAACATGGACGCATTGCACATATGGCGGCTGAATTATTTGACCGCGCACCCGATGAGAATTTTCTTTAACCGGAATGAAATCAAATTGCCTTGCTGAAAATAATGTCAGGATTAAGAAAAATGTACCACTTAATCCGTCAGGAGGGCGAAGTGCTACTGCTTAAATTCCTTGGCAAAACGTTCAAAAATCTCTCCGAGATCGATGTGTTAATGAAAATAACCAAGGGAAATGAATATATCATCCCGATGAAAAGTATTATCCAACACAACGGTAAAAGGGAGCGAAAAGTGTTATCTAATGAATATATTCGACTTGTCGGCTCTAATTTTCTTTTACGGGTCTTTAGGATTGACTGATGTCCTCCGCTGATTCAGGAACAGACGTGATTTTTTATGCTGCCGGGTGCGACATCGTCTCTACTTCATTGCCGCCAGCACTCTGTTTATCGTATGCGTCCGTGCCGTGTCGACTGGCTATCGAGCTGTTAAATGACTGAATTAACTGCCTTAGATTATGTAGAAAAAGCTTTAAGATTAGCGGTTAAAAGATATAAATCGATTAAAAGTAATCCAGCCGCTGGTGCGCTTGAGCCTATGTACAATTCAATTGTTGCTCAGCTTGAATATTTGAGGGATGTTGTCAATGGAACGCAAAAAGAAAAAAGTAAGTTACGCGATCTGACGTTTGGTATCTATGCGGTTAAAGAGTTTGAAACATCTGATGAAATTTTCTTTGAACGCTTAACTGATGCTTTTTATATTGCCGCGAAAATACGCAAGGGATTAAAGATACAATTGCCACATCAGGTTGATAAGAATTTTTTTGAAAAACAAAAGAAACTTTCCAGCTTATATCCAGATGATTTTTCTGTGTAGGTTTCCATAATAAAAAAATAGTGTATGTCTGTAATAAACACAGGCTGTGTTGCATGTTATTAACCCTGCGGCGATAACCTTTTTCTGCTTTTTATCTGCATAACATCTCAATTTCCTTATCTTTGTTTCTATTGTTGAGATGGTTTCGCTCACTCGTGGAGATCACGATCTTAGCGTAAAAACTTTTTGATTTTTATCATCTACATCCCCACAGTATGCAAATGGCGGGCTTGTGGTATCGGGCTTTGATCGCTACCCGGAGGGAAGTTGCCGAATGGAGGCTACGAAGCTGTTATCTCTATGAGTGCCAGAAAAAAGTGGTGGCTATCAGGTGCATAGCTTGAAAATGGGGGTATATGATTGAAGCTAAAATTATTTACTCGCAACGCGGGAATTTTGTTCTTATGAGGTCCGCTAAAGGTTGGATTATTTCAGTACTGATCCCTGGCTTTTATCCCAATTCGCATTTTGATGTTAGTAAAGACTTTTTATTAACAGATGATGAAGTTACTCATAAAGAGGATGTCGAATATTTAAAGAAACTTGCTGAGAACATCAGGAAAGACTGGGGCTCATTTTCTAACCGGGAAGTTTCGGACGTTAAAATAGTGCGTTAAACATTTCAGATAAATAATAATTGTCGAGGTCATATCCATAAAAGCAGTCGGCTGGGGCGATGATGAATTATAATGTGTTATCTTTCAGCCTCTGGCGTTGGTATATCTCTTTTTATTTATACTATCTTATTTTTATAAAAAACTGGCTTATATGCTGGTTTTTCATGCCTGGATGTAAATCAGATCTCGCGAGCGGGAGATATTCACCGATTTTTGATATGCGGAGCAAAGCCCTGGGCCGATCTCCTAAAAAAACACCCGGCGGGTTTCCCGGCCGGGTGTTTTCACATCTTAACGCTGGCTACAGCCTGCGCACTGTTTGTTCTGGATCTGCTGGAAGAAGTCGTTACCTTTGTCATCCACCAGAATAAACGCCGGGAAGTTCTCCACTTCAATCTTCCAGATCGCTTCCATACCCAGTTCCGGGTAAGCCACGCATTCGAGGCTCTTAATGCTCTGCTGCGCCAGTACTGCAGCCGGGCCGCCAATACTTCCCAGATAGAAACCGCCGTGTTTGGCACAGGCATCGGTCACTTGCTGGCTGCGGTTGCCTTTCGCCAGCATGATCATGCTCGCGCCGTGGGATTGCAGCAGATCCACGTAGGAATCCATACGCCCTGCGGTGGTTGGGCCGAGGGAACCGGAAGCATAACCTTCAGGCGTTTTTGCCGGGCCTGCATAATAGATCGGGTGATCTTTCACGTACTGCGGCAGCTCTTCACCGTTGTCGATCAGCTCTTTCAGTTTTGCATGGGCAATGTCACGCGCCACGATGATGGTGCCGTTCAGCGACAGACGAGTCGATACCGGGAACGCAGAAAGCTGCGCCAGGATATCTTTCATCGGCTGGTTCAGATTGATTTTCGCCACATTGCCTTCGCCCTGTTGGCGCAGCGCTTCCGGAATGTACTGCCCCGGATTGTGCTCCATTTTCTCAATCCAGATACCTTCGCGGTTGATCTTCGCTTTGATATTACGATCGGCGGAGCAGGAGACACCCATGCCGATCGGGCAGGATGCGCCGTGACGCGGCAGACGGATCACGCGGATGTCGTGGGCGAAGTATTTACCGCCAAACTGTGCGCCGAGACCGAGGTTCTGCGCTTCCTGCATCAGTTCCTGTTCCAGTTGCACATCGCGGAACGCCTGGCCGTGCTCGTTACCTTCGGTCGGCAGACCATCATAGTAACGGGTCGATGCCAGCTTCACGGTTTTCAGCGTGGATTCAGCGGACGTGCCGCCAATAACAAACGCAATGTGGTACGGCGGGCAGGCTGCCGTGCCGAGAGAGCGCATCTTCTCAACCAGGTAGTTTTTCAGTTTCGCCGGGGTGATCAGCGCCTTAGTTTCCTGGTAGAGATAGGTTTTGTTCGCTGAGCCGCCGCCTTTGGCGATGCAAAGGAACTTATACTCATCGCCATCCACGCTGTAGAGATCGATCTGTGCCGGCAGGTTGGTGCCGGTATTCACTTCTTTGTACATATCCAGCGGCGCGTTCTGTGAATAGCGCAGGTTATCTTCAGTGTAAGTGTTATACACACCGCGAGCCAGCGCCGCTTCATCGCCGCCTCCGGTCCATACGCGCTGGCCTTTTTTACCCATAATGATGGCCGTGCCGGTGTCCTGGCAGGTCGGCAGCACGCCCTTGGCGGCGATTTCGGAGTTACGCAGGAACTGCAACGCGACGTATTTGTCGTTTTCGCTCGCTTCCGGGTCAGTCAGAATGGCCGCAACCTGTTTCTGGTGGGAAGTGCGCAGCAGGAAAGAGGCATCGTGGAAAGCCTGTTGCGCCAGCAGCGTCAACGCTTCGGGTTCCACTTTTAAGACTTCCTGGCCGTCAAAGTCGGCGACAGAAACGTGCTCACGGCTCAGCAGGTAATATTCCGTATTGTCTTTCGCCAGCGGGAACGGATCCTGATATACAAAAGGTTTGTTCGACATAGCTCATTACTCCATAAAAATAAACCGCCGGGAAAGCCCGGCGGTTGTGAATCAGAACATCATGGTAATCCACGGATAACCAATCAACAGCAGGGCGGCGAGGAAGATTGCACCGAAGATGGTGCCCAGACGCCAGTAGTCTTTGGTCGGCAGGTAGCCGCTACCGTAGTAAATCGGGCTCGGGCCAGTACCGTACGGAGTGATGATGCCCATCACACCCAGAGAGGTACACAGAACCAGCACAACCACTTCCATATTGATGCCCGGGATCGTGGCAGCAATGGTCAGCATCGCCGGCAGCAGGGCAGTGGTGTGCGCAGTAGTGCTGGCAAACAGATAGTGCAGTAAGTAGAACGCCAGCAACAGAGCAATGGTTGCCATCCCCGGAGAGATACCCGCCATCAGCAGGCCGCCTTCTTTACCCAGCCAGGCAATGAAACCGGTGGAGGAGAGGCCATCGGCCAGCGCAACCAGGGTGGCGAACCACACGAAGGTGTTCCAGGCCGGTTTGTTGCTGGTAATGTCGTTCCAGGTCAATACGCCGGTCCACAGCATCAGTACTACAACCAACAGCGCAGCCAGAGCCGGTTCAATAAAGTTGGCGGCGAAGATCCACATCAGCAGCGCGCAGCAAACAAACACCAGCAGCAGGATTTCGTTACGGGACATTTTGCCCAGTTTTTCCAGCTCGCGGCTCGCCCACAGCGGCACTTCATCATTCACTTTTACTTCTGGCGGGTAGAACAGGTAAGCCAGCAGCGGCATAGTCAGAATCAGCAGCACGCCGAGCGGCAGGAAGGCGATAAACCAGGTCCCCCAGGAGATGTTAATCCCGACGGTGCTTTTCACCAGCGCCAGCGCCAGCAGGTTCGGCGCAAGAGCGGAGAGGAACATAGAACTGGTGATACAGGCGGCGGTGATGGCAACCCACATCAGGTAGGAACCAATGCGGCGTGCGCTCGGATCGTTCGGTTTTGAACCGTACAGCGGCGGCAGGTTGGCAATAATCGGGTAGATAGTGCCCCCGCTGCGCGCGGTGTTAGACGGTGTGAACGGTGCCAGCAGCAGATCGGCGAAGGTGATAGCGTAACCGAGCGTCAGGCTGCGGCGGCCAAGGTATTTCACCAGAATCAGCGCCAGGCGGCGACCGAACTGCGTTTTATCGTAACCAGCGGCGAACATAAAGGCGCCGAAGATCAGCCAGACGGTTGAGTTACCGAAACCGCTCACCGCCCATTTAAAGGACTGGCCTGCGAGCTTGAATTTCGGATCGGCCAACTGCTCAGGGCTAAACAGCAGCCACTGACTGCACAGCGCGATGACCACCACGCCGGTCAAACCGATAACGGCGCCCGGCAGCGGTTCGAAGATCAAACCTACGATCACGCCGACAAAGATAGCGAAGTAGTGCCACGCGAAAGGCGGTAAGCCCTCCGGCACCGGAACAAATAGCAGGAGCACTGCGACGATAATCGGCAGCGCCATCATAATCAGGCGGTTTTTATTTCCGCCTTTCGCACTGGCTGCACTGGCAGACGGCGGTGTTGTCGTTTTCTCTTTCATAGTGAGCATCTACAAGTAGTTAAAAATTCGGGGTCGGTAGCAGATTTCAATGTCACTTTATTTACTTACATAAGTTACTTTAGTTCTTTATTGTGACTTTTCATATTCTGCCGGGTTTTTTCTAACGCATCTTTATCTGCATTAAATTAAGAAAGTTTCTGTTTTTATATATTGCGCTTCCACTCGCTAATGCTCTTGATTGAGATCAAAAAAACGCAAGCACTATAGGTTTTTTTTATATTTTTTAATACCCACATAGCAGTATGTGGTTATTCTGTGAGAAACATCTCAATTGTTAAATATTGGTGCTGATAATAAATCTCATTTGCCGTTTTTTGTTCGCTAACTAATTGATAGTTTTGTTTTTATTTGGCTTTGGGAAAACCTTTGCTACGTTGAACAGGTAATCGCAATGTTACCGGTAATTAATATGATGTGAATATATTATTTAAAATTGATAATACAGTAGAGGTAGTGCTGTTATTAAGGTGGTTAAATAGTTTTTTAACTAACGTAATTAATTTTGTAAATAGAATTAGAGGTATATTAAATACACGACAAATGGATTTCCAAACGAAAATAAAAAATAAATCCGTCACCGAATTCAAAGTTTATAAATTTAGATTTGGAGTTAAATATGACCAGCAACGAGCGCATCCTCAGCCCCTTTACATTACCAAACGGCGTAGAACTGAAAAACCGTTTGTTAATGGCTCCGATGACCACCTGCACCGGTTATTACGATGGTACTGTCACCAGTGAACTGGTTGAATATTATCGTGTACGTGCCGGTAGCATTGGGACAATTATCGTAGAGTGTTGTTTTGTTGACGATCTGGGTCTCGCATTCCCCGGCGCAATTGGTATTGATAACGACGAAAAAATTGCCGGTCTGGCAAAAATCGCCGAAGCCATCAAGGCTGAAGGCTCTAAAGCGATCCTGCAAATTTACCACGGCGGCCGCATGGTCGAGCCAAAACTGATTGGCGGTCGTACACCGATTGCGCCAAGCGCGATTGCCGCTCCGCGTGACGGTGCCGCCACGCCGGTGGCGATGACCACAGCGGAAGTTGAAGCGATGGTGGTGAAATTTGGTGAAGCGGTACGTCGCGCCATTCAGGCCGGTTTTGACGGCGTGGAAATCCACGGCGCCAATACCTACCTGATCCAGCAATTCTTTTCACCGAACTCGAACCAGCGTGATGACGAGTGGGGCGGCAGCCGCGATAACCGCGCAAAATTCCCGCTGGCGGTGTTGGATATCACCCACAAAATGGCGCGTCAGTACGCGGATGATGCCTTTATTATTGGTTACCGCTTCTCGCCGGAAGAGCTGGAAGTTCCTGGAATCCGCTTTGATGACACCATGTTCCTGCTGGAAAAACTGGCGGCGCGCGGTGTCGATTACCTGCACTTCTCTGTTGGCGCGGCGCTGCGTCCTTCCATTAACGACACCAGCGATCCGACGCCGTTGATTGATAAATATTGCGCAATGCGCTCTGACGTCCTGGCGCAGGTTCCGGTGATGGGGGTGGGCGGCGTGGTTAACGCGGCTGACGCAGAGCAGGGGCTGGATCACGGTTACGATCTGATCGCCGTGGGCCGTGCCTGCATCGCTTATCCGGACTGGGCGGCACGCATCGCTAAGGGTGAAAACCTCGATTTGTTTATCGACAGCACCCAGCGTGAAGCGCTGAATATTCCGGAACCGCTGTGGCGCTTCTCGCTGGTGGAAGCGATGATTCGCGACATGAGCATGGGCGAAGCGAAATTTAAACCGGGCCTGTTCGTTGAAACGGTACAGGACGACACCAGCGAAATGGTGATTAACGTTAGCCTGGAAACCGACCGTATTGCCGGTATCGAACTGGCCTCTGCGCCGCAAAGCGTAGAGTTCACCAGCAGCTTTGAAGAGATCCGCGATCGCATCCTGGATGCCAATTCACCGCATGTCGATGCTATCTCCGGCGCAACCAGCCAGAGCGAAGCAGTGAAAAAAGCGGTATCGAAAGCGATGCTGAAATCCAGCAAAGCGCGCGTAGCCGAAGAGGGCGGCGATGTCCTGGCCGTGAAAAATTACGATGTCGTGGTGGTAGGTAGCGGCGGCGCTGGCCTGGCGGCAGCCATTCAGGCGCACGACGAAGGCGCAAGCGTGCTGATCGTTGAGAAAATGCCGACCATCGGTGGTAACACCATTAAAGCCTCTGCCGGGATGAACGCGGCAGAAACCCGCTTCCAGCGCGTAAAAGGCATCCAGGACAGCAAAGAGCTGTTCTTCGCTGAAACGCTGAAAGGCGGCGGTAACAAAAACAACCCGGAACTGCTGCGCCGCTTTGTGGAAAATGCGCCGGAAGCGATCGAATGGCTGGCGCGTCGCGGCATCATGCTGAACGACATTACCACAACTGGCGGCATGAGCATCGACCGTACGCACCGTCCGCGTGACGGATCGGCCGTCGGCGGTTACCTGATTAGCGGCCTGGTGCGTAACGTCACTAAACGCGGCATCGATGTGATGCTGGATACGTCCGTCGAAGAGATCCTGTTCACTGAGGGTGAAGTGCGCGGCGTACGTCTGCTGAATGACGAGCAGGAAACCCTGAATGTTCAGGCGAAAAGCGTAATTGTGGCGACCGGCGGCTTCAGCGCCAACAGCGCGATGGTCGTGAAATACCGTCCGGATCTGGAAGGTTTCGTCACCACCAACCATAAAGGCGCAACCGGCGGCGGTATCGCACTGCTGGAACGTCTGGGTGCTGGAACCGTGGATATGGGCGAAATCCAGATCCACCCGACCGTTGAACAGAAAACCTCCTATCTGGTTTCTGAGTCCATTCGTGGCGGCGGTGCAATTCTGGTCAGTCAGCAGGGCAAACGCTTCTACAATGAGATGTCGACCCGCGATAAAGTCTCAGCGGCAATCATCGCGCTGCCGGAACATTACGCTTACATCGTGTTTGATGAGCATGTCAGAGCAAAAAACAAAGCGGCTGACGAGTACATTGCGAAAGGCCTGGTGACCAGCGCCAGCTCTCCGCGCGAACTGGCGGACAAACTGGGCATTGACTATCATGCGTTCCTTGCCACGCTTGAACGTTACAATGGCTTTGTGGAAAAACAGCACGATGAAGATTTCGGTCGTACCACCGCGCTGCGTGCTCCGATTAACGAAGGCCCGTTCCACGCCATTCAGATTGCGCCAGGTGTACACCACACCATGGGCGGCGTGACCATCAACACTGAAACGGAAGTGCTGAATACCGCGCATCAGGTCATTCCGGGCGCGTATGCAGCGGGTGAAGTGGTTGGCGGTATCCACGGCGGTAACCGTATCGGCGGTAACGCGGTTGCCGATATCATCATCTTCGGTTCGCTGGCGGGACATCAGGCGGCGGTTCGCGCCAAACGTAGTTAAACGCTGTAGCCGGGCAATCGGCTATTCACAGCACTGATAATCAGAGCCGTCATCAGGTACTATTGCCGGGTGGCGGCTTTGTTGCAGATGGATTGCGTAAATCTTCCGGACTCAATCCGCTGGCAAGCCTGTTAAGCAGGTATCCGTCAATGAAGGAGAGTGCGATGTCTGATAACCGTGTCTGGAGCTACTCTGCGGTGCTGATGGGCTCGCCCATACTGCTGAAACTCTTCTCCCACGACGAAGCGCTCGCGTCGCGCGTTTTTTCGCTGATCAAACAGTACGAAGATCTCTTTACCGTTAACCGTGCCGATTCGCAGGTAATGGACATCAACCACGCCGCCGGACATCATCCGGTTGTCGTCAGCCGTCCGGTGTATGAACTGATCAAATGCGCCAAAGCCGCCAGCCAACTACCCGACAGCGCGTTTAATCTGGCGATCGGCCCGCTGGTGAAACTGTGGCGCATCGGTTTTAAGGGTGATTCCGTTCCGCCCGCGGATGAGATTGCCGCGCGGCTGCGCATCACGCGCCCGCAGGATGTTATTCTTGATGATGCCTCCGCCAGTGTGTTTCTGGCGCAGCCTGGTATGGAGATCGATCTGGGGGCAATCGCTAAAGGATTTATCGCCGACCGGGTGCGCGACTACCTGCATCAACAGGGCGTCAGCGACGGGTTGATCAACCTGGGCGGCAATGTACAAACGCTGGGATCGCCACAGGGCGGGTGGACCATCGGCGTGAAAAAACCCTTCGCCGCTGCCGATGCGCTGGTGGGCTCGATTGAAGTCGTGAACAAATCGGTGGTGACATCCGGCACTTATGAGCGCTATTTCGAGCAGGATGGCAAGCTATGGCACCATATCCTCGATCCGCGCAGCGGCTATCCGCTGAATAACGAGCTCGACAGCGTGACCGTGATTTCCACCGACTCCCTCGATGGTGATATCTGGACCACGCTGCTGTTTGGGCTGGGTGTTGAAAAGGGCTGCTCATTGCTGCGCCAGCGGCAGGATATTGAAGCGATTTTTGTCAGCAAAAACCGCGAAATTACCCTCTCATCCCGGCGTCAGTTCCGCTTCACGCCGCTCGATGCCAGCTACCGGCTTACTGACTGTACTGCTTAAGCAGGCTGTACTGTTCAGCAATTAACTGATAGCGGTAAACCGGTCGCCCGGTGGCGCCATAGTGAATGGTGGTGTAGAGAATGTTAATCTGCGCCAGCCAAATCAGATACTTACGGCAGGAGACGCGAGAAATGTTGACTGCGTTTGCCAGTTCATCGGTTGAAAATTCAATACCCGGATGGGCGTCAATCCACTGACAAATGGTACGCAGGGTTTGCGCGGTCAGCCCTTTTGGCAGACGACGAGTGTCAGTCACTTCCGGTGCGCCGCCGTGCAGCAGGCGATCCACATCCGATTGCTCATAGTAAGGACGCGCATCCATCAGCTTGCGCTTTTCGCGCCACGTAGTGAGCGCCTCTTCGAAACGCGGGAACTGGAACGGTTTAATTAAGTAATCGACCACACCGTAGTGCAGTGAGGTCTGAATGGTAGCGGCATCGGCAGACGACGTAATCATAATGACGTCGATAGCGCGCCCGCTGGCGCGAATAATCGGCAGCAGATCGAGCCCGCTGTCCTGTTGCATATACACATCCAGCAGCACCAGATCGATATCGCGCAGCGGATCTTTAATCATCTCCTCAGCCTGATGCAGCGACGACGCAGTCCCGCAGCACTGAAAGCCAGCAATCTGCGTCACATACATGCGGTTCAGTTCTGCTACCATGGCATCATCGTCAACAATTAATACATTTATCACGCTGTCTTCCTTTCACTATCCCA
>Ga0058692_1000339_pt1 | contig 22943 bp, 21 predicted proteins | sample AgamicAtAmrz_FD_55216 | JGI IMG/M metagenome (GOLD analysis project Ga0058692, IMG submission 55216) | Agave microbial communities from Guanajuato, Mexico - At.Am.rz | ecosystem: Host-associated > Plants > Roots > Rhizosphere | place: Guanajato, Mexico | collected 2012-06-07 | reverse complement strand
AGATGTGTCAGATGATGACCTATGTATTCCTGCGGCGTTGAGATCTCTCCTGCGGCCATGATGCCTCTTACCCTTTGTTGTTAATTACAGCCGGCGCGACGATTTGTACCACCAGCACCGATAACCAGGTGATTGCGAGTGGCCAGAAGACCGCTCCAAATCCACCTAACGCCACAACGAGAAAAACAACGGTGGCAAACACCTTGAGCACTTCACCAAAGGCGAAGCTCCAGGCGACACGCCCTTTTGCCGGAGTTTGATCCTGCAGGCGCCAGGCTAAAAACATAAACAGTACGTTTGGCAGCCAGGCTGCCGCACCACCCGCGATGGCAGAGGCGCCCCAGGTGACATCTTTCAGGGCAAACAGCGCACCGATTACGACAAAGGTCACCAGCTGGATCACCAGCACGGTTCGGGCTAATTTCACACTGTAAAGAGACACTGACATGACGCTTAACTCTCCTGCCCCGAACGGGGTATGTCGCGTGTCGTATAAGACTGCCTTTACTCTTTTGAGTCAAGCAGCAAAAGCCGTGCAAATTATACGGGCCGCACCTGCGATTTCAATCGGTAAGTAGCGAAAAGGTGAACAATTATTTAAATTTCTTTCTGGAGGGCTATTTTTCAAAACATCCGCTTCGGCCTGCCTGGCGAAACAGGCTTGAAATTGCCCGGCAGACTTGCTTTTAAAGCGTGCTTCAGATCACATTATAAGCACCCCCGGCAGCGATAATTTGCTTTTTAACCCCTGCCGCGCAATTAATGAAACCCGTAATTTACTTTTCTATCAGTAAGATAGAATTATTGCTCCAGGATTAGCGCCAGATTTTCGATAAAAACACTCTATTGACATCACCCACCGCAATAAAAACGTAAAACTGATATTACGTCCGCCGATTTATTGCAGAGTTATATTTTCCGCCGTGACTATTCGTCACAGTAAATACAGCGGTTAAAGTGATGTAACTGATAATGAAATGTGAATTATTCGTTAAATGTAACAGAGGTTTTCGGATAATTTCCGCGGCGGATGTTAACCCGCTTCCCCTGCCCTGTTGAATAAAAGCGTTTATCGTGACGCGTTCAACCGCTGTTTTTTTAGCCGGCTGCTGCGCTAAGCCAAACGGCATGAATCGCGATAAATCCACACCGTTTGCGCGACTATTGCCGCCTGATCACCACCAGATGACGCTCACCTTCCAGTTCCGGCACCCGCAGTGGCTCAATTTTTTCGATGGCGAAGCCGGCAGGCAGCGCGGCAATTTCGTCATCCGGCCTGACGCCTTTCAGCGCATAGAAGTGGCCTGTTGCTCCCGGCAGATGGTGGCACCAGTTCAGCATGTCTTCCAGCGATGCAAAGGCGCGGCTGATTACTCCGTCAAACGGCGGCTCAGCCGGGAACTCTTCCACCCGGCTCTGAACCGGCGTGACGTTAGTGAGTCCTAACTCATGTTGCACCTGACGCAGGAAACGCACGCGTTTCCCGAGGCTATCCAGCAGCGTAAAGTGCGCCTGCGGGCGGACAATCGCCAGCGGGATCCCCGGCAGGCCCGGTCCGGTACCGACATCAATAAAGCGCTCACCCTGCAGGTGGGGTTCTACCACGATGCTGTCGAGAATGTGGCGCACCAGCATCTGCTGCGGATCGCGCACCGAGGTCAGGTTGTAGGCTTTATTCCACTTGTGCAGCAGTTCGACATAACCCACCAGCTGCTGTTTTTGCTGATCGGAGAGGGAAATGTTTGCCGCTTGCAGCAGCCGGGAGAGTTTATTAATCACGACGAGAATTCCATTAACAGGGGCGAGCGTGCCCGCCCCGGGGGTCNATCAGGCGCTTTTACGCAGCAGGCCCTGTTTTTTCAGGTAAATCAGCAGAATTGAAATCGCCGCCGGCGTGATGCCGGAAATACGCGATGCCTGGCCAATGGAGGTCGGTTTGTGGTCGTTGAGTTTGGCGATCACTTCATTCGACAGTCCATTCACCTGGCGATAGTCGAGGTCGGCCGGGAGTAAGGTGTTTTCATTGCGCTGCTGGCGATCGATCTCCTCCTGCTGACGCGCGATGTAACCTTCATACTTCACCTGAATCTCTACCTGCTCTGCGGCCTGCTCATCCGCCAGCGCCGGACCGTAGCTCGGCAGCGACATCAGCAGTTCGTAGGTCATCTCCGGACGACGCAGCAGATCTTCCGCGCTGGCCTCTTTGGTCAGCGGCGCGCTGATTACCGTGTTCACTTCGCTGACGTTTTCAGACTTCGGATGCACCCACAGGTCACGCAGACGCTGACGCTCCTGCTCAATCGCTTCCAGCTTCTGGTTATAGCGAGCCCAGCGCGCGTCGTCGACCAGGCCGAGTTCCCGTCCGGTTTCGGTCAGGCGCAGATCGGCGTTGTCTTCACGCAGCATCAGACGATACTCGGCGCGCGAGGTAAACATGCGATACGGCTCTTTGGTGCCCAGCGTACACAGATCGTCGACCAGCACGCCAAGATAGGCCTGATCGCGACGCGGCGCCCAGCCCTCTTTGTCCGCAGACTGACGCGCAGCGTTAAGGCCGGCCAGCAGCCCCTGCGCCGCCGCTTCTTCATAACCGGTGGTGCCGTTGATCTGGCCGGCAAAGAACAGGCCGTGGATAAATTTACTCTCCAGCGTCGGCTTGAGATCGCGCGGATCGAAGAAGTCATACTCGATGGCGTAGCCCGGACGCACGATCTTCGCGTTCTCCAGACCTTTCATCGAGCGCACGATCTGCATCTGCACATCAAACGGCAGGCTGGTGGAGATGCCGTTCGGGTAGATTTCGTTGCTGGTCAGCCCTTCCGGCTCAAGGAAAATCTGATGCGCGTTACGATCGGCAAAGCGCATCACTTTGTCTTCGATCGACGGGCAGTAGCGTGGCCCGATCCCCTCGATGATCCCGGCATACATCGGGCTGCGATCGAGGTTATTGCGGATCACTTCATGTGTCTGCTCGTTGGTGTGGGTGATCCAGCACGGCACCTGCTGCGGATGCTGTCCGGCATGGCCCATAAACGAGAACACCGGCATCGGGTCATCCCCGTGCTGCGGCGTGAGCACCGAAAAGTCGATGGTGCGGGCATCGATACGCGGTGGCGTACCGGTTTTCAGGCGGTTTACGCGCAGCGGCAGCGCACGCAGACGTTTAGCCAGCGGAATCGACGGAGGATCGCCTGCACGACCACCGCTGTAGTTATCGAGGCCGATGTGGATTTTGCCGTCCAGGAAGGTGCCGACCGTCAGAACGACGGTTTTCGCCCGGAACTTCAGGCCCATCTGGGTCACGGCGCCGACAACGCGATCGTTCTCCACAATCAGATCGTCAACCGCCTGCTGGAAGATCATCAGGTTCGGCTGGTTTTCCAGCGCAGTGCGTACCGCCTGGCGATACAGTACCCGGTCTGCCTGTGCACGCGTGGCACGCACCGCCGGGCCTTTGCTGGCGTTTAGTATCCTAAACTGAATACCGGCCTGATCGATCGCGCTGGCCATCAAACCGCCTAAGGCATCCACTTCCTTAACCAGGTGTCCTTTCCCGATGCCACCGATCGCCGGGTTACAGGACATTTGCCCCAGCGTATCAATATTATGGGTGAGTAACAGGGTTTGCTGACCCATTCGGGCAGCGGCCATCGCGGCTTCTGTGCCCGCATGACCACCACCGATTACGATGACGTCAAAAGGATCTGGATAAAACATGAAGTGGGTCCTCGTTAGTGTTCGGACAGGGATCGTTGCCCTGGGCGGTGGATTCTACTGAAATTCTGTTCAGGGCGAAAGTCGCGGGATCCTGCGGTTTAAAAGAAAGGATCTTAAGTCTTTTATATGATCTCTCTGTTAGATCTCTTATTAGGATCGCCCCTGGCTGTTGATAACCCGGAAAAGCGTTGTGGCAACAGGGGATTAGCGAGGATCGTTTACTGTGAATGATCGGTGATCCTGATCCGTATAAGCTGAGATCAACTTTGCTACTTATGCACAGCGTAAAAAAGCATCAGCGGTTGTTCTTTGGATAACTACTGGTTATACGCATGAAATAACGGATCTTATCCACAGAGCGACGCAGGTAAAAGGCGATAAAACAGCGGAATCAACTGGGGATCGACACAAATACCCGATCCCCGACCAGCAAAGATCGTCTTAAATCTGCGGGTGCCAGCTGGCGACCCACACTTCCGCCGGATCTTCCGGAATCTCATGTTCCAGCACGTCGATCTCCAGCCGATCGCCAATACGTTTGGCGCCCAGCTGCGTTAACGTCGTCTCCAGCAGTTTGATCGCACCGCAGAACAGATCGTATTCATGATTACCGATACCCACTGCGCCAAAGCGTACGCCTGACAGATCCGGCTGGCTCTCCTGCAGCGCTTCATAAAACGGCAGCAGGTTGTCCGGCAGTTCGCCGGCACCGTGCGTTGAGCTGACAATCAGCCAGACGCCCTCCTGCGGCACCTCATCCAGCTCGGGTCCGTGCAGCAGTTCGGTTGAAAAGCCTGCTTCCTGCAGTTTCTCTTCCAGATGTTCAGCGACATATTCGGCGCTGCCAAGGGTACTGCCACTGATTAAGGTAATATCGGCCATGATGCTCTCCCGCACTAAAGGCGAGCATTGTACGCTGTGATCAAGCGGTGATCCACCTGTGGAAAACAGGGTTAATCGTCGATAGCATCAGGCGACAAGGCGCATCACAAAAGCGATCCGCCCGGGATAAGGTTATGCACAGCGGGGAAGCCGATCACGGCTTGATGGTGCGCATGATCGGGTTTTGCAGGGAGATCAGCGTTTCGGTGGACTGGATTTCATCAATGGTCTGGATCTTGTTGATCAGCACCTGCTGCAGCGCGTCAATTGAGCGGCACATCACTTTAATAAAGATGCTGTAGTGGCCGGTGGTGTACCAGGCTTCCACCACTTCATCCAGCGCTTCCAGTTTGCTGAGCGCTGCCGGATAGTCGCGCGCGCTTTTCAAAATGATGCCGATAAAACAGCAGACATCAAATCCGAGCTGCCGTGGATCGATCTCCACGCGCGTACCCAGAATAATCCCCGCCTGGCGCATCTTCTCGACGCGCACGTGAATCGTGCCGGGGCTGACGTTGAACTGCTTGGCGAGTTCGGCGTACGCGGTGCGCGCGTTTTGCAGCAGCGCATTTAAAATGCCGCGGTCGAGATTATCCAGTTGCAGGTGTTCCGCCATCATCCATCCTCATTAGGTTCTTCTTCTCTGAACAGGGAGAATGTGCAGCAAATTAGCGGGACAGGCAAGGCGCAGACAGCGGAGCTGCCGCTGTCTGCACGCTTTTTAGCGCTTACGCCACAGCGTCAGCTGGGCCTGTGTGTGCTGGAACTTACGCGCGGTTTCGCGAATTACAAACGGCACGTCCTGCGGCGGCGCAACTTCCTCAAAGGCATCGCGCAGCAGTCGTTGCAGCGCCTGCCAGGTGGTGAGCGCTTCACCGTTTTCACGGAAACCGCCCAGCCAGTTCTCCTTCGGCGTGAACTCTTCCAGCCAGGTGTAAGGTGAGGAGATGGCCAGCAAACCGCCGGAGCGGATCATCGGCGTGATGTCCTGCAGGAAGCGCTTCGGCTGGCGCAGGCGATCGATCAGGTTAGAGGCCAGTACCAGATCGTAGCCATCGGGCTGCGGTTTCAGGTTACAGGCATCGCCCTGCACAAACTGAATGCGCTGCGCCAGGGTCTCATCGAAACCAAACTCTTTCAGCCGCACCTGGCGATACTCCACCAGCTCTCCCTCTTCCGGCACCACGTAACGGAAATCCTCGCCCGAGGTCAGCTGCAGCGCCACGTCGATAAAGCGCGCCGAGTAATCCATGCCGGTGACCGCAGCAAAATGGCGCGCCAGTTCAAAGCTGGCACGGCCGGTGGCGCAGCCGATATCCAGCGCGTGGCCGCGCTGCGCGCAGTGCGGCAGCACGATATCGACCAGCGCCGCCGCGTAGTTCGGCACACCGTAATAGCCGGGGCCGTACTGGAAGTCGAGGTACTGCGACACCATGCTGTCGGTTTCATACGGATTCAGCGCCATGCTCTCCTGATGCGAGGAAACCACGTAGCGGAAACCGGCATGCTGGAAGAAGTGGCGACGGAAGGCGTAGCGTGAGGATTTCAGCGCTTCGTTGCCGGTGGAGATCCAGCTGCCGCCTTTGATCAGCGCATGTTTGCCGTCAAAGGTGGGCGTGGAGAAATCGTCATACAGCGGATGTACCCTGAAGCCTTCAAAGCCGTTGGTCGGCGTGGTGGTCCACTGCCAGACGTTGCCGACGATGTCGAAGAAGTCACCCTGGGCAAAGTGGTCTACCGGACAGGAAGAGGCCCAGCGGGCGAGATTGATGTTGCCCGGCGCGTCGATCCAGTCCGGCTGATCGCCGGCAACCTGCTCGCGCAGCTGCATCCACTCGGCTTCGCACGGCAGCTGGATCGCTTTGCCGCTCTCTTCCGCCAGCCAGCGGCAGAACGCCGCCGCTTCCAGCTGATTCACTTCGGCGGGCCAGTCCCACGGCATCGCCACTTCTTCGGTCATCAGGCGCAGCCGGAGATCGTCAGGTTGCGCGATGTCGCCGACCCAGAAAGTCGGCATCTGCGCCTGGGCAAACTCGCGCCAGCCCCAGCCTTCGTCATCCCACCAGCGGCGTTCGTTATAGCCGTTGGCGGCAATAAAATGAAAGAACTCGGCGTTGCTCACCAGCATTTTGCTGGCTTTGAACGGTTTCAGCTCAGTTGTAAGGCTGCCGTATTCGTTATCCCAGCCGTAGGTATCATCGGTTTTACCCTGCGTGACGCGTCCGCCTGGCATCGCCACCAATGTATTGGCCGGTACCGAGGCACGATCGTGGCGCGCCTGCGGACACGCCGGCCAGTGCGGCTGCGGTTTTACCCACTCAAGCGGCAGCTGGCGGATCAGCACGCTGGAGGTTTCGAGGTGAATACGCTCATGCTCAATGCCCATCAGAATCACCCACGCCGGGCTGTCCCAGTCAATCGGCAGCTCCAGCGGCATGGTGCGGATGAATTCACTTACCACGGTTTTCACTTTGCCGCGGTAGTCGCGCACCTCGGCCACGTCCGGCCAGCTGTAATGGCTGTCGTCGAGATCGTCCCAGCTCATCTCATCCACGCCGATCGCCATCATCGCCTCGATGCGATCGTCAATGCGCTGCTGCAGATAACCGCCCGCCATCAGCTTATTAATGTAGAAAGTGGCGGTATGGCCAAAGTAAAAGATCAGCGGATGGCGCAGGGTGATGGCTTTATTAAAGTACGCGCGCTCATCGGCGAGGCAGTCGAACAGGCTTTCGTACAGCTCCCAGGTCTGGGTGAAATAGGCCAGCAGTTCGGCGCGTTTGGCGTCGCTGCTGCTGCCGGAAAGCCGAACGGTGCGGGTGGGCGCAGGCAATTGATCGTGAAGATGAGCGGTTGTCACAGTGAACTCCGTAAGCTGATTAAACACAGCGGGTAATTCACTATAGCAAATTAGCATTTCTGCCTGATGAATTAGCGTTTCCAGCGGCGCAGCAGGCGGCTTTTCAGGCCGGTATCGAAGCGCCAGATGTGATCGAAAATGCGCAGAATGCCGGGTTTGCCGTGCGCCGACATCGCCACGGCGTGGAAGCGTTGCTGGTGGTGACGCTGGCGCTGTTTAATGGTGCTGACGATGTCGTCCGGCAGACGCTGGGCGATAAAATCGGAAACGATCACCGCATCGGCTTCCTGCCACTGACTGCCCTCCATACGCGTGACCACCGCAGACAGGCAGGCGGCCAGATCGGTGCCGCCGCGAAAACGCTGGCTGAGAAAACGGATTGCCTGCTCGATGCCGTTATCCGCGGTCAGCTCGTAGCCAATCACTTCGTGAGCAAACAGCATGATGTAGCAGCGCCGCCTGTCGGCCAGCGCCACCTTCAGCAGCGCCAGACAAAACGCTTTGGCGCAGCGTTCATTGAAACCGCCCATCGAACCAGAGGTATCCACGCAGACGATGAACGGGCCGCGCGGCTGCGCTTCGTGCTGCTGATGGCTGGCCGGGCGCAGCGTCACTTTCTCGTGCCAGGCATCGCCCTGTAACCGGTAGGTCAGCAGGCGTTTCTCCACCAGCCGGCGATAAAATTCCAGCTCCAGTTCGCTGATGCTCAGCGCCGCCAGTTCCGGCGGCAACAGACGCAGCACATCGTCGCTCTGATGGATGCCGCTGACCTCTTCCGGCACGTTGTCCGGCTCGCGCACCAGCTGATGAAACGCTTCCAGCGGCGCATCCTGTGACGGTACCGATTTCGCTTCGCGGCTGCGTCCCAGCTGCTGCGCCAGTTTCATCAGTTCCGGCTGCTGGGCGAGGAAATCGCCGTACTGCACAATCAGCTCATAGTCGCCATGCTGCAGCGGTGCCTTGCTCAGATCCCACAGGCGTCCGGCGGCGGCTTCGTCGTCATCGGTCAGAATCGGCGCCAGCTGGCCGCTGATGGCCATGCGCTGCTGCAGCTCGGCCATCAGGCGTTCCCGCTGCTCTTCCAGCAGGGTTTCGTTCAGCGTCAGGGTTTGCAGCGTCAGGCTCAGGCGCCAGCGCTGCAGGAACAGCGTGTGCTGCGCATTGCTCAGCTGGGCGCTGTCGGTATGCAGCAGCAGTTTGCTGGCTTCTTCGATAAACGGGGACGGCAGCGCTTTCAGCTGCGTCATGATGGCGGGCAGTTGCTCACTGAAGGCGTGGCTGCTGAGCAGCTGCATCTGCTGGAAGAGCTGAAATTCGCGTGCCAGCGCGTCCGGCACCGGCGTGGTTTTCATCTGGGCGGCAATCTCGGCGCGCCAGCGCGGCAGCTCGCCCATCATCGCCTGTTTCAGGCGCGGAAATTTTTCAAAGAACAGCGCCAGCTGCGGCGAGGCCAGCAGTGCCACGATCAGCTCTTCGATCAGCTCGGTTTCGCCAATCGACAGCAGCGTGCTGAGCGTCTCCAGCGAGATCATTTTCTCGCCTGTTTCAGCTGTTCCGCCACATCCTGCAGGCTGGTTTCGACGCGCGCCAGCCAGTCGTCGCTGATAAACAGGCAGCGCTGGTGCTGGCTAAACAGCGTGCGCTGCGCGCGCAGCTGGGCCTCCAGCGCGTCGTATTCTTCAATGATTTCCTGCGGCACGTCGCTGCTGCTGGCGGCACCCGGCAGCGTCAGGCGCGTGGACTGCAGGCTGACGTCGCGCAGCGTCAGACAGTGGTGCGCATCCACCAGCAGGTCGAGCGTCTGGCCAAAGCCGATGCCGTTGAGCTTGCCGCGGATCTCGCCCGCTTTCAGCAGCCACTGATTGAGCGCATCGCGTGCCACCACCACGTGCGTGACCTGCATGTCGTGCAGCGTCAGCGGCTGTTGCAGCATCAGGGTCAGCTGTTCGTCCGTGATCGAGGCCGGTAATTCATAGTGCGGTTTGCGGCTGAACATGCCGCTGTGCTTCTCCAGCGTCAGCGCCTGCGCCACGCTCTGCTGCTGTTGCAGCGCCAGCCGGCGCGCTTTGATCTGCTGCAGCGTGTGCAGCATCGCCTGCTGCTGCCACGCGTGCTGCGTCATCAGCGCATCAATTTCACGATCCAGCAGCTGCATCGACGCCACGTCGTGCCACAGGCAATCTTTCAGCAGGATCAGATCAAGCGGGGCAATCGCCACGCGGCCGCTGTAAAACGCGCTGGCCTGCAGCAGATGGATGGCTTTTTTCCAGCGGCGGTCGGAGATATACGGCGCCTCTGGCAGGTTCTCCAGCTGCTGGCGCAGCTGATAGATCAGTTCAAACACATGATCGGGCAGGCTGACCTGGCTGATGCCTTTCTGCCACTGCTGATACTCTTCATCGCTGATGCACAGCGATTCCGCCACCGGGTTGGCGTTTTCATCCTGCTGGTGGGTCAGCATGCTGCGGAAGTTCTGCTTTTCATGCACGTTGTCGAGCCACAGCCGGATCAGCATACGGTCGTACAGCGCTTCCAGACCGCTGTCAGCCTTCCGGCAGTTCGTTGGAGGCGGTGACCAGCAGACGCATCGGGATCGGCTCTTCGCTGTCGCCGTTGCGGAAGCGACGTTCGTTGATGGCGGTGAGCAGCGTATTGAGAATCGCCGGACCGGCTTTCCAGATCTCATCCAGAAAGACAATTTCGGCATCCGGCAGATAGCCTTTGGTCAGACGCTGATAGCGTCCTTCATCTTTCAGCGCCTGAATCGACAGCGGGCCAAACACCTCTTCCGGCGTGGAAAATCGGGTCATCAGGTATTCAAAGGCACGGGCGTGCTGGAAGGCGTATTTCAGGCGGCGGGCAATCAGGCTCTTGGCGATGCCCGGTGGCCCAAGCAGAAACACGCTTTCGCCGCTCAGCGCTGCCAGCAGGCAGAGACGAATGGCATGATGCCGTTCATACAGCCCTTTCTCCAGGGCATTGCTGAGGCGAGAAATTCTTTCTGCCAAAAGATGGGGTTGAGCCATAATCACATCATTGTCCTTCTGATCCTGGTGCCGTCATATTCTGGCGAGCGCAATACTCTACTGTTTATCATGCGTGAAAGCGTTGATAGCCGTCAGCTTTTTTGTTTCAGAAGGTTGAGGTGAGGCAAATCGCGGGTTTTCAGCGCATTTCGCGCCGATTTTCGGCGAAAAAACGCTGCACAGACGGCGTAATGCCAGACGGTAAAAGTAGGTTTTTTCGGGAATATGTGCATACTGTGCGCTTTTTGATGATCTGAGCGCCGGGCTGAGGCCTGCGCGGCTCCAACAAAAGACAACTTATGAGCTCGGATAAGAAACAGTCCCTTGGCGCAGTCACTCTGGCGGCGATCGGCGTGGTGTATGGCGATATCGGNACCAGCCCGCTCTATACCCTGCGCGAGTGTCTCTCTGGTCAGTTCGGCTTTGGCGTGGAACGCGAGGCGGTGTTTGGCTTTCTGTCGCTGATCTTCTGGCTGCTGATTCTGGTGGTTTCGCTTAAATACATCAGTTATGTGATGCGCGCCGACAACGCCGGTGAAGGCGGGATCCTGACGCTGATGTCACTGGCGGGCCGCAATACCGGCGCACGCGCCACGGCNATTCTGGTGATCATGGGGCTGATTGGCGGCAGCTTCTTCTACGGGGAAGTGGTGATCACGCCGGCGGTATCCGTGCTTTCGGCCATCGAAGGGCTGGAGATCGCCGCGCCGAGCCTCGATAGCTACATTGTGCCGCTGGCGATTGCGGTACTGACGCTGCTGTTTGTGATTCAGAAACATGGCACCGGCATTGTCGGTAAGCTGTTTGCGCCGGTGATGCTGCTGTGGTTCATCATCCTGGCGGTGCTGGGCGCGCGCAGTATCATCAATAATCCCGAGGTGCTGCACGCCATGAACCCGTACTGGGCGCTGCACTTCTTTATTCAGTACAAAACGGTATCGTTCTTCGCGCTGGGCGCGGTGGTGCTGGCGATCACCGGCGTTGAAGCGCTGTATGCCGATATGGGCCACTTTGGTAAGTTTCCGATTCGCCTGGCATGGTTTGTGGTGGTGCTGCCGTCGCTGGTGCTCAACTATTTCGGCCAGGGCGCGCTGCTGCTGGAGCATCCGGAGGCCATCAAAAACCCGTTCTTCCTGCTGGCGCCGGACTGGGCGCTGATTCCGATGCTGATTCTCGCGACGCTGGCCACGGTGATCGCCTCGCAGGCGGTGATCTCCGGCGTATTCTCGCTGACGCGCCAGGCGGTGCGTCTTGGCTATCTGCCGCCGATGCGCATCGTGCACACGTCCGAAGAGGAATCCGGCCAGATTTATATTCCGGTGATCAACTGGCTGCTCTATTTCTCTGTGGTGATTGTGATCGTCGGCTTTGAGCACTCCAGTAATCTGGCGGCCGCCTACGGGATTGCGGTGACCGGTACCATGGTGCTGACCGCCATTCTGTGTTCAACGGTGGCGATTCAGAACTGGCACTGGAATCGCTACCTGGTGGTGCTGATTCTCATCGCGATGCTGTGCATCGACGTTTCGCTGTTCTCCGCCAACCTGGTCAAAGTGTTCTCCGGCGGCTGGCTGCCGCTGACGCTGGCACTGATGATGTTTATCGTGATGACCACGTGGAAGAGCGAGCGCTTCCGCCTGCTGCGTCGTATGCATGAGCATGGCAATTCGCTGGAGGCGATGATCGCCTCGCTGGAGAAATCGCCGCCGGTGCGCGTGCCGGGCACGGCGGTCTACATGTCACGGGCGCTCAATGTCATCCCCTTTGCCATGCTGCATAACCTGAAGCACAACAAGGTGCTGCACGAGCGCGTGGTGCTGCTGACGCTGCGTACCGAAGATGCGCCTTATGTGCACAACGTGCGTCGCGTGACCATTGAGCAGCTGTCGCCCACCTTCTGGCGCGTGGTGGCAAGCTACGGCTGGCGCGAAACGCCGAACGTCGAGGAGATTTTCCACCGCTGCGGTCTCGAAGGGCTCAACTGCCGCATGATGGAAACCTCGTTCTTTATGTCACACGAGTCGCTGATCATCGGCAAACGCCCGTGGTATCTGCGTCTGCGCGGCAAGCTGTTCCTTGCGCTGCAGCGCAACGCCCTGCGCGCGCCGGATCAGTTTGAAATTCCGCCTAACCGGGTAATCGAGCTCGGTACTCAGGTCGAAATCTGACGCATCGCGCGTCACCAGCTGAGGGTGACGCGCAGCCCCTGCGGCTGCACCGCGCTGAAGGTCAGCCGGATGCCGTGCAGCTGAGCCACATTTTTCACAATCGACAAGCCAAGCCCGCTGCCGGTTTGCGCCTGCCCCGGCGGTCGCCAGAAGCGTTCGCCCAGCCGCGCCAGCTGCTCTGCGCTGACGCCCGGTCCGTTATCCGCGATCTCCAGCCTGCGCGCGCTGAGCCGCAGCTGAATCTCACTGCCGGACGGCGTGTAGCGCAGCGCGTTATCCAGCAGATTGCGCAGCAGTAAACCCAGCAGCAGTGGATGACCGTTCATCACCGGTTCCGCGTCAGCCGTCAGCGTCAGCCTGGTGTGCTGCGTTGCCGCCTGTGCCTGGTGTTCGGTCACCAGCTGGTGCAGCAACGGTGCGAGGGGGACCGGCTGAAATTCGCTGCGCAGATCGTCCGCTTCGACGCGCGACAGCGTCAGCAGCTGATCGACCAGCCGCGTGGCGCGCAGGATGCCGCTGTCGAGCTGCTGCAGCGCATGGTTACGCATCGCCTCGTCATCGCCGGCCAGCTGAATCACCTCACTCTGCACGCGCAGCGCTGCCAGCGGGCTGCGCAGCTCGTGCGCCGCATCGGAGGTAAACCGCCGCTCGCGCTGGACCAGCTGTGCCATACGGGCAAACAGGCCATTCAGCGCCGCCACCAGCGGCTTCACCTCCAGCGGCAGGCGTTGCGGCGTCAGCGGGGTGGCATCATCCGGCGCGCGCTGCTGCAGCGATGCGGTCAGGCGTTTCAGCGGACGCAGCTCAAACCACACCAGCGCCAGCAGCAACAGCAGCATCAGCGGCATGGCCACCAGCCACGGCAGCAGACTGCTCAGTGCCAGATCGCGCGTCATGTCATCACGATATTCCCACTCCTGTCCGACCACCACGCGCCACTGCTTATCGGCTGACGTCAGCCACAGCAGCCGCCAGCGATCGTCATCGCCACGCAGGCGACCATCGTGGAAGCCGTCACGATCCGCTGTAAACTGCAAATCGCGGCCGTTTTCGCCGTCGTTCAGCAGCGGTTTGCCGTCGGCGCTGAACAGCGCAAAGGCCAGCGCGTCGTCATCCTGATCGCCGCGATGGTGGCGCAAAATCGCTTTGGTTTTTGGCAGCGAGGCGGCCTGCAGGCGACTGGCATCCAGCGCCAGCAGGCGTTTGGCGAACAGCATCTGCTGGGTATCAAACAGCTCATTAACGGTGTCGCGCGTCTGCTGCCATGCGCTAAAGGTGGCGCTGGCACCACACAGAATAATTAACAGCAGAAAGCCGATGGCCAGTCGCAGGAACAGACTCATTCTGCCGCTCCCAGCGTGTAGCCAATACCGTGCACGGTGCGGATGAACTGACTGCCGAGCTTTTTACGCAGATGGTGGATGTGCACTTCGACTGCGTTACTGGAGACGTCGTCGTCCCAGCTGTACAGTTTCTCCTCCAGCTGTGCGCGCGTCAGTACGCGACCGGGATTGCGCAGGAACAGCTCCAGCAGCGCCAGCTCACGGCTTTTCAGGCTGAGCGGTTCGCCATCGACCATCACGCTGTGGCTGCCGGGAGCCATCACCAGCCTGCCGTGACGCAGCTCCGGCTGCAGCTGACCGTGACGGCGACGAATCAGCGCCTGCAGACGCGCGGCCACCTCCGTCAGCGCAAACGGCTTACACAGATAGTCGTCGGCACCGAGTTGCAGGCCCTGCACGCGCTGGTCCAGCGCATCGCGTGCGGTGAGGATCAGCACCGGGACATCCGCGCCCTGCTCACGCCACTGGCGCAGGATGTCCAGCCCGTCACGTTGCGGCAGCGACAGATCCAGCACCACGGCATCCCACGGTGCCGCGTTGAGCGCCTGAAATCCGGCTTCGCCACTGACAAACCAGTCGACGCTGAAACCCAGTTTGGTCAGGCCGACCTTCAGGCCATCGCCAATCAGCGTATCGTCTTCAATTAATAAAATGCGCATGCGTTTCTCCCGGTTATCTGGGGGTTTATACGAAGCAGATGCGCGCTTGTACAGCGTCATTCGCCCGTTTTGGCTTATTTTTCCCCTCTTTTTTTCCCTTAAGATCCTGTTAAGAACCCTGTGGTGAAATAGCTCCCGTAATCCGCACAGACATGGAAATGAGGTGAAAAATGAAAAAGAGTGCAGCGCTGTTCGCCATTATCGCCCTGGCGGCAACCCCGGTGTTAGCCGCCCAGCAGGGTGGCTTTGTCGACCCGAACGCGCCAGCCGCTCAGGCTAAAGCCGGCGGTTTTAAGGCCGATAACAGCAGTGTGGTGACGGTAAAACAGGCCGAAGAGATGAAGGATGACAGCTGGATCACCGTGCGCGGCCAGCTTGATAAGCAGATCGGCGATGAAGATTATCTGTTCCGCGACAGCAGCGGCAGCATGAAAGTGGAGATCGACCACAAACGCTGGAACGGCCAGACCATTACGCCGAAGGATCAGGTCGAGCTGACCGGCGAACTGGATAAGGATTTCAATTCGATTGAACTGGACGTTAAACAGGTGCGTAAACTGCCCTAACCTCCCCTGCGGAGCCACGTCGCTGGGCTCCGCCATCCCGCCAAACTCAAATTTTCCCCGGCCCAGGCGAAACGTTTCGATGGCGATCACATTTCCGTGATGCCGTCATTGAGTTGCCATGTACATTTAATACACTGCCAGACAGCGAAACGTTTCGCTGTGGAGTGGAATAAATGAAAAAAGGTCGCCTGTTAAACGCTGAAGTCTCTCATGTGATTGCCCGCCTCGGGCATACCGATACGCTGACGATTGCCGATGCGGGCTTGCCGATCCCGGCCGGTCCACAGCGCATCGATCTGGCGCTGACGCCCGGTACGCCCGATTTTTTACAGGTGGTGGAGGTCATCACGCAGGAGATGCAGGTTGAGAGCGCCCTGATAGCGGAGGAGATCCAACAACACAATCCGCAACTCCACAGCCAGCTGATCGCCGTGCTCGAAGCCTTGCAACAGCACCAGGGGAATGTGATTAGCGTTCGTTACACCAGCCATGAACAGTTCAAACAACACACTCAGCGCAGTCAGGCGGTCATTCGCAGCGGAGAGTGCTCTCCGTATGCGAATGTCATCCTGAGCGCGGGCGTCACTTTCTGAGGCCGCTATGCAACCGTTATTGCAACTCAGGGGAATTGAAAAATCATTTCCCGGCGTGAAGGCGCTCAACGGCGCGTCGCTGGCGGTCTATCCCGGGCGCGTGATGGCGTTAGTGGGAGAGAACGGCGCGGGCAAATCCACCATGATGAAGGTGCTGACCGGCATCTACAGTATGGACGCCGGTTCGCTGCACTGGCTGGGNAAAGAAGTGACGTTCTCCGGGCCGAAAGCGTCTCAGGAAGCCGGCATCGGCATCATCCATCAGGANCTGAACCTGATCCCGCAGCTGACCGTNGCGGANAATATTTTCCTCGGCCGTGAATTCGTTAACCGCTTTGGCCGCATCGACTGGAAACAGATGTATGCCGCGGCGGATGCGCTGTTAAAGCGCCTCAATCTGCGCTTCAGCAGCCACAAGCTGGTGGGCGATCTGTCGATTGGCGACCAGCAAATGGTGGAGATCGCCAAAGTGCTCAGCTTCGAGTCGCAGGTCATCATTATGGATGAACCGACCGATGCGCTGACCGATACCGAAACCCTGTCGCTGTTCCGCGTCATCAATGAGCTGAAAGCGCAGGGCTGCGGCATTGTTTATATCTCNCACCGCATGAAAGAGATCTTTGAGATTTGCGANGACGTCACCGTGTTCCGCGACGGCCAGTTTATTGCCGAGCGCGCGGTANNCGATCTGAGCGAAGAGGGCCTGATCGAAATGATGGTNGGCCGCAAGCTTGAGGATCANTATCCGCATCTCGATCAGACACCGGGCGAGGTGCGGCTGCGGGTCGAGCACGTTAGCGGNCCGGGCGTAGAAGATGTCAGCTTTACCCTGCGTAAGGGCGAGATTCTGGGCATCTCCGGTCTGATGGGNGCGGGCCGCACCGAATTAATGAAGGTGCTGTANGGCGCGCTGCCGCGTACGCACGGCAAAGTNACGCTTAACGGCCGCGAGATTGTCACCCGCTCGCCGCAGGACGGCCTGGCCAACGGCATCGTCTATATCTCGGAAGACCGTAAGCGTGACGGNCTGGTGCTCGGGATGTCGGTCAAAGAGAACATGTCGCTGACCGCGCTGCGCTACTTCAGCCGCGCCGATGGCGGCCTGAAGCACGCCGAAGAGCAGCTGGCGGTGGGCGATTTTATCCGCCTGTTCAATGTGAAAACGCCGTCAATGATGCAGCCGATCGGTCTGCTGTCCGGCGGTAATCAGCAAAAAGTGGCGATTGCGCGTGGCCTGATGACGCGCCCGGATGTGCTGATCCTCGACGAGCCGACGCGCGGCGTCGATGTCGGGGCGAAAAAAGAGATCTATCAGTTAATTAACCAGTTTAAAGCCGAAGGGCTGAGCATCATCCTGGTGTCGTCGGAAATGCCGGAAGTGCTGGGCATGAGCGACCGCATTCTGGTGATGCATGAAGGCCATCTGAGTGGCGAATTTTCCCGTGAGCAGGCTACCCAGGAATCCCTGATGGCAGCGGCGGTCGGTAAGCAACACAGCGAGGAGTTAGTTGTATGAGTACCCAAACCTTACCTGCCAGCCGTCGCTGGTTCAGCAAAGCCTGGCTGCTGGAGCAGAAATCGCTGATCGCGCTGATTGTGCTGATCGCCGTGGTCGCCAGCCAGAGCCCGAACTTCTTCACGCTGCCCAACATGTTCAACATCCTGCAGCAGACATCGGTCAACGCCATCATGGCGGTGGGCATGACGCTGGTGATNCTGACCTCAGGCATCGACCTTTCGGTCGGCTCGCTGCTGGCGCTGACCGGCGCGGTAGCGGCATCGATTGTCGGGCTGGAAGTNAATGCNNTGGTGGCCGTAGCGGCATCGCTGGCGCTNGGTGCCTTTATTGGTGCCATTACCGGTGTGATTGTGGCACGCGGCAAGGTGCAGGCGTTTATCGCTACGCTGGTGATGATGCTGCTNCTGCGCGGCGTCACCATGGTTTACACCAACGGCAGTCCGATCAACACCGGCTTCAGCGATAACGCCGATCTGTTTGGCTGGTTCGGCATTGGCCGTCCGCTGGGCATTCCGACGCCGGTATGGCTGATGGCGGTGGTGTTCGCGCTGGCGTGGTACATGCTGCATCACACCCGCCTCGGCCGCTATATCTATGCGCTGGGCGGTAACGAAGCGGCCACGCGCCTGTCCGGCATCAACGTTAACCGCGTTAAAGTCATCGTCTATTCGCTGTGCGGCCTGCTGGCGGCACTGGCGGGCACCATCGAAGTGGCGCGTCTCTCTTCCGCGCAGCCGACGGCGGGCACCGGTTATGAACTGGATGCGATTGCCGCAGTAGTGCTGGGCGGGACCAGCCTCGCGGGCGGTAAAGGGCGCATTATGGGCACGCTGATCGGTGCGCTGATTCTCGGCTTCCTCAATAACGGCCTCAACCTGATGGGCGTATCGTCTTACTACCAGATGATTGTCAAAGCCGTCGTCATTCTGCTGGCGGTGCTGGTGGATAACAAAAGCAGTAAGTAACTCTGACCTTCACACAGGATTAAAGAAATGAAAAAGTTAACTGCATTGGCCGTCATCCTTGGCGCCACCCTCAGTGCTGGCGCGATGGCTAAGGATACGATTGCGCTGGTGGTCTCAACCCTGAATAACCCGTTCTTTGTGTCGCTGAAAGATGGCGCACAGAAAGAAGCCGATAAGCTGGGCTATAACCTGGTGGTGCTCGACTCACAGAACAACCCGGCAAAAGAGCTGGCAAACGTGCAGGATCTCACCGTGCGCGGCACCAAACTGCTGCTGATCAACCCAACGGATTCTGACGCGGTCGGTAACGCCGTGAAAATGGCTAACCAGGCGAACATCCCGGTGATTACGCTGGACCGTATGGCGGCGCAGGGGAAAGTTGTCAGCCACGTGGCGTCTGATAACCGCTTCGGCGGCAAAATGGCCGGCGATTTCATCGCGAAGAAACTGGGCGACGGNGCGAAAATCATNGAGCTGCAGGGCATTGCCGGCACNTCCGCTGCCCGCGANCGTGGTGAAGGCTTTAAGCAGGCCGCCGATGCNCACAAATTCAACGTGCTGGCCAGCCAGCCGGCCGACTTCGACCGTACTAAAGGTCTGAACGTGATGCAGAACCTGCTGCAGGCGCATCCGGACGTGCAGGCAGTTTTTGCCCAGAACGACGAAATGGCGCTGGGCGCGCTGCGTGCGCTGCAGACCGCAGGCAAAACCGACGTGCTGGTGGTGGGCTTTGACGGCACCGCGGACGGCGTGAAGGCGGTAGAATCCGGTAAACTCAGCGCGACCGTTGCACAGATGCCAGACAAGATTGGTATGATTGGCGTCGATACCGCAGATAAAGTTCTGAAGGGCGAAAAAGTGCAGGCGATCAACCCGGTTGACCTGAAACTGGTTACTAAATAAAACCCAAAGAAAAGCATGGCAACGCGCCACCCTCGCGGTGGCGCAACTTCCTGGATAACTCCCTATGAGCAAAAGCGCAAAACTGGCGGTACTCGGCAGCATCAACGCCGACCACATCCTCAACCTCGCCCATTTTCCCCGTCCGGGTGAAACGGTGATCGGGAAACAGTATCAGGTTGCCTTTGGCGGTAAAGGGGCCAACCAGGCCGTCGCGGCTGGCCGTGCCGGCGCTGACATTGCTTTTATTGCCTGCGTGGGTGCAGATGACATCGGCGAACGTATTCGCCAGCAGCTGCAGCAGGACCAGATTGATACCGCTCCGGTGGAAACCGTGGCGCAAGAAGCCACCGGCGTGGCGATGATCTTCGTGAATGGCGAAGGCGAAAATAACATTGGCATCTACTCAGGCGCGAACGCGGCGCTGACGCCAGCCTGTGTGGAGCGCCACCAGCAGGTGATTCGTTCGGCCGATGCGCTGCTGATGCAGCTGGAGTCGCCGCTGGACAGCGTGCTGGCCGCGGCCCGCATCGCGCGCGCCAGTCACACTCAGGTGATCCTCAATCCGGCGCCGGCGACCCAGCTCTCTGATGAGCTGCTGGCGCTGATCGACATTATTACGCCGAATGAAACCGAAGCGGAAATCCTCACCGGCATCGCCGTCAACGACGACGACGACGCGGCGCGGGCAGCCCAGGCGCTGCACGCCAAAGGCATNGATACCGTATTGATTACGCTGGGCCGGCGCGGCGTATGGCTNAGCGAGCAGGGNCAGGGACAGCGTATTCCCGGNTTCAGCGTGCAGGCGGTGGATACCATCGCTGCCGGTGATACCTTCAACGGGGCCTTCATTACCGCGCGGCTGGAAGGCGTGGCGATGCAGGATGCGGTTCGTTTTGCCCATGCGGCGGCAGCCATTGCCGTGACGCGCCCGGGCGCACAGCCCTCAGTGCCATGGCGCACTGAGATTGACGCATTCCTGCAGCAACAGGGTTAAGCGCTTGGCTACCATGAAAGATGTCGCCCGTCTGGCGGGCGTCTCCACCTCCACCGTTTCGCACGTTATCAACAACAACCGTTTTGTTAGCGAACAGGTGCGCGACAGAGTGGAACAGGCGATTCGCGAATTAAACTACGCGCCGTCGGCGCTGGCGCGCAGCCTGAAGATCAAGCAAACGCGCACCATTGGTATGTTACTGACCGCCAGCAGCAACCCGTTCTACTCGGAAGTGGTGCGCGGTGTAGAGAACAGCTGCTATGAACGCGGCTACAGCCTGATTCTGTGCAATACCGAAGGCGATGAAGAGCGCATGAATCGCAGCCTTGAAACGCTGATGCAGAAGCGCGTGGATGGCCTGCTGATGATGTGCACGGAAACCCATCTGCCCTCCGCCGACATCCTTAATCGCTATCCTTCGGTGCCGATGGTGATGATGGACTGGGCGCCGTTTGAAGGGCGCGGCGATATTATTCAGGATAACGCGCTGCTGGGCGGCGAACTGGCCACGCAGTATCTGATTGATCGCGGTTACACCCGCATCGCCTGTATTGCCGGGCCGCTGGATAAAACCCCGGCGCGCCTGCGTCTGGACGGTTTTCATCAGGCGATGGCTGCCAGTGGGCTGGCGGTGCCGCCGGGCTATGTGGTGGACGGCGATTTCGAATTTCAGGGCGGTTTCAACGCCATGAATCAGCTGCTGGCGCTCGATCCGCCACCGCAGGCGGTGTTTACCAGCAACGATGCGATGGCGGTGGGCGTCTATCACGCCCTGTATCAGGCGGGACTGCGCGTGCCGCAGGATATGGCGGTGATGGGCTATGACAACATTGAGCTGGCGCGCTATCTGACGCCGCCGCTCAGTACCATTCATCAGCCGAAAGATGAGCTGGGCGAGCTGGCCATTGATACGCTGATTCATCGTATGAGCGATCCCGACGCCAGCCAGCAAACGCTGGTGCTGACGCCGGAGCTGGTGGAGCGCGGTTCGGTTTAACTGCCTTTACGCGTTTTCTCGCGGTTGGCGATCAGGTTACGGCCATCACCCGGCCGTAACATCAGAAACGCCAGCGCCGACAGCACGGTAATCACGCCCATGGTAAAGAAGGTGGCGTGGAACTGCTGCACCGTGGTGCTCTCAAAATCCTGGTAAAAGCGCAGCACGGCGGCGCTGACCGCCACGCCAAAACTGATCGACACCTGCTGCGTTACCGCCAGCACGCTATTGCCGCCGCTGGCGTTCTCATCATTCAAATCCGCCAGCGTGATGGTATTCATGGCGGTAAACTGGGTCGACATCGCCATGCCCAGTACAAACAGCGCCACCAGCAGCATGATGATGCTTCCGTCCGGCGACTGCAGCGCGAAGCTGGCGACCAGCACGCCGATGATAACCGTAATGCCCACCAGCGTTTTACGATAGCCAAAGCGGCGCAGCACCTGAGTCACGGTGGATTTAGCCAGCAGCGAGCCAATCGCCGTGGGCCCATCATGCAGCCGGCGATGATCGCCGGATAGCCAAATCCTACCTGTAACATCAGCGGCATCAGGAACGGAATACAGCCGGTACCGAGACGCGCGGCAATATTACCGATAATCCCGACGGAGAACGTGCGTGTCTTAAACATCGGCAGACTAATCAGCGGAGCCGGATGGCGGCGCGCATGCATAATATAGAGCAGCAGCAATACCACGCCGCTGACCAGCACCAGCACCGCCTGCCACGGCGATACGATACGCTCGCCAAACAGCTCAATACCGATGGAGATCAGCACCAGGCCAAAACCAAACAGCATAAAGCCGCCGAAATCGAAGCGGCGTTTTGGCGTGGTGAAGTCCGGCATATATTTGCGCGCATAGAAGATGCCGGCGATGCCGATAGGAATATTAATCAGGAAGATCCAGTGCCAGCTGGCGTAGGTGACCAGCAGACCGCCGAGCATAGGGCCAAGAATCGGTCCGACCAGGCCGGGCATGGTGACAAAGTTGAGTACCGGCAGCAGTTCGCTGCGCGGATAGGCGCGCAGCAGCGCCAGACGCGCTACCGGCATCATCATTGCTCCGCCAACGCCTTGCACCACGCGCGAAACCACCAGCATGCTCAGCGATCCGGACAGCGCACAGGCCAGTGACCCAAGCGTGAACAGGGAAACCGCCACAATAAACACCTTACGCGTGCCAAAGCGATCGGCCAGCCAGCCGCTGACCGGAATCAACATCGCGACCGTGAGCGTATAACTGATGACGGCGGACTGCATGGCGAGTGGGGAACGTTCAAGGCTGGTGGCAATGGCGGGAAGCGCGGTATTCAGGATGGTGGCGTCGAGAGCCTGCATAAAAAACGCCATGGCGGCGATCCAGGGCAGGCCGGCCATACTGCGCGCGGAGCGAATCATTGAAAATCCTTCTTGAAGAAAATCGGTCAGCAAAGAGCGTAAGTTAAACAGGATAGCATCGGTCGCTGCGACGATGGCGCTGATTTGTGCCGCTGTGAGAGCTGATTTGCCTGATTATTAGACGGGAAATGTCTGTTTTTACCGCGTTCGTATAAAAAAGTAGCTTTCAGTCAATTTTTTTCAGGAAATGCTTGTCACTTCAGATTAACTCCCTATAATGCGCCACCACTGAGACGGCAAAGCGGCAACGCAGGCGGCTCAGCAGGGCGTGAAGTGATTCACCCCGCCGGAGAAAAACGCTGAAAAAAGTGTTTGACTCTGAAGGAGGAAAGCGTAATATACGCCACCTCGC
>Ga0058692_1000335_pt1 | contig 23347 bp, 22 predicted proteins | sample AgamicAtAmrz_FD_55216 | JGI IMG/M metagenome (GOLD analysis project Ga0058692, IMG submission 55216) | Agave microbial communities from Guanajuato, Mexico - At.Am.rz | ecosystem: Host-associated > Plants > Roots > Rhizosphere | place: Guanajato, Mexico | collected 2012-06-07 | reverse complement strand
GAAATCAAAGTGGAACTGGCGTCGTCCCCAAGGCTGGAAATATGGCCAGCGAATGCGCTCATGCTGTAAAGCTGCATGACAGATTTTTGCCGTCATAAGTCGAGACAATGGCTTTCGTCAAGAGCTGTTCGCCAATATTGACCTTCCTCCCCCGCAGGCATATGGTCATTAAATCTGTAAGACAGCTTTACAGATTTTGCAACGCTTGAAGCCAGTGGAGGAAGAAGTGAGCGTGACGCGCAGTGAGCATGATTTGCTCGGGTCGAAGGAAATTCCGGCGAATGTTTATTGGGGCGTGCACACCGCGCGCGCGGTGGAAAACTTCAAGATCACCGGGGTGACCATTGGCCATAACCCTTACCTGTTAAGGGGTTTGGCCTATGTGAAAGAGGCGGCCGCACGTGCAAATCACGAACTTGGCCTGCTCGACAGGGATCGGATGGAGGCGATTGCGGAAGCCTGCCGCGAAATCCGCGCCGGCGCTCTTCATGAGCAATTCGTTGTGGATGAAATCCAGGGCGGAGCCGGCACATCCACCAACATGAACGCCAATGAGGTCATCGCCAACCGCGCGCTGGAACTGCTTGGGCACGAAAAGGGCGAGTATGCCCGGCTTCACCCGAACGATCACGTCAATCTCAGCCAGTCGACCAACGATGCTTATCCGACCGCGGTGAACGTTGGCCTGATCGAGGCGATTGACGACCTGGCCGCCTCGATGGGCGTTCTGAAGGACGCCTTCGACCGCAAGTCGCAGGAATTTGCCGGCTTCATCAAGATCGGGCGCACGCAATTGCAGGATGCGGTACCGATGACGCTCGGCCAGGAGTTCCGCACGTTCGTGGTGATGCTGGGCGAAGATCAGGCGCGTCTGATCGAATCCGCCGCTCTGCTGCATGAGATCAATCTGGGCGCCACCGCCATCGGCACCGGGCTCAACGCACCGCGCGGTTATGCCGAGCTTGCCTGCCGGCATCTGGCGGAACTGACCGGCCGGCCGCTGGTGACGGCCGCAGACCTTATCGAAGCCACACAGGACCCCGGCGCCTTCGTGCACCTCTCCGGCGTGCTGAAACGCGTCGCCGTAAAGCTGTCGAAGACTTGCAACGACCTTCGCCTGCTGTCGTCAGGCCCGCGCGCCGGGATTGGCGAAATCACCCTTCCCTCCGTTCAGGCGGGCTCCAGCATCATGCCGGGCAAGATCAATCCGGTCATTCCCGAAGTGGTCAACCAGGTGGCCTATGCGGTGATCGGCAACGACATCACCATCACCATGGCCGCCGAAGCAGGGCAGCTGCAGTTGAACGCCTTCGAGCCGATCATCGTGCGTGCGCTCTCCCAGAGCATCAGCCAGCTAAGCGCCGCCTGCCGCACACTGGCAGAGCGATGCGTGGACGGCATCGTCGCCAATCCGGCCATCATGGCGCAGCGCGTGGAAGAATCAATCGGTCTCGCCACGGCGCTTAACCCGCTGATCGGTTATTATGCGGCGACGGAAGTCGCCAAGGAAGCGCTTGCCAGCGGGCGTACCGTGCCGCAGGTGGTTCTTGAACGTGGTTACATGACAGAGGCCGAACTGCAGCAAGCGCTTAGTCCACGGCACCTTGCCAATCTGCCAGCGGTCACGGCTGGCGAAGCCGATCTTCGCCAATGATCGTCGTCACTACCTGCTTCACCTGCCCGAGGTGAAGCTCCATCGCCTCACGCGCCTCAGGCGCTGAACCGCGCCGGATCGCCTCGACGATCCGGCGATGCTCGAAATTGGAAGCGACGCGGCGACCGGCCATAAGGTTAACCATCTCTGATTGCTGGGCGACGGCCTCGCGGGCGTCCGCCACCACCTTGGCAAAGAGGCGGTTGGCGGAGGCCTCCGCGATGGCGCAATGAAACTGGCCNTCCAGCAATACCCAGGGATGCGGCCTTTCCTCGGTTTCCATGCGGCTACAGAGATCGAGCAAAACCTGCAGTTGGGCGTCCGTGCGACGCAAGGCGGCCCACCCTGCAGCCGGCACTTCGATGAAGGGGCGGGCCTCGATCAGGTCGCGTGCGGAATAGGCACCGTAATTCAGTTCCGATGGCGGCGTCGGGGTCATCACATACGTGCCGCTGCCTGTGCGCGTCTGNGTCAGGCCGAGCGTCTGGAGAGACCGCAGGGCCTCGCGAATAATCGGCCGGCTGACGCCGTAACGCGTTGCGAGATGTGCTTCCGAAGGGAGCCGGGTACCGACCGCAAGCTGGCCTGTCGTGATGGCGGAACGGATATCATCGAACACCGCTTCCGCGGCATTCTTGCGATTGATCGGCTGTCCATCCGCAAGCCAATCCGACAAACCGCCCATCTTTAAATCCTCCGCACTCTCAATATGTCCGCGATATCGACGCAACCGCCCAAATACAAAAGGACGGCTGCCGCTCTCGCGGCTAAGCCGACCTTCCTAACATCATCCTGCACGCGGGAACAACGACGGTGGATATTTTTATTGGAGCGAGGAGGCAGTGCAGCCACCACCTCGCCCGGCATCAGATATCACGCCTCGATTTCAGCGCCCTCCGGCTTCTCATCCTCGCGCGGAATACGAAACCAGGCAACGTAAAGCGCCGGCAGAAAAAGCAGGGTAAGCGCCGTGCCGACCACAATGCCACCCATCATCGCATAGGCCATCGGCCCCCAGAAGATTTCCCGGGATATGGGGATGAGGGCAAGCGTTGCCGCCGCCGCCGTCAGCATGATCGGCCGCATGCGGTGTTCGGTCGCCTCAATGACGGCACGCCAGGCCGAGACACCTTCGCTTCGCAGATGCTCGATCTGCACGACGAGGATGACCGAGTTGCGGATGAGGATGCCGATCAGCGCCAGCACGCCGAGAATGGCAACGAAGCCCATTGGCGCATTGGAGAAGAGCAGTGCCACCACCACGCCGATCAGGGCCGTGGGTGCCACGGCGAAGACCAGGAACAACCGGCTGAAGCTTTGCAGCTGAACCATCAGGATCGTCGCCATTGCAAACAACATCAGCGGCACCACGGCGACGATCGGCGCTTGCGAATCCGCGCTGGATTCCACAGAACCGCCCGTCTCCACCTTGTAACCCACAGGAAGCGTTTTCTCGAAAGCCTCTATTTTCGGCTTCAGCTGCGTCACGATCGTTGCGGGCTGCGTCGGGCCGATGATGGCAGCCTTGACAGTGACCGTCGGTATCCGGTCGCGACGCCAGATGGTCGGTTGCTCCAGCTCGTAGCGGAAATTGGCAATGGCCGAAAGCGGCACGGCCTTGCCGTTGGTCGCCGGCAATTGCAGATTCTGCAAGGTTTCGATGGACCCGCGCTCCGACAACTGCGCCCGCGCCACCACATTCACGAGGTAGATGTCGTCCCTGACCTGGGTGACCGTAGATCCCTCGACAATGCTGTTCATGGCGTTGGCGATATCTTCCGAGGAGACGCCGAGCTGGCGGGCCTTGTCCTGCAGCACATCCACCTTCACCACACGTGTCGGTTCGTTCCAGTCCATGACCATGTTGGACAACAGCTGGTGTTCGCCGACAATGCCCGACAATTGCTGCCCGAGCTCACGGACCTTCTGGATATCCGGGCCGCTGAGGCGATATTGCACCGGCTTACCGACCGGCGGGCCGATATCGAGCAGTTTCACGAAGGCGTCAGTGCCGACGAATGTCCGGTCCAGATATTCCTGCAATTCGGCGCGCACCTTGTCCCGCACGTCCAGCCCCTTGGTGACGATGACGGTCTGGCCGAAGGTGACATCAGGAGTCTGCACGTCGAAAGAGAGGATGAAGCGCGGCGCGCCTTCACCGACATAGGTCGTCCAGTGGTCAATATCCGGATTCTTGGCGAGCATTTCCTGCTCGAACTGCGCCATCTGCCGGTTGGTTTCGGCAATCGAGCTGTTCTGCGGCAGGTTCCAGTCAACGATGAGCTCTACACGGTCCGAGGACGGGAAGAACTGCTGCTGCACGAGGCTCATGCCACCCACGGACAGGCCGAACAGGGTTATGGTGAGGATGATCGTCACCCAGCGCCAGCGCAGCGCCCGGCCGAGAAGCCAGGAAAAGGCCGAGGCGAACCGGCCCTTCTTCTCGTGGTGAGATTTCATTGTCTTCGGCAGAATCGTCACGCCGAGCAGGGGCGTGAACAAAACCGCGACGATCCATGACACGATNAGCGAAACCGCAATCACCACGAAGAGTGTGAACGTAAACTCACCCGCTGCGCTGTTGTTGAGGCCGACAGGAATAAAGCCGGCAACGGTGACCAGCGTACCGGTCAGCATCGGGAAGGCGGTGGAGGTGTAGACATAGGTCGCCGCTTTTCTGAGATCGTCTCCGACCTCAAGCCGCGCGACCATCATTTCGACGGCGATCATCGCATCATCCACGAGAAGCCCGAGCGCGATGATGAGAGCACCGAGCGAAATGCGTTGCAGCGAAATGCCTGTNTATTCCATGTAGACGAAGGTTATCGCCAGCACGAGCGGAATGGAAACCGCCACCACCATGCCGGCCCTGAGGCCAAGGCTGATGAAGCTGATGACAAGGACGATNGCNATGGCTTCGAACAGCGCNGAGGTGAAGCCCGANACCGCCTCATCGACGACGGCAGGCTGATCGGACACCCGGTGCACATCGACNCCAACTGGCAGATCCGCCACCACGCGNTTCATCTGCGCATCCAGCGCCTCGCCGAAATGCAGCAGGTTCGCGCCGGTTTTCATGCCGATTGCAAGGCCGATGGCCGGCTGGCCGTTGAAACGGAACAGCGAGGACGGCGGATCGACATAACCGCGCCGGATCGTCGCTACTTCCGTCAACGGGAAAAAGCGGTTGTTGACGCGCAGGTTGATCGCCCGCAGACTGTCTTCAGACGTGAACTGGCCGCTGACGCGAAGCGCCACGCGCTCAGGTCCTGCATTGACGAAGCCGGACTGGGTGACGGCATTCTGCGATTGTAATGTCTTGATGATGGACTGCTGATCAATGCCGAGCGCCGCGATCTGTCGCGTGGAAAATTCCAGATAGATCGTCTCGTCCTGTGCGCCGATGACATCGACCTTGCCGATATTGTCGACGGTCAAGACCTTGGCGCGGGCATCTTCCACCAGGTCACGCAATTGCCGCTGGCTGAGACCGTCGCTGGTGAAGGCGTAGATATTGCCATAAACGTCGCCGAAACGGTCATTGAAGAAGGGGCCGACCACGCCGGATGGAAACTCGCCCTTGATGTCGCCGATCATGTTGCGCACCCGCACCCAGGTCGGTTCGACATTGCGCGCCTTGGTTTCCGGCACCAGCTCCACAAAGATCGTCGTGCGGCCCGCCACCGTCTGGCTGCGCAAATGATCGAGATTGTCGAGTTCCTCGAGCTTCTTCTCGATCCTGTCGGTCACCTGCCGCGCCACTTCCTCCGCCGAGGCGCCGGGCCACTGGGCACTGATCACCATGGTCTTGATGGTGAAGTTCGGGTCTTCCTCGCGACCGAGGTTGAGATAGGAAAAAACGCCGGCGAGAACGAAAACCAGCATGAAATACCAGACAAGCGAACGGTGTTCGAGCGCCCAGTCTGAAAGATTGAATTTCTTCACTGACGGACCTCCTGATCGATCCTGATGGCCTGTCCATCCTTAAGCTTGTGAACGCCGGCGCTGGCAACGCGCTCGCCGGGTTTGACGCCNCCGGTGATGCGCACGCTGCCGCCTTCGGCAGGTTCACCCTCTATCGTGACCGGGCGCGCNGTGACGGTCGCCGTGTCGGCATTAACGATCCAGACGGACCAGCCGCCCTCCGTTTTCAGCAGGGCCGATGCCGGCAGCATGATCCGCGGTTCGGAAGCAGCAAGCANGGAAGCCGTGACGACGGAACCGAGGCGGAATGCCGCCGGCGCATCCTGCAGACTGATCTTGGTCCGTCGTGTGCGCGTTGCCGTTTCGGCTGCCGGGGCGATTTCCCGCACCACGCCGGTGGTTCGGATTTTTGGATCGAGCTGCAGGGCGATCTCGAAGGTCGAGCCGATATCCAGACGCTGCGCCGCAAATTGCGGAACATCCACCACTACATCGCGCACTTCCGGGCGGGCGATGGTGACNACCGTCTGGCCGGCGGAAACAACCTGGCCGATTTCACCCGATGTGGCCGTGACAACACCGTCGAATTCCGCATGGAGCTGCGCGTAACCCAGCTGTTCTTCCGCCTTGTCCAGGTTTGCACGGGCCTTGGCNACGGAGGCGTTGGCGGTGCGCGTCGCCTGTTGNGCTTCCTCCAGCGCCGCCTCGGTGCCGCTACGCGCCTCCGCCAGCACACGCTGGCGCTGTTCGGTGGTCACGGCATTGGCGAGCTGCGCTTCGGCATTGGAAAGATCCGACTGCGCGCTCTTCACCGACAGTTCAAGCGCGAGCGGATCGATCGAGGCCACCACATCGCCCTTCTTGACCAGATCGGCGACATCGACGTTCCGCGCTATGATCCGCCCGAGGACGCGAAAACCGAGATCCGTCTGAATGCGCGATTCCACCGTTCCGGTGAGCTGCAGCGCATCCGCCGACTTTTCCTCGACCACCACCGAGAGCACCGGTCGCGGCGCCTCGGCGGCGGCCTCCTGCTTTTCCTGACAGGACGAGAGCGCCATCGCGGNCAGCAGCAAAAACAAGCTTCTGTTTATCCTGAACATTATTGTGCCTGCCCCTTTTNATAGGCGANCTTTTCACCGGTCCGGAGGAATTTNGTCCCGCCCGTGACCACGAGATCGCCGGGGTTCAGCCCCGCCGAGACGACGAATTGACTGGTCTCATAATCCGCAACCTCGATCGGCCGCATGGAGACTTCGGAGGATTGCGGATCCACCACCCAGACGGCGGGTCGGCCTTTTTGCGACGTCATTGCCGACCATGGAAGCTCGATGGCATCCACCTGCCTGAAGCGGAAATGGCCGGATACCGGCGCACCAAGCGGCATGGTCAGATCGCCGTTAAGACCGACCTTCACCCTTATCGTACCATTGTCCGGATCGATCGTCGGAGAGATTTCCCGCACGGGGGCCGCCACGGCGCGGGCGGGATCCGAAAGGAGGCTGACATTGACGAGATTGTCGATGTCGCGCTCCAGGAAAAGAGATTCGTAGACATCAAACACGGCGTCGCGCGGCCCGTCATGCGCCAGCGTGAACACGAGCTGGGCAGCCTGCGCCACCTGGCCTACTTCGACATTTCGCGCCGTGATCACGCCATCCGCATCGGCCCTGAGTTCCGTATACGACAGCGCGTCGCGCGCCGTATCGAGCTGCGCCTGGGCCGATCTGACCGCGCCCTGCGTGGTAAGCAGCGTCTCCTGGGCCTTGTCGACGGCCGAGCGCGAGGTGACCTGCGTCCGGAAAAGACTTTGCTGGCGATCGAATGCCAATTGTGCCTGCGTCTGTTGTGCTTCGGCCGATTGCAGATTGGCAAGGGCAACATCGATGTCGGCCTTCTGCTCCTCCGGATCGATGCGGGCGAGCAGTTGCCCTGTCGTCACCCGCGCGCCCACATCCACCAGCCTTTCGGTGATCTTGCCACTGACGCGAAACGACAGGTCCGTCTGAACCCTCGCCCTCACTTCGCCGGTGATGATGCTGCCACGGTCGATCGGCTGCTTCTCCGCCTTGACCACATCGACAGTTCGCAGCGGCTTTTCGGCCGGCGGCTCTTCATTGCTGCAGGATGACAGGGCAAAAACGCCGCCCACCGCCCATGCGATAAGAATGGTTCTCATGCTGACCTCTTGATCTTCGCCCTCTTCCATAATATTTGACTGACTGTATAGTCAATGAAATTCTTATGCCGTCGCTCTGGGAGCTGTTCGGGGTATCCCTCCCCTAGAGAAGGATCATTGCAGACTGCCCGACGCATTCGCTGGCAAGTAACGGCATATGTTGACATACCGAGCATCAAACCACCTGCAGAAATCGGTTCCGGTTTTTGCACTGGTGCGATAGGCAGACCACCTGTTATTTCCGCCGATCACGACGGGTAGAAGGGCACGCGCCGACAATATGTAAGGATCCGGGGTAATGGCGAAAACGAAACTCTCACGTGCAGAACAGAAGATACAACGTCCGCTGCAAATTCTCGACGCCGCATTTGAGGAATTTACCAAAAGGGGATTTACGGCAACGCGGGTCGAAGACATTGCCGACCGGGTGGGAGTGACGAAAGGCACGGTCTATGTCTATTTCGAAACCAAGGAAGCCCTTTTTGCCGCGATGATCGAGCACGTCGGCAGACCGTTCCAAGAGGCATTCGAAGCCTACGAACGCACCTCCGACGATCCGGTCGAGGAGCTTCGCCTGCTTCTCGAATTCCTGTTCGAAACGCTGGTGGATGACCGGCGTATGCGGGAACTCTTTCGTTTCGTCGTGGCNGAGGGAGCCAAGTTTCCGGATCTGATAGACCACCACCATGATATTCTGATGGCGCCGGTGCTCGCCCGCATCAATGCTATCCTGGACAAAGGTGTCGCGAAAAAGAGATTCAGGGCCAACGCGCCCGAACTTGCGCATGTCGTCATGTCACCAATGGTCGGAACATTGGTTTTCAGGCTGATTTTCGACGACCGGCGCAGNNTGGANAAGGAGGCCGTCATCAAGGTTCACCTCGACGTGCTCATGNACGGCCTGCTCCCNTGAGCAGCCANAACATCNTGCCCGCCGCGGGCTGGATGGAACCCCACCTGGCTGACCTACGATACCGGACCTGGATCGCTCTCCCCCGCCACGAGNACCATCGGCCATATGCAATGGCGGGCCTGGGCGGGATAAAATGGCGCATAGGCCGGCATTGTCGACAAAAGAGTCTGCGCCACCGTAACGCCGAGATCATGCAGCGACATGCGGAAGCTTGTCAGGCGCGGTTCGAGAAACTGTCCGCGCGGGCCGTCACGGAATCCGATGACGGCGAGATCCCGCCCCGGTTCGAGCCCCGCTTCCGCAAGACGACGATAAAGACCGACGGCCATCAACTCATAGATCAGCACAATCGCCGTCGGCCGAGGCCGCATCTGCAGCCATTCGCTGGCGGCGTGATANCCGCCCTGCTCGCTCGATTTCGCCCGGATGACCAAAGAGGAATCATAAGCGATGCCATTATCGTCCAGCGCACGCCTGTACCCATCAAGGAACACATGCCCGAGATTGATATCGCTGTCGGGCGCGGCTACCGCGATCGAACGATGCCCGGAGGCCACGAGGCGATCGATCGCGCTTTTCGCGACGCCCTCGAAATCGAGATCCACCCAGGCATGATCCGTNCTGGAGGCGGTCCGCCCGAGCGCTACGAAAGGAAGCCGATTCTGCTTGAGAAAATCGACACGCCTGTCGATTCGCCGGGTGGCGGAAATGATCATCGCATCGACCATGCGGCGCGCCACCATACGCTTGAGATATTCGTCGGGGTCCTCTTCTCCCGGGCAAGGCAGAACGATGAGATCGAGGTTGTGACCGGAAAACACGCTTTGCAGGCCATCCGTCAAGCCGAGAAAGAAGTTGTCGGCGTTCTCCACCGTCTGCGCGTCACTGCCCGTCATCAGACCAATGACATTGGTCGTTCCCTGCCGCAGGCTGCGGCCTGACTGGTTGGCGACGTAACCCAGTTTTTCCGCAGCCTCGAGAACGCGGCGCCGTGTCTCTTCGTTCACGTCGGGCTTGCCGTTCAGCGCACGGGAAACAGTTCCGATCGATATCTCGAGGTAATCGGCAAGCTGGCGAATTCCTTTCATGCGCTCCCCTCCAAATCCCGGCCCGCAATCTGCGCGCCACTTGATGGTCTTGACATATCTAACATCATCGGCATAGTCTCGTAAACGTTTACGACGCTCTGCGCAAAGAGGAGTTTGCGAAAGAGTCCGGGGAGATGAGATGACTTTTAATGCCGTTTTATGCGGGTGCGGAGCCATGGCCAAAGGCTGGCTGCGCGCCATCCAGTCCTCGCCGGAAATCGCCGGCGAAATCAGGATCGCAGGTCTGGTGGACCTGAACGAAGGCACGGCCCGCGCGCTTGCCGAGGAATTCGCCCTCACCGGCGCGGTCATCGGCACCGATCTTCGCGCGGTTCTCGCCGAAACGAAAGCCGACATTCTTTTTGACATCGTCATCCCGCAGGCGCGTTTCGCCGTAGTCGAAGCCGGTCTCGCAGCTGGATGCCATGTGCTGAGTGAAAAGCCGCTTGCAGCCTCGATGGAGGAAGCCGCGACGCTGGTGGAACTGGCGAAAAAAGCCGGCAAAATTCACGCCGTGGTGCAAAACCGTCGGTTCGTGGCCGGCATCAGACGTCTACGCCGCGCGTTGGAGGACGGCGTCATCGGTGATCTGACCGCCATCCATTGCGATTTCTTCCTGGGGCCGCATTTCGGGGGGTTTCGCGAGGAGATGAAAAACGTCCTGCTTCTCGATATGGCAATTCACACCTTCGACGCGGCCCGTTTCGTCGCCAATGAAAAGCCGCTCTCCGTCTTCTGTGTGGAGAAGAACCCGGCGGGCTCATGGTATGCGCATGGGGCCAGCGCCAACGCGATTTTCGAGTTCTCCAACGATGTCGTCTTCACCTATCGCGGCTCGTGGTGCGCTGAAGGCGAGCGGACAAGTTGGGAAGCACGCTGGCGGCTGATCGGCTCCAAAGGCATGATTCTCTGGGATGGCGAAGACGGTTTTTCCGCCTCGGTGGCTGGCAACGAACAGGGTCTTCTGCGTGGCTTCAAGACCGTAAACGTTTCCGATGTCGTTTCAGACAAGGACACGCGCGGCCATGCCAGCGTCATTTTATCATTTCTCGAATCCATGCGTACCGGCGAGATGCCGGAAACAGCCTCCTTCGACAATATCAACAGCCTCGCAATGGTGATGGGCGCGATCGAAAGCGCGCGTCTTGGCCAGCGCGTTTCCATTGCAGCATAAGGACCGACAGACGTGAGCAATCCGGCAACATCCATCCGCATCGGCACCATGATCAGCGCCACCAAGGGTCAGGCGGCCGAACGTATCGGGCAGATCGCCGATCTCGGCTTTGAAAGCTTCGAGCCCTTCTTCTGGCAGACGACCAACGGTCAGGACCTTGCCGAACTCGGCAAGCGCTGCCTTGACGCAATTGGCGACCGCGATATCACCATCAGTACGCTCGGCATGTTNGGCAATCCGCTGGAAGNAACCGATATCGACCTTCAGACATTGCAGGGCTGGAAGGATTGCATCGACAACGCCCATCATTTCGGTGCGAATTGCGTGGCAGGTTTCACCGGCCGCCTGCGCGGCAGGCCGCTGCCGGAGAGCCTGCACAGATATAAGGAAATCTGGAGCGAGCTTGCCAGGCGTGCCGCCGACAAGGGCATAAAGATCGCTTTTGAAAACTGCGCCATGGACGGCAACTGGCAGACGGGCGACTGGAACATTGCGCATAATCCCGATGCCTGGGAACTGATCTTCAACGAAACGCCGGACGAGAATATCGGCATCGAGTGGGAACCCTGCCACCAGATGGTTTATCTGATCGATCCGCTACCGCAGATCCGCAAATGGGCGAAGAAGATTTTCCACGTGCATGGCAAGGACGCGACCATCCGCTGGGACGTCATCCGCGAGCACGGCATTTTCGGCAAGGAGAAGTTCGTCTTCATGCGCACGCCGGGTTTCGGCGACAGCAACTGGACCGACATTATTTCCGAACTGCGCCTCGCCGGCTGGTCCGGCTCGATCGATATCGAAGGCTGGCATGACCCGGTCTATCGCGATGCGCTGGAAATGACCGGACAGGTGCATGGCCTGAACTATCTGAAAAAATGCCGAGGCGGCGATTTCGTCGTCGATCCGACATAACGGAAACCTTTTGGGAGAAGGTTCCCGAGATTGCAGAGACGATAACCAAGAGGAGGAGATTATGGGTATCGCAAAATGCATGATGGCCGGCGCGTTTCTGTTGGCGGGCGTGTCCGCCGGCGCGATTGCGGCACAGGCAGAGGACGTGACTTTGACCTTGTGGTCGCTGGACCGGGATATCCAGCCGGCTCCAAATCTCATCAAGGAGTTCAACGCGCTCAATAACGGCATCAAGATCGAATACCGGCAATTGCAGTTCGATGACGTGGTGAGCGAATCCATGCGCGCCTATTCGACCGGCAATGCGCCCGACATCATCGCCATCGACAACCCCAACCACGCCATGTTCGCCGCACGCGGAGCCTTCCTCGATGTGACCGACATGATAGCCAAGTCCGATGTCATCAAGACGGAGAATTATTTCCCCGGCCCGCTGAAATCGGTAATGTGGGATGGAAAATATTTCGGCGTCCCGAAGGCGACCAACACGATCGCTCTTTATTACAACAAGGATCTGTTCAAGGCCGCCGGGCTGGATGCGGCAAAGCCGCCGCAAACCTGGGATGAGCTGGTTGACGCGGCACGCAAACTGACCAACCCTTCCAAGAACGTCTATGGTATCAGCTTCAGCGCCAAGGCGAATGAGGAGGGCACATTCCAGTTCCTGCCCTGGGCGCAGATGGCTGGCGCCACCTACAAGAACATCAACACCGAGGGAGCCGTGAAAGCGCTCGAGACGTGGAAGCTGATGCTGGACGAAAAACTGGCTTCGCCCGATACGCTGACACGCAGCCAGTGGGATTCTACCGCGACCTTCAACGCCGGCAACGCCGCCATGGTCATTTCGGGCCCATGGGAAATCGACCGCATGCTGAAGGACGCAAAGTTCGACTGGGGCGTCACGCTGCTGCCGGTTCCGGCGCCCGATGCGCCGCGCTCATCGGCCATGGGCGACTATAACTGGGCGATCTTCTCGAAGACCAAACATCCTGAAGAGGCCTTCAAGGCGATCGAGTTCTTTGTCTCGCAGGACAAGGACATGTTCAAGAATTTNGGCCAATTGCCGGCGCGNTCGGACATTCCCGTACCGCCCACCGGNAATGCNCTGAAGGATGAAGCGCTCAAGACCTTCGTCGAGCAGCTCAAATATGCACAGCCGCGTGGCCCCTCGCCCGAATGGCCGAAAATCTCGAAGGCCATTCAGGATGCCATTCAGGCCGCGCTGACGGGACAGATGTCTCCGAAGGACGCACTCGACCAGGCTGCACAGAAAATCAAGCTCGTCGATGGNTGATCAGGGAGGCGGCCGGCATGTCCGGCCCCATCCGCAGGGTTCCTCCCGGTGGGGTCGCTTGCCGTGATAAGCGGCGGCGGCCCCGAGCGGAGCTTGCGAGGATTTCTTATGAAAAAGCTGCTTTCCAGCATCAGCGATGGTCGCGGTTTCGATATCGCCCTTGTCGCCTTTCCTTTGGCTTTCCTCTTCGTGATGGCGGGGTTACCCCTGCTTTACAACATCGTCATGAGCTTTCAGGAAGTCGACATGTTCAGCCTGGNCACCTTCGTGCGCCCGTTCGTCGGTTTCAAGAACTATNTCGATCTGTTCCGGCAGCCGGAAACCTGGCCCATCCTGATGAATACGGTAACCTTTGTCNTCGCTTCCATAGCGGGGCAATTTGTCATCGGCTTCGGTCTGGCTCTGTTTTTCTGGGTCAATTTCCCCGGCGCCACCTGGCTGCGGGGCCTGTTCCTCGTTTCATGGGTCATGCCCGGCCTCGTTGTCGGTGCCATCTGGAACTGGATTTTGTCCGGNGACTTCGGGGTTCTGAACTTCTTCCTGCGCGAAAGCGGACTGATATCAGGCAATATTTTCTGGCGTTCGGATGCGAATTTTTCGCTCTGGGCGGTTGTGATCGCCAATATCTGGCTCGGCACCTCCTTCAACATGATCCTCCTTTCCGTCGGCCTCGCCTCCATTCCCGGCGATCTTTACGAAGCCGCCGAGCTTGATGGCGCCAACGCCTGGCAGCGCTTCTACACCATCACGCTGCCCATGATGCGCTCCACCATCGGCGCGATCATCTCGCTCGGGCTGATCTTCACCTTGCAGCAATTCGATCTATTTGCCGCCATTACCGATGGCGGACCCAATAACAGTTCCAACGTGGCGCAATATTGGGCCTGGGANCTGTCCTTCCGGCAATATGACTTCGGCAAGGGCGCGACGATTTCAGTCATCATGATCGTTTTCGTCATGCTGGCCTCCATNGTTTATGTGCGCTCCACACGGCATGAGGTACGCGGATGAGCATCAACAACCGTAACCGCCTGATGCTGGCAATCGCCATCATTCTTGCCATCATCTACCTCTTCCCGCTCTACTGGATGTATCTGACCTCGCTCAAAAGCGGCTCGGAGATGTTCGCCAATCCCGCCCTCCTTCTGGCCTGGTGAACCACAATGGCAGACCTATGCCTATGTCTGGAACAGCCGCAACATGGGCCGTTACCTGTGGAATTCGGTGCTGATCGCTTCGAGTGCGGTGTTTTTGATCACCATCCTCGGCGTCGGCTGCGCCTATGTGCTGGCCCGTTATCGCAATGTCTGGGTGGATATCGGCCTGTTCCTCATCCTGATGCTGCAAGTCCTTCCAGCTTCATTGATGATCACGCCGATCTTCGTCGGTTTCTCGCAATTCGGGCTTCTGGATTATCCACGCCTGTCGGTCATCCTCGCCATTGCGGCGAAAAGCATGCCCTTCTTCGTTGTGCTGGTGCGCGCCACCTTCATGGCCGTGCCGCAGGAACTGGAGGAGGCAGCGCTCGTAGACGGCAATTCGAGGGTCGGCGCGTTTTTCAATATCGTGCTGCCACTTGCCAGAAACGGCATCCTCGTCAGCGCCATTCTCATCTTCATGCAGGCCTTCGGTGAGTTCGTTTACTCCAAATCGATGATCCAGGCGGCAGAACTGCAGCCCGCCAGCGTCGGCCTCAATTCCTTCATGGGGCCCAACACCAGCGAATGGAACAACATCATGGCCTATGCGACCATGTATGTGACGCCCATTCTCGCCCTCTTCATTCTCTTGCAGCGCCGCATCGTATCCGGCCTGACATCAGGAGCGCTCAAATGACCCTTCAGATCGAACTATCAGGCGTCAACAAATATTACGGCGCTTTCCATGCCCTGAAGAACATCAACCTTTCCATCAAGAAGGGCACCTTTGTTGCCCTTGTGGGACCATCCGGCTGCGGCAAGTCCACGCTTCTGCGCTCGCTTGCCGGGCTGGAGAGCATCTCGGCCGGTGACATGCGCATTGCCGGCACGCTGATGAACGGTGTGCCGCCGCGCAAGCGCGATGTGGCGATGGTATTCCAGTCCTATGCGCTCTACCCGCATATGACGGTCGAGGAAAACCTCACCTATTCGCTGCGCATGCGTGGTGTCGCCAAGGCGGAAGCCCGCAAGGCCGCGGAAGAGGTTGCCGCCACGACGGGGCTTTCCAAGCTCATGAAGCGTTATCCCCGAGAACTCTCTGGCGGGCAGCGCCAGCGTGTCGCCATGAGCCGGGCGATCATCCGTAATCCGCAGGCCTTCCTCTTCGATGAGCCGCTCTCCAACCTCGATGCGGCCTTGCGGGTCCACATGCGCAAGGAAATCCGCGCCCTCCACGACCGCCTGCATGCCACCTCGGTCTATGTCACCCATGACCAGATCGAGGCGATGACCATGGCCGATCATGTCGTCGTGATGCGTGACGGGGTAATCGAGCAGCAGGGGACACCGCTGGAGCTCTATGACCATCCCGTCAACCGCTTCGTCGCAGGCTTTATCGGCTCCCCAGCCATGAACTTCATCCCGGCGACCGTGAGTCCGGATGGCGCATCGCTCCAGCTGCGGTTCGGCGACGGTGAACCCCTGCAGTCGATCAGGAGCCCCGCCCCCCTGCAGCCGGGCAAACATCTCATCGTCGGCATCAGGCCCGAACATATCAGCCCCGCTACTGCAACGGGAGCGGCGTTGACACTGCCCGTCTCCGCTGTGGAGACAACGGGCTCGGCAACTTTCCTGACACTCGGCACATCCACGGAACTGGTGATTGCGATACAGGGCCGCAGCCTGGTCAAGGCCGGCGAGGTTATCGGCCTCGACGTTGACCCGTCCGATATGCATCTCTTCGATGAAGAGACAGGCGCTGGCTTGTAAACCGGTGAACCGCAGCGAAGCGGGACGCCGGTCGTCTTCGGTTTGACGATCCCCGATCGTCCAGCCCCGGACTCGAAGCTCTGCTATGCAATGTGGAAAGGCCATGGTCCATGTCGCCGCGACGGTTCAAAAAAAAGGGGCAGCCAAATGGCTGCCCCGCTGTATTTCAGCTACCCCGACCTCATGCAGGCCGCTCTTCACCTGCGTTGGGCCTCCACGTGATCAGCCTTTTCTCTGCGACATCGAGAATGAGGTCGATGATGAGGACGAAGACCGCAAGGATGATGATGCCTGCGAAAACGCCGACCGCATCGAAATTGCCTTCCGACCGGGCAATGAGGTAGCCAAGGCCTGCAGAAGCCCCAAGATACTCTCCGATGATCGCGCCAACCACCGCAAAGCCGACGGAGGTGCGCAGCGACGACAAAATCCAGCTCGCCGCAGCGGGAAAATAGACATGACGCAGCAGATCCGTGCGCCGCGCCCCGAGGATGCGGGTATTTGACAGCACGACCGGATTTACTTCGCGCACACCCTGCATGGCGTTGAAGAAGGTGACGAAAAAGACGAGCGTAACCGCAAGGGCAACTTTCGACCACAGACCGAGGCCAAGCCAGAGAACGAATATCGGAGCCAGGACGACGCGGGGAATGGCGTTTACCGCCTTGATGAACGGATCGAGCACGCGGGCGACGAAGGGGCTGAGGCCCAGCCAGACGCCAGCGCCCACCCCGAGACCGGTGCCGATGAGATAACCGAGCACGGTTTCGCTGAGGGTAATGCCGACATGCTTGTAGAAGCCGGCATCCGCAACCCAGTCGATCACCTGCCTGACGATATCGTAGGGTGCGGGAAAGAAGAAGCGATCAATGGCGCCGGAGGACACACCGAGTTGCCATCCGCCAAGAAGCACGACCAGGAGAACGACCTGGATGATACGAACATTAACGGCTTGCATAGCTTTTCTCCACTTCGCCGCGCAGGGACGCCCAGATATCGCGATAGAGCGTCATGAATTTCGGATCGAGTTTGATTTCAGCGACGTTGCGGGGTCGTTCGAGATCGACGGGAAAGCTCTCGATGACACGGCTCTTCGGACCCGCAGCCAGAACGACGACCCGATCTCCGAGCGCAATAGCCTCCTCCAGATCATGGGTAATCATGACCACCGCCCGGCGATCCTCCTGCCACAGGCGCAGCAATTCGTTCTGCATGAGATGGCGGGTGTGGATATCGAGTGCCGAGAAGGGCTCGTCCATCAGGATGACCTTCGGCTCGGTAATCAGCGCCTGCGCCATCTGTACGCGTTTACGCTGCCCGCCGGAAAGCTGATGCGGAAAACGGTCGCCAAAACCCTTGAGGCCGACTTTTTCAAGCCATGCCGTGACCTTGGCACGCCGCTCGTCCTCGGCAACGCCCCGGAACATCAGACCAAGCTCGACATTTTGAAATGCGGTCTTCCAGGGAAGGAGGGCGTCCTGCTGAAACAGATATCCGATATTGTTCTGCACACCCTGGACCGCTGAACCGTCGATGGAAACCGTGCCCTGCGCGGGCTTCAGCANGCCAGCAATGGCATTGAGGATGGTCGACTTTCCGCACCCGGTGGGCCCGACAATGGAAAGAAACTCGCCATCGCCGACCTTGAGGTTAACGTCCTGGACTGCAACAAACGCACCGAATGCCATGGTGACGTTCTCGATCGCGACCATGGGCTGTGGTTTGAAGTCCGCCACTGGCTCTAGCTTTCTGACTGGGGATGACATGGCGGCCTCTCAGTTTGCAGCCTTCGAAGCCGCGGCTTCGACGAACTTGTTGGTATAGGTGGTGTTGAGGTCGATCGACGCCTTTGCCACTGCCTCGTTGAAGGTCTTGAGAACGGCAAGCGGCGTTTCGAGATCGCCGGGCTCGAATTTGCCGTCTTCNGAGAAGATAGCCTTCGCGGCTTCGACGGCCTTGATGTAGGTTTTCTTGTCCCCGGACACGAAGTCGTCAGGAAGCTTCTCGACGATTTCTTCCGCCGAATGCTGCTTCATCCAGTGCAGCGCCCGTACCGTGGCATTGGTGACCTTCTGGATCACTTCGGGATTCGCGTCGATATACTCCTGGGTCGCGTAAAGCACGGAGGTCGGATAGATGCCGCCATAAACATCTTTTGCGCCCTGATCGCTGCGTGCATCGATGAGGATTTTGCCCAGCCCGCGTTCGACGACAATCGTGGCCGCCGGGTCATAATTGACGAGCAGATCGATCTTGCCCTGCTGCAGGGCCGCAACGGCGGCGGCACCCGAGCCGACGCCGATGATGGAGATATCGTTGTCGCTTAAATTGTGCTGCTTCATATAGTAGCGAATGAAGAAGTCCGAGGAAGAGCCCGGCGAGGTGATGCCGACCTTCTTGCCCTTGATCGTCTCAGGCTTTGCAGGATCGAAGTCAGTATCGTTCTTGCCTGCAAGAACCAGACCCGAGTTGCGGGCGAGCTGAACGAAGCCCACGACGTGCTTGTTCTGGGACTGCATCTGAATGGTGTGGTCATAAAAACCGACGGCGACGTCCGTGGAGCCGGCGACGAGCGCCTGTAGCACCTTCGAGCCTCCCTGGGCAAAGTTCTCGGTCGTCACATCAAGCCCCTCTTCCTTATAAAAGCCGAGGCTGGCCGCAACGGGGAAAGGCAGGTTGTTGAGGTTGTATGAGCCGACGCTCATTCTGACAGATTCGGCATTGGCGGTTGCCGCCAGCGCACAGAGCGCAGCCGTTGCAAGCAGGTATTTACGCATGAGGGTCTCCTCCCGTTTCGCGATATTTTAGCCACTATGGCCTTGTCTATGCTGCGTCTTCAATCGCAGCCATNGGCTTGGCGAAGGCAAAGCCTTCGAACAGCCTGCGCGCCGTCCTTACAAGTCCGGCTGTTATGGCTCCGTTTCGCATTTCCAGCTGTACATCCAGACGGCCTGCGGGATGTTCGATTCGGATCTGGTTCGGCACGGAAAGCCCTCCTGCCGCACTATAGGCGACGGTGCCTTCCGTTACGGCCGCCGTCGCGATGCCGACAGCGCCGGTTGTCGCGAGGGCAGGATGGCACTCGTTCGGCATGAAATACCTGACCGAAAACGTTCCACCCCGCCGCGCCGGCGCAATGAGCACCGGCTTTGGGATGACCATATCCCGAACGTCTCCCATCCCCATCATCTTTCCAGCCTCGATGCGTATGCGGGTCATCCGTTCAATCAGGTCTCGATTGGCGGAGAGCGATTGCGGATCTTCGTAGCCGGTGACGCCGAGATCAGCTGCCCGCATGAGAACCATCGGAATGGCGCAATCTATCGCCGTTACATCCACCCCGTCGATAACATCGACGGGTTTTCCGGTCGGCAACAGCCTGCCGGTTTTCGCGCCGGCTGCATCCATGAATGTCAATGCGATGGGTGCAGCAAGACCCGGAACACCGTCGATCGATGCGTCACCAAGATAAATTACCTCGCGGCCCCGCGTCGGCACCTTCGCCTCGATCAGTTTGCCGGTATTCACGTTGTGAATCCTGACAAGCGTATCGTTACCCTGCGCCGGCACGAGCCCCGCCTCAATCGCGAAGGGACCGACGGCGGCCAGCATATTCCCGCAATTGGGGGAATAATCGACATGCTGCCTGTCGGTGCGCACCTGTGCGAACAGATAATCAATATCGGCGCCGGCGACCGTGGAAGGTCCGATGATCGCCACCTTCGACGTAACCGGATTGCCCCCGCCGATACCGTCGATCTGCAGCGGATGGCCTGAGCCCATGATGGACAGCAGAGCCGCATCCCTTGCCGCCGGATCTCGGGGCAAATCGGACGCCAGAAAGAACGGTCCGCGAGACGTTCCGCCGCGCATCAGCACACAGGGTATCTTCATCAGATCGTTCATGATTAGCCTCAATCTTGCATTTTGCGGATCAATGCGCCGCGTTGTTGCAATATGGGCAAAAGAGTCTAATCTGTTAAATGCAATGTTTTGGAGGTTTATTGCGAAATGAGCATCAATTGCGAAATACTGGATTTGCGCGCATTTCAATCAGTAGTTGAGCTTGAGAGCTTTCACAGGGCAGCGGAGGCGCTGCATATCTCCCAGCCGGCACTCACCCGCCGCATCCAGAAGCTGGAGCAGGCCATCGGCGCACCGCTTCTGGAGAGAACGACTCGACATGTCGCTCCCACCGCCATGGGCCAGGAGGTGATGCCGCTTGTCCGGCGTATGCTGGAAGAATTCGATGGGTCGCTGTTCGCCATGAAAGATGGCGCGCAACGGCGCGGCCTCATCACGATGGCCTGCGTTCCCACCGCCGCTTTCTACTTTCTTCCCACGGTTATCAAGACCTTCAGTCAGCAATATCCAAACATCAGGCTGCGCATCAGGGATCTGACGGCAAATGAGGGGCTGCAGGCGGTTGCGAGAGGCGAGGTGGAATTCGGCATCAACCTGATGGGCAATTCCGATCCCGAACTGTCATTCGAACCGCTCATCGATGACCCGTTCGTGCTGGCGATGAGGAAAGATCACCCGTTGGCAAATTTCGAAACGATTGAATGGAATCAGCTGGAAGCTTATCCGCTCGTCGTCGTGGACCGTTCGAGCGGCAACAGGACCCTTCTAGACGGCGCGCTTGCGAGACACAATCTAAAGCTGAACTGGTTTTATGAGGTGACTCATCTCAATACGTCGCTCGGGCTCGTCGAAGCCGGACTGGGCATTTCCGTTCTGCCGCGGCTGGCCACGCCGCAGGACGAACATCCATTTCTCATCACCAGGCCGATCGTCAATCCCGTCGTCTCCCGTACGATTGGCATTGTACAAAGGCGAAGCAGTGCCCTTTCGCCCGCCGCGGAAAAATTCGTCCGGCTGCTGCTGGAGACCTGGAAGACACAGTAGTCACCTGATGGGTCGGGGATGCCCGGGAGGGCCCCTGACCCCGCAATCCTGATCTCCTGAAGTCTTGGAAAGGTTTTTCGCCGTCAGGTTTCTTCGAAGCCGATCGTGCCTCGCACAATCCCGTCGACAGCCTTTGCCGGCACGTCCTGCTGTGGCCACCGCTGCAGGGCTTCGTGTCCGGCCTCGGTCAGACCGTAGACTCCCCGGTCGAGTCGTACGAACCAGCCATAAACATTCGAAAGCAGTATCTTCCCGGCATCGGGTATATTGGACCTGACCTCACGCACGCGCATCGGACCCGACGCCAGCGCCACGGCGCAGCCAAGCGCCTGCTGGCGATACGCTGTCATTATTGGCATGCGCGTGCTCCCACCCGCCGTGGGATCGCCCCGCCGCCTCTGATGTTCCCGCATGAGCCGCGACCGCCGTTTCGGATTGGTTCGCGGCATCGGCGAAACGGCGCCGACGATGATGCTGACGTCACCGGCATCGGAGATTCCCAGCATACCGATCCCGAGCCTGCGGCAAAGATCGCGGTAACGCCTGTCAGCCTCGCGGCCCTTACCCCTGGCAGAGACCCGGGCGGCGATCCACACCTCATCTGCGATAGCTGCGCGATCGACAGCCTGCAAAATGAGCTCCAGATTGAAGCTCAGCTTTAGCTCGCAGATGACGACGACGGGGGGATCGTTATCGCTCAAGCCAACAAGATCACAGCCACCCACTTCGCCCTTGACGGTATAACCCGCCTCTTCGAGGAAATCTTTGACGGGCAGATAAAGCGAAGTTTCCATATGCCTGAAGGTTCACGTGACTATACTACCCCCAGATATATCGATCCGCCTGCACAGGACAACCTCTTGGTTGGCACGTGAAGCGTCAGACCTGATCCAGTGAAAGGGTCAGGTCGGCGATAAGATCGTCGGGGTGTTCGATGCCGATTGACAGCCGGATCGTGGAATCAAGCACACCGATACGCTGACGGACATCGGCAGGAACGCCTGAATGCGTCATCGTTGCGGGATGAGAAGCAAGGGACTCCGTGCCGCCAAGGCTTACCGCAAGTTTGAATATGTTGAGCGCATTGAGAAATTTGAAAGATGCGGCCTGCCCGCCGACAATGTCGAACGAGAAGGTGGATCCTGCCCCCGAACATTGGGCGGCAAACACCTTGCCAACCGCGGATGCCGGATCGCTGAATGGCAGGTAGTGGATTTTTTCGACCTTGGGATGGGCATTCAGGAATTCAGCCACAAGCCTGGCGTTGCTGTCCGCCCGTTCCATCCTGATTTGCAGCGTCTCCAGGGAACGTCCGAGCATCCAGCACGAGTGCGGATCGAGCTGCGTGCCGATCGCCCCACGTAGGGCCTTCACCTGCTTCATCACATCCTTGCGCCCCAGCGCCGCCCCGGCGATAAGATCGGAATGCCCGCCAACATATTTTGTCAGCGAATAGAGCGAAATATCGGCGCCATGTTCTATGGGCCGCTGGAATACAGGACCAAGAAGCGTGTTATCGCAGGCGATGATCGGCCTGTGCCCCTGCCTTTTGCCAATCACCTCGGCGACCCGGCCTATCATGGCGATGTCGACAATGCTGTTCGTCGGATTGGCGGGGGTCTCGATCAGGATAACGGACACCCTGCCTTTCGCCATCGCCTCCTCTGCCGCCGCCATGACCGAGGTTTCGCTGACACCATCGGCGAAACCCACTGCGGACACGCCGAAATTATGAAAGGTCTTCGCGAGAAGCGTTTCCGTGCCGCCGTAAAGGGGCTGGGAATGGAGCACCGTATCGCCGGGCCGCACGAAGGCGAAAAGCGTCGTCGAAATCGCGGACATGCCCGAGGAGAAGAGCGCACAGCTCTCCGTCCGTTCATAAACTGCAAGACGATCCTCGACGATCTCGCTGTTTGGATGGTTGAAACGCGAATAAACGAGACCGGCACCCCTGCCCTCCGGCGGCTCCTTGCGCCCGGAGACATAATCGAAGAAGTCGCGACCATCTTCTGCCGACTTGAAAACGAAGGTGGATGTCAAGAACACCGGAGGCTTCACGGCGCCCTCCGACAACTCCGGATCATACCCGTAATTGAGCATCTGGGTTTCGGGATGAAGAGCATGGTTGCCGATATGGGTTTTGGACGGATGCGGCGCGGTCATTTCCGATGATCCCTCAGCTGGCGTTGAACTACCTGCAGGTTACACGCAGTGAAACCAAAATACCTTGCATTCTGAAGCGTCAAGCTGTCTCATGAAGCAATATATTGCGGAGAATGGTCATTTATGTCGCAAAAAATTGCGGACCCGATCGACAGGCGGATACTCAAGGAATTATCTACCGATGCGCGGATCACGAACAACGAACTTGCCGAGCGGGTCGGACTGT
>Ga0058692_1000322_pt1 | contig 23773 bp, 23 predicted proteins | sample AgamicAtAmrz_FD_55216 | JGI IMG/M metagenome (GOLD analysis project Ga0058692, IMG submission 55216) | Agave microbial communities from Guanajuato, Mexico - At.Am.rz | ecosystem: Host-associated > Plants > Roots > Rhizosphere | place: Guanajato, Mexico | collected 2012-06-07 | reverse complement strand
GGAATCGTTGACGCCACGCTCATCTGCTGTTCGGCCATGCCGGCGATAATCTCATCCAGCGCCTTACCTTCCAGCGTGGCGAGCGCGAAACCGTGGCTCAGTGTCACTTTGCCTTTCAGCTGCGGATTACGGGCGATGGTGGCGATCATGTACTGAATGGCTGCCACGCCGGCGGCGCTGGTCTCATGCAGATGAATGTCCACGCCGCGATCGTAATCGAGCGCGATGCGGAACATCGCATCAAGCGAAGCCTGCATGGCACCATCCACGTTGGTGGGATCCAGCCCACCGACATACTGCACGCCGAGCTGCATCGCCTCACGCATCAGACCATCGACCTGCGAATGCAGCAAACCATGCTGCGGAAAGGCGACGATCTCACAGCGAAACGCCGGATGGTTGGCCAGCGCCAGCTGCAGATGTTCGAGACTTTTCAGGCCACTGACTGGATCGATGTTGCAGTGGCTGCGCGCTTCGGTGCTGCCTTTGCTTTGCAGCAGGCCAATCAGCGCTTCGGCGCGCGCCTGCGAGGTTGGCAACAGCTGGGGAATCAGCACCTGCTCGCGCGCAATCATATCCATGATGGTCTTGCCCTGCCGCGGGCGCGGTGCCTGCCACGGTCCGCCGTAGAAGGTTTTATCCAGATGGATGTGCATGTCCCGCGTGCGCGGTAACAGCAGCGCACCGCCGGCATCCCACTGCGGCAGGGCAGGCTGGCGCGCCTGGCCGGCGGCGCTAATGGCGCTGAACTTGCCTTCTTTAATGGTGATGTCGTACAGCGCGGTGCGGGTGGCGACTATCTCCGCGCCGTCGCGCTCAAATCCCTCTTCGAGGCGCACATTCAGCAGCTGATAGTGCGCCACGGCAGGCGGCGGGGTGGACGAGACCGGTGGTGTGTCGGGACGGGCGGCGCTGCTCATGCCAGCCATCATCAGGCTGCCTGCGGCAGTAAGGCGCACGCCGTGGCTGAGAAAATCACGTCGGCTGGAAGCGGTCAGAGGCATCGGAAACTCCAGGCAAAAGGAAAAAACCTAATCTGGCAAAACCGACGCCGCCGCGCTGCGATATTTCCCACTGCCTGGCAGTGGAAAAATCACTGCCACTGTAGCTGGCAGAATTGCACCAGCGCAGCGGCCAGTGCCTGCTGCAGCGCATCCTGCGGCTTACGGCAGAACAGCGCCAGCTCGAAATGGCTGATCACTGGTAAACCCTCAGCGCTGCCCAGCACGCGGTGACCGGGCAGGCGGCAGCTGGCGGGCAGCAGCGTCAGGCCGAGACCGGCGGCGCTGGCGCTGGCGAGGGCCACCAGGCTGGCACTGCTGTAGCTGATGCGCCAGCTGCGGCCGAGCGCATCCAGCGTCTGACACATCTCTTCGCGATACAGCCCCTGCTGCGGAAACACCACCAGCGGCAGCGGCGTCTGGTCAAAGCAGGGATGTTCGGCACTGTCCAGCCACAGCAGCGGCTCGGGCCGGGCGGCCAGCGGGCGATCGCCGCCCGGCTGCTTGATCAGCATCAGATCCAGCTCTTCGCGCTGCCATGCGCGATGCAAATCGACGTACATGCCGCTCATCACGTCAAGACGCAGCTGCGGATGCTGTCGGCTGAATCCGGCCAGCAGGCTGGCGGTCGGGGCGGCAAAATCCTCCGGCACGCCAATGCGCACAATGCCGTCGCGCCACTTATCGCTCAGCACATCGTGCGCTTCGCCGTTAAGGGCGATGATGCGCCGCGCGTAGCCGAGCAATTTTTCTCCCTCTTCGGTCAGCGCCACCTGATGTGAGGTGCGCTGTAACAGCGCTTTACCCACCATCTCTTCCAGCCGCCGCACCTGCTGACTGACCGTCGACTGCGACAGGTGCACACGCTCGGCGGCGCGGGTAAAGCTGGCGGTCTCGCACACCGCCACAAAGCTTAATAGCTGCTGCGGCGTAAACATTGGCTGACGATTCATTTATCCACTGCCCATCATGGTGTTATTTCATTTCCAAATAGTACTGTCTGCTGCGATGCTGACAACCTTTTCACTGCAGGATGGGTTATGAACCGACATGCCAATACGTTAACGCTGGCTGCGCTGGTGCTGGCCGGGCTGAACATGCGCCCGCTGCTGACCTCGGTCAGTCCGCTGCTGGGCCAGCTGCGCCACAGCCTGCATCTGTCAGGGCTGGCCGCCTCGCTGCTGCCGGCGGTGCCGATGGTGATGATGGGCGCGGTGGCGCTGTTCAGCGCCAGGCTGATGCAGCGCGTGACCTTAAAGCCCTTACTGCTGGCCGGGCTGACGCTGCTGCTGCTGGCACTGGCGGCGCGCGGCGTAATCGACAGCGGCAGCGGGCTGGTGCTCAGCGCGCTGTTTGCCGGCATCGGCGTCGGCGTGGTGCAGATGGCGATGCCGGGACTGATTCGACAGCGTTTTAGCCGGCGCAGCGCGGCGGTTACCGGGCTGTGGGCGGGCGCGCTGATGGGCGGCGGCGGACTGGGCGCGGCGCTGTCGCCGTGGCTCAGCGCGCAGCTTGGCGTACCGCTGGCGCTCAGCGGCTGGGCGCTGCCGGTGCTGCTGGCTATCCTGCTGTGGCTACTGGTGCGCGTGCCTGCCGCGCCGGATGCCGCGCAGGTAACGCTGCCGCCGCTGTGGCGTAAGCCGCGCGCCTGGTCGCTGGCGCTGAGCTTTGGCCTGGTCAACGGCGGCTATGCCACCTGCGTGGCCTGGCTGCCGGATGCGTATCACCGGCTGGGCTGGTCGGCGCAGGCCGGCGGCTCGCTGCTGGGCGTGATGATTCTGAGCCAGGTTGCCGGCGCGCTGCTGATGCCGCTGCTGGCGCGCGGTGCCGATCGCCGTCCGCAGCTGATTGTCAGTCTGCTGTGTCAGCTGGCCGGGATGAGCGGGTTTCTTTTTGCGCCACTGCTGGCGCCGTGGCTGTGGGCCGCCATCGCCGGCTTCGGTCTCGGTGCCGCGTTCCCGCTGGCGATGGTGCTGGCGCTCGATCATCTGCCGCAGCCGCAGGCAGGCGCGCGGCTGGTGGCCTTCATGCAGGGCGCAGGATTCATCATCGCCGGCTGCATGCCGTTTATTGCCGGTCAGCTGCAGGTGCTCACCCACAGCTTTGCCAGCGTATGGCTGATGCAGGGCATCGTGACGCTGGGGCTGATCGGACTCAATCTGCGTTTTCATCCGCGCAGCTATGCGCGCGCCTTTGGTGCGGCAGCGCGCTGATTGGTCCTACCAATGTTATAAAAATGTAGCCACATGGTCACATAACACGAAAAATCACGCCTGCCGCGTTGCTTTGGGTTAACAATGCATTAACTATCTGGAGCCAGAAAGCCCGTCAGCCGCAATGTGGTCCTACCAATTGTGGTGCGGAACCGGGCAACAATCTGCGGCGCACGCCTGCTTTTGCCGATGCGCCGCATCCCTCTGGTGACCTCTGGAGAAACGGCATGCAGGTGTGGCAACAAAACTACGATCCGCTCAACAATTTGTGGCTATCCAGCCTGGTGGCGGTGATCCCGATTGTTTTTTTCTTCTTCGCGCTGATTAAGCTCAAGCTGAAGGGCTATCAGGCCGGTACGATCACCGTGGTGCTGGCGCTGCTGGTGGCGCTGTTGCTGTACGGCATGCCGGTGCCCCAGGCGCTGGCGTCGGTGGCGTATGGTTTTTTATACGGCCTGTGGCCGATTGCCTGGATCATCGTGGCGGCGGTGTTTGTCTACAAGATCTCGGTGAAAACCGGCCAGTTCGATATCATTCGCGCCTCGATTCTCTCCATCACGCCAGACCAGCGTTTGCAGATGCTGATCGTCGGCTTTTCGTTTGGCGCGTTTTTAGAGGGCGCGGCAGGCTTTGGGGCACCGGTGGCGATCACCGCCGCACTGCTGGTCGGGCTGGGCTTTAATCCGCTCTATGCCGCCGGCCTGTGCCTGATCGTCAATACCGCGCCGGTGGCATTCGGCGCGATGGGAATTCCGATCATCGTCGCCGGTCAGGTCACCGGGCTGGACAGCTTCCAGATTGGCCAGATGGCGGGACGCCAGCTGCCGTTTCTCACCCTCATCGTGCTGTTCTGGATCATGGCGATCATGGATGGCTGGCGCGGCATCAAAGAGACCTGGCCGGCGGTGATGGTGGCCGGCGGCTCGTTTGCCATCGCCCAGTACCTCAGCTCTAACTTCCTTGGCCCGGAGCTGCCGGACATCATTTCGTCGCTGGCTTCGCTGATCTGCCTGACGCTGTTTCTGCGCCGCTGGCAGCCGGTGCGCATCTTCCGCTTTAAAGAGCCCGCGCCAGAGGTTGCGCCCTCAGGGACACAACGCTACACGCTGGCGCAGATTGTGCGTGCCTGGATGCCGTTCCTGTTCCTTACCGCGACCGTAACGCTGTGGAGTATNCCGCCGTTTAAAGCGNTGTTCGCTAANGGCGGCGCGCTGTATGACTGGGTNTTTAGCGTGCCGGTGCCGCTGCTGCANGAGCTGGTGGCACGCATGCCGCCGGTAGTGAGCGCAGCAACGCCGTATGCGGCGCTGTTCAAATTTGACGTGGTCTCCGCCACCGGCACTGCGATTCTGCTGGCGGCGGTGATCTCGGTGATTTTCCTGCGTATGAAGCCGGCGGCGGCGCTGCGCACCTTTGGCGAAACCCTGAAGGAGCTGGCGCTGCCGATCTACTCCATCGGCATGGTGCTGGCCTTTGCGTTCATCTCTAACTACTCCGGGCTGTCGGCCACGCTGGCCCTGGCGCTGGCGCACACCGGCCAGGCCTTCACCTTCTTCTCGCCGTTCCTCGGCTGGCTGGGCGTCTTTCTGACCGGCTCCGATACCTCTTCCAACGCGCTGTTCGCCGCGCTGCAGGCGACCACCGCGCAGCAGATTGGTGTGTCGGATGTGCTGCTGGTGGCCGCCAATACCACCGGTGGCGTGACCGGTAAAATGATTTCGCCGCAGTCGATCGCCATCGCCTGCGCCGCCGTGGGGCTGGTGGGGCGCGAGTCCGATCTGTTCCGGTTTACCGTTAAACACAGCCTGATTTTTACCTGTATGGTCGGCGTGATCACCACGCTGCAGGCGTATGTCTTTACCTGGATGATTCCATGACTGAACCCATACCGCGGCTGGCGGATACGCTGCGCGCGCGTCTTAGCGCCTGGATTGAAGAGCATCAGCTGAAACCCGGCATGCGTTTACCTTCGGAGCGTGCGCTGGCCGCCCGCTTCGGCGTGTCGCGCTCGTCGGTGCGTGAGGCCATCCAGCAGCTGATCAGCAGTGGCGTGCTGATCAGTAAACGCGGCGGCGGCACCTGGCTGTGCGAGCCGCAGGAGCCGTGGTCAGAACAGCGCATCGTCGAGCCGATTCGTCAGCTGCTGGCCGCCGATCCTGACTACCGCTGGGATATTCTTGAGGCGCGCCACGCGATTGAGGCCAGCACCGCCTGGCACGCCGCGCAACGCGCCACCGAGGCGGATAAAGAGCGGCTGCGCTATGCCTTTGACGCGCTGATACAAATGAACGACTGCGACGATCCCGAACTGGCCGCGCAGGCGGATCTGCGCTTCCACCTCGCCATTGCCGAAGCCTCGCATAATCTGGTGCTGCTGCAGACCATGCGCGGATTTTTCGATCTGCTGCAATCCTCCGTGCTGCACAGCCGCCAGCGTATGTACACCCAGCCGGTGATTTTCAACCAGCTCAACGCCCAGCATCAGGCGATGTTCGATGCGGTGATGGCGGGCGACGCCGACGCGGCGCGCCAGGCGGCGATGGATCACCTCGGCTTTGTTCACACCACCATGAAAACGCTGCATGAAGACGAAGCGCGCCAGGCCCGCATCACGCGGTTACCGGGCGCCACGCAGGTTACCCGTAAGGAAGACAACTGATGATTATTTCTGCTGCCAGTGACTATCGCGCCGCGGCGCAACGTATCCTGCCGCCATTCCTGTTTCACTATCTGGACGGCGGGGCCTACGCAGAACATACCCTGAAGCGCAACGTGGCCGATCTCTCTGACGTGGCGCTGCGCCAGCGCGTGCTGAAAAACATGGCTGAGCTGAGTCTGGAAACGCGGCTGTTCAATGAAACGCTGTCGATGCCGGTGGCGCTGGCGCCGGTCGGCCTGTGCGGCATGTACGCGCGACGCGGTGAAGTGCAGGCGGCGCGTGCGGCAGCCAATCGCGGCATTCCATTTACCCTGTCGACCGTGTCGCTGTGCCCGATAGAAGAGGTGGCACCGGCGATTAACCGCCCGATGTGGTTTCAGCTGTATGTGCTGCGCGATCGCGGCTTTATGCGCAACGCGCTGGAGCGGGCCAAAGCGGCAGGCTGCTCGACGCTGGTGTTCACCGTCGATATGCCGACGCCNGGCGCGCGCTACCGCGATGCGCACTCCGGCATGAGCGGCCCGCATGCCGCGCTGCGCCGTTACTGGCAGGCGGTCACCCATCCGCAGTGGGCNTGGGACGTCGGGCTGCACGGGCGTCCGCACGATCTCGGCAATATCTCNACGTACCTNGGTAANCCTACCGGACTGGAAGATTATATCGGCTGGCTGGCNAACAATTTCGACCCGTCGATCTCGTGGCAGGATCTGGAGTGGATTCGCGAATTCTGGGAAGGGCCGATGGTGATCAAAGGCATTCTCGACCCGGAAGATGCGCGCGATGCGGTGCGTTTTGGCGCCGATGGCATCGTGGTCTCCAACCACGGCGGACGTCAGCTGGATGGCGTGCTGTCGTCGGCGCGCGCGCTGCCGGCCATCGCCGACGCGGTAAAGGGCGACATCACCATTCTGGCCGACAGCGGCATTCGTAACGGGCTGGATGTGGTGCGCATGATTGCGCTGGGGGCTGACAGCGTGTTGCTGGGACGCGCGTTCATCTATGCGCTGGCGACGCACGGCCAGCGCGGCGTGGAGAATCTGCTGAGTCTGGTTGAGAAAGAGATGAGGGTGGCGATGACGCTGACCGGCGCGAAAACCATTGCGGACATCACCCAGGATTCGCTGGTGCAGGCGAATGCGCTGCTGAGCGAAGCCGGACTCAGCCCGGCGCGCCCGCACGCGGTGCGCTAAGCCAGGCAAAGCGCCGGCTCTTGTCTATACTGAATAGCTGTCTGACTAACAGGAGGAATGACATGACCATTCATAAGAAAGGATCGGCCCATTGGGAAGGCGACATCAAAGGCAAAGGTACGGTTAGCACTGAAAGCGGCGTGCTCAGCAACCAGCCATACGGTTTTAATACCCGTTTTGAAGGCGAGAAGGGCACCAATCCGGAAGAGCTGATTGGCGCGGCACACGCCGCCTGCTTCTCCATGGCGCTGTCGCTGATGCTGGGCCAGGCCGGTCATCCACCGAAAAGCATCGACACCACCGCCGATGTTTCACTGGACAAAAAGGGCGACGGCTTCGCCATCACCAAAATTGCCCTCAACAGCACCATTGCGCTGCCGGGCATCGATGATGCCAAATTTGATGAAATCATTCAGAAAGCCAAAGCCGGCTGCCCGGTGTCTCAGGTGCTGAATGCCGAAATCACCCTCGACTATACGCTGAATAATTAATCGCCCTCACGGGTGACCAGCGGTAGACTATGCGATGCGCCTGCGGGCGCATCGTTGCTTTCTGCTGTCTGGAGGAAACGTGGCAAAAAAACTGGCTGCGACAAAACACTGGAAGATGATTGTGGTGTTGCTGTGCATCTGCGGCGCGCTGATGCTGATTCGCTGGGCGGCGATGATATGGGGCTAAAGGATTGGGTATGCCGCCACAAGCTCGGGGTGCTGGTGATGATTATTCTGGTGCTGGAACTGGTGCACTACCTGCTGACGGCCTCGTGGCTGCCGTGGCAGTTCTGACGCCTCAGGCATATTCGCCGTCATGCTCATGCTGGCGCAGATTGCGCACGCTGCTGCGCGCAATGCGGTAGGCCTTGCGCGGATCGCCCGCGACAAATTCAAAGGTGGGCGAATAGTAAAACGGCAGCCAGCCGCCGAAGCCGCTCTCCCACTCCCAGCGCACCGGACAGGGCCAGAGAATGCCGTCATACAAAATGTAATAAACCCAGCGTCCGTTGGGACGACGGGGGCGAGTTTTTTTCATGGGATTCACAACTGTAATAGTGTAAAGCAGCTTATATTTTGAACGCTGCGGGTCCAGGTTGCAATGCCGTCTGGCTGTTTTTTATGCAATTGATGACGCACTGGCACCGAATTAACGGTGCACTTCCCCACAAAGCAGCACCACGTTCGGCCGGACTTTATGGATGCGATCGGCCATCTGTTCGCAGGCCACTTTCGTGGGGTAAATCCGCTCCGACACCGGCAGGGCATCACAGGCATCGTGGCCGCAGGCGCTCACTAACAAGACAAAACCAATCAACATAACCGNCTCCTTCTGCACCATTCCCGTGGTACGGAATGCGTGGCTGNGTGTTCCTTTTTTTGATCCAGTATAGCTAAACGCCTCAGGCGTCAATGAACAGCCTGAGCGGCTTTTTTGTCCGAACAGAATGATGATAACCAGCGCCGCGCCCATTAGCAGCACAATCTGGGCTAAACTGTGCGGCACTGACAACAATAAGGAGTGATATCTGATGTCTCATGAAATTGCCCATCCGGCCAGCAGCCCAAAACAGGCCGCCCTGCAACTGGTCATCGAACTGGTGCGCGCCGGTAAACTGAGCCCGCTGCACGGCGATGCNTCCAATATGATCTCCATCTACGAACAGTTCAAGGCACACTTCGAAGCCGACAAGCAAAAAGATTCCGCCATCTCCTGACGTTCTGCCCCCGGTGGCGCGCTGTGTCTGGCCGCGCCACTGTTCCCCGACTTTCACATAATCTCTTCCGTTTATTATTGCATCCCGATTAAATTTGCAGCGCGCTTTTTGATATTTCTCACAGATCCGTAACGCAAATCTGAAACCGGTTGCAGAAAATCTTTAGCGCGGGTATTCGTTAATTAAACCCCACACTGAGGATTGAATGATGCCAAAGATTCTACTCTGCTGCGCCGCCGGGATGTCCACCAGCATGGTGGTGCAGAAAATGGAGAAGGCCGCCAAAGAGAAGGGCGTCGAGGTTGAGATAAAAGCCGTTGGCATTGAAGAGTTTAACGATCAGATCGCGAACTTTGACTGTTGCCTGCTCGGGCCGCAGATTAAATACAAACTGGCGGACTTCCAGCCGCTGGCGCAGCAGCTAAATAAGCCTATCACTGTGATTAATAGCATGGATTACGGCATGATGAATGGCGCGAAAATATTAGATGATTCGCTAAAGCTGATTCACGCCTGACGATTGTTCCGAAAATAAAATAATTGTTTACGCCTGTGCGCCAATGCACAGGCTTATTCTGTTGTTGCCTGATGCAAGGAGCTCGCCGATGAGCAGCATAAGCGAATCGTTATTTGGTGTGATTGAAAACCGCATCAGCCCGCTGGCCGGACGCCTCTCCAGCCAGCGCCATGTGATTGCCATCCGCGATGGATTTATCGCCTCGATGCCGTTTCTGATTGTGGGCTCGTTTATGCTGCTGTTTGCCCATCCGCCGTTCTCAGCTGACAGCTCATGGGCGTTTGCCCAGTGGTGGCTCGGTATGGTGCGCGCGCATGAAGCGCAAATCATGATGCCGTATAACATGACCATGGGCATCATGGCGCTGTATATCGCCAGCGCCATCGCCTATAACCTGGCGAACAGCTACAAGATGAACGGCTTTATGGCGGCCAGCCTGGCGCTGATGGCGTTTCTGGTGGTGGCCGCGCCACAGAGCAACGGCACGCTGCCGGTTGGCTCACTCGGCGGCGAGGGCATTTTCACCGCGATTCTGGTGGCGCTGTTCGCCACTGAGCTGATGCACTTCCTGCAAAAGCACAACATCGGCTTTAAGCTGCCGGAGCAGGTGCCGCCCAAAATTCGTCAGTCGTTCGATCTGCTGATCCCGATCATCGCCATCTTCATCACGCTGTTTCCGCTCAGCCTGTGGGTGCAGGCGCAGTTTGGCCTGCTGCTGCCGCAGGCGATTATGGCGCTGTTCGCACCGATTATCTCCGCCTCGGATTCGTTACCGGCGGTGCTGGTGGCGGTGCTGCTGTGCCACATGCTGTGGTTCGCCGGCATTCACGGTGCGGTGATTGTCGGCGGCATTCTGCAGGCGTTCTGGCTGACTAACCTCGGTCTCAACCAGCAGGCGCTCAACGCCGGTGAGCCGATCACGCACGTGTTTATCGAGCCGTTCTGGCAGTTTTTCATCGTTATTGGCGGCTCCGGTTCCACCATGGGGCTGGTGCTGCTCTACCTGCGCAGCCGCTCGGCGCATCTGCGCTCGATTGGCAAGCTGAGCATTGTGCCCAGCATGTTCAACATCAACGAGCCGGTCATCTTCGGTTCGCCGGTGGTGATGAATCCGATTCTGTTCATTCCGTTTATCTGCGCGCCGTTAGTCAACGCCACGCTCGCCTGGACAGCCACCAAAACCCACCTGATTAACCACGTGGTGTCGCTGGCCCCCTGGACCACGCCGGCACCGATCGGGGCGGCCTGGTCGACCGGCTGGGACTGGCGCGTCATCGTGCTGATTGCCGTGCTGGTAACCATCGCCACGCTGATTTACTACCCGTTTTTCAAAATTTATGAGCGGCAACTGCTGCAGCAGGAGCTTGAGCAGGCCGCCGCAGCGCAACCGGTTAAGGAGGCATGATGGAAATTGATGAGAGCACGGTCATGGAACTGATTATTCAGGCGGGAGAAGCGCGCTCCTGCTCGATGGAAGCGCTGCGCGCGGCGCGGCGCAAAGAGTGGCCACGCGCCGATGCGTTGCTGAGCGAAGCCAGCGAGGCGGCCAGAGCCGCGCACCGTATCCAGACCGAATTGATCGGTGCTGACGAAGGCTGCGGCAAAATTCCGGTCAATCTGATCATGGTGCATGCGCAGGATCATCTGATGAACGCCATGCTGTGCCGTGAACTGGCGGAAGAGATCATCCAGCTGCGGCGCGAGCTGGCTGCGGACTAACAAGGAGGCAGTATGCAACATCCTAACCCCGGTGCGTTTCCGCACGGCTTTCTGTGGGGCGCTTCAACCTCGGCGTATCAGGTTGAGGGTGCCTGGAACGAAGACGGCAAAGGGCCGTCGGTGATCGATAAAGGCCATTTTCCTGAGGGGATGACGGATTTCACCGTCACCAGCGATCACTATCATCGCTTCCGGGAAGATATCGCGCTGCTGGCGGAGCTGGGCCTGAAAACCTATCGATTCTCCATCGCCTGGAGCCGCATCTATCCGCAGGGAGACGGCGAGCTGAATCCGGCGGGCATTGCGTTTTATCAGCAGCTGATTGATGAAATTTGCCGCCACGGCATTGAGCCGCTGGTCACGCTCTATCACTTCGACCTGCCGTGGGCGCTGCAGCAGGATGGCGGCTGGTCAAACCGGCGCACCGTGGCCGCCTTTGAGCGCTTCGCCATCACCTGTTTCGAGCACTATGGCGACCGGGTGAAATACTGGCTGACCATCAATGAACAGAACATGATGATCCTCAAAGGCGAGGTGATTGGCACGCTGCCGGCCGGCACGGTGGATGCGCAGAAGACGCTGTATCAGCAGAACCACCATATGATGCTGGCGCAGGCCAAAGCGATGATTGCCTGTCACCAGCGCTTGCCGCAGGCCAAAATTGGCCCGGCACCGAACATCTCCTGTATCTATGCCGCCAGCGCCAGACCGGAAGATGTGCTGGCCGCCGATAACTTTTCAGCGATCCGCAACTGGCTCTACCTCGACCTGGCGGTGCACGGCCATTACAACAACGTGGTGTGGGCGTTTCTGCAGCAGCGCGGCTGGCTGCCGCATATTGAGGCGGAGGATATGGCGACCATCGCCGCCGGTCAGCCGGACTTTATCGCCTTCAACTATTATGCATCGGCCACCGTCAGTGCTGACATGCCTGAGGTCGCGCGCGGTGAGCTGAACAGCAAGCAGCAGGCCGACCAGCAGATGGCCGGCATCGACAAATCGGTGTACGTCGGCTGTAACAATCCGCATCTGCAGCAGAATCAGTTTGGCTGGTATATCGATCCGGTCGGTTTCCGCATTACCGCGCGGGAGATCTACGCGCGCTATCGCCTGCCGCTGATTGTCACAGAAAACGGTCTCGGTGCGTTCGACACGCTGGAGGCGGGCAACAAAGTGTATGACGACTATCGCATTGCCTATCTGCGCGAGCATATCACTCAGCTGCGGCTGGCAATTGCCGATGGCGTCGAGCTGTTTGGCTACTGTCCGTGGTCGGCCATCGATCTGGTCAGCACCCATCAGGGCATCAGCAAACGCTACGGCTTTATCTACGTTAACCGCGATGAACACGATCTGCGCGATCTGGCGCGCTATCGCAAGAAGAGCTTTTTCTGGTATCAGCAGTTGATCCGCAATAACGGTGCACAGCCTGATGCGGAGGTGGAATACTAATGCGCGGCGCGGCGGCATCCCGGCTGGGTCGCCGCCGCGCCAGCAGCGTGATTAGCGGTGTTGTCCCGCCATCAGCACATATTTTACCTGCACATACTCTTCAATACCGTAATGGCCGCCCTCGCGGCCGTAGCCGGAGTGCTTGATACCGCCAAACGGCACTGACGCCGTACCGACTGAGCCGGAATTGAGGATCACCATGCCGGCTTCCAGTTTTTTCGACAGGCGGAAAGCGCGGCCAACGTCCCGCGTCCACGCATAGGCCACCAGACCGTATTCGGTGTCGTTAGCGCAGCGAATCACCTGCTCTTCATCACTGAAACGGTACAGGGCAAATACCGGTCCGAAAATCTCGGTGTTGTGCACGGCAAACGAGGCGTCCAGATCGCACAGGATGGTGGGCTCATAGAACAGCCCGCCCTTCGCGTGTGGCTTACCGCCGAGGCGCAGCGTCGCCCCCTGTGCTACCGCATCATCCACCAGCGCGGTGACTTTATCGAGCGCCATGCGGTTAATCAGCGGGCCAACCACAAATTCCTGCTGCATACCCTGATCGACACGGATCTCACTGACTGTTTTCACCAGTTGCTGCACAAAGGCATCGTAAATCGCGTCATGCACAAAGATGCGGTTAGGCGAAATACACACCTGGCCGGAGTTACGCAGTTTGGCGCTGACCAGCCCGGCCACGCTCTCTTCCAGTGGGCTGTCGGCGAACACGATAAACGGCGCGTTGCCGCCCAGCTCCATGGTCATCTTTTTCAGCGTGGCCCCGCACTGCTGCGCCAGCAGTTTGCCGACGCGGGTAGATCCCGGTGAAGGAGATTTTGTGGATGCGCGTATCGCTGGTAAAAGCTTCGCCGATGGCTTGCGGATCGCCGGTCACCATCTCAAACACGCCAGCGGGAATACCGGCCTGACGTGCATACTCCAGCAGTTTATACGCGGTAAGCGGCGTCTCTTCTGCCGGTTTGATGATCATGGTGCAGCCTGCGGCCAGCGCGGTAGCAATTTTGCGGGTGATCATCATAAACGGGAAGTTCCACGGCGTGATGGCCGCGGTCGGGCCGACCGGCTCTTTTACCACCAGCACGGAGGCGTTAGCATCGTGCGACGGCAGGGTATCACCGTTGACGCGTTTGGCCTCTTCCGCATACCACTCAATAAAGCCGAGACCGTACTCGATTTCGCCCAGCGCTTCGCTCAGGCATTTGCCGTTCTCCCTGACCATCAGTTCAGCAAACAGGTGCTTATCGGCGCGTACCAGATCGTACCAGCCACGCAGCAGGTCGCTGCGCTGTTTCGCGCTTTTTGCCGCCCATGCCGGAAACGCGGCACAGGTGCGATCGATAGCGGCCGCGACCTCGTCGTGGCGCATGAACGGTGCTTCGCCGACGAGGCTGCCGTCGGCAGGATTGGTGACTTTAATCATTCCAGTGTGCTCCAGTGTCAGAATCAATGTGACAACCTGGCAGTCAGCGCTATCGGGCTGGCTGCCGCTGTGCAGAAATGATGCGCGTCTGGCCTTTTCGCCACAATCGATTAAAATTGCTCCATCATTGAGAAAAACTGAACGGTTAACTGATGCGTGATTTGCCACCCCTGAATGCCTTGCTGGCGTTTGAATATGTCGCCCGTAGCGGCAGCGTGCGGGCAGCGGCTGATGGCCTGTCGGTGACGCCAGGCGCGGTGAGTCGTCAGATTCGTCTGCTGGAAGAGTACTTTGGCACGGCGCTGTTTCAGCGTCAGGGGCGCGGGCTGGTACTGACGCTGCCCGGCAATGCCTATTTTCTGCAAATCAGCCAGCACCTCGACGGTATTCGCCAGGCGAGCGCCACGCTGCAGCGCAATGCCGGCCGCACGGTCATCCGGCTGCACTCCTTCACCACCTTCGCCACCCGCTGGCTGATTCCGCGGCTGGCACAGTTTCAGCTGGCGCATCCGGCGATTGACGTGCGCCTGACGACCGCGTCGGAATGGGACGATACGGTGGATTGCGACGCGGCGATTCGGCTTGGTGACGGTACGTGGCCGCAGCAGCACGCCACGCCGCTGGTGAAAAACGTGCTGGTGCCGGTGTGCCGTCCGACGGCTGACCGGCGCGCCAGCATGCATCTGGCCGGGCTGGCGCAGCATACCCTGCTGCTGGTGCGCGGACGTCCTGATGACTGGCAGCGCTGGTGCGAAGCATTTGGCGTGGAAATGGACGCGCTGCCGCACCGGCGGCAGATGGAAAGTTCGGCGCTGGCCTATCAGGCCGCCATTGAAGGGCAGGGGATTGCGCTGGCGCAGCGCGTGCTGGTGGAAGCGGAGCTGAAGGCGGGCACGCTGATCGCCATGGAGGATTACCAGCTGGACTGTGGCCGGCACACCTATTACCTGGTGCGCCCGCAGGAGAGCGTTAAGGCTGCTACGCTACAGCAGCTGGAGCAGTGGCTGGTCACGCAGGATGACGGCGATCAGGCGTTATGAGCGGCGAAATGGTCCATCTGCCACGGAGGCGCGCTCAATCAGCCGTCCGCTGAACGGCGGCAGGGGCGCAATCGCTTCGCCCTCCAGCATCGCCACCAGCTGCGCCAGCGTGTGCTGAATCATCTCCGCCACCGGCACGTGAACCGTCGTGAGCGGCGGCAGGAAAAATTCGGCCATGCGAATATCATCAAAGCCCATCAGCGATACATCCTGCGGCAGCCGTTTGCCCGCCGCATTCAGCGCCAGCGCGGCACCAATCGCCATATCGTCATTGCTGGCCATCAGCGCGCTGAACGGTACGCCGGCACTCAGCAGCTGGCGTGCCGCCGCCTGACCGCTCTCCGGCGTCCACGCGCCCGGCAGTACGCGCGCCGCTTCATACGGCAGCTGATGGTCGGCCAGCGCCTGCTGATAGCCAGCCAGACGCGCGGCGGCGGTGGGCGATCCCGCCAGTCCGGTGATAAACGCGATGTCATGGTGACCGCGCGCAATCAGGTAGTTCACCGCATCACGGGTATTTTGCTGGTGCGAAGCCCAGACGCAGTTCGCCGCGTGCTGCGTCAGACGGCGGTTAACCACCATGATCGGGATATCGTGCTGGTCGATGATCGCTTCCAGCGCGGCGGTGTCGAGAAAACGCGGGTAGATAATGATGGCGTCGCAGCGCAGATCGAGCAGAAACTCAATTGCCGCGCGCTCATCGTCAGCGCTGGTTTTGCCATCGGCGAGGATCAGCTGGCGGCCATAGTTATTGGTCAGCGTGGCCGTCTGGTACAGCAGCTCGCTGAAATAGGGGCCGTTAAACAGCGAATGGGTGACGATTAGGCCGATATTCTGCGATTTTTGCGTCGCCAGACTGCGCGCCAGCAGATTCGGGCGGTAGCCGGTTTCCTCTATCGCCTGAAACACTTTCTGCTGCGTGGATTTGCTGACATAGCGGTTGCCCGCCAGCACGCGCGACACGGTGGCTTTAGAAACGCCCGCTTTGCGGGCCACATCCAGCATAGTAATCATCAGCGCTTCGACCATCATTCCTGCAGGCTAAAAAGCGATAGTACCTGAAAATGCAGGGAAATTAATGGCATCGTTAGCAAACAGTGAGGGGGATCAGGCGTAGAACCAGGCGGGCAGGATGGCGATCAGGTTATTCAGGGTATGCAGAAAAATCGGCAGCGCCAGGCTGTTGCTGCGCAGACGCGCGTAGCACAGCAGCAGCGAGAACAGCGTCAGCGCAACGATGGTTTCCCAGTGCACGTACTGCGTGTGCAACGCGGCGAACAGCAGCGATGTGAGCAACATGCAGGCAAAACGGCTTTTGGGCGCCCACAGCAAAAACGCCTGCAGCAGGAAGCCGCGGAACAGCACCTCTTCAAACACCGGCGCCAGCAGCACGGCGGTGAGCAGCAGAATCAGCATTGAGCTGCGTCCCTGCTGGCTCTGTTCAATCAGCCAGCCTTCCGGCTGCAGGAACTGCGTCTGCGCCACCATCAGCACAAACAGCGCGCCGATAAACAGCAGTGCCTGGCCGGGGCGCAGAAAGCCCAGAGGAATGTCGCTGCGGCGCTGGCAGTAGAAACGGTACAGGGGATAGATCACGGCAAATTCAAACAGGCACAGCACTGGCACCAGCAAGCCGTTATTGCGCAGCGTCCCGTAATTGGGAAACAGCGTAATCAGCATGGTCACGAGGTAATAAACCACAAAGCTACCCACGTAAAACAGGGTCAACGTAACTTTGTCGGATTGGGTGTCCATAGGCGACTCAGCGGGCAGAGGAAGACGCATAGTAGCAACGGCGATCGGTGCTGTCGAGGTGCGTTTGCGGAGATTTTCGCCGGTTCAGATACGTCACAATCGCGGCGCTAACCGACCGCCTCATCGCAGGCGATGCGCGGCATGACGGCTTGCGCTTTCATCTGGCGAGCAGTTGGAGAGGGAACCGAATCACTTATCTGGCGCGGAGGATGCCGCTGGCACCGTCTGGTGCACAACGGCAGAGAGAAAATTAACGAGGCTTAACGCACCCGGACGGCCACGAAGGTCATCACGATGGCGAAGCCGATAAAAATAGCCAGTTCCATCATTATCTCCTCAGAAAAGTCTTAGATAATTGTAGCGTCTGCCCGGGTGATTTTTAGACACGGCGTGCGATTAATCCGAAAATGTGAGCAGAAAATCGCGCCTTTTGTCACGCAATGCGACCAGTCTGCTGGAAAAATTTTCGCATCGGCGGCACGCTTTGTTACTCTCAGGAACCCGCTTGTTCATTATCCAGGAGGAGAAAATTGTGAACCATTATGGAAAAGCGCTGCTGCTGACGGCGATGCTCGCCTTAACGGCCTGTCAGTCAGCCAGTAAAACTGACAGCAGTCACGCCGTCAGCCACGATCCGGAAGCCGACCAGTGCGGTGCCTCGCAGTATCAGAACTACCTCGGTCAGCCGCTGAGCGCGCTTGATACCCAGCGCTTTGCCGTACCGGTGCGCGCGATTCCGTGGAACGGTGCCGCCACCATGGACTTCAATCTGCGCCGCCTGAATTTCCTCGGCGATCAGAACGGGAAAATTTCCCGGGTTTACTGCGGGTAACACCAAACGGACACGGCATTGTCATCGGGCTGTCACGGCGGCGGGCGAGGATAGCTGCGCATTACGGAGATTTCCTCGTCACTCTCGAATATGCAATGCTCGTCTTGTTTCTTCCCGCTACGGCGGGAATTTTTTTCGCTATAACCTGCCTGCTGCGCCATATTGCCCCCGCCATAGCGCGCGATGAATCGCGGTTTTGCGGCGCCTGGCGTACAGGCAGCAATAACAGACTGACCTTACAGGAGTGACGATGAAATACCTGACCCGAACGCTGTGTTTGACGCTGCTGCTCAGCCCGCTGGCGCAGGCCTCAAGCGAGGCGGCATGGCAGCAACACGATAAAAACCTGCAGCAGGCGTGTGTGCAGGCCAGCGGTCTGAAAGCGGTGAAAGTGGTGGGCAAGCCGATCATGTACGACGACAGCGTTGGCTACGATGCGCTGTTGCTCGAAGGCCGCTATCCGCAAAAGCACATGAAAAATCAGCTGGGGCGGGAACTGTGCCTGTATCAGCGTCAGAGCGGTAAAGCAGTGGTCAGCGAAGCCGACCAGCTGCGGGTGGTGAAATAATCTCCGGGGCCNCTATTTTTGCGGNCCTGCTTCTAACAGCTGCGCCAGCAGGTTGCGGTAACTCTGCAGGCGCTGTTCATCGCCTTCCACTTCCAGCCGGGTAATCACGCGGGCAATCACCGCTTTATTGGTGGCGGGCTGGCCATCATCCATCAGCTCGCGCATGATGGCGGCCAGCAAATCGCTCTCGTGCGGCGCGTGCCAGGCGGGGCTGTTGAAATAGTCGGTAATCGCCCGACTGGCGCTGTCATGGTGCGTTCTCATAGCCGACCTCCGCAGAGACAACGAAGCCTGCCACCCACGACGGGCAGCAACTGAAAACCTGAATTAAGCATGCGGACTGTCCAGGACGGGCAGCGCCTCGCCAGTGATGACTGGTGATTTTTTAAACATAGATGCGGTGTGGAATATTGTCAGTAACGAATCGTCATATTTTTTCACGTTTGCCGTCTCTCGCGATGCGCTTATCGGGCCTTATGCCAGGTAACCGCACATAAAGACACTACAAAAGTGAGGCATTGCCCTATTTGCTGTGAGCAGAATCACGCCCGGCAGCGAAAAACTGCGTTTTCATCCTCATGCCATGTTTTGCCGTCCGGCAATGTTACGAGGTTGTTAGACTGAACCCTCGTTTCATTTTTTCTGACATCTGCGCTCATGCTACGCTCCATCGAATCCTGGAAGATCAATCTGATATCCGTCTGGTTTGGCTGCTTTTTTACCGGCCTGGCCATCAGTCAGATCATTCCTTTCCTGCCGCTTTACGTGGAAGAGCTGGGTATCCGTGGCGGCAACGCGCTCAGTATCTGGTCAGGCCTGACCTTCAGTGTCACCTTTATTGTTTCTGCCGCCGTGGCGCCGCTGTGGGGCAGCCTTGCCGATCGCAAAGGGCGCAAGCTGATGCTGCTGCGCGCTTCGTTTGGCATGGGCGCGGTGATTCTGCTGCAGGCGTTTGTCACTCAGGCGTGGCAGCTGTTGCTGCTGCGCGCGCTGATGGGACTGACGTCCGGTTATATTCCCAACGCCATGGCGCTGGTGGCCGCGCAGGTGCCGCGTGAGCGCAGCGGCTGGGCGCTGAGCTGCGTGTCGACCGGACAAATTGGCGGCGTGATCCTCGGGCCGATGATTGGCGGTCTGCTGGCCGACTGGCTGGGCCTGCGCATGGTGTTTATCGTTACCGCGATACTGCTGATGGTCAGCTTTCTGGTGACGCTGTTTCTGATTAAGGAGACCGGCTACACGCCGGTGAGCAAGCAGGACAAACTGAGCGGGCGTGAGGTGATGCGCAGCCTCGATAATCCACGCCTGATGTTCTGCCTGTTCGTCACCACCATGGTGATTCAGATGTGTAACGGCTCGGTGAATCCTATCCTGACGCTGTTCGTGCGTGAGCTGGCGCCGGATGCGCAGAATATCGCGTTTCTCAGTGGTGTGATTGCCGCGCTGCCCGGCGTGTCGGCACTCATCGCCGCACCGCGTCTCGGCAAACTCGGCGATCGCATCGGTACCCAGCGTATTTTGCTGGCGACCATGATCGCCTCGCTGCTGCTGCTGATTGCCATGTCGTTTGTCACCAGCGCCACGCAGCTGGGCGTCCTGCGCTTTCTGCTCGGCTTTGCCGATGGCGCGATGATGCCGGCGGTGCAAACCCTGCTGGTGCGTCATTCACGCGATAACGTCACCGGCCGTATTTTTGGTTATAACCAGTCGTTCATGTACCTCGGTAACGTCGCCGGACCGCTGCTGGGCGCAGCGGTCTCTGCCGCCACCGGTTACCGCTGGGTATTCTTCGCTACCGCGGTCGTCGTCCTGCTCAATGTGCTGTTGCTGCAGCGCTTCTATCGCCGGCCAAAAACCGAGCTGAAACCCCTTAGCCCGGCGGCCGCCACTAAGCCGGCTGACGCAGCGTCAGCGCATAGTGCCAGCGCCGCTGAGAAAGCAAAAACTCCGGGCTGACGCTCGGGCTCCACGAATCGTCGCCGCCGACGCCCATATGGAAGCCGTCGAGATGCAGCCAGCAGCCGGGTTCGTCCTGCAGCAAATGGCGGTGCGAGGTGGCGCGCAGCTGCTCAAGGCTGTGGCGGCTGAGCGAGAAGGCAAAGTCGCCGCTGATCTGCCAGCTGCCGCTATCCAGCTGGCGCGTGCCGCAGCGCAAGCCATTCTCACCCGGAAAGACGTAGCCGGTGCTGAGCGCCGCCAGCGGCAGCTGCCAGCGTGAAAACTGCGCCGCCAGCTGGCGATCCGGATAGTTTTCATGAGGCCCCAGTCCCAGCCAGCTCACCTGGTGCGGGACCTGAGCCAGCTGGCAGCGCAGGCCGATGCGCGCGGGCGGCGGCAGACCGGCGGCCTGTTGTACATCGACGCTGATAGTCAGTTCGCCATCGCCACTGATGCCATAACGCTTATGGCTGGTAAACAGATGCTGACCCTCACCCAGTACGCGATGCCAGGTTTCAATCTGCACGCCGTGCTGCAGGCTGTCGACCTGCATCGCCAGCAACTCTGTTTGCAGCCGATCATAGCCCGCGCGTTTCCAGCGCTCGACCCAGGCGTTAGGGTCGATATTGGCAGCTTCGCTGGTGCCGATATCATTATCGATCGGTGCGCGAATAAAGCACTCCTCCAGCGGTGTCAGCATGGTTTCACGATCGTTCACCCACCACTGCAGCAGCGCGCCGCTGCGGCGACAGAAGTGCCAGCGCTGCGTGGGCAGCACCACCGCCACCAGATTGTGATTGGTTTCCAGCTGGGGCGCGCAGGCGCTGAGCGGCGGCAACGTAACCGGCAGCGCGGCCGGCAGCGCCCACTGATCCCAGGCCACGCGATGATCCGCCTCAGACCAGGGCGTGGCGGCGATCTGATGCACCGCGAGGTTGAGCCACGCTTCACCCTGCAGCGCTTCAGGCGCGGGCACGGTAAAGGTGTGGCTGCCTTCGGCATCGAGATCCAGCACCCATTCACCGCGCGCGAGGGTTACACCGTCCTGCTCAATCCACCAGCGCAGCCGTTCGTTGTCGCTGCGGCGGAATAAATATTCGCTGGTGACGGTCACGCGATACGCATCGCCGGGATCGCGCGTAAACCGGAAAAACTGCTGGGCGCGCTGTGCTTCAAACAGCGCCGGATGCGGCGTGCGATCGGCAAACACCAGCCCGTTCATGCAGAACTGGCGATCGTTGGGCGTGTCACCGAAATCGCCGCCGTACGCCTGCCACGGCTGGCCGTGTTCGTCATAGCGCGTCAGGCTTTGATCGACCCAGTCCCAGACGAAGCCACCCTGCAGCCGCGGAAACTGGCGAAATGCCTGCCAGTATTTGGCAAAGCCACCAAAGCTGTTTCCCATCGCATGGGCGTATTCACACAGGATCAGCGGACGCGCTTCATCCGGCAGGCTGATCCATTTTTTCAGTGACCACTTCGGCACCGCCGGGAAGGGCTGGTCCTGATCGACGCGCGCATACATCGGGCACAGAATATCGGTGGCTGCCGTGTTGGCACCGCCGCCCTCATACTGTACCGGGCGCGTGCTATCGCTGCTTTTCACCCAGCGGTACAGCGCATCGTGCGTGCTGCCGTGGCCGGACTCATTGCCCAGCGACCAGATGATGATGCAGGCATGATTACGATCGCGCTGCACCATGCGCGTTACGCGTTCGCTATAGGCGGCAAACCAGCGCGGGTCGTCGGAGAGGCGGTTCATCGGCTGCATGCCGTGCGTTTCGATATTGGCTTCGTCAACCACGTACAGGCCGTACTCATCGCACAGCCGATACCACAGCGGATGGTTAGGATAGTGAGCGCAGCGCACCGCGTTAAAGTTGTGGCGCTTCATCAGTTCAATGTCCTGACGCATGCTGGCTTCATCCACCACCTGACCGCGCTCGGGATGGTGCTCATGACGATTAACACCGCGTATCAGCAGCGGCTTGCCGTTGAGGCACAGCTGGCCGTGCTCAATGCTGACGCGACGGAAACCCACATCATAAGCTTCGGCTTCAATCACCTCGCCGGCATCATCAAGCAGCGTGACGACCGCGCGGTAGAGATGAGGCGTTTCGGCGCTCCACAACAGCGGTTGCAGTACCGGCAACACCAGCAGGGTGCGTTCCGGATAGTGGCCACGTTCATCAATGATGGCGCTGCCCGGCGGCTGTTCGTGCTGCGCAATACAGTCGCCGTTGCGCCATAGCGTGACGCGTACCCGACACTGACTGAGCGGGCGCGCGCCGGCATGGATTTTGACACTCACCCGTAAATCGCCGCGCAGATATTCCGGGCTGAGCGCGGTTTCGATCTGCACATCGCTCAGGCGGGTGTCCGGTTTGTGCAGCAGCGTCACGTCGCGGAAAATGCCGCTCATGCGCCACATGTCCTGATCTTCCAGATAGCTGCCGTCGCTCCAGCGCAGCACCATGACCGCCAGACGGTTGTTTCCCGGCTGCAGCGCGTGGCTGAGATCAAATTCGGCGGGTAAGCGGCTATCCTGCGAATAGCCCATCCACTGTCCGTTGCACCACAAATAAAAGGCCGAGCTGACACCATCGAAGATGATGCGCGTCTGCCCCTGGCTTAACCAGCCGTCATCAACTTTAAATGTGAGCGAGTAACATCCGGTGGGGTTCTCGCGTGGCACCAAAGGGGGATTGACCGGAATGGGATACTGCACGTTGGTATAAATGGGCGCGTCGTAGCCGTGCAACTGCCAGTTGGCAGGCACCGGCAGCGTTGCGGCGTCCGGTAAGTCCTGTAGCAGCCAGCTGTGCGGCACCGCTTCCGGCGCGGTAAAATAGCTGAAGGCCCACTGACCATTCAGCCGCTGCTGCGCAGGTGAGGGATGGCCATCGCGCGCGCTGACTTCATCGCGCCAGCTGGCAAACGGTGGATGCGCGTCCAGGCGATGCAGGCTGGTGATAACCGGGTTTTCCCAGTCACGGCGCGCCAGCACTTCACTCAGAGAAACAGCCGCTAAGGTCATAGTGAGATCTCATTAATTGTATTGCGCTCACATTGCGTGAAATGGCGTTAGCTGTAAAGACGCAGCGCGCAATTTTGTTACTGCGCGCACAGCGAGCAGCACTGACGTTTGCGGCACAGCGTTCGCTGTAACTTAAGCTGATGGATTGAGCGGTCTGTGAGGCTTTTTTAGCGGTTTCTTGCCACTAAAACGTTAAGCGTGGTGAGCAGGCATGAATAGCGCCGGGTTGCGGAGCATTCTGTATTGTCGTGTTAACCGCCGCTTCATACACTCAGCGCAATTTCAGCAACCTGAGGTCAATATGATCCGTATCGTTAAGCTCGCTGCCGTTGTGGCGCTGGTGTCCGCGTTAAGCGGTTGTCTTTTTCCGCCGCCGGGCGGCGGAGGAGGAGGTTGGGGTGGTCCTGGCGGTGGCGGTCCCGGCCATGGGTATCAGGGACCGCGTTAATTTAGCGCCAGTGCATAATTAATGCAGCGATGCGAAACGTTTTATCTGCGGCGTATTTTGTCAGTGAAACGTTTCGCCGTTATATATTGAATTTCAGCCACTTTTTTTACGCTTCGGCTAACCATTATTTTTCCTCTGGCCGGCAAAAATTCTTGTTGTTTTTATCCTGCCAATGCTAATTTTTGTTTTCCCATTCTGACTGAGTCCATCGCATGAAAAACCTGATTGCGGAACTCCTGCTCAAGCTGGCAGAAAAAGAAGAAG
>Ga0058692_1000317_pt1 | contig 24023 bp, 21 predicted proteins | sample AgamicAtAmrz_FD_55216 | JGI IMG/M metagenome (GOLD analysis project Ga0058692, IMG submission 55216) | Agave microbial communities from Guanajuato, Mexico - At.Am.rz | ecosystem: Host-associated > Plants > Roots > Rhizosphere | place: Guanajato, Mexico | collected 2012-06-07 | reverse complement strand
CTCTGTGCTACCGTCCGACTTGCATGTGTTAGGCCTGCCGCCAGCGTTCAATCTGAGCCATGATCAAACTCTTCAATTTAAAGTTTGATTTGCTGAAACGAGTTCAGCGGTGCTCATCTGTAAAACGTCATAATGAATTTCATTATGTGTTCACTCGTGAGGCTTTGATATTTTTGTGCGTCCGAAGACGCTGATATCAATCCTGCGAGTGCCCACACAGATTGTCTGATAAATTGTTAAAGAGCAGTGCGAACAGTGCGTTAGCGTCCTGTCGCGAGGTGGCGTATATTACGCTTTCCTCCTTCAGAGTCAACCTCTTTTTCAGAAGTTTTTCTCCGGCGGGTCAGTCTCCTGAACCTTCAACCCGTTTCCCGTTGCCGGTGTGCCGTGTCGATGGAGGCGCATTATAGGGAGTTCGCGCGGGCTGACAAGCGTTTATTGCGAAAAGATTACTGTTCGAAGTAATTTTCACCAAATCGCGCTATTTCGCTACGATTTGCCTGGTAACTGTGCAAATTCATGGGCAAAACGGCTCACCTGTTGCCAGTCCGTGTATTCCACTTCTTTCGTTGCATCGGTTTCACCGCCGGTCATACGCATAATCAGCTGAATCATCACGCGGTCAAACCAGCGATAGCGGGGATAATAGAGCGCCCCTGCGAATACGGCACAGCAGTCAGGCTGCCATGGAGACTGCAATAAGAACTTCCGGGTATAGGCATTCGTCTCAGGAGAACGCTTTTCAGGTTTGCGTGCCGTGAGGTTTACCGAAAAGAAACCGCTGGTACGCTGCTGCAGCGCAGGGAGATGTTGCTTAACGAAGGTCTCGACGACCGGCTGAAAATGGCCATAGCGGATCGAGGCGCCAATCAGTACGCGATCATACTGTGTCCAGTCAGGCACAGCGGCATCCTGGATGTTCAGCACATCACACGGCTGCTGCTGCCGGATGGTCTCNGCAAGAGCGGAAGCAATCTTCTGCGTTTGNCCGTCGCGGGTGGAATAGAGAATCAGCGCTTTCATGTCAGCATCCTTATTAATTATTCACGCCAGAAAGTAGGCGTAAACAGCACCAGCAAGGTGAAAACCTCGAGACGCCCGAACAACATGGTAGAGATAAGTATCCATTTCGCCACATCATTCATNGACGTGAAGTTGTCTGCCACGACGCCTAAGCCCGGCCCGAGGTTATTCAGCGTCGCGGCAACGGCAGCAAAAGCGGAGAAGTCATCGACGCCCGTGGCGATGATCGCCAGCATGCTCACCAGGAACACCAGCGCATAGGCCGAGAAGAATCCCCANACGGCTTCCAGGATACGCTCCGGCAGCGCACGATTGCCCAGCTTAATGGTGTACACCGCATTCGGGTGAACCAGACGCTTAAGCTCGCGGTTACCCTGTTTGCACAACAGCAGAATGCGGATCACCTTCAGGCCNCCCCCGGTCGAACCGGCACAGCCACCAATGAAAGCTGAGCACAACAGCAGAACCGGCAGGAACAGCGGCCAGCGAGCGATACTGTCGGTCGTGAAACCCGCCGTCGTCGCCATGGACACCACCTGGAAAAAGGCCTGGTTCAGGGTCTGCCAGCCGCTGGCATAGACATTGTGGAACCAGAGCACCACCGTACAGATCAGAACCAGNGTCAGCTGAACGCCGATAAACATGCGGAACTCCGGGTCCCGCCAGTACACGCGCAGGTTACGTCCGCTTAGCATGGAAAAGTGCAGGCCGTAGTTACAGCCGGAGATCAGCAGGAAGACCGCCACGATAGTATTGATGGTGCTGCTGTTAAAGTAGCCGATGCTGGCATCATGAGTTGAGAAGCCGCCAATGGCGATGGTCGAAAAGCTGTGGCCGATAGCATCGAACGCCGGCATGCCCGCCAGCCAGAGTGCCAGCGCACAGGCTACGGTCAGCAGAACATAGATCAACCAGAGTGTCTTGGCCGTCTCGGCGATGCGTGGGCGCATTTTATTGTCTTTCAGCGGTCCCGGCATTTCAGCGCGATAGAGCTGCATGCCCCCGACGCCCAGAATCGGCAGGATGGCTACCGCTAACACGATGATCCCCATCCCGCCCAGCCACTGCAGCATCTGCCGGTAGAAGAGGATGGCCTTAGGCAGCGAGTCCAGCCCCACCAGCGTGGTGGCTCCGGTGGTTGTCAGGCCCGAGAAAGATTCAAAGAACGCATCCGTGACGGAAAGATGCGGCTGCTCCGCAAAGATAAAGGGCATGGCTCCTACGCTGCCCAGCACCGTCCAGAACAGGACGACGATCAGAAACCCTTCGCGGGGTTTGAGTTCGGTTTTCTTTTTACGGTTCGGCCACCACAGCAGCGAGCCGATCACCAGCGCCATCATAAATGTCTGGCTGAACGCCCGTCCCGCGCCATCGCGATAAATTAATGCGACGAGGCCGGGCAGAATCATTGTCACTGAAAAAAGAATTACCAGCAGACCGACGATGCGGGTAATGGCGCGAAAGTGCATTCAGCCGTTCCTTTAAATAAGAGAGATGAACATCATGGTGTGAGCGGGATCAGCGACAACGCGCCCCGGCTAAAGTCTGACAGATTTTTTTTGAAGCCCTCGATCTGTCCGTAAGGCAATGCCAGCGTCAGCGCAATACGATCCTGATAGTGGCTGTCGGTCACCTTACCTTCAAAACGCTGCACCAGCCGTTCGATATCGCTGAGCTGTGCATAGTCGCATTGCAGCGTGAAAACCATCATCGGTATTTTGCGCTGTCGCGGTAACTGCTTCAGTCCCTGCTGGACGCCACCGCCATACGCCTTCACCAGGCCACCGGTGCCCAGCATGATGCCGCCGTAATAGCGCACCACCACAGCGGTCACCTCGCCAATACCGGCACCCATCAGCTGCGCCAGCATCGGTTTCCCGGCGGTGCCCGACGGCTCACCATCATCCGAAAAACCGAGCTGCTGAGAGTCATCCGGCGCGCCCGCCACCCAGGCCCAGCAGTGATGCCGGGCAGCAGGATGCTCGCTTTTCACCTGCTGGACAAAGGCGCGCGCGGCCTCTGTCCCCTCGGTGTGCGCCAGCAGCGTAATAAAGCGACTCTTTTTGATGGTTTCCTCGCTGATGCTCACGGCCAGCGCGGGAATATCAAAAGCGTCCATCAGGCCAGATGCAGATCGCGGGTCATGTTTTCAACGCGGTTTGGATGGATTACCACGTTATCTTCGATGCGAATGCCGCCATAAGGCCGAAGCGCATCAATCGCCTGCCAGTTAAAGTGCTGACTGAAACGGCCCTGACGCAGCGGCGCCAGTAACGAGTCGATAATATAGAAGCCCGGCTCGATGGTTAAGACCATGCCGGGTTGCAGCACGCGGGTGCAGCGAAGGTAAGGATACTGCGCAGGCGCGGCGAGATGGGTGCCCTGCTCATCCTGCATGAACCCGGCAACGTCATGCACCTGCAAGCCCAGCGGATGCCCCAGACCGTGTGGCATAAATGGCCCGGTCAGATCTTCAGCCACCAGCGCCTCTTCGCTGATTCCCTGCACCAGCTCAAACTTCAGCAACATCTTCGCAATACGCTGGTGCATCTGAAGATGATAATCGGTGTAGCGCACACCCGGTTTCAGCGTGGCGATTAAAGCCAGCTCCTCGGCGTTCATCGCCTCCACCATTCTGGCATAGAGCGAGCTGCTCTGCGCCGCATAGCTGCGGGTCAGATCGGCGGCATAGCCCAGATATTCGGCCCCCGCATCAATCAGGAAGCTGTGACGTTTCGCCGGTGGCTGATGATCCAGGCGGGTGTAGTGCAGCACCGCCGCGTGTTCATTGAGCGCAATGATATTGCCGTACGGCACATCGGTATCGCGATGGCCGGTCGCGGTCAGGTAAGCCTGATTGATGTCAAATTCGCTCAGGCCCGCAGAGAACGCCTCTTTGGCCGCGCGATGACCCGCAACCGCCAGCTTCTGCGCCTGGCGCAGACAGGCCAGTTCATAGTCGGTTTTGATGCTGCGATGGTAGTGCAGAAAGTCGATGACCGCTTTAGGGTTGATGTTGTCTGAGGAGATTCCGAGCTGCGCCGCGCGTGCATTAACCGGCCCGATATAGGCGACATTATCACGCTGTGCAGGCAGCAGCTGCGCAATCTCATCGGCGTTTTTCAGGCCGATAACCTCGACATCTCCGGTCCAGAAACTGTCCGGCAGCGGTTCAACGTTATGCCAGTAATCCACCGGAGAGTAGAACCACAGTTTCGGTTTGTTCACGCCATCGATCCAGAGCCAGCAGTTAGGCACCTGCGTGACCGGCACCCAGGCTTTGAACTGCGGATTCACCTTAAACGGATAGGTGTGGTCATCCAGAAACACCGTCAGCAACTCACCGGAATGGATCAGCATCGCATCCAGTTTATTGTGTGCCAGCACCTGCTGCGCCCGTTGCTGCAACGTGGCGATGTGCGCGTGATACAAGGTCTTCAGTGAATCCATAGCCGTCTCTCCCGTGTCGCGAAATGGCCGCAGTTTAGCATACCCCTTGCTCAGATGCCGAAGCCGGCGTGGCTGTGATCTTGTTAGCAAATAAGCAAAGAGCGGTTTGCAAAAAATTAACATCACTCCCACACTCACGATCATCTGGTATGACCAGATCACCTTTCGCGGTTTCAGGAGACGCACATGCTCTACCAAGGCGCTAACCTTACCCTTCACTGGCTGGACGATGGCATCGCCGAGCTGGTTTTTGATGCCAAAGGCTCAGTCAACAAGCTGGATACGCAAACGGTCGCCAGTCTGGGCGAGGCCATTGCGGTCCTGGAACAGCAGCCAGCACTGCGCGGCCTGCTGCTGAGCTCCGCTAAACCCGCCTTTATCGTGGGTGCGGACATTACCGAGTTCCTTTCCCTGTTTGATGCTCCCACCGAAAAGCTGAGCCGGTGGCTGAGTTACGCCAACAGCATCTTCAACCGTCTGGAAGATTTGCCCGTGCCCACCCTGGCAGCCATTGATGGTTATGCGCTGGGTGGCGGATGTGAGTGCGTCCTGGCGACCGACCTGCGCATCGCCACTGCGGATGCCCGCATCGGCCTGCCGGAAACCAGACTCGGCATCATGCCAGGCTTTGGCGGCAGCGTAAGGTTGCCCCGCCTGCTGGGAGCCGACAGCGCGCTGGAAATTATTGCCGCCGGTAAAGATGTGGATGGCAATGCCGCGCTGAAACTGGGCCTGGTCGATGCGGTGGTTGCCCGTGACAAACTGCGCGAAGCGGGCATCACCATGCTCAGAGCGGCCGCCGAAGAGGGCAGCTGGCAGGCGCGCCGTGCGCCTAAACTGGCCCCGCTGAAGCTCAGTCCGATCGAGGCGGCGATGAGTTTTACCATTGCGAAGGGCATGGTGATGCAGACCGCAGGAAAACATTACCCCGCTCCGCTGATGGCGGTAAAAACCATTGAGGCCGCGGCCAGTCTCGGTCGTGATGATGCGCTGAAGCTTGAAACGGCTGCATTTGTGCCGCTGGCGCAGTCTGACGAAGCGCGCGCTACTGGTCGGCATCTTCCTCAACGATCAGTACGTTAAAGGGCTGGCAAAAAAACGCGCCAGCGAAAGCGGCGCACCTGCTCAGGCGGCAGTGCTGGGCGCAGGCATCATGGGCGGTGGCATCAGCTACCAGTCTGCCTGGAAAGGCGTGCCGGTCAGAATGAAAGATATCAATCCACAGGCGCTGACGCTGGGGATGAATGAAGCCAGCAAGCTGCTCAACACCCAGCTGGCGCGCGGAAAAATTGACGGTAACAGGCTGGCCAGCGTCATCGCCACCATCCAGCCCACGCTGGATTACGCCGGTTTTGAACTGGCCGACGTGGTGGTGGAAGCGGTAGTCGAGAACCCGCAGATCAAGGCTAAAGTGCTGGCTGAAACAGAGCGGCACCTGCGTGACGATGCCGTTCTGGCCTCGAATACTTCGACCATTCCTATCAGCCAGCTGGCGCAGGCGTTGCAGCGCCCGGAAAACTTCTGTGGCATGCACTTCTTTAACCCGGTGCCGCGTATGCCGCTGGTCGAAGTGATCCGGGGCGAGAAAACCAGTGAAGCGACNCTNGGCAAAGTGGTGGCCTGGGCCAGCAAAATGGGCAAAACCCCTATCGTGGTCAACGACTGCCCCGGCTTCTTTGTTAACCGGGTGCTGTTCCCCTACTTCGCCGCTTTCAGCCTGCTCCTGCGCGATGGCGCAGATTTCCGCCAGATAGATAAGGTCATGGAAAAACAGTTTGGCTGGCCGATGGGGCCGTCATGGCTGCTGGATGTCGTGGGCATCGATACGGCGCACCACGCGCAAAGCGTGATGGCTGACGGGTTCCCGGACCGCATGAAGCATGACTATCGCGACGCAATCGATCTGCTGTTTGAGGCTGGTCGCTTTGGCCAGAAAAATGGCAAAGGCTTCTGGCGCTGGGAAGAAGACAAAAAGGGCAAGCCAAAAAAAGTGGCCGATGCCGATGTCGATACGCTGCTGCAGCAGGCCTGTCAGCCCGCGCGAATCTTCAGCGATGAAGAGATTCTGAACCGCATGATGCTGCCGATGCTGAACGAAGTGGTGCGCTGCCTGGAAGAGAAGATTATCGCCTCACCGGCTGAAGCCGATATGGCGCTGGTGTATGGCCTCGGCTTCCCGCCTTTCCGTGGCGGGGCTTTCCGCTATCTCGATACTCTGGGCAACAGCAACGTGGTGGATCAGGCCCGGCGTTATAGCGGTCTCGGTGGCCTGTATGCCCTGCCTGCCCTACTGCTGCAGAAAGCCCATCAGCATGAAAGCTGGTATCCCGCCGCCAAACCGATTGATGAAGCCGCGCTGAAAAGCGCCTGAGGGCAAGAAGATGGAAAATGTGGTGATTATTGATGCCGTGCGCACGCCAATGGGCCGGTCAAAAGGCGGCGCCTTCCGTCATGTGCGCGCCGAAGATCTCTCTGCGCATCTGATGCGTGAACTGCTGAGCCGCAACCCGACGGTGAACCCGGCAGAGCTGGATGACATTCTCTGGGGCTGCGTGCAGCAGACGCTGGAGCAGGGATTTAATATCGCACGTAACGCTGCCCTGCTGGCCGAAATTCCCCACACGGTGCCAGCCAGCACCGTCAACCGGCTGTGTGGCTCTTCCATGCAGGCGCTGCACGATGCCGCCCGCGCCATTATGGTCGGTGATGCCCGGAGCTGTCTGATCGGTGGCGTGGAGCATATGGGGCATGTGCCAATGAACCACGGCGTCGACTTTCATCCCGGGCTTAGCCGGACGGTTGCCAAAGCCGCAGGGATGATGGGCCTGACGGCAGAAATGCTGGCGCGGATGCATCATATCAGCCGTGAGCAGCAGGATGCGTTTGCCCTGCGTTCGCACCAGCGGGCCTGGCAGGCCACCCGGCGCGGTGATTTTGCGACAGAGATTGTCGCCACCTATGGTCATGACAGCGACGGCATCCTCAAACGTTATGATTTCGATGAAGTGATCCGTGAAGAGACCAGCGCCGAAGGCCTGGCGGCGCTGAAACCGGCTTTCGATCCGGTGAATGGCACCGTGACGGCGGGCTCCTCGTCAGCGTTGTCAGATGGCGCAGCCGCCATGCTGGTGATGAGCGAATCACGCGCCCGCGAGCTGGGACTGACGCCGCGNGCCCGCATCCGCAGCATGGCCGTGGTGGGCTGCGATCCTTCAATCATGGGCTATGGGCCGGTTCCGGCCAGTAAGCTGGCGTTAAAACGGGCGGGACTGAGCGTCAGCGATATCGACGTCTTTGAGCTGAACGAAGCCTTTGCTGCGCAGACACTGCCGTGCATCAAAGATTTAGGGTTGCTGGAGCAGCTGGATGAAAAGGTCAATCTGAATGGCGGCGCGATTGCGTTAGGCCATCCGCTGGGCTGTTCCGGCGCGCGCATCAGTACCACGCTGCTGAACATTATGGAACGACGCGATGCCAGCCTGGGTCTTGCCACCATGTGTATCGGGCTNGGCCAGGGGATCGCAACCGTATTCGAGCGTCTGTAATACGTTGCGTTTNTTTTGTCAGATTTACCCGCCGTTACCGGCGGGTTTTTTCTGTCTGCTGCCGGCGATCAGATAAAGGCAAACGCATCGCCATACATCTGTGACTCGACTGCGCCACGCTCGGCACAGAAACGGTCGCGGGCAATCTTCGCCATCTCAAAGCGTCCGGCGATGTAGATCTCATGTTCGCTCAGCGTGCTGAAATCCTGCATCACCGCGGTCAGTACCGTACCGGAACGTCCCTGCCAGCCCGCTTCAGGCTGTTCAACAACCGGGATCACTTTCAGGTTCGGGTGCTTCACCGCCAGCGCATTCAGCTCGTCCAGATCGTACAGATGCTTAAGCTCACGTCCGCCCCAGTAAATGGCGATATCGCGCTCCGGCTGTTCCGCCAGCGCGGTGAGCAGAATCGAACGGGCGTAGGAGAAGCCGGTGCCACCTGCAATCAGGATCAGCGGCTTACTGCTCTCTTCGCGCAGCCAGGCGTCACCGTGCGGCATATCGACGGTGATCTGACGATCGTTGCGGATCCGATCCATCACCGCCATCGCATAGAGGTTGAGATCGGACGCGCCGATATGCAGCTCAATAATATCTTTTTCCATCGGCGTTGAGGCCAGTGAGAACGGACGCTTATCACGCTCATCCATCACGACCATCAGATACTGCCCCGCGCGAAAACTGAATTCCGCTTCAGGGATCAGGCGAACGCGATAGACCGTGTCGGTAATCGCCTCAACCGAAGTTACTTTACAGCTTAACGTTGTCATGCGTCCCTCTGTCGGGTCGTCTTTATGGTTGTGCTCGCCATCAACGCTGTGGCGGCTGATCAAGAATACCTAGCTCATCCCAGATAGCATCAATGCGCGCCGTGACCGCAGGATCTTTAACAATGGGCGTACCCCATTCACGCTGCGTTTCACCCGGCCACTTATTGGTTGCATCAAGCCCCATCTTCGACCCCAGCCCGGAAACCGGCGAGGCGAAATCGAGATAGTCGATAGGGGTATTTTCGACTAATACCGTATCACGGGCCGGATCCATTCGCGTTGTGATCGCCCAGATCACGTCATTCCAGTCGCGCGCATTAACATCATCGTCACACACAATAACAAATTTGGTGTACATGAACTGCCGCAAAAATGACCAGACGCCAAACATGACACGTTTGGCATGCCCTGCGTACTGCTTTTTAATCGTCACAACCGCCAGCCGGTAGGAGCAACCTTCAGGCGGCAGGTAGAAGTCCACGATCTCCGGGAACTGCTTAATCAGAATCGGTACCAGAACTTCATTCAGCGCCACGCCCAGTACGGCGGGTTCATCCGGCGGACGCCCGGTATAGGTGGAGTGATAGATCGGCTGACGACGCTGCGTGATATGCGTCACGGTAAATACCGGGAAGCTATCCACTTCATTGTAGTAGCCGGTGTGGTCGCCGTAGGGGCCTTCTGGCGCCATATCGCCCGCTTCGATATACCCTTCCAGCACGATTTCCGCACTGGCCGGCACTTCGAGATCGTTCGACAGGCACTTCACCACTTCCGTTTTGTTGCCGCGCAGCAGACCGGCAAACGCATATTCTGACAGCGTGTCAGGCACCGGCGTCACCGCGCCGAGGATGGTGGCAGGATCGGCGCCCAGNGCGACCGAAACCGGAAAACGTTCACCCGGATGCGCTTTCGTCCACTCCTGAAAATCAAGCGCGCCGCCACGGTGCGACAGCCAGCGCATGATCAGACGATTTTTACCGATCACCTGCTGACGGTAAATACCGAGATTCTGGCGCTCTTTGTGGGGGCCACGCGTGACGGTCAGTCCCCAGGTAATCAGCGGTGCGGCATCGCCTGGCCAGCACTTCATGACCGGAATACGCGTCAGATCGACCTCATCACCGCTGAACACCTCTTCCTGACAGGGCGCATTACGCAGCCGTTTGGTCGGCATGTTCAGCACCTGCTTAAACTGCGGCATTTTATCGAACAGGTCGCGGAAGCCTTTTGGCGGCTCAGGCTCTTTCAGGAAGGCCAGCAGCTTACCCACTTCACGCAGGGCGCTCACCTCCTCCTGCCCCATGCCCATGGCCACGCGCTTAGGCGTGCCGAACAGGTTGCACAGCACCGGCATATCGTACCCTTTCGGGTTTTCAAACAGCAGGGCGGGGCCACCGGCACGCAGCGTGCGATCGGCAATCTCCGTCATTTCCAGTTCGGGATCGATGGACTGGGTAATGCGCTTTAGCTCACCGCGCTGTTCAAGCAGCGCGAGGAAGTCTCTCAAATCGTGGTATTTCATGCGGCTTTAACATTCCGGCCAGAGTGAATCGGCCATTATAGGTCTGATTACGCGGAGTTGCTGAGGTTTATACCGCAGCCTCATACGCACTGAAAGGGAACCAGCGACTGCAGTGCGCGGGTATCGTGCATTCCCTGAATCGGGTCACCGTGACGAAACAGCTTAAAGTCCTCGTTTCGCACGCTGTGATAGCGCAGCTGGTTGTCATGCAGGTGCAGAAAACTGCCTTCACGCAGGGCAATCACCGACTCCGTCGGATTGACCGCGCAGAACTCCGCCAGACGCTCATCGCGGGTTTCGCCCATATGGCCGCTGACGCTGGCATCAAGATAGTGGGGATTGATCTGCACCGGGAAGAGTCCCAGCGCGGGCAGCACTACACTGCTGCGCACCGGCATATCGTTGGTGGTGCGGATGGAGGGCGTCGCCACATTGCAGCCCGCGCTCCAGCCGAGATAAGGCACCTGTCGCTCACGTACCGCACGCTGGATCGGGACGATGAGATCCTGCTCATGCAGCATCTGGTTCAGAAACCAGGTGTTGCCGCCGCTGACCAGAATCAGTTCTGCCTGTGCAATCGCCTCAGCCGGTGAGGCGAAGGATTGAACCAGCCTGACCGGGATGCCCAGAGAGGCCGTGAGTTCGGCGGCGCGCTGCTGCTGATCGCCCCGGATTATCGCGTAGGGGATCAGGACCGCCGAGCGGATAGCGCGTCGGGCGATCATCGCGTGCAGCTGCGGCTGCGCATAACCCAGCAGCGGCGCATCGTCCGCCAGCCTGCCATTGCTCAACAGAAAGAGTTCCATCAGACGTTCCTTTTGCAGGGGTGAAGGTTATCGAGTCTGATACAGAGCCCTGGTGCACGTCAATTTCCCGTTACCGTTTCTGCCTGCCTCCGGCCTGCTAAGAAAAGTCTCAATTTATTTTCTCTGCGGGCCGCTTTACCCTGCCCCTGCGCTATAACTCTGGCAACAGGTTTGCTATTCTTAGCGTCCATTCAATGGGAGCCGTTATGGAAGCCTGGTACTTACTCTATTGCAAACGTGGACAGCTATTGCGCGCGAAGGAGCATCTCGAGCGGCAGGAGGTGCATTGCCTCAGCCCGATGATCGCTCTGGAAAAGATCGTGCGCGGTAAACGCACCACGGTGAGTGAGCCGCTGTTCCCTAACTACCTGTTCATCGAATTCGATCCTGAAGAGATTCACACCACCACCATCAGCAGCACCCGCGGTGTCAGTCACTTTGTCCGCTTCGGCTCCACCCCGGCAACCGTGCCGTCGGCGGTCATCGAAGCGCTGGAAACCGACGTCCCGCAAATCCTGCTCGATCCTGAAACGCCACAGAGCGGCGATGAGGTTGTCATCACCGAAGGAACGTTTGAAGGGCTGCGCGCCATTTTTGCCGAGCCGGATGGTGAAACACGCTCGATCCTGTTGCTGAATCTCCTCAACAAGCAGGTGATGCGCAGCGTCGATAACAAGCAGTTCCGCAAGCTTTAAGCCAGTCTGAACAGCGTCCGCGCATTATGATCGATGCGGGCCGCCAGTGCCTCCGCACTCTCACCTCGCCATGTCGCCACCTGACTGACAATATGCGGTAAAAAGCAGGGTTCGTTGCGGCGCGAAGGCGGACGCGGACGCATGTCGCGCGGCAACAGGTAGGGCGCATCCGTTTCCAGCAGCAGGCGTTCGGCCGGGATCAGCGGCAGCAGCTCNCGCAGTTCCAGACCCCGACGCTCATCGCAGACCCAGCCCGTAATGCCCACAGATAACCCCATTTCCAGACAGGCNTCCAGTTCGTCGCGCGTGCCGGTAAAGCAGTGGATCACCGCACCCGGCAGTTTTGGCAGCCAGGGNGCAAGCACCGCAGCGAAACGCGCATGGGCTTCACGGCAGTGCAGGAACACCGGCATATTGAGTTCTGCGGCCAGCGCCAGCTGTGCGTCAAATGCATACTCCTGCTGCTCATGGGCCGAGAGGTTGCGATTAAAATCGAGTCCGCACTCACCAATGGCGACCACTTCCGGTTTTTCCGCCAGCCGGCGCAGGGTGCTGGCGATCTCCAGCGACCATTCGCTGGCATGATGAGGGTGAACGCCCGCGGTAGACCAGCAAAAGCCGGGCTGGCCTTCAGCCAGTCGCTGAGCCTGCTGGCTCTCCAGCGCGTTGGTGCCGGTAATAAGCATGCCGGTGACGCCCGCATCACGCGCGCGTTTAACCACCTTTTGCCGGTCGGAGGCGAATTGCGTGCTGGTCAGGTTTACACCGATATCAAACATAATTTTTCCCACAGTTTGTAAAAAAAAACCGCCCGGAGGGGCGGTCTGGATGGCTCGCTTCCCGCCTGTGCGGGTCATACGGTCAGCGTCAGGCGTCGGTATGTTTATCCTCATCCTGTGACCAGCGGCCTTTACCCACATAGTAACGGGAAAAGAATACGCCGACTTCAAACAGGCAGTACATCGGAATAGCGAGCAAAGTTTGGGAAAAAACGTCCGGAGGTGTGAGCAGCATCCCGACTACGAAAGCGCCCACCAGAATATAGGGACGTTTCTTTTTCAGATCTTCCGGGCTGGTGATACCGGTCCAGCAGAGCAACACGATCGCCACCGGCACCTCAAACGCCACCCCAAAGGCCATGAAGAGAGTCATGACGAAATCGAGGTATTTGGCGATATCCGTTGCGACCGTCACGCCGATGGGCGCGGTCTTGGTGAAAAANCCAAATGCCAGCGGGAAAACGACGAAGTAAGCAAAGGCCACACCGAAGTAGAACAGGAAGGTGCTGGAAAAGAGCAGCGGCATCACCAGCCTGCGCTCATGCCGGTAGAGCGCCGGGGCGACAAATGCCCAGACCTGATAGAGGATCACCGGCACCGCGAGAAACACTGACACGATGATGGTCAGCTTTATCGGGGTAAAGAACGGCGAGGCGACATCGGTTGCAATCATGCTGGAGCCTACCGGCATCTGACTGATCAGCGGTGATGCGACCAGCTGGTAAATGTCGTTGGCGAAATAGACCAGTACCAGGAAAATGACCAGTACGGCGATGATGCAGTTCAGTAATCGCTTACGCAGCTCAATCAGATGGCTGATGAGCGGTTGGGTATCTTCAACGGCCATTATCGTTCATCACCTGCAGAGGAGGAGGTCGCGGAATGACGCGCAGACTCTGATGACCTGGCGGCGTCGCCAGCGGGTGCCTGTGCCGGTGCGCTGGCCACAGCAGCAGGTGCAGCAGAGGATGGCGCAGCCGGAGCGGATGGCGCAGCAGAGGGTCGCTGTGCGGCCGCGGCCGCTGCAGGTTGCACCGCGGCATCGGCACCCGCTACCGCAGACGGTGCCTGTGCCGGTGCGCTGGCCTGATGCTCTGCTGAGGCTGGCGTCGCGGCGGTTTCCGTCGCAGCAGGCTCAGGGGCATACCGGTGCTGTGCTGAGTGGATGGTGTTCGCTTCGTCTTCCTCTTTTTCAATGTCGATGCTCTGACTGACCGAGCGCTTCATTGAATCTGCCGTTTTACGCAGCTCTTCCATCGACTCCTTCAGCTCAGGGGAGAGCGTGCCACGGCCCGCCTCTTCCACCTTTTTCAGGCTCTCCTGCAACTCCTGCAGTTTGAGTTCCTGCGCCAGTTCATGTTGTACATTGGCTGCCAGCGAACGAATCGCCCTGATCCAGCCGACCACGGTTTTCACCGCAACCGGTAATCGTTGCGGGCCGAGTACAATCAGCCCGATAACGAACACCAATACCAGTTCACTAAAACCAATATCGAACACGGTTTACACCTGCTTGTCGTTCTTGGCTTCTTCTTTGTTAGCCGAAGTTTGCTGTTTGTCCGCCAGCGTTTTGGCAGCGAAGTCAGCGTCCTGCTCTTTCGGTTGATCCTTTTTGTCGTCCTCATCACTCATGGCTTTTTTAAAGCCACGAATCGAAGAACCTAAATCCGAACCCAGATTACGTAATTTATTGGTACCGAACAGAAGTACAACAATCACGGCAATGATTAACAGTTGCCAGATACTGATACCGCCCATGAGATAGCCTCTAATATTCTGTGAAAACGATAAGGTAATGCAGGACAGAGTGCCCTTTTTAGCCGGGCTTTAGCCAGCGACATTACCTTTTTTTAAACAGACGTGACAATCAGTTTGTCTTACGCCAGCCGATTAGCCACGAAACGATTCCTGCCGCCATCAGAACCGCCGGAAAGAGATCCCAGTCCGGTCGGGTGAGCAGAACTGCCGTTCCGCTTAGCAGCAGCGTGGCACCGACGCCAAACAGATAACGCGCCTGATGATGACGGACGCGCTGCGCATTGAGATCGCCCACTAATTTATCGACGCTGTGCCGTAAAAGCTTGTGCTGGCGCATGCTGTCGTAAAAGAGTTCTGGCAGCTCCGGGAGCTTTTCAGCCCAGAACGGCGCTTTCTCTTTGACCGCACGGATAATGGCGGGGATACCCACCTGATCCTTGATCCACTCTTCCAGGAAGGGTTTGGCCGTTTTCCACAGGTCGAGCTGTGGGTAGAGCTGACGGCCAATGCCTTCCACATAAAGCAGCGTTTTTTGCAGCAGCACCAGCTGCGGCTGCACTTCCATATTAAAGCGACGCGCGGTGTTGAACAGGTTCAGCAGCACATGCCCGAACGAGATCTCAGCCAGCGGCTTTTCAAAAATCGGCTCACACACCGTGCGAATCGCAAACTCGAAATCTTCGACGTTGGTATCGGGCGGTACCCAGCCGGAATCAACGTGCAGCTCGGCAACCTTGCGATAGTCACGGTTGAAGAACGCGATAAAGTTTTCCGCCAGATAACGCTTATCTTCTTTGTTCAGCGACCCCACGATGCCGCAGTCAATACCGATATATTGCGGATCTTCCGGGTGTTCATAGCTGACAAAAATATTGCCGGGATGCATATCTGCGTGGAAGAAGCTGTCGCGGAAGACCTGGGTAAAGAAGACCTGGACACCCCGTTCGGCCAGCAGCTTCATGTTCACGCCGTGGCGCTCCAGCGTCGCAACGTCGGAAATCGGGATACCGTAAATGCGCTCCATCACCATCATGGTTTCGCTGCAATAGTCGGAATAGACTTCCGGCACATAGAGCATACGGCTCTCTTCAAAATTGCGGCGTAACTGAATGGCGTTAGCGGCTTCGCGTAACAGGTTCAGCTCATCAAGCAGGGTTTTCTCATAATCGCGCACCACTTCGACCGGACGCAGACGACGGCCATCCGGCAGCAGACGCGGAACCCAGCGCGCCAGGCGATAGATCAGCTTCATATCCGCTTTGATCACCGGCAAAATGTCGGGGCGGATCACTTTGATCACCACTTTTTTGCCGTTAGATTTCAGCGTGGCGGTGTGAACCTGCGCAATCGACGCAGACGCCAGCGGCTTAATGTCAAAATCATCAAACCAGGTCTCAATGGGTGCGCCCATTGAGGCTTCAATCTGTGCTTTCGCTTTGACGCCATCGAAGGGCGCCACACGGTCCTGCAGGATCGCCAGCTGATCGGCGATCAGCGGCGGGAAGAGATCCCGGCGCGTTGACAGCATCTGACCAAACTTGATCCAGACCGGCCCCAGTTGCTCCATCGCCATACGCATACGCGCACCGGTCGGTTCATGCTGGTGCAGATTGGGGATCCAGAAAATTGAGCGACGCCACAGGCGGAACAGGAAAGTGAGACGTGTCTGCGGGATCAGTTCATCAAGGCCATAGGTCAGAAACACCTTCATGATCAGATATAAGCGGCGGATCTCTCCTAAACTCATTTTGCCTCCAGCTGCGCCAGACGCGCATCAAGCGCCTCAAGCGAACGTTCCATCGCGTCGACCTCCTCAGAAAACCAGGCCAGTTCCAGTGAGCCAGGCGCAACACGCCACTCTTCGGTCATGGCCTGTCCGAGATATCCCTGACGACGCGCTGCTTCACCTTTGAAAAAGCGGAAAGCCTGCTGTGCCCGCTGACTGATGCCCTGCGCGGCGATGTCGCCCACCCAGGGAGCNAGATATTCCGCCGGATCCAGCTCAGCCAGATCCATCAGCGCCGAGAACTGCTGCACCACCTGCAGATCGCCCTCTACCTGCAGTTCACCGCTGCGAATCAGCGGCGTCAGCTGCTGGCGATCGCGCAGCTTTGGCAGACTTTTCAGCGAGGTGATCACCGTGCAGTCGCTGCGGTCCTGCCAGTCAGCTAACACGTCCAGCTGCTGTTCACTGAACACCAGCACCAGGGGAGACGAGAACTCATTCAGGCGCAGTGTCAGGACTTTGCCATTCAGACGTTGCCGCGCCGGCTTAAGGCCGCGATCGCGGTACAGAATACGGTTCAGCGCCGTCTCCATGCCCGCCGTAATCAAAGGAGTCAGGTTCATCACCATCTCACTCAGAACTTAAATCCACGATGCAGCGCCACGATGCCGCCAGTCATGTTGGAGTAAGTGGTATTTTCAAAGCCGACATCGTTCATCATCGCCTTCAGGGTCTCCTGATCGGGATGCATACGGATCGATTCGGCGAGATAGCGGTAGCTCTCAGCATCCTGCGCCACCAGNTGGCCGATACGCGGCAGAATGTGGAACGAGTAGGCGTCATACGCTTTGCTCAGCGGGTCCAGCACNGGCTTAGAGAACTCCAGCACCAGCAGGCGTCCGCCCGGCTTAAGCACCCGGAACATGGAGGCCAGCGCCTTCTCTTTTTCCGTGACGTTGCGCAGACCAAAGGAGATGGTGATGCAGTCGAAGTAGTTATCAGGGAAAGGCAGAGCTTCTGCGTTGGCCTGCACNTAACTGACGTTGCCCACCACACCCTGATTGCGCAGCTTTTCGCGGCCCATCTTCAGCATGGAACTGTTGATATCCGCCAGTACCACCTGACCGGTGTCACCCACCAGACGAGAGAATTTTGCCGTCAGATCGCCGGTGCCTCCCGCCAGATCCAACACACGCTGACCGCGGCGAACACCGCTGCTGTCGATGGTAAAGCGCTTCCAGATACGATGGACGCCAAAGGACATCAAATCGTTCATCAGGTCATATTTTGCCGCTACGGAGTGAAACACATCCGCGACTTTGTCAGCTTTTTCGCTTTTGGCGACCGTCTGAAAGCCAAAATGGGTGGTTTCCTGCTGTGATTCATCTGCCATCGGTTTTACCTGCTCCACAAACAATACTTTCCGAAGTGTATCAGAGTCACGGAAGTCAGGCACGCTGCGCCCATACTATTCGTGGAGGCGTCTCACACGCCTGTCACTGTCATCCGCATCCTCATCATCCCTGTCGTCATCTGCCATCCGATTTTCCGGCATGGCCCGTTCGGCCAGCTGAGGATTGATCGGCCGTTTGATTTCAACGCCCAGCGCACGGAACCCTTCCGTCTGCGCAATCAGGTTACCGCGCCCCTCTGCCAGCTTTTTCATCGCCTCGCGATAGCTGTTCTGCGCTTTGTCCAGACTGTGACCAATACCGCTCATGTCATCCACAAACAGCCGCATCTTGTCATAGAGGCGTGCGGCCCGATCGGCAATACGCTGTGCATTGCGGCTCTGGTGCTCATAGCGCCACAGATTATTGATGGTCCGTAACGCCACCAGCAGCGTGGTGGGGCTGACCAGCATGATATTCTGCTGCAGCGCCTCACTAATCAGCTCAGGCTGGCGGTCGATCGCCAGTAAAAAGGCCGGTTCAACCGGAATGAACATCAACACATAATCCAGCGAGCGTAAACCGGGCAATTGTTGATAATCTTTTCGCCCCAGCAGGCGGATATGGGCCCGCATGGCGCTGACATGCTCCTGAATCGCCTGTTCACGTTCGATCTCATCATCCGCATTGAAGTAGCGCTCATAGGCCACCAGCGTCATCTTGGCGTCCACCACCACATCTTTGCCCTGTGGCAGCCGCACAATCACATCCGGCTGCATCCTGCCCTGCTGTTCAGACTGAATGCTGACCTGCGTTTCATATTCATAGCCTTCACGCAGCCCGGAGGCTTCCAGCACCCGGCTCAGGACCACTTCCCCCCAGTTACCCTGGATTTTATTATCGCCCTTCAGGGCTTTGGTCAGGTTGAGCGCCTCCTGCGCCATCTGCGCATTCAGCTGCTGAAGCTGACGGATTTCGTGGGTCAGGGTGTGACGTTCGCGCGCCTCTGCGCCAAAGCTTTCATGCACCTGACGACGAAAGCCATCCAGCTGTTCACGTAACGGGCCAATCAGGCTATCCAGGCTTTGACGGTTCTGCTCATCGACGCGACGGCCGCTGCTTTCGAAAATGCGGTTGGCGAGGTTTTCAAACTGGGCGCTGAGACGCTGTTCGCTGTTGGTCAGCAGGCGCTGCTTCTCCTCGGCGGCAAAACGGGTCTCTTCCAGACGGATGGTCACCTCACGCAGCTCCGCTTCCTGCGCGCTGTTGACCTCCAGCTGATTGCGCAGCTCGCGATTCAGCTGCTCACTTTCATTGCGCCAGTAGTCGAGCTGCTGCAGCCGCTCCGTGGCTCCGCTCAGGGCACCGTGCAGCTGACGCAGCTCCTGTTCCCGCTCGCGGATCTGCTGCTGAAGCTGTTCAGTCTGCTGCTGCTGACGCTGCTGTGCCTCCTGCAGCAGACGACGCTCAGTCTGGAAACTGGCGGCCTGGTGCCCGGCACGAAGCTGTGCCAGCATCCAGCCGATCCCGACCCCGGCAAGCGCCAGACAGATGCTGATGATGATGTGCTGATCCATGATTTCCCCGCGACTTACNCTGCTGAGGAAAAAGGTAGAGTCGCACTGTATGAATGTCCAGATAAATTTATTCGCGCTCAGCAACTTAGAGCGCGGTCACCGTCACCCTTCCCGCCTGCCACTCCTCAATCAGAAAAAAGGGCATCGGCAACAGCCACTCACCCTGCTTAACCTGCGCCAGATAGTGCCAGGTGGTTTCGCCCGCGGTGATCGCCACGCGCTGTCTGCTGCCGTCGGCCACACTGGCTTTCCCGGTCATACTGGCAAAGCCGGCATTGCTGCCCACGTGGAACTGCGGCGTCTGCCAGCGCACCGGCGCATGGGCAGGCCACGGCCGGGCCTGATGAAAGTGAAACAGTTCATCGTGATTCAGCACGCTTTCACGTACTGTCGGCCACAACGCCACTTTGAGGAAATATTGATCGGTGAAGCGTTCGCTCCCCCGNTAGTGCGCAATAAAATCACGCATCGCNTGTTCCACGTTGTGAAAGACGCCATGACAGCCGCCCCACATCCCCGCCAGCAGCAGTTCGGTGTGGGANAAGTAGTCACGCATATGGTGGAACCAGTAAGGNGAAGCCAGCCAGGCGCTGACCGCCGCCGCTTCGCGCTCTGAGAGCAGCGAGTCGGCATCGCGGACGATAAAGCGCTTCACGCCAGGATCGTCCATCACCAGAAAACGCCACAGGGTGGGAAACAGGGTTTTCTCATGCGACATATCGACCCGTTGCACATGCGGCTGGTCCAGTCGCTGCCAGACATGCTGCGGCACGCTGTCGTCAAGGTAGATGCGGCAGACCCAGCCGGGATAGAGTTCAGGTGCGACTTCGACGTTTTTAATCAGGGTTTCGCAGTAGCGCGGCTGGTCACCAAACAGGCTGAAGGCAATGACATTCTGGTGCGGCTGTGTGAGATCGGCAGGCTCGGGCTGGGGAGCGGGAAACGCCACGCGCTGCCCCTGACTGAAACGCGCATCGGACTGCATCAGCGACGCCAGACCATAGCGCGCCACCTCATCCGGCTTATTCAGCCAGCCACAGACTTCCGTCAGGCCATCCAGCCAGGTTTCAGAGGCGGTGCTGCGCACCGCGGGCGGGGAGTGCGCAATCTTCTGATAGATTTTATAGGACTTCTGGTACTGACCCAGACGCAGCAGACAGAGTGCATAGTCGCTCAGCACCTGCATCTGCTGAGGCAGATAGCGCAGCGCCTCTTCGCAGCACTGGGCGGCCTGGGCATAGTCACCCTGCTGCATGGCGGCACGGAAGCGTTCGGCACCGCGTTCCAGCCGGGCATTAAGGGCGGCGGGATCGGCTTTGAATGCCGGTCGTCGGACAGGAAGTGTATTGCGCATAAGCCTTCTCAGGTTTCACTGAAATGACGCGCCTTNTACAGCAGCAGGCCCGATAGGGGCCCGCGGCCTGACGCGGCCTACAGCAAGCGACGCGCCGCTTCGACCACAATCTTCACTGCGTCGCTTTCTGTCTGTTTCATGGTGACCGCATCAGGGATCTCTTTCTGCGTACGGTTCACAATGACGCCTGCCACCATACCGGCGCGGAGGCCCTGGCTGGCGCACATGGTTAACAGTGTAGCGGATTCCATCTCATAGTTGAGGACACCCATCTCCTGCCACTCTTTCATCGATCCTTTGAAACGGCTGACGACGCGGCCTGAGACGGTGTCGTAGCGCTCCTGGCCCGGATAGAAGGTGTCAGAGGAGGCGGTAATGCCGATATGGGTGGTGGCGCCACAGGCTTCTGCAGCCGCCACCAGCGCAGTGGTACAGCCGAAGTCAGCCACCGCCGGGAACTCCATCGGCGCGAAATGCAGGCTGGCGCCATCCAGGCGTACGGAGGCGGTCGTGACCAGCACATCGCCGACGTTGATATGTGGCTGAATGGCACCCGTGGTGCCGACGCGCAGGAAGGTGCGCACGCCAAGCTGAGCCAGCTCTTCTACCGCAATAGAGGTCGAAGGGCCGCCGATGCCGGTTGAGCAGACAACCACCGGCTTGCCATCCAGTTTTGCCAGCCAGGAGGTAAATTCACGGTGTGAGGCGAGATGCGTGGCATCCTCCATCAGTCCGGCAATTTTCTTCACGCGCTCCGGGTCGCCNGGCACAATCGCCAGGGTGGCGCCCTGCAGATCGGCTTTCGTCAGGCCAAGATGGAAAACGTCAGACTGTGTCATTTGCAGACTCCTGTTAAGGGATGATAGCGCGCCACTCTACGCCAGCACGCCCGATAAATATGTGACAGCATTCACTTAAGAAAATGAAAGTTACATTTACCGGAAGAAAAAATGCGACATTAATCACACATTAACATCTTCTTCGCCCGGATAACGCCCGGCGGGGCTGTGTCGGGGTCAGGGCAATGTTAAAGAGGTGGATGCGTTTGTTCGCTGCTGATTCTGTTACCCGACACCTGGCACGCACGCTTTCGGGCCAGGCTATAGTTACGTGATTGCGCCAATGCTTGCACGGAGAGAATAATGAAACCCAGTGATACTTTGCCACAAAAACCGGCGACGGGCGGCTTTGCCCCAGCCGTGCAGCCCACCGCCGACACCACCATTATTACCGATAGTCCGGCCATTCACGCAGGTGAGACTTCCGTGCCCAGTCAGGGCGAAAACATGCCGGCCTATTTTGCAAAACCGCAGTCAGCGGAAGGTCCTTTACCCGTCGTGCTGGTGGTGCAGGAGATCTTTGGTGTGCACGAACACATCCGGGATATCTGCCGCCGTCTGGCGCTGGAAGGCTATCTGGCGATTGCACCGGAGCTCTATTTCCGCGAGGGCGATCCCTCTGAGTATCATGATATCCCGACGCTGTTCAGCGAGCTGGTCAGTAAAGTGCCGGATACTCAGGTGCTGGCTGACCTGGACCATGCCGCCAACTGGGCCGCACGCAACGGCGGCGATATCCGCCGCATGGGCATTACCGGTTTCTGCTGGGGTGGCCGCATCAGCTGGCTCTACGCCGCGCACAATCCGCAGCTGCGCGCCGCCGTGGCCTGGTATGGACGGCTGACCGGCGACCGCACTCTGAAGCAGCAGAAGCACCCGATTGATATTGCCGTCGCGCTCAACGCGCCGGTTTTAGGACTCTATGGCGGACAGGACGAAAGCATTCCGCTGGAGAGCGTCGAGCAGATGCGACAGGCGCTGCATGCCGCCAATGCCACCGCCGAGATCATCGTCTATCCCGAAGCGGGTCATGCGTTTAATGCAGACTACCGCCCGAGCTACCATGCGGAATCGGCTCAGGATGGCTGGCAGCGGATGCTGACCTGGTTCAGACAATATGGTGTGACCTCACAGTAACTGAAAAAGGGGCGCGTCTGCGCCTCTGTTTTTTGCCACCCGGACCCGCTCCCCTACGCCGTCTCACACGCAGTTTCTTCGCCGCCGTCACCATATTGGCCAGCGCCTGACGTGTTTCCGTCCAGCCGCGCGTTTTCAGGCCGCAGTCCGGGTTTACCCACAGACGCGCTGCCGGAATCCGTTTTGCGGCCTTCTGCAGCAGGGCCTCTATCCACTCAACGCTGGGAACGTTAGGCGAGTGAATGTCATAGACGCCGGGGCCGATTTCATTCGGATAGTCGAAATGCTCAAACGATTCCAGCAGCTCCATGTCGGAGCGCGAGGTTTCAATGGTGATGACATCCGCATCCAGCGCCGCAATGGCGTCCATGATGTCGTTGAACTCGCAGTAACACATATGGGTGTGAATCTGGGTGTCATCCTGCGCCACGGCCGCGGTAAGCCGGAACGCCTCTACCGCCCAGGTCAGGTAGGCGGCCCACTCCGACTGATGCAAAGGCAGGCCTTCACGCAGAGCCGGTTCATCTATCTGAATAATCCCGATTCCCGCCTTCTCCAGATCTTTCACTTCATCACGCAGCGCCAGCGCGATCTGCTTTGCGAGGGTTTCCCGTGACACATCTTCACGCGGGAACGACCAGCAGAGGATAGTAACCGGGCCGGTCAGCATCCCTTTAACCGGCTTGTCGGTCAGCGACTGCGCATAGCTGGCCCACTCCACGGTGATCGCCGCCGGCCGGCTGATATCCCCGATGATGACCGGCGGTTTCACACAGCGGGAACCGTAGCTCTGCACCCAGCCGTTCTGGGTGAAGACAAATCCCTCCAGATGCTCGCCAAAATACTCCACCATGTCGTTGCGTTCCGCTTCACCGTGAACCAGCACATCCAGCCCCAGCCGCTCCTGTTCGGTAATGGCCTGCCTGATATGTGCCGCGATGCCGGTGCGGTAGTGGCTGCTGTCGAGACGGCCCTGCTTAAAGTCGAGGCGCAGGCCACGGATCTCGGTAGTCTGGGGAAAAGAACCGATGGTGGTGGTGGGCCAGGCCGGCAGTCTGAAACGCTGACGCTGCAGGGCAGCCCGCTCAGAATAGGCGCGCTGGCGCTGACTGAGCTGTGGCGTGATGGCCTGCAGACGCTGGCCCACTGCGGCATTGTGCACGCGGCGCGAGTGCGCACGGGCGCGCACCGGGGCACTCCAGGCCTCCAGCGACGCCGCATCGTTCTGGTTCAGTGCGTGAGTGAGCAGCGAAAGTTCAGCACACTTCTGCAGGGCGAAAGCGAACCAGCTTTTGACCTCATCATCCAGACGGGTTTCCACGCTGAGATCGATCGGGCTGTGCAGCAGCGAGCAGGAGGAGCCGATCCAGACCTGTTCCCGCTGTGCAATCACCGGTTGCAGACGGCTGAACCAGCGGCTGAGATCGGCGCGCCAGACGTTACGCCCGTTGATCACCCCGAGTGACAGTAGCCAGCTGGCGGGCAGTTGCTGATTCAGCTGCTGGAGGTCATCGTGGCCATGAACCAGATCGACATGCAGGCCCTGCACCGGCAGTGCGCGAATCACCTCAATGTTCTGTCCGATGCTGTCAAAGTAGGTGGTCAGCAGCAGTCTGCTGTGACCCTGCAGCGCGTCATACGCCGGTTT
>Ga0058692_1000309_pt1 | contig 24423 bp, 25 predicted proteins | sample AgamicAtAmrz_FD_55216 | JGI IMG/M metagenome (GOLD analysis project Ga0058692, IMG submission 55216) | Agave microbial communities from Guanajuato, Mexico - At.Am.rz | ecosystem: Host-associated > Plants > Roots > Rhizosphere | place: Guanajato, Mexico | collected 2012-06-07 | reverse complement strand
CCTGCTGTAACCGCGTTTCGGCATCGGCCATTGTTGCGGCTTCGCCGGTCGCCACCAGACAGCACGCCAGCTGCAGGCGCAGCGCCTGCGGCACCGCGCGTTCACCGGCCAGCACCTGACGGATCCACGCTGCGGTATCCTGGGCGCCTTTGCTCTCTGCTAACGCCAGCGCGACCTCCGGCTGCCGCTCGACCCACACTTCCGCTTCTGCGCCGGCACCGCGAATATAATTAATCGCCGGGCAGCGCTGCGGATTGGCATAGACCTCACCTTCAGTGCCGTTCAGCAGAATGGCCGGTGCATCGATATCCTGGAAGAATTTCCCCACGCGCGGCACATATTCCGGATGCGACACGCTCGCCAGCCGCAGCGCGGCGCGTTCGGCAAACGGCGTCGCCAGCTTGGCCAGCGTGTGCGCGCTGTTGCGCACGCCCATGCGCCAGCGCAGCGCCAGCTGTTTAGCCATTGGCGCACATAAATTATCGATGGTGATGAACGCCAGCTCGCCAGCGTCGAGTTTCGCCTGCGCCTGCTGCGCGCTGGTCACCGGCGCAATATCCAGCGCCGCCAGCACCGCTTCGCTGGTTACGCGGGTTGGGTCGTCGCTGACGCCGTGCAGCAACACCGGAAAACCGAGCTTCACCAGCAGCAGCGCCAGCAGCGGCGTCAGGTTGCCCTGGCGACGCGCGCCGTTATAGCTGGGGATGACGATGGGCATCGGACGCTGTGCCGGGGCCTGCAGCCGCATCATGCGCTGCTGCATCGCGTGGTAGAAGCCGCGCATCTCTGCTTCCCCTTCGCCTTTGATGCGCAGCGCAATCAGCACGCCACCCAGTTCGAGATCCGGCACCTCGTCCGCCAGCATCGCGCTGTAAAGCGCCACGGCAGTGTCAAAGTCGATATCGCGTGCGTGATTCTTGCCGCGGCCAATCTCTTTAATGATCTTATTCAGTTCCATCATACTTTCCCGCTTCCAGGGCGCGCCGTCACCCGGCGGCCAACAATCGTGCATCCGGCTGTTGCCGCATACTCAGGATTTCTTGCTGCGCTTCGCCGGTTTGTCCGCTTCCGGCACCGGCGGTTGTTCAATCGGAAACACCGGCAGCGCGGCCAGCAGGCGGCTGCCGTAGGTTTTGCTCAGCAGCCGGCGATCGTAAATGACGATTTCACCAAAACACTGATGGCTGCGGATCAGACGCCCGACCTGCTGGATCAGCGTAAACGATGCGCTGGGTAAACTTTGTACTTCAAACGGGTAGCGTTTGAGGCTCTTCAGCCACTCCCCTTCGGTCAAAATTACCGGACTGTCTACCGGCGGAAAAGCAATTTTATGGATGTGCACCTGCGACAACAGATCGCCTTTCAAATCGAGCCCTTCGGCAAAAGATTGCAGGCCAACCAGAATGCTGCTTTGTCCGGCGGTCACCCGTTGCCGGTGAAGCTCCACCAGCCGTGAACGCGGCTGATCGCCCTGCACCAGCATCNNCAGACGCAGCTCCGGCACCAGGCTGACAAACTGCTGCATNGCCCGTCCGCTGGCAAACAGCACCAGCACGCCTTTGTGCTGCTGCGCCTGNATTTGCTGGCGNAAGAAGCGCGCCATCTCAGCAATGTGCTCCGCTTCATTGGCCAGCAGCGGCTCATAGCGCATTTGCGGGATGATCAGCTTGCCCTGATCGACATGATTAAACGGCGAGTCGAGTGCCACAAAGCGGTCGCCGGCCTTTTGGTTCAGGCCGGACATCTCCTGCAGGCGATTAAAGCTGTTCAGCGAACGCAGCGTAGCCGAGGTCACCACCACGTGCGGGATTTTGCGCCACAGCAGCTTTTCCAGCTGGTCGCTGACGCGAATCCCGGCGCAGTGAAACAGCAGATGCGCCTGGCCGTCACGAATTTCACGCGTCACCCATTTCGACACCGGCGCGTTGGACGCTTTTTCCATCGCCGCCAGCCGCCACAGTTTGCTGATGGATTCAAACCAGCCGAAGTGGCGATTGAGCTGCAGGATGGCTTTGTGCAGCCGCATGATATCGGCCTTGCCGGTCTGTTCGCCCAGCTCGTTGAGCAGCCCTTCNCTCAGGCCACGCAGCGCATCACTCAGCTTAAACAGCCGCGCGCACAGGGTCAGCAGTTCTGGCGGCAGCTCACCGAGCACAAAGCGAAACTCGCCNGGCTGATTGTCGCGCGGCAGCAGAGGATTGAGNGCGTTGCACAGCGTCTGCAGNTGCTCGCGCATCTCATCNCAGTGNCCTTTCAGNCGCTCGGGATTGCTCAGCGGCGGCGGGGATTTCGGCCGGAACTGCGCCATGATGGTCTCCACCAGCCGCACAAACAGATCGAGCTGCAGGCTGCTCCAGCCCGGCGTGATCTCCGCGCTCATCTCCAGCGCATCCCGCGCCACTTCCGGCAGATGGTGCCCTTCATCCAGTACCAGCATCAGGTGTTTGGCCGGCGGCAGCACCGACTCATTCTCCATCGCCGCCATCACCAGCGCATGGTTCGCCACCACCACATCGGCCTGCTCGATTTCGCGTCGCGCCACAAAGAACGGGCATTCGCGATACCAGCGGCAGTGGTGTGCCAGGCAGTTTGCTTTATCAGTGGAGAGGCGCTGCCACAGGCTGTCGTCAATCGCCACGTCGCTGTGATCGCGCAGGCCATCCCACTTATAGCTGCTGAGGTCTTTCTCCAGCCGCGCGCAGAATTTCTGCTCCTCTTTCGAACCGGTCACCGCCTGTTCGTCGAGATACAGCAGCAGATCGCCCTGCTGATCGTCCGTGGCTGCCAGCGCGGTCAGGTTGCGCGGACAGACATAGCGTCCGCGACCAAAAGCCGCGGTGAAGGTGAGGTCAGGAATGATTTTCTTTAATAGCGGCAGATCTTTGCTGAAGATCTGATCCTGCAGCGCCACGTTGGCGGTGCTGATGACTAAACGTTTCTCTTCGGCGCGGCTGACCGCAATGCCGGGAATCAGGTAGGACAAGGTTTTGCCGACGCCGGTGGGCGCCTCAATGGCCAGATGGCGACCCTCGTCACCGGCCAGACTCTTCGCCACTTCGGCGATCATCTGGCGCTGCGGCGCACGCGGGATAAAGTCAGGAACCTGCTGCTGCAGCGCCTTATACCATTGCGCAATCTGGCTTTTTATCGCTGCTGTCAGGGCCATAGTGAATACTGTTGGTTAAACCGGCCTGTATTTTTACACAGTATTGCCACAGCGTCAGCTTTCGCGCTCAGTTTTTCGCGCTGGATTCAGAATTTCGCGCATCGCGCGGATCAGCGGCTCGCGCGCGCGGCCGCGCCGGAAGGCGAACGAAAACGGCGCGCGAAAGTGAAAATGGTGGGGCAGCAGGCGCAGCAACTGGCCCTGCTGCTCGCGNCTGCGCGCGTAATGCTCGGGCAAAAAGCCNATATAGCGCCCGGAGAGAATCAGCNTCAGCTGCGCTTCAATGCTCTCCACCGAGGCGGTGCTNTGGCGGAAACCGCGCTTGTTCAGCTCCTGCTGGTTCCAGTAGCGCCGCGTTACCATNCCGGTCTGCTGCACGCGACGCACATCCGCATCGCCCTGCGCCAGCGCATGTTGCGGACTGCAGTACAGCCACTGCTGCTCCTCGTACAGCGGCAGCGTCACCAGATTGCTGGCGCGCAGCGGAAAGTGTCCGATGGCCAGGTCGAGCCGATCTTCCAGCACCTGCTGCTGCAGTTCGTTGGGCTCGCACACGCTGAGGGTGAGAAACACCGCCGGAAAGCGCTGGTTAAAACGGGCGATAACCGCCGGCAGATCCAGCGTGCTGTCGGTGACGGTGGCGTCGACCACGCCGAGCGCAAATGTGCCGCCCTGCGCGCTTTTCAGCGTCTCCACCTGCGACTGCCAGCCGCTCAGGGTCGCCAGCATTTCCCGGGTGTAGGCGTAGAACTGTTCGCCTTTGCTGGTCAGCGCAAAGCCTGCGCGCCCGCGCTGGCACAGAATAAAGCCCAGCTGGCTTTCCAGTTCACTCATGTAGGCGCTGATGGCCGGCGTGGTCATGTTCAGCGCCTGCTGCGCACGCGAATAGCCCTGGTTTTCCACCACGCTGGCGAACACCTGCAGCAGTTTCAGATTGGGTAAGGTTGGCACCGCACTTCCTTCAGGGATTGCTGACAATAGTTAACGAATCGCTGAAGTGATTATCGGCTGACAGGGATTTTTTCTGCAAGCCGCTTTGGCGATGATGCAGCCATTCCCTGAAAAAGAGAGCTTTCGCTATGTCGCAACAAAATTTGCTGTTCCCGGCGCGCGTGCTGCGTGGTGCGGGTGTGATTAACCAGTTGGGGGCCATCTGCGCCGGGCTGGGCCAGCGCGCACTGCTGATTGGCGGCCAGCGCGCGATGCAGGCGGTGGCGACGCAGGTGAAGACGCAACTCGACGCCGCTGGCGTCACGCTGCTGGCACCGGTGTGGTTTGGTGGCGAAACCTCGCTTAACCATATCGAACGGCTGGCGGCGTTAGCGGTTGAACAACAGGCAGANGTGCTGATCGGTGCGGGCGGCGGCAAGGCNCTGGACACGGTTAAAGCGGTGGGCGCGCAGCTCGGGCTGCCGGTGATAACCGTCCCGACNATTGCCGCCACCTGCGCTGCGGTGACCCCGCTGACCATTCGCTACGACGATAACGGCAACTTCTTTGATATTTTCCCGCTGCCNCAGGCGCCGGCGGCAGTGCTCATCGACAGTGAGTTGCTGGCAGCCGCCCCTGCCCGCTGGCTGGCCGCGGGCCTCGGCGATACGCTGGCTAAATGGTATGAGTTCCGGGCGGTAAGCACGCGCCATCCGGCGCGCACCGGCAATGCGCTGTCATCGCTGGCGCACAGCCAGATCTGCTATGAGGTGATCGCAGAGCACGGTCCGGCGGCTTACGCAGCGGTGCTGCGCGGTGAGAGCGGCACCTCGCTCGATCAGGTGCTGGACGCGATTTTTACCTGGGCCGGTCTGACCTCGCTGATGAGCAATGGCGCCCACGCCGCCGCTGCGCATGCCATTTACGAAGGCTTTCACCTTCTGCGACAAAACGCGCGAGTTTGGTCACGGCCTGCTGGTGGGTTACGGCAATTTGTGCCTGCTGGCGCTGGAGGATCGCAGCGACGAAGAGCTGGTGGATGAGATGCGCCTGGCGCGCGACTGCGGCGTACCGTTGACGCTGGCCGAGATTGCCGCGCTGGATGAGAGCGAGCTGGCGTTGATTATACGTGAGTCTGTCCACGCGCCGGATATGGCGAACATGGCCGAACCGGTCAACGAAGCGCGGTTGCGGGCGGCGATGGCGCGGATTGAAGGGCTGGCGGAACGGGTTTGATTGCGGTCGCAATGGATGTGGTAAATCCCAGGTCACCGTAAACGGGAAATCCAGGTCACCGTAAACGGCAAACCCCAGGTCACCGTAAACGGCGACCCTACGGGCCAGCGCGCGTTTTTGTAGGGTGCGCATTTATGCGCACCGTCATCATCAGGTCGCGCTGGCTTGATCGAGCGGCATTACGCCATGGCTGGCGCCCCACTTTTACCGGGTCGCCAGCATCGCCGCGACTTGCCGCACATCCGCCACGTTATCCAGCGTCAGACACAGCGTTTCCAGCTGCTGCACCTGTGCCGCCGGCAAGACGCGCGCGGCGAGGCTGCGGTATTTGGCGTGCAGCGCCGCGTCGCTCAGCGGATTCGCCGGCGATCCGGACGGCACCGCGACGTGCTGCTGCCACTGCTGGCCCTGCACCGTTTCCAGCCGGACCCACGGCTCATCATCGCGCCCCTGCTGGTGGTCAATCTCCAGCTCAATACGCGCCATCAGCGCGGCAGCTTCGCACTCAGGCGACGGCTGTCGTCATAACTCGCCAGCTCCGCGGAGCCATACAGCGCACGCGCCGTCAGCGCATACGGCAGGCTCATTTGCGCGGCGGCGAGGCTGGTGAGCTCACGCGTGCCGCACATCTCCAGCAGGAACGGATTGAGCCCAACCACAATGCGTGCAATATCCCCGGTCGCCACCGCATGCTGCTNAAGCAGCAGACCCAGCGCATCGATCGCCGCATGCGTACCGCGACAGGCGGCGTACGGCTTGATGGAACAGCGCGCCAGTTTCCACACCTCGCCCAGTTGGNCCGTGAGCGCGGCGGGCTGTTGCGTTTCACCGGCCAGCGTTTGCAGAAAGCCNCCCCAGCGCGCCTCAAATACCGCGGCCGGTCCGCTGATGCCGCGCTGTGCCAGCAGCGCCGCCTGTACGCCCCCTTCCGCCGCGCGCGCCGCNTGCAGCTTTTTGGTGTGCGAGCCATCATGAATAAAGCCCCACAGNCCGCCACTGAAGCTGGCNGCGATGCCCAGCGCNGAGGCACACTGCGCGGCCGGCAGCCGCAGNAAACAACTGACGGCGGCCGCCGCGCCNAAAACGCCACAGCTGGCAGTTGAGTGCCAGCCCGCACCGTTGTGCGCCGCATACCCCCCGCAGGCTTCCAGCACGCGACGGCCGATGTCATAACCNACGACCATCGCGGTGAGAAACTCCCGGCCGTCGACCGGCTGCGTCGCCAGCGGCAGTGCCGCCAGCAGCGCCGGTAACACCACGGCACCGGAGTGATCGCAGCCGCCGGTGTCGTCCAGTTCATACATGTGCGCCGCCACGCCGTTGAGCCACGCCGCCTGGCGCGGGGAAGCTTGCTGCGCACAGCCCCACAGCTGCGCCACGGCGCTGCCGCCCTCTTCGGCCACCAGCGCCCGGCATTCGCGCCAGATCGGGCTGTCACAGCCCGCCAGCGCCGCGCCGAGCGTATCCAGCAGATGGCGCTTCGCCTGCGCTACCAGCGGTTCCGGCAGCTGGGCAAAGCGGGTGGCCGCGATGAAGTCCGCCAGCCGATCAAGCGTGGTGTCCATGTTCGCCTCCGCTGACCCGGGCAAACACCTCTGCCGGATGATCGGCATCGTTATCCGGCTGCGTCTGCCAGTGCGCGGCCACCTGGCCGGCAGTAGCGATCCACACGTCATGCTGCTGCAGCGTCTCCAGCAGCTGACGCAGCAGGCCAATGCGTCCGGCGGTGCCGATAATTTCCGGGTGCAGCCGTCAGCAGGTAGCACAGGCCGAAACGGTGAAAACCGTGGAAATCCTGCGTCAGGTTAGCCAGCGTTTCGCCATAGGGCGCGATACGCGACTGTCCGGGCGGAATCGCCGGGCTGAGGTTGAAGGCAAAATAGGGCGCATCCTCCAGCGTGTAGTGCATGGGCAGCTCCACCAGCCGGGTGCCGGGGTGAAAATAGGGTAAGTCATCACCGCGCCAGCTGGAGGACCAGCGGATGCCGTGCGTTGCCAGCGCCGCAGCAAGGCCCGGTTTCCACTGGCCGGCCGGCGTGCGAAACCCTGCAATCGGCTGGCCGGTCAGCTGCGCCAGCCGCTCGCAGCCGCGCGTTACGCTGGCAATCTGCTGCGCCAGCGTCAGCGCCGAGAAGTCTTCGTGTCGCTCACCGCTGCAGGCGATCTCATGCCCGGCGGCGACAATACGCTGCAGCACCTGCGGCTGCTCTTCGGCGACGATGGCCGGTAAGCACCAGCTGGCCAGCAGCTGTTTCTCCGCCAGCAGATCCAGCAGACGATCAACGCCGCGCAGCGTGCCATAGCGCCACACCGACAGGGTTTTATCGCGCCCGGCGACCGCAGGCGCCTGCGTCAGGATGCCGTGAATATCGTGATAGTCGATGGTAATGATGGCCGCCGATTGTTTGCCCGACGGCCAGCGTGAATGTTCAGTCATGTTGCTGCTCCTGCAAATACCACGCGGCCACCGCATCACAGCGCGCAAACCACACATCGTCGCGCGCCGTCATGTGGGCAAACAGCTGCTCCAGCAACAGCAAACGGCCAGGCTGCCCGGAAATTTTCGGGTGGAACAGCGTGGTCAGGCACAGTCCTTCGGCCATCGCGCCGTCAAATTCGCGCTGCCAGTTGTCACCGGTGTGCGCATAGCTGGCGATGCGGTCGCCGCCCTGTGGAAAATCCGGCTGGCGCGTGTAGGCCAGCGAGGCGTAATCATCCATCTCCCATTTGCCGGGAATCTCCACCAGCGGCGTATGCCCGGCGACGGCAATGCTGTACGGCCGATCGTCACCACGCATGCTGCTGGAGTAAATCACCCCGGCTTCCCGCAGAATCTGCGGCGTTTCGGCGTGCCAGTCGCCGGAAGGNGTNCGNAAACCGCAGGCGCGGATACCAAGATGTTGCTGAAAGATGGCGGCAGAGCGCGCCATCACGGCGCGCTGTTCATCTGGCGTAATCGCCCAGAACGATTCGTGGCGATAACCGTGATAGGCCACTTCGTGGCCCTGTTCGATAATCGCCTGGCACTGCCGCGGCCACTGCTCCACCACCCACGCCGGCACAAAAAACGTGGCCGGCAGTTGGAAGGCGCGCAGCAGATCCAGCAGCCGACCGAGCGCGCGAAACGGCCCGTAGGCGCCAAAGGTGAAATACTCTGGTGTTGACCACAGGCTGCCATTGAGCATGGCATCGCCAGTGGGACCATCAAGATCAAACGCCAGCGCCATACAGCCACGCTTGCCCTGCGGCCAGCGCACTGCGCCCGGTTGTTGCATACGCCCGCTCCTTAGCCCTGATTCACCGTGGCTTCGGCAATGCCGTTGTCGCTCAGGCCCCATTTGCTGAGGATTTTCTGGTAGCTGCCATCGGCAATCATGGCATTGATGGCTGCCTGAATCGCCGTGGTCAGCTCACCGGCATCTTTACCCAGCGCCATGCCGGTGTACTGGAAGGAGAAGGCTTTATCCAGCGGCTTAAAGGTGCCTTTTTCCAGATTCATGATGTACGGCAGGGTTTCGCTGCCCTGTACCGCACCATCCAGACGACGCTGACGCAGCTGCGTGCGCGCATCGGCGGTGCCTTCCGCGCCCACCACGATAATCGCGGGTTTACCGGCCGCTTCGCAGTGCGCTTTTGACCAGGTAGCAATCTCCTGCGGGAAGGTGGTGCGGCGGCTGGTGCCTACTTTTTTGCCGCACAGATCGGTGGCGCTGTTGATGTCGCTGCGCGCCGCCAGGGTGTAAAACTGCGGACCGGTTTTGAAGTAGTCGATAAAGTTAACCACCTTCTGCCGCTCTTTGGTGTCGGTCATGCCGGACATTACCAGATCGACGCGTTTGGTCACCACCGCGTTGACCATCTGTTCAAACGCGATCTCCTGCCAGTTAACCTTCACGCCCAGCTTCTCGCCAATTGCCTGGCCCAGCTCATAATCGACGCCGCTCAGCTGATTGGTGGCCGGATCTTTAAAATCCATCGGCGGGTAGTTCGGCATGATGGCGACGGTCAGCCCTTTCTCTTTGATACTGGCCGGTACGGCAATCTCCGCCCAGGCAGAGGATTGCAGCAGCAGCGCGGCACTGATGGCACTCAATAACAATTTTTTCATCTATTCACCCCGGTCACGTTAAAGAAGAATCGCGTTGATAAAGTTTTTCATCCGTGGGTTTTGCGGGTTCAGCAGAATCTCTTCCGGTGCGCCCTGCTCAATAATGCGTCCCTCATCCATAAACACCACCTGGTTGGCGACCTCACGCGCAAAGCCCATTTCGTGGGTCACCACCAGCATGGTGGTGCCTTCTTTTGCCAGCTGGCGCATCACCGCCAGCACTTCACCGACCATCTCCGGATCGAGCGCCGAGGTCGGTTCATCAAACAGCATCAGTTTGGGTTTCATCGCCAGCGCGCGGGCAATCGCCACGCGCTGCTGCTGACCGCCGGAGAGCGACTGCGGATAGTCGTGCGCTTTGTGCGCCAGTCCGACGCGATCCAGCAGCGCCATCGCCTCTTCGCTGGCCTCGCGTTTCGGGCGCAGCAGCACGCGACACGGCCCCTCATGATGTTCTCCAGCGCGGTCTTGTGCGGAAACAGGTTGAAGCGCTGAAATACCATGCCGGTCTGCAGCCGCTGGCGCGCAATCTGTTTGTCACTCAGCGGGTGCAGCTTGTTGCCGGCAATGCGATAGCCCGCCAGTTCGTTGTCGACCCAGATGCCGCCCTGATCCACTTTCTCCAGCTGGTTGATACAGCGCAGAAAGGTGCTCTTACCGGAACCCGACGGGCCGAGAATGCACATCACCTCGCCGTAGTTCACTTCCAGGCTGACGTCCTTCAGCGCGTGGAACTGATCAAAATATTTGTTCACCTTGACGGCGCGCACGATGTTTCTCATCTCTCACTCCCGGTTACTGGCGACGACGATGGCCGCGTGAGAAGTAGCGTTCCAGCTGGCTCTGCCCGAACGACAGCAGCGTCACGATAATCAGGTACCAGATACCCGCTACAAACAGCAGCTCCATCACGCGCGCGTTGGCGAAGTAGATGGTTTGCGCGTTGTACAGCAGCTCGGAGTACTGAATCATGCTGGCCAGACTGGTGGTTTTGATCATGCTGATGAACTCATTGCCGACCGGCGGCAGAATCACCCGCATCGCCTGCGGCAGAATGATGCGCTGCAGCGCCTGCAAACGCGGCATGCCGATGGCTTTGGCGGCTTCATACTGACCGGTATCTACCGATAACAGCCCGGCGCGCACCACTTCTGAGGTGTACGCGCCCTGATTGATGCTCAGGCCAAGCAGCGCGGCGAGAAACGGCGTCATCACCGTGACGGTTTGCACGCTGAACAGACCGGGAATGCTGATGGTGGGAAACACCAGCGCCAGGTTGAACCACAGCAGCAGTTGCAGAATCAGCGGCGTGCCGCGAAAGATCCACGCATAGCCCACCGCGATATAGTGCAGCACCGGATTGGGCGACATGTACATGATGGCGGTGATGACGCCAAACAGGATGCCCAGCGCCATCGCCAGCACCGACATAATCAGCGTGTTAACCACGCCGTTAAGGATCGCCTGCGCGGTGAAGAACTGGCCGACGAACGACCACTCAATATTGCCGTGCGCAAAGGCGTTAACCAGCAGCGCCAGCAGCACGAGGATCACTGCCGATGCGGTGATGCGGCCATAATAGCGGCGCGGCACCACCTGATAGCGATCGAGATCGTAATGGGGCTGGACGCGGCCATTGTTGACCGACGGTTCAACCGGTGTGGTGTGTGACATAGGCTCTCCTCAGGCGCGCGGTCCGGCGTAATCATCGGCCCAGCGCTGCTGGTCCTGCATCAGGGTTTGCAGACGGGCCAGCTGCTCGCGCACCCGTGCCGGCGCGGTGCCGCCGTAGCCGCTGCGGGCTGCCAGCGCCGCTTCCAGCGTTAACGCCTGACGCACCTCGGGCGTGAGCCGTGCATCGACGCCGTGCAGCTGCGCATCGCTGAGATCGGCCAGGCCGCAGTTTTCGCGTTCACACAGCTGCACCAGCTGGCCGGTAATCTCGTGCGCCTCGCGGAATGGCACGCCGCGCATTGCCAGCCAGTCGGCCACTTCGGTCGCCAGCGTAAAGCCATCCGGCGCCTGCTCGCGCATCACNNCNGTNTTGAATTTCAGCGTCGCCATCATGCCGGCCATGGCAGGCAGCACCATCAGCAGCGTGTCGACCGCATCAATCACGTTACGTTTGTCGTCGCTGAGATCGCGGTTGTAAGAGAGCGGCATGGCTTTCATGGTGGTCAGCAGCGCCATCAGGTTACCGACCAGCCGGCCGCTGCGGCCGCGCGTCAGCTCGGCAATGTCCGGATTTTTCTTCTGCGGCATGATCGAGCTGCCGGTGGCGTAACTGTCGTGCAGCTCCACCCAGCGGAACTGCCGTGACGCCCACAGGCACACCTCTTCACACAGCCGGGACAGGTTGATGCCGATCATGCTGGTGACGAACAGGAATTCCGCGGCGTAGTCGCGGCTGGCGACCGCATCGATCGAGTTTTCACACGGCGCCAGATAAGCGAGATCGGCTGCGGCCAGCTGTGGCTGACGCGCAATCGCCGAACCGGCCATCGCCGCCGCGCCCAGCGGACAGCGCGCGCTGCGGCGATCCCAGTCCTGCATACGCTCGATGTCACGCGCGAAGGATTGGGCGTGCGCCAGCAACTGATGGCCAAACACAATCGGCTGCGCCTGCTGCAGATGGGTGAAGCCGGGCGCGACGCTGTCGGTGTGTTGCGCGGCCTGCGTCACCAGCGCCTGCTGCAGCTGCAACAGCGCGCTCACCAGCTTGCGGCCGTTATCCCGCAGGTAGAGGCGCAGATCGTTGACGGTCTGATCGTTGCGTGAACGGCCGGCACGCAGCTTGCCGCCCAGCGCGCCGAGACGTTCTGTCAGCGCGCGTTCGATGAAGGTATGCACGTCTTCATCGGCGGCAATCGGCTGCAGCTGGCCAGCGCGATAATCGGCGTCCAGCGCGTCAATCGCCGCCAGCATGGTATCCAGCTCGTCAGCGCTCAATAGCCCGGCACGCGCCAGCTCGCGCGCATGGGCGCGGCAACCGGCGAGGTCGTACGGCGCCAGCGCAAAGTAATAATCCGGGCTACGCGACAGCGCGGTTAAACTGGCTGCCGGAGCCGCTTTAAAACGTGCGCCCCATAACAGTTCGGCATTCTCAGACATGCTATTTCCCTCACAAATCAGCCGCAGCAATATGAAAAAGTTTGGATTCAGCCGGCAGCAATAATAAAAACTTATTTTATTGCCACGCTGGCAAATAGGTGGTATTTCAGATTCACTGTACTTTCACCGCAATTATTCCGGAGTTGAATAGCAAAAATGGAAAGTAAAGTTTCCCAGTCTGGAAACAATGCGAATAATCGCGGCGATAATGCGGTTCTGGCGCTGAGTAATATCGACTTAAAATTGCTGCGGGTATTTAAATGCGTGGTGGAAGCCGGCGGATTAACCGCCGCCAGTCACGAATTAAATATTGGCCTGGCGGCGATCAGTAAACAGGTTTCTGACCTGGAGATTCGGCTGGGCATGACGCTGTGCAGCCGCGGCCGTGAAGGTTTTGAGCTGACGCAGTACGGCATCAATGTTTATCAGGCCACGCTGGAGCTGTTCGTATCGCTCAACCTGTTTCGCGAGCGGCTGCACAATAGTCGCAACGAGCTGCTGGGCGACATCGCGATTTGCGTGGTGGATAACACCATTAGCGATCCGCACTCACCGGTCACCAGTGCGGTGCAACAGTTGCACCAGAAAGCGCCAAAGGTGCAGATTCGTCTGCAGACCGCACAGCTGGATGATATTGAACGCGGCATAAGCGAAGGGCGTTTTCATTGCGGCATTGCGCCCGTGTATGAAATGAAAAATGAGTTTGATTACTTCGAACTTTATAAAGAATACGCGAAATTATATTGCGCTGCGTCACATCCTCTCTATTGCGGATCTTGCGATAAAAATATTTCGGTGGATGTATTACGTCAGCAGAAAATTATTAATCATTTATATGTTACCCCACGCGATGAACGCCGCCTGATTCCGGTGCAGGAGAGCGGTGTGCAGGCGGTGCAGGTGGAATCGGTGGCCATGCTGATTTTAACCGGTCACTTTATTGGGTATTTACCGGAACATTATGCCGCTCCGTTTATTGCCCGCGGACAATTGTGTGAGCTGGGCGATGACACGCTGCGGCGCGAAACCGCATTTTGTCTGGTGATGAAGAAAGGCCGGAAAATAAATCCGATCATCCGGCTGTTTATGCAGGCGCTGGGGTTGAGCGATGCGGCGGCGGCGCACTGATTTGGTGCGTGTGACCGGGTTTCTGCTGGTACGGGATGGGAAAGTGCGCGCTGATGCCCTCACCCCGGCCCTCTCCCACCGGGAGAGGGAGACGCAGCCTGCGGACAAGGGAGAGGCAGCCTGCGGATAAGTGAGAGGCGGCGTCCGGTAACAGCAACCAGAACGCTTACGTCAGCCGCTTATACATCACCGTGGTAGCATCCAGCTCGCCGGCCGTGGATTCGGCATAGTACGGAATCGAACCCGCCACCTGCCAGCCGAGCGACAGATAGAGCGCGCTGGCAACATCGCCGCTGCGCGTATCCAGCACCAGCAGCGTTTTCCCCTGCTGCTGCGCCAGCTGTTCGGCACGTAACATCAGACGGCGCGCAATGCCCTGACGTCGCGCACGCGGATGCACCAGCAGCTTGCTGATCTCCGCACGATGGCGGCCGTTGGGCATACTGCTGAAGCCCAGCATCACCGTGGCCACTATCTCGCCCGCTTGCCAGGCCACCAGCAGCTGGTTATCGCCGCTCGCCAGGCTGTAAATTTTGTCCTGCCAGAAACGCGCCATCACTGCGCGATCGTCCGCGTCAATGAAGCCGACGCTGGCACCGTCTGCCACGCAGCCGTGCAGCACCTCACACAGTGACGCCAGCAGCGGCTGCGCCTGGGTGGCGCTGAGAGAGTCGATTTCAATCATGGTTTGCACACCACCAGAATGTAGCGCGCGCCGCCTTCGGCATGCGCCTGAAAAGAGGAACGTCCGCTGAGGTGGAAGCGCAGGCAATCGCCGGCCTGTAGCGTCCAGCTCTGCGTCTCCATGGTGAGGGTCAGCTCGCCCGACTGCAGCCAGATGTGCTGTTCCAGCCCCTGTACCGGTGGCGCATCATAATCAATGCGCGCGCCCGGACGCAGCACGCCCTCCACCAGCTCCGCTTTAAACTGACTGGCCGGCGGCGAGACGTTGCGCCGCTGGAAGCCGCTGAGCGTGTCCTGCCAGACCGGCTGCTGCTCCGCTTTCAGCAGCAGCGCCGCTTCTTCTTCTACTTCGCTGAGCAGTCGCGACATGGTTAAACCGTAGGCCACGCACAAGCGATTAAGCAAAGCGGCGGTAGGGCTGGTCTCGGCGCGCTCAATGCGCGACAATGATGCCCGGCTAATGCCGGTTGCCAGAGCCAGTTCATCCAGCGACCAGCCGCGCTGCAGGCGTAATTCCGCCAGACGTGCCGCAAGCCGATCTTCCGTATTTAGAGCAGACATCTTTAACCTCTCATTTTCGGGAAATTAATCTCATATAAGAGATAAAGCCCGAAATCGTGCAGTGGGTCAAGTTGTACAATAAAATAATCATTGTACAAGCTCACTCTGGCGGTTAAGGTGTTGTTATGCAGGTCAGAATTTTAGAGGATGCCATGGCCTTATACAGTATCGGTGATGTTGCCGAGCGCTGTGGAATTAACCCGGTAACCCTGCGCGCCTGGCAGCGTCGTTATGGATTGTTAAAGCCGCAGCGCACTGAGGGTGGTCATCGACAATTTGATGATGAAGATGTTCAGCGGATCGAAGAGATCAAACGCTGGATAGAGAGCGGTGTGCCTGTTGGCAAAGTCAAAGCCCTGCTTGAAGGAGAGACCTTCAACGTGCATGACGGCTGGACGGCGCTGCAGGAAGAGCTGATGAGCGTGCTGCGCCACGTGCGCGCCTCCAAACTGCGCACCAAAATCGCCACCATTGGCCGTGAACACCCGGTCGATGCGCTGATTGACCACGTTTTTGTACCGGTACGCCAGCGTCTCGGGCTGGATCAAAATACCGCCCGCACCATGTGCAGTCTGCTGGACGGCGCGCTGATTGATTATGTCGCGTTCTGTCTGGCAGGCGCGCGAAAAAAAGCCGGCAAAGATGCCTTAATGATTGGCTGGGGCGTAGAAGATCGCACCCGCATCTGGCTGGAAGCCTGGCGCTTAGCGCAGCAGGGCTGGCGCATTGATGTGCTGGCGGAACCGCTGGATATGCCGCGTCCGGAGCTGTTTCCCGGCCAGCATCTGTTTATCTGGACCGGTAAAAAGCCGACGCGCCGCCAGCTGGAGCAGTTTGAACACTGGCAGGCTCAGGGCTTCTCGATTCACGTCCACGAACCGACCTGAAAAATCGCACATGCGGCCTTTGCCTTACCGCATGTGCGCGTTATCATGCCGCACTTCATGACTTTTCTCAGGTTTACCTATGAACTGGAATAAAATTCTCATTGGCACCCTGTTTGCCATCATGGCGATTGGCGGCATGGGCGGCATGATGCTGGTTGGCTACAGCCTTATTCTGCATACCCACTGAGTGCGTGCTGCAACCGCTCCAGCAGCCGGTCGCAGATCAGCGCCAGCAGCGCCACCAGCAGCGCGCCCTGAATCACATAAGCGGTATTGAAGCCGCTCAGACCGATAATCACCGGCGAACCCAGACTCTCCGCCCCGACGGTTGAGGCGATGGTCGCGGTGCCGATGTTGATCATCACAGAGGTGCGCACGCCCGCCATAATCACCGGTGCCGCCAGCGCCAGCTCTATCTGCCACAGACGCCGCCACGGTCCCATTCCCAGACCGACGGCGATCTCACGGCTGCTGGCCGGAACGCTGTCCAGTCCCGCCAGCGTGCCCTGCAGAATCGGCAACAGCCCATACAGAAACAGCGCCATCACCGCCGGCGCAGCGCCAAAGCCCATGACCGGCACGGCAATCGCCAGCACCGCCACCGGCGGAAAGGTCTGACCGGCAGCCGCCAGCGTCTCCAGCAGCGGGCGGAACGCCCTGCCGCCGTGACGGGTAGCGAAGACCGCACAGCCAACGCCCACCANAATCGCCAGCGNGCTNCCGCTGATCACCAGCANCAGATGGGCCAGCGCCAGCTGCCAGAAACTCTCCTGCTGGTACAGCGGACGCTCCAGCTGCGGAAACCAGTGCGCAAACAGCGGCGCACTGTGCGGTAACCCCCACAGCAACAGCAGAAATACCCCCAGCAGCCAGTAGAGCGGATCGCGCAGCACTCGCATCAGCCCGCCTCCTGCTGTCGCAGCAAATCGCTAAAGTGCAGTACGCCCAGCGGCTGCTGATGCTGATCGACAACCGGTAATTTGTCGGTGCGGCGCGCAATAAACTGCGACAGCGCCTCGCGCAGCGTCAGCCCGGCGGCGATCGGTTCCGCCTCCAGCCACTCACCGCGCCGCGCCGCACTGCCGGCCCGTCCCAGCGCCAGCAGACGCACGCCCAGCTCGCTGCGGCCAAAGAACTGGCGCGCGAAATCACTGGCAGGCTGCGTCAGCAGGTCAATCGGCCGTCCCTGCTGCACAATCTCTCCGCCGTCCATCAGCACCAGCTGATCGGCGAGGGTTAACGCTTCGTCGATATCGTGCGTCACCAGCACCACGGTGCGCCCCGACAGCTGCTGAATGCGCAGCATCTCCTGCTGCAGCGCCTGCCGGTTGACCGGATCGAGCGCGCCGAACGGTTCATCCATCAGCAGCAGTTCCGGGTCGGCCGCCAGCGCGCGCGCCACACCAACACGCTGCTGCTGGCCGCCGGAGAGCTGGTGCGGATAGCGCGACGCCAGCTGACTGTCGAGATTGAGCAGCGCCAGCAGCTCCTCAACCCGTGCGGCAATTTTTTCCCGCGGCCAGCCGAGCAGCGACGGCACGGTGGCGATATTTTTGGCCACATTCCAGTGTGGAAACAGGCCGATGGACTGAATGGCATAGCCAATGCGCCGCCGCAGCGCGCGCGCATCCATCTGCTCGATCGGCTCACCGGCAAAACGGATTTCGCCGCTGTCATGCTCAACCAGCCGGTTAATCATCTTCAGCGTGGTGGATTTACCCGAGCCGGACGTGCCGATCAGCACGGTAAAACTGCCCTTCTCAATCTTCAGCGACAGGTTGCGAATCGCCTCTTTACCGGCGAACGCTTTGCTCACCTGATGAAATTCAATCATGTCCTCTCTCCAGCAGCGCCGACAGCAATCGCAGCAGCGCATCGAATATCACCGCCAGCGCCACCACCGGAATCACGCCCAGCAGCACCAGATCCAGCGCGCTGCTCAGCAATCCCTGAAACACAATGGCGCCGAAGCCGCCGGCCCCAATCAGTGCGGCGACCACCGCCAGCCCGACGGTTTGCACCACCACCACGCGCAGTCCGGAGAGCCACACCGGCAGCGCCAGCGGCAGCTCGGCGTGCCAGAACTGCTGCCAGCCACTCATGCCCATGCCGCGCGCGGTTTCACGCACCTCCTGCGGCACCTGCTGCAGCCCCGCGACCACGCTGCGCACCAGCGGCAGCAGTGCATACAGCACCAGCGCAATCAGCGCCGGCGCGACGCCAATCCCGCTGATACCGAGGCGCGCCAGCTGCGGAAAATGCGCCGCCAGTCCGGCCAGCGGTGCAATCAGCAGGCCAAACAGCGCCACAGACGGCACGGTCTGGATCAGATTCAGCACGCTGAAGGCGGCATGTTGCCAGCGGGCGCGACGCGCGATGGCGAGTCCCAGCGGCAGACCAATCAGTAAGGTGGGCAGCAGCGTACCGCCCAGCAGCAGCAGATGCTGGCTGAACGCGGCATTAAAGACAGCGGTGCGATTGCTGTACTCTTTCAGCAGCGACAGCGCGTCCAGCTGACCACTCAGCAGCAGTATCAGCGGCGGCAGCCACAGTTGCAGATTAAGCAGAATACGCAGCGGCGTCTGCTGGCTAAGCTGGCGAATCGCTTCGGCGGCCAGCAGCAGCGCTAATCCTGCCGCACACCATAGGCCGCTGCCCAGCGCGGTGCGCGCCAGCGGGCTGCCGCTGCGGGCCAGCTCACTGGCGGCGTGGCCGCCGATGCCAATCAGCAGGGCGAACAGTAGCTCCGCGCCCAGCAACTGCGCCAGCGCCGCGCCGCGACCTGGCGGCCACCACAATCCCAGCCATAGCCATAACAGCGGCAGCAGCAGCAGCCAGCCCGCCGTTACCTGCCAAAGCATCAGCGGCTGTCCGGAGACCAGCCGGTTGGCCGCATAGCTCAGCAGCGGTAGCGCTCCCAGCGCCAGCGTNATCAGCAGCGTCANCACCAGCAGCACCGGCTGCTGGNGCGGTCGGTTTATNTGTGACAGCACCGCTTACAGCAACTTATTCTGNTGCAGCCACTGCTGCGCCACNTGGCTGGCGTCCTGACCGTCAACGGCGATTTGCGCGTTGAGCTGCTGCAGGGTTTTCTCATCCAGCTTGCTGAANACCGGCTGCAGCCAGTCGGCAATCTGCGGGTACTGTTGCAGCACGCTGGCGCGGATNACCGGCGCGGGCGCGTAAATCGGCTGTACGCCCTTCGGGTCGCTCAGGGTTTGCAGGCCGAGCGCCGCGACCGGGCCNTCGGTACCGTAAGCCATCGCCGCATTGACGCCGGACGTTTGCTGGGCGGCCGCTTTGATGGTAACGGCGGTNTCCCCGCCGGCCAGCGACAGCAGCTGTGACTGGCCCAGCTTGAAGTTGTAGGCTTTCTCAAACGCCGGCAGCGCATCGCTGCGCTCGATGAACTCCGCCGACGCCGCCAGCTTAAAGGTGCCGCCTTTTTTCAGGTAAGCGCTGAGATCGTCGAGGGATTGCAGGTTATTCTGCTGCGCGACATCGCCGCGCACCGCAATGGTCCAGGTGTTGTTAGCCGGTGCTGGCGTCAGCCACACCAGATGATTTTTCTCTGCATCGAGCTTTTTCACCTTCTCAAAGCCCTGCTGCGCGTTTTTCCACGCCGCGTCCTTCTCATCATTGAAGAAGAACGCCCCGTTGCCGGTATATTCCGGATAGATATCCAGCTCACCGGCGGTGATTGCGCCGCGCACCACCTGCGTGGTACCGAGCTGGATTTTATTCACGGTTTTTACCCCATGCTGGTTCAGCACCTGCAGAATGATGTTGCCGAGCAGCGAACCTTCAGTATCGATCTTGGAACCTACCTTGACCGGGTCCGCTGCCTGCACGGCCCCGACACTCATCGCGAATGCGATCATCCCCAATAAACCCTGCTTAATCATGGCGCTTTCCTCAGCATTATTTTCTTTCAGTGATTATCAAGCGTAGCCTGGCGAAACGGGATGGGTGCGGTCAAGCGGCGCAATTCGTTCTTTTTCTGCTATCCGTTGCCGGTTTTATAGAACGCTTTGGTTGCACTTATAACCAAATAGAATTTTTCACATCCGTGGCGCGGCTTATGCTCATAGCCCCACTCTTTACAATAAATCACACAACATCATGTCTGACTTAACTTCTTCGGCGCACGTGGCGCTGGCAGGGAATACGCCGCAGGGCGAGACGCAGTGGATTCGCAGCGCAGCCGACGTGACGCGGCTGGTCAACAACAGTAACGCCTCGCGCAGCAATGCGCGCATCGTCATCGCCATTGCGCTGGGCGGGGTTTTTCTCGATGCCTACGATCTCGGTGCGCTGGCCTTCGGTATTAAAGATGTCACGCGCGAATTCAATCTGACGCCCGCCGGCACCGGCATGGTGGCGTCGGCTATCACCTTTGGCGCGATTGTTGGCGCGCTGATCGGTGGCTATCTCACCGATAAAATTGGCCGCTATCGGGTCTTCATGGCCGATATGTTCTTCTTCGTGGTGGCGGCACTGGCCTGTGCCTTTGCGCCGAACGAGTACGTGCTGGCGGCGGCGCGCTTTGTGATGGGGCTCGGCGTCGGCATCGATCTGCCGGTGGCGATGGCGTTTCTGGCGGAGTTTTCCCGACTGCGCGGTCAGGGCAATAAGGCCGCCAGCGTCGCGATGTGGTGTCCCACCTGGTACGCGGCGATCAGCATCTCCTATCTGCTGGTGCTGCTGCTGTATGCGGTGCTGCCAGAGAGCCATACTGACTGGCTGTGGCGGCTGATCCTCGGCTTTGGCGCGGTACCGGCGCTGTTGATCATCGCCATCCGCAGTCGTTACATGAGCGAATCACCGATCTGGGCGGCAAATCAGGGCAACCTGCAGGGTGCAGCGGCAATCCTGCGGCGGTCGTATAACATCAACGCGGAGGTCGCGCAGGATGCCGAGCTCACTGCCGCACAGCCAGTACGTAAAGCCAGCTGGCGCAACTACGGCGCGCTGCTGCAGGGCGTTTACCGCCGCCGTACGCTGCTGGCAACGATAACCTCGATTGCCTCGTCGTTCGCCTATAACGCCGTGGCCTTTGGCCTGCCGGTGATCATCTCCAGCTTCCTCGCGCAGTCGATGCTGACCACCATTCTGGTCTCGCTGGCGCTTAACCTGCTATTTGCGTTTGTTGGCGGCCTGCTGGCGGTGCGGCTGGTGCCACGGCTGGGCGCGTGGAAGATGTCGGTGGCCGGTTACGCCTGCCAGTGTGCGGCGCTGCTGGGTCTGGCGCTGATTGGTCGCCCGGCCGGCGGCGAGGAAGCGGCCCTGGCGATTGCCATGCTGGCGCTGTTCCTGTTCGGCCAGGGGTTTGGTCCGGGTTCGCACACCATGACCTTTGCCTCGCTGAGCTATCCGGCTTCGCTGCGCGGCGTGGGCGTCGGCTTTAACCAGACGCTGATGCGCGCCAGTTCGACGGTATCCCTGTTTGTGTTTCCGCTGCTGGTGGCGGCGTTCGGCACCGGCGTGTTCTGGGTGATCCTGCTCGCACCGCTGGCTGGATTACTGGCGCTGCTGGCGATTCGCTGGGAACCGTCAGGCTATGATGTCGATGCGGAAGATTTTCAGTAAGCGGATAACGCCTCAGCGATGAGGCGTTGGCTCAGGCGGTGAGGCGGAAATCGCCCAGCGTGTTGGGGATGCGCGGAAAAGTGTGCAGGAACCACGGCGTGAATTTTGCCGGATTCTCGCGCATCTCCTGCTGAATCTGTTCGACTGAGCGGTAACACCAGTCGTCAGCCTCATCAAGGTTGAGCACCGGCACTTCGTCACTGATGGCGAAAAACACGTGACCGTACTCATGTTCGATCAGACCGTTGCTGAGCGGCAGGTTATAGCTCAGTTCAAACACCGGCGTTAACGCCAGATCCAGTCCCATCTCTTCACGCAGGCGGCGCTCAGCCGCATCGCGCGTCGGCTCCTGCGGGTAGGGATGGCTGCAGCAGGTATTGCTCCACAAACCGCCGCAGTGATACTTGCTTTGCGCCCGGCGCTGCAGCAACAGTTCATGGCGCGAATTGAACACGTAAACCGTTACCGCACGATGCAGCAATCCTTTCTCATGCACTTCCAGCTTTTCCATCTTGCCGGTGGGACGATCGAGGTGGTCAACGAGGATAACTTCAATGGCGGGCATGACAACTCCTTCGGAAAAATCCCCACTATTGTACACAATAGCGGAAGCGGCAGCGGAGAAAATCGCGCACATTCCGTGCGCTGGCGCGATAAGCAGTAAGCTTAGCAGCCAGCAGATAATTCAGCAGAAAAAGGCGGGAAAAAGCGTGACAGCGGCGCAAAAAACGCGCCGCTGTGCTCTCTGACGGGATGAATTACAGTTTGAAGCCGTGCACCACCTGCTCAAGCTGCACGCTCTGCTCTTCCATGGCGCGCGCCGCTGCCGAGACCTGCTCCACCAGCGCCGCGTTCTGCTGGGTGCTGCCGTCGAGCTGGGTAATCGCCACGTTCACCTGTTCGATCCCCATGCTCTGCTCGCGGCTGGCGGACATGATTTCGCTCATCAGCGTTGTGACGCTGCTGACGCCCTGCATCAGCTCGTCCATGGTTTGTCCGGCCTGCTCCACCAGCTGGCTGCCGGTGTCGATATTGGCCACCGACTCTTCAATCAGCTTCTTGATTTCGCGCGCCGAGTTGGCGGAACGCTGCGCCAGATTGCGTACCTCCGAAGCCACCACGGCAAACCCGCGACCCTGTTCACCGGCGCGTGCCGCTTCTACCGCCGCGTTGAGCGCCAGAATGTTGGTCTGGAAGGCGATGCTGTCGATGACGCTGATGATATCCACCACCTTACGCGAGGAGTGATGGATTTCACCCATGGTGCTGACCACCTGACGCACCACTTCACTGCCGCGCGCCGCCACCTGGGACGCGCCATCTGCCAGCTGGTTAGCGTGCGTGGCGTTGTCGGCGTTCTGACGCACCGTGCCGGTCAGCTCTTCCATCGACGCGGCGGTTTGCACAATGGAACTCGCCTGCGATTCCGTCCGCGCCGAGAGATCGGCGTTGCCGCTGGCGATTTCGCGTGAAGCCGCGGTAATCGCCAGTGCGCTGTCGCCCACCTGGCGCATCAGCCCCTGCAAATGGGCGATGAACTGGTTAAAGCTTTGCGCCACGGCGTTGAATTCCGGGCTATTGCTGGCCGGCAGACGCTGCGTCAGATCCGCACCACCGGTCGACAGCGCTTCGATATTTTGATGCAGCAGATTCAGGCGTTTCATCATCGCGCGGACAAAGCCAAGCAGCACCAGCAGCAGCAGAATCGCCAGCGGGATCTGGACCAGGCCGAGACGGGTCAGCATGCTGTGCGTCTGCGCATCCAGCAGCGCGACGGCACGTCGCTGGCCAGATACCACGGGCTGCCGGGAATGGCCTGCAGGAACAGCGTGTGCTCACCATCTTCTCCGCTGAAGGTGGTTTGCGACGGCTGAGAACCGGCCTGTGCCAGCAGCCCTTTCAGCGCCGCCGCCATTGGCAGCTGGGTATCAGCCAGATTTTCCAGCTTTGGCGTTCCCTCCAGCAGCGCGGCATTACCGACCACTTTGCCGTCCGCTTCGACAATCAGTACGCGGCCATGAATCGCCTCACCCATCTGCTGCGCCAGCTGGTTGAAAAAGCCGAGCGTGACGTCAATGGTTGAGACGCCCCACACAGTGCCGTTACGGTAAATCGCCATGGCGCAGTTGGTGCGCGGCTGCGGGCTGGCGGCATCCTGATAAGCCTTCGCCCACGCGCACTGGCCTTTTTCTGCGGCCATGCCATCTTTGTACCACGGCTGCTCCCAGTATTTGTCGGCAGCATCGGAGTTCCAGTAGGTATTGACCTGCAGCTGGTTGCTGGCGTTACGCGCAAAGAACGAGCTGTCTTTCTCTTTCGCCGGATCGCGCCGGTTGGGTAACGGCCAGATACCGCCGCCGAACACGTTGCTGTCCTGATACTGGTTAACCAGCGCCGGCAGCAGCGTATCAATGGCGGCGCTGTCCATCACGCCCGCCGCTTCGGTAATGGCACGCTGCTGCGCCTGCACGCGGTTCATCTGCTCGACGATACGTCCGGCGAGACCATCCACCTCATAGCGCACCAGCCGGCTTTCGTTCTGGCTAAGCTGCGGCGCGATGAACTGGTTAATCACCAGGACGGTGACCAGCATAAGAACAACGAAGAATGCGACTAAAGTCGCGGTAAAACGGGATTGTGTGGTTTTTAACATCGGTGTGCCCTTACCCTGGTGTGGCGAGTTGCCTGATCGAGGTTAACGGCTTGTTACAGAGGAACTTGAGGTGCGCAAGATCACAAAATGGTTAACTGATTGAATAGCGTGACCATAAGAGCGCTTATTGTCACCGGCCTTACCCTGCTGTTCCTCAGCAATGAAGAGACTGCAAACAATGAAACGTAACGCTAGGGTGCTCCTGACCAGGCATTAACGATCAATCCTGCGCCGGAAATAAACAGAATGGCATCTATCAGCACGGCAAATTGTGTGACTGACAGTCTCTGGACTATCACCTTCGTGCTCAGGGTGCCCAGCATAATGCCACTGCCCACTAACACACCGGTGAGCACAACCTGCATTGAGA
>Ga0058692_1000300_pt1 | contig 25343 bp, 18 predicted proteins | sample AgamicAtAmrz_FD_55216 | JGI IMG/M metagenome (GOLD analysis project Ga0058692, IMG submission 55216) | Agave microbial communities from Guanajuato, Mexico - At.Am.rz | ecosystem: Host-associated > Plants > Roots > Rhizosphere | place: Guanajato, Mexico | collected 2012-06-07 | reverse complement strand
CAATATTGTCTTCTTTGGCCATCGAATCCTCTGGGTGAACTACCAAACTGTTGAACCGGCAAGATAATGCCGAATTCCATGATTTATGTAAAGAAACGTTGACTGTTTTTGCCAACGCTTCGCCGTGCGTCGCGCCTATGCGCGTGCAGTACGGATAAAATAGGGGTGTTTATTGACGTCTGCGGAGGATTAGCGGGCTAAGAATCTGCAACAGGTGCGCACTTGAAGCAGTTCCAGGAACGGCGTGTGATTCCCAGCCTGGCAATTCCGGCTCGCCACAGCGAAGCGCGGACGACATACCAAACTCGGCTATTGTATCACTTTTGTCGGGAATTGTGTGCAAAACATCTGCGGAGCCGGTTAAAAAAGGGTTTGTGTTTGCCAGCACCCGGCAAGAGCTTGCTGACCGGCCAGCGTTTCCACATGGTGCAGATAGGCTTCGCGCGGAATTTCCTGGGCACCCAGCGACGCCGTGTGGGGATTTAAGACTTGGCAATCAATCAGCTTTCCCTGATGCGCGATGAAATGCTGCGTGAATACCCACAGCGCCGTTTTAGACGCATTCTCTTGGCGACTAAACATGGATTCGCCGCAAAAAATTTGCCCCAACGCGAGTCCGTACATGCCACCCACCAGGCAGTTGTCTCGCCACACTTCGATGGAGTGTGCATGGCCCAATTCATACAAACGCAGCCAGGCGCGTTTGACTTCGAAGGTGATCCAGGTGCCTTCCTGCCTGCCCTCAGCGCACCCGTCCACCACGTGAGAAAAGGCGTGGTTCATCGTGACGCGGTAGGGCGAACGGCGGTGGAATCGGGCCATGCTGCGGCTAAGATGAAACGTCTCAGGCAGCAAAACAGCGCGCGGATCCGGTGACCACCACAGAATAGGGTCGCCGGGCGAAAACCACGGAAAAATGCCGCGCTGGTAGGCGTTCATAAGGCGAGCCGGAGAGAGATCACCGCCCATTGCCAGCAATCCGTTGGGCTCGCGCAGCGCCATTTCGGGCGGCGGAAAATTTAGCGAATCGCGTGAAAGCTGTACCAGTCTCATTGCATTTTCTACTCTTGGCTGTTCGCTAAGACTATAGCCTAAAGCGCTGGCAGAAACGCCAGTAGCGTCCTGCTTTTGAGATTAATTCGTGATGCGTTCCTGACTCAACAATTTGGCCCCTGTCCATGACACAAATGCGATCCATCGCGCTCAGGCCGCTAAGCCGGTGCGTGACCATGATGGCGGTTTTACCGCCGCTGACGCGATTTAATAGTGTTAAAATGTGTTGCTCCGTGGTGGCATCCAGCCCTTCGGTTGGTTCATCCAGCAGCCATAGGTCACCGTCGTGCAAAATTGCCCGTGCAATGCCCAAACGCCGCAATTCACCGCCAGAAAGCGGGCGACCGCCTTCTCCCATCCATGCATCCAATCCGTCCTGCGCGTCAGCTAAGTGACCGAGCTCAACCTGGTGCAGCGCGGCAAGGCACTCTGCATCGCTGGCGTCAGAACGCGCAAGCAGAAGATTATCGCGCAGCGATTGATTAAACAGGTGCACCCGCTGGGGAACCACGCTGATGCGCTGACGCAAGCTCGCCTCGTCCCAGCGATTTATCGCTATGCCATTCAGGGCAAGGGTTCCCTGCTGTGCTTCATAGCCGCGCGTGAGCAGGCTCAACACCGTTGACTTACCACAGCCCGTGGGGCCAAGCAGCGCCACATGCTCTCCCGCTTGCAGCTGCAATGAAAAATCAGCCAGTACCGCCTCTGGACGCTGCGGGTAGTGGAAAACAACGTTATCCAGCGTCACGCTCAGGCCCGGTGCTGAATCAGGCATCATCGTAGGAAACATGATTGCGGGCGTTTGAGAAATCAGCGCATTTACGCGTTCTGCGGCGCGCGCCACCTGCGTCAGCGGTAAAAACGCCCCGGCAACCGGTGCCAGCGCTTCAAACGCGGCCAGGGCGCAAAACACGAACAGGGCGATGAGTGCGCCGGGCGTACTGCTGGCGCCTACGCTGCCTGCGGAGAACCACAAGAGCAGCGTAACGGTGGAACCGGTAATCACCAGCAGCAGACTGTTAGCCATCGCCTGTAACCGAAACTGTTTACGTTGCGCGTGCTGCCAGGCGTTTTCCTCTTCATCCAGCGCATGGCGCCACGCAGCGGCTGCACCAAAGAGCTGTAACTCTGCTAAACCGGTGATCCAGCGCGTAAGATGGAGTCGCCAGCGGGCCTGATGATGGGCGATACGCTCGCCTGTAGAAGCCCCGAAATACCCGAAAACAGCGGGCATGGACAGCAGCGTGGCGAGCATGATGCCCCCGAGCAATAAAGCCAGAGAAGCATCAATGAACGCAAGCCCAAGGGTGACGACAGCGATCACGACCGCCGCGCCAATCAGCGGCGACAGGACCCGTAAATAAAGGTGATCGAGCGTATCGACGTCGGTGACAAAACGGTTAAGCAGATCCCCCTGGCGAAAGCGGGCCAGCTGCTCTGGCGCTAAGGCCGTCACTTTGGCAAAGGTGTATACGCGGAGATGTTGTAATACACGAAAGGTGGCGTCGTGACTCACAAGGCGCTCAAAATATCGTGCAGCGGTGCGCACAATCGCTGCCCCACGCACGCCCGCAGCAGGCAACATATAATTAAAGCTGTAAAGTCCTGCTGCACCGGCCAGTGATGAGGCGGCGAGGAACCAGCCGGAAAGGGCAAGTAAGCCTACGCTGGCAAGCAACGTTGCGATGGCCAGAATAATCCCCAGTGCCAGCCGCCAGGGGTGACGGCGAAATAAACGCAGAAAAGAGAATAGCGTGATCATCCTCTGGACTCCTCAGCACTCCGCTGAACAAGGTCACGCGCAGCACCTTCTTGTTCAATCAATGTCTGCCAGGGGCCCTGTTGCACCAGTTGACCCGATTGCATGACCCAGACTTCATCCCAGCTCTCCAGGTCAATGAGCTGGTGCGTAATCATGAGTGTGGTCTGGCGCCTTGCGGCGTCGCGCAACGCGTCCATGACCCGCTTTTCACTGAGGCTATCAAGACCGGAAGCGGGTTCATCCAGCAGCAGCAAATGCGCCGGTTTGAGCAGTGCCCGCGCCACGGCGACGCGCTGAGCTTGTCCAATAGAAAGCCCTGTTCCACCATCGCCTAATTGCGTGTCCAAACCTTGCGGAAGGCGCGGAATAAACTCTTGCACGCCAGCGCGTTCAAGCACGTCAGCAAGCACATCGGGTTGCTCATCTTGCCCAATAAACAGATTGTCTTTCACGCTATTGGCGGGAAGGCAAGGATGCTGACCCACCCATGCCAGCTGCTGCTGCCACTGCGCGCGCGGCAGATCGCGCAGTTCCTGCCCGTTAACGCGCAGCGATCCCGCATAGGGAAGAAAGCCGAGCAGCACATTGATCAATGCCGTTTTCCCAGCACCGCTTTGCCCAATTAAGGCGACACGCTTGCCCGGCGTAAGGATAAACTGCATGGGTTGGGAAAGCGGCTCGCCGCGCGCAGTGAGGATAATTAAATTGCGCGCTTCAAGCGTGTAAGGTGCTGTGGGAAAGGGAAGTGAAGGGCTTTGCGTAGCGGCAGGTGCTGGCGCCTCAGACAAGAAGGCTTCCAGCGCGTCAGCGCCGCCCACAGCCTGCGCTTTGGCATGATAGAACGTGCCAAGATCGCGTAATGGCTGAAAGAATTCGGGGGCCAAAATCAAGGCGAGAAAGCCCGCAAACAGCGTTACGCCAGTGCCGTAATGGCCAACGTTGAGCTCGCCCAAATAGGAGAACCCAAAGTAAACCGCGACCACTGCGATGGCCAGCGAGGCGAAAAATTCCAGCACGGCGGAGGAAAGAAAGGCCAGGCGTAATACGTCCATGGTGCGCTGACGAAAATCCGCCGTGCTCTGCGCAATCGCCTGCCGCTCGGCAGCCGCACGATGAAACAGCCGCAGCGTTTCTCGTCCGCGCAGACGATCGTAAAAATCGCCGCTGAGCCGCGCCAGCGCATGGAAATGGCGCCGGTTGGCGTCGGCCGCGCCCCTACCCACAAGGGCCATAAACAAAGGGATAAGCGGGGCGGAGACCAGCAGAATCAGGCCTGCTGCCCAATTAACAGGAAACACCGCCAGTAAAATGGCGGCAGGAATACACACCGCCAGCGACATTTGTGGCACATAGCGCGCGTAATAGAGCTGCATCTCTTCGATGTGCTCCAGCAGCAGCGTGGACCAGCTACCGGCGGGTTTACCCTGAATCCATGCGGGACCTGCGGCCTCAAGGCGGGCTAACACCTGCTGTCGCAGTCCGCGGCGAATGGCTTCACCTGCATGGTATCCGGCGATTTCACGGGCATAATTCAAGCCTGCACGCAGAATAAAGCACAGCAAAAGCAGGAGAAAGTCGGCGACGAGTGCTGCCCGTGGCGTGTGCAGGACAATGAGATTTTGCAGCAGCGAAGCCAGCAGCGCCGCTTGGGCAATGATGACCAGTGCGCCAAGGCAGCCATACAGGGAGGCAAGGCGCAAACTGCGCGCGCCATAGTGGCGCTGTTGACGCAGCCAGCGAAGAAGATCGTGTTGCCGGGATGTGTTCATGCTGAGCCGTATTATCACTGTGAAAGAGGCGAAATCCAGACAAAGAGTCCGGGTATAACAGGCGCTCAAACTTTAGCACGGCGGCAATAAAAAAGGCGACCAAAATGGGTCGCCCTTTAGTAGATATGATCAGCTTATTAACAACTTACTGAGTATTTTTAACCAAGCCATCAAGATAACGTTCGGCATCCAGCGCGGCCATGCATCCGGTGCCTGCTGATGTGATGGCCTGGCGGTAAATATGATCCATCACGTCACCGGCAGCAAACACGCCAGGCACGCTGGTTTGTGTGGCATTGCCGTGTAAGCCCGATTGCACTTTGATATAGCCGTTTTCCAGCGCCAACTGCCCTTCGAAAATGGCGGTGTTAGGACTGTGGCCGATGGCGACAAACAGACCCGCAACCTCCAGCGTCTCAGTTGCATCGCCCTGTGTCGCACGCAGCTTAACGCCGGTTACGCCCATTTGATCACCCACCACTTCGTCAAGGGTGCGATCGGTGTGCAACACAATGTTGCCGTTACGCACTTTATCCATCAGCCGGTCAATGAGGATTTTCTCCGCCCGGAAGCTATCGCGACGGTGAATTAAATGCACTTCCGAGGCGATATTCGCTAAGTAGAGTGCCTCTTCAACGGCGGTGTTACCGCCACCGATCACCGCCACTTTTTGGTTGCGGTAGAAGAAACCATCACAGGTGGCACACGCAGAGACGCCTTTACCTTTAAACGCCTCTTCCGAGGGCAGGCCCAGATAACGCGCGGAGGCGCCGGTCGCAATGATCAACGCGTCCGCGGTGTACTCCCCGCTATCACCAGTGAGGCGGAAAGGGCGATTCTGCAAATCGACGGTATGAATGTGGTCAAAGATAATTTCAGTGTTGAACTTCTCAGCATGCGCCTGCATACGCTCCATCAGCGCAGGGCCCGTTAAGTCATGGGGGTCGCCAGGCCAGTTTTCGACCTCGGTCGTGGTGGTAAGTTGACCGCCTTTTTCCAATCCAGTCACTAAAACAGGATTCAGGTTAGCGCGGGCTGCATAAACGGCAGCGGTGTAGCCAGCAGGGCCGGAGCCCAGAATGAGCAGCTTGCTGTGTTTGGCTGTACTCATGCGTTCCTCAATATTTTGACAACATAGTTTTTGATTGTAGGGAAATTAGCACGTCAAAAAAAGGTTTCAGCATTTTTGTTAACAATCACTGCAAACGGCGTAGTCGATGTGCCGGAAATTTGCACGGCACTTGCGCTAAAAGGGTGCAAAGCTCGGCAATTTGTGGTGCAGCCCTGTAAAAATTCTCATTAAAAATCAGCAACGCAGGAGAGTGTCTGGCATCTTGTACTGAAAACGGATGTTTTACTTTGACAATCGCCTGCGCTTTTGCGAAAACAGTGTGAGAAGCAGAGAAGATTTAGCGATGAGGAGCAGAGTTTTCCATTCTGTTTCGCGTTTTTTCGCCAGATAAACTCAGCCTGACATTGGTAATGACGCATGATGTGGACAGACAACATGCGTCATACGGATGGTCGCGTTTCTGCACAGGCTTACAGACTTCGAATCAGTAAGGCCCTGAACAATGAGCGTTTTCAGGGTATGGCAGGTAAAGGGAAGGAATGAAGAGAGACAATAATAATGGTAGACAATAAGAAGCGCCCCGGAAAAGATCTGGACAGGATCGATAGAAATATTCTGAATGAATTGCAAAAAGATGGACGTATTTCAAACGTAGAGCTCTCTAAGCGCGTTGGCTTATCACCTACGCCGTGTCTCGAACGCGTACGCCGTCTGGAACGACAGGGTTTTATTCTTGGTTACACCGCGCAGCTTAACCCGCATTACCTGGATGCCTCACTGCTGGTCTTTGTTGAGATTACTCTGAATCGTGGCGCGCCTGATGTGTTTGAGCAATTTAACGCCGCTGTGCAAAAACTTGAGGAAACTCAAGAGTGTCACCTCGTTTCCGGTGATTTTGACTACCTGCTGAAAACCCGCGTTCCTGATATGTCCGCCTACCGCAAACTGCTGGGCGAGACCTTGCTGCGCCTACCCGGTGTAAATGACACCCGGACCTACGTGGTGATGGAAGAGGTCAAACAGAGTAATCGTCTGGTGATCAAAACCCGTTGATGCAGGGCAGGTGCAAAGCTTGCCAGATTTCGGTACACTCCTGTGAATTCATACAGGACCAGCGTCGGGCTTGCCCGACGCTGTTGCCTTCTTAATTTACAGGCGCCTGGAGAGTACTCTTGAGCCAGGAATACACAGAAGATAAAGATGTTTCGTTACAACCAATGAGCAGTGGACGTCGTCTGCTTGAAGCCTTGCTCATTCTTGTCGCGTTGTTTGCCATCTACCTGATGGTGTCGCTGGTGAGCTTCAATCCTTCCGATCCAAGCTGGTCGCAAACCGCCTGGCATGAGCCTATCCATAATTTGGGTGGCAGCGTCGGCGCGTGGCTGGCTGATACCCTGTTATTCATTTTTGGCGTGATGGCCTATGCCATTCCGCCCGTGATTGTCGGGCTGTGCTGGACGACCTTCCGCCAGCGCGATCGCCAGGATTACATCGACTACTTTGCCGTAGGCTTACGCTTGATTGGCGTATTGGCGCTGGTGGTAACGACCTGTGGTCTCGCAGCGCTTAACGTTGACGATATTTGGTATTTCGCCTCGGGGGGCGTGATTGGCAGTTTGGTGAGTAATGCCATGACGCCTTGGTTTAGTTCCCCGGGCGGCACCTTGACGCTACTGTGCGTCTGGGCCGCTGGCATCACGCTTTATACCGGCTGGTCATGGCTTACGATTGCCGAGAAGATTGGCAGCGTGGTGATGGGCGTCCTGACGTTTGCCAGTAACCGGTCGCGTCACGATGAGCCATGGCACGAAGACGAATATGACGAGCACGATGCGCATCTGGATGAAGAAGACGCGGACGCACCCACCTTGCGTGCAGCGTACGCGGATGAAGACGACGTCTTGTTGGCAAAACCGCGTCGTGTTGACGAACCTGCTCCTGCTCAGCCTGAACACGATCCTTTGCTGGCCAAAGCGAGCGCTGCAACCGCAGCCGCAATAGCGGCCTCCAGCGCGGCGGCGCGGCAAACGGAAATGCCGGATTCGGCCTCGCTCAATGCGGTTCATGCCAACCCGGCGTCCGGGGCGCAGTCTGTGCCAGCGCAACATCCCGCGCCGAACACGCCCGCGGTACCGCTTAACCACGCGGTCACTCCGGCCCCAACACACGCTGTGTCGCCACCTCCACCTCCGCTCCAGACAGCGCCAGCTGCAGCGTCTGCGCCGCCGCTTTATCGCTTTGAGGTGCCGGAGACGCCTGTCTCTTCTGCCTTCATGCCGGCCACTGACGATGACGGCCCGCAGATGGGGAATTGGCAGAGCGCGACGCAGCCTTCACCGGCGATAGAGGCGACGCAGGCAGCCGCTGCATTCGGTGCCGGTATCGGGGCGGCGAAAGCAGGCGCGCCAATGACACCCACTTTCGATGCGGTGCCAGAGCGTGACTACAATCCGCAGGTTAAGCAGGGCATTGGGCCAGAGCTGCCGCGGCCGAACAAAGTGAAACTGCCGACACGCCGCGAACTGGCGTCGTATGGTATTAAGCTGCCATCGCAACGTCTGGCGGAAGAAAAGATGCGCAGCGACTCTGAGCAGCTTCAGCCGGAAAGCCACCATACATCGTTGCCTTCGCAGCCCGATCGTGATGACGAAGCGGCCCTGCAAGAAGCGGAGTTGCGTCAAGCGTTTGCGGCACAGCAGCAGGCGCGTTACGGCGACGATCCGCAGCATCAGCCTGATGAAGACGAGGCAGAGGCGCTGCATCAAGCGCAGCTGGCACAGCAGTTTGCTGCTACCCAGCAGCAGCGTTACGAGCAGCCAACGCCTGCTGAAACGCCTGCGTTCACGCTGGATACCTCGGCGGCTTTTGATTTCTCGCCGATGAAAGATCTGGTTGATGATACGCCGAACGAGCCGATCTTTACGATTGCAGCCACGCCAGAAACCGACATTGAACCGATGTGGCAGCAACCTGCTGAACCGCAGCAACCTACCATGACGCAGCAACCTGCTGTGCAGCAGCCTGTCACTGCCCCGCCAGCGGAACCGTTGCCGTCGCTGGCGCCGGAGAGCAGTCCGTGGTCGTCGCCGGAGCCGGAGAGTTATACGGCGCCGCGCGAAGCGGCAACGCCGCCTCCTGCTGCGCAAGACAGCCTGTTCCATCCGTTCCTGGTGCGTCATGAACAGCCGTTAGAAAAGCCGACGACGCCGTTGCCAACGCTGGAGCTGCTCACCGCACCGCCTGCGGAAGAAGAGCCGGTGGATATGTTTGCACTGGAACAAACGGCGCGTCTGGTTGAAGCAAGACTGGCGGATTACCGTGTCAAAGCCGAAGTGGTCGGTATCTCGCCCGGTCCGGTCATTACGCGCTTTGAACTGGATTTAGCACCCGGTGTAAAAGCCGCCCGCATATCGAACCTGTCGCGTGACTTGGCCCGTTCTTTGTCCGCCGTAGCGGTGCGCGTCGTGGAAGTGATTCCCGGCAAACCTTACGTTGGCCTGGAGTTGCCGAACAAACGCCGGCAAACCGTGTATCTGCGTGAAGTGCTGGATTGCCCTCGCTTCCGTGAAAACCCGTCGCCGCTCTCCGTGGTGTTAGGGAAGGATATCGCGGGTCAGCCAGTGGTGGCCGATTTAGCCAAAATGCCCCATTTGCTGGTGGCCGGTACTACCGGTTCAGGTAAATCGGTGGGCGTAAACACCATGATCATCAGCATGCTGTATAAAGCCACGCCGGAAGAAGTGCGCTTTATTATGATCGACCCGAAAATGCTTGAGCTCTCGGTTTACGAAGGTATCCCACATCTGCTGACCGAAGTCGTTACCGACATGAAAGACGCGGCCAATGCGCTGCGCTGGAGTGTGGTGGAGATGGAGCGACGCTATAAGCTGATGTCGGCGTTGGGTGTGCGTAACCTTGCCGGTTATAACGAGAAAATCGAGCAGGCTGCGGCAATGGGTCGGCCTATTCCCGATCCTTTCTGGAAGCCCGGCGATAGCATGGATACCACGCCGCCAGTGCTGGAAAAACTGCCTTACATTGTGGTCCTCGTCGATGAGTTTGCTGACTTGATGATGGCCGTGGGCAAAAAAGTGGAAGAGCTCATTGCGCGCCTGGCGCAAAAAGCGCGCGCCGCGGGTATTCATTTAGTGCTGGCCACGCAGCGTCCTTCCGTTGATGTGATCACAGGATTGATCAAAGCGAACATTCCTACGCGTATTGCCTTTACGGTGTCCAGCAAAATTGACTCGCGTACTATCCTGGATCAGGGCGGTGCCGAGTCGCTGCTGGGCATGGGCGACATGCTTTACATGCCGCCTAACTCCTCAATGCCTGTCCGTGTTCACGGCGCCTTTGTGCGCGATCAGGAAGTGCATGCGGTGGTGCAGGACTGGAAAGCGCGCGGCCGTCCGCAGTATATCGACAGCATCACGGCGGGTGAGGAAAGCGAAGGTGGAGCAGGCGGGCTGGATGGCGATGAGGAGCTCGATCCGCTGTTCGACCAGGCCGTGGCGTTCGTGGTAGAAAAACGGCGCGCCTCCATTTCCGGGGTACAACGTCAGTTCCGTATTGGCTACAACCGTGCCGCGCGCATCATCGAACAGATGGAGGCGCAGGGTATTGTTTCAGAGCCGGGCCATAACGGTAACCGTGAAGTGCTTTCCCCGCCGCCGCACGAAATGTAATTTGCTCATACGATGCGCTTTAATTTCGGGCCAGTTAACGCTGGCCCGTTGTTTATCTGTAGGTTTAACCCCATATTTTTGGTTGGTTTCGGCATTTTCCTCTGTCGAACCCCCCTCAAGGCAGCTACGTTTAATGCGGTAGGTTTATCGGGAAAGATGAAAAAGGAATCATATCAGATGAAATTACACGTTATTGCCTGCGGCCTGCTGGCCAGCTTTGTTTCCGCCTCCGTCCTGGCCGATGCTTCAAGCGATTTACAGCAGCGTCTGAACAAGGTCAACAGCTTCCACGCCAGCTTTAGTCAAAAAGTCACCGATGGAAGTGGAGCCAATGTGCAAGACGGTGAAGGCGAGCTTTGGGTTAAACGCCCCAGCCTGTTTAACTGGCACATGACCGCGCCGGATGAAAGCGTGATCGTCTCTGATGGCAAAAACCTGTGGTTCTATAACCCGTTTGTCGAACAGGCCAGCGTCAGCCTGCTGCAAAACGCCACCAGCAATACGCCGTTTATGCTCATTGCGCGTAACCAGCCAAGCGACTGGCAGCAATACAACATTAAACAGCAGGGTGACAATTTTGAACTGACGCCAAAGAGCAGTGATGGCAACCTGAAGCAGTTCACCATTAACGTGACGTCTGCGGGTACCATCAATAAATTCAGCGCGGTTGAGCAGGATGGCCAGCGCAGCGATTATCAGTTGAAAAGCCAGAAGAATGGGGCGATTAGCCCAGATAAGTTCACGTTCACCCCGCCTAAAGGCGTGACGGTGGACGACCAACGTCAGTGAGGTAACGGTGAGTAACCTGTCCCTGGATTTCGCCCCGTCAAATGAGTTCAAGCCACTGGCCGCGCGTATGCGGCCAGCGACCCTGCAACAATACATTGGTCAGCAGCATTTACTTGCCCCTGGCAAACCGCTGCCGCGTGCGATTGAGGCCGGGCAGCTGCACTCAATGATTCTGTGGGGTCCACCAGGGACCGGGAAGACCACGTTGGCGGAACTTATCGCACACTATGGTCAGGCAGACGTTGAGCGTATTTCTGCGGTGACGTCAGGTATCAAAGAGATCCGCGAAGCCATTGAGCGTGCGCGTCAAAGCCGTCAGGTAGGTCGCCGCACCATTCTTTTTGTGGACGAAGTGCACCGTTTTAACAAAAGTCAGCAGGATGCGTTTTTGCCGCATATCGAGGATGGCACGATTACCTTTATCGGTGCCACCACGGAAAATCCCTCCTTCGAACTCAACTCGGCACTGCTGTCACGGGCGCGCGTGTATCTGCTCAAATCCTTGACCGCAGACGATATTGAGCAGGTGCTGAATCAGGCGATGCAGGATGAGGCGCGCGGTTACGGCGGGAGCGATATCGTGCTACCCGATAACACACGGCGCACCATTGCAGAATTAGTGAATGGCGATGCTCGGCGTGCGCTGAATACGCTAGAAATGATGGCGGATATGGCCGAGCGCAATGCGCAAGGGCAGCGCGAGCTGACGCCCCAGCTGCTGAATGAGGTCTCCGGTGAGCGCGCCGCGCGCTTTGACAATAAAGGCGACCGTTTCTATGACCTCATCTCCGCGCTGCATAAATCCGTGCGCGGTTCGGCGCCTGATGCGGCACTTTACTGGTATGCGCGTATTATTACAGCGGGCGGCGATCCGCTCTACGTGGCGCGCCGCTTGCTGGCCATTGCATCAGAGGATGTGGGCAACGCTGACCCGCGCGCTATGCAGGTCGCAATTGCCGCATGGGATTGTTTTACGCGCGTCGGTCCTGCGGAAGGCGAGCGTGCTATTGCCCAAGCCATTGTTTATCTAGCCTGTGCCCCTAAAAGTAACGCTGTTTATACTGCCTTCAAGGCCGCAATGCGCGATGCGCGTGAGTCGCCGGATTACGATGTGCCGGAGCACTTACGCAATGCACCCACCAAGCTCATGAAAGAGATGGGACTGGGCAAGGAGTATCGCTATGCGCATGACGAACCCAACGCGTACGCGGCGGGTGAGGTGTTCTTTCCGCCTGAAATGGCACAAACACGCTACTACCAACCTACCACTCGCGGCTTAGAAGCGAAAATTGGCGAAAAACTCGCCTGGCTCGCTGAACAGGATCAAAATAGCCCGATAAAACGCTACCGCTGATAAACCGCTTACGGTAAGGTTAGTGAGACGTTCATGCGCGCCAGGCGGCGTGCATCCCGCCCTTATTAATCAACTTTTTATTACACAGGATAAGCATGCTCGATCCCAATCTGCTGCGTAACGAGCCAGACGCAGTCGCAGAAAAACTGGCACGCCGGGGATTTAAACTGGATGTGGAAACGCTGCGCACGCTCGAAGAGCGCCGCAAAGTGCTGCAGGTAGAAACGGAAAACCTGCAGGCCGAGCGCAACGCCCGATCCAAATCCATCGGTCAGGCTAAAGCCCGTGGGGAAGATATCGAGCCGCTGCGTCTGGAAGTGAACGCGTTAGGTGAACGCCTGGATGCGGCAAAAGCAGAGCTGGATACCCTGCAAAGTGAAATCCGTGATTTCGCGCTGGCGTTACCCAACCTGCCGGTGGATGAAGTACCGCTTGGCAAAGATGACAGCGAAAACCTGGAAATTAGCCGCTGGGGCCAGCCGCGTCAGTTTGATTTCCCGGTTAAAGATCACGTTGAACTTGGTGAAGCCGCGAAAGGGCTGGATTTTGCGGCCGCGGTAAAACTGACCGGTTCGCGCTTCATTGTAATGCAGGGACAGATTGCGCGACTGCACCGTGCGCTGAGCCAGTTTATGCTGGATCTGCACACGCAGCAGCACGGCTATGTTGAAACCTACGTGCCTTACCTGGTGAATCAAGAGACGCTGTTCGGCACCGGCCAGCTGCCCAAGTTTGGCGAGGATCTGTTCCATACGAAACCGCTGGGCGAAGAGGCGGGCAGCAGTAACTATGCGCTGATCCCGACGGCAGAAGTGCCGCTGACCAATCTGGTACGCGATGAGATTGTGGAAGAGGAAAATCTCCCGATGAAACTCACCGCGCATACGCCCTGTTTCCGTTCTGAAGCCGGATCGTATGGACGCGACACGCGCGGCCTGATCCGCATGCACCAGTTCGATAAAGTCGAGATGGTGCATATTGTCGCCCCAGAGCACTCAATGGATGCGTTGGAAGAATTGGTAGGGCACGCCGAGAAAGTGCTGCAACTGCTGAATTTGCCGTATCGTAAAGTGCTGCTGTGCACCGGCGACATGGGCTTTGGTGCGGCAAAAACCTACGATCTGGAAGTGTGGCTGCCCGCGCAAGACACGTATCGGGAGATCTCTTCGTGCTCCAACATGGGTGATTTCCAGGCGCGCCGTATGCAAGCGCGCTGCCGCAGCAAAACCGACAAAAAGCCGCGCCTTGTGCACACGCTGAACGGTTCAGGCTTAGCGGTAGGACGGACGTTGGTGGCGGTGCTGGAAAACTACCAGCAGGCCGACGGACGCATTACGGTGCCGGATGTGCTGCGCCCGTATATGGGTGGCCTCGAATACATTGGCTAATCCCTGCGTCAGCAAAAAGCCCGGCCACGCCGGGCTTTTTTTATGATTCCACGCGGCGAAATTTATCACAAATAAACGTTATCGATAGCTTCCTGCTATTGCGGCGTGAAAAGCTATAAATTCATGATGTTATCTTCTTACCTAAGACTGTTATTAAGCTTTCTAAGCTGCTGAAGATTAATAAATTAAATTGTTCTGCAGCAAAATGTGCGGCGATAAATTTCGGCACATTGACTTTAAAAAAGTGAATGGCAAACTGCGCGCAATTCTCTTCATTTCTCTGGCTTTACATCCTATGTCAACCTGGTCGCGCCCCGTCTTGCTGCTGCTTTGTGGCTTATTGCTGATGACGGTTTCTATTGCTGTGCTTAATACGCTGGTGCCGCTGTGGCTCACGCACGATTTGCTGCCCACCTGGCAGGTCGGCATGGCCAGTTCAGCGTATTACACCGGCAATTTACTGGGCACGCTGTTGGCTGGCTGGCTGATAAACCGATATGGTTTTAATCGCTGTTTCTACCTTGCCAGCGTCGTGTTTGCGGTTGCGACCACCGGCATGGTGATGCTACAGGGATTTTATAGCTGGACCCTGTTGCGCTTTAGCGCGGGCGTCGGCTGTGCGCTGATCTGGGTGGTGGTGGAAAGTGCTTTGTTGTGCAGCGGCACCGTGCGTAACCGCGGCCAGCTGCTGGCAGCGTACATGATCGTTTATTATCTTGGCACCGTGGCGGGGCAGCTTCTGGTGAGCGGCGTATCCACTGCGCTGCTGCACGTGATCCCTTGGGTCACAATGCTGATTCTCTGCGCGGTGCTGCCGGTGGTGTTTGTGCAGGTGCAGGCGGGCAGCGCCACCGAAGAGGCGTCAACCGGTCGTATCTGGCAAATGCTGCGCCGCCGCAGTTCGCGCCTGGGCATCAATGGCTGCATTATTTCTGGCATTGTGCTCGGCTCGCTTTATGGTCTCATGCCGCTTTATCTTTCTCATCAAGGCATGAGCGATGCCACGGTAGGTTACTGGATGGCGCTGCTGGTGAGCGCAGGGATTGTTGGGCAGTGGCCAATTGGGCGTCTGGCTGACCGTTTCGGACGCTTGATGGTGCTGCGGGTTCAGGTGTTCGTGGTGATTCTGGGGGCTATCGCGATGTTGGGCGATACCGCCATGGCGCCGGCGCTGTTTGTTCTCGGTCTGGCGGGCTTTACGCTCTATCCTGTGGCGATGTCGTGGGCGTGTGAAACCGTCGCGCATCATGAACTGGTCGCCATGAATCAGGCGCTGCTGTTTAGCTATACGGTGGGCAGCCTGGTGGGGCCAGCGATGACCTCCATGCTGATGCAAAACTATTCCGATCGCCTGCTGTTTGTGATGATCGCAGCTGTCGCGCTGGTGTATCTGGTGATGCTGCTGCGCAAAGCTGATCACCACGCGACACCTGTGGCACACGCTTAATCACCGGCTGAAAGGCGCGCGCTGCGCCTTTCGCTTTTCCTAATACACCACCTCATGGCCGTAGCCGCTTAATATCCCCTTTATGCGCGCCAAAGTGGCACCATCCGGTGGGCGCACGTCATCCAACTGATACTGCTCACCCATCGCAGTCCATTTGTGTTTACCCAATTCGTGGTAGGGCAGTAATTCGATCTTCTCAATGTTCGCCATCCCTTGCGTAAATGCGCCGAGGCGATGAACGGCGTCATCGTCGTCAGAGTAGCCCGGCACCACGACATAACGAATCCAGGTGCGTTTGCCTTTTTTTTGCAGATAGCGGGCGAAATCCAGCGTGCGGTGGTTGGACACGCCGACCAGAATCTGATGCATATCGTCATTCATCTGTTTGAGATCGAGCATCACCAGATCGGTGGCGTCCAGCAGTTCATCAATAACCGGTTCATAACGGCGCACAAAGCCGTTGGTGTCCAGGCAGGTATGAATGCCTTCCCCCTGGCAGGCACGGAACCAGTCGCGCACGAATTCAGCCTGTAAAATCGCCTCGCCGCCGGATGCGGTGACGCCGCCACCTGAAGCGCGCATATAGTGGCGGTAAGCCCTCACCTCCTGCATCAATTCTGGGACAGTGATGGGGTTACCGCCGTGCGTATCCCACGTGTCGCGATTGTGGCAGTAGAGGCAGCGCATCAGGCAGCCTTGAAAGAAGGTGATAAAGCGAATACCGGGACCGTCAACGGTACCGCAGGATTCAAACGAGTGGATACGACCAATGGCAGACATAGCGATGTGTCCTCCGGTTAAACCTGAGCGTAGGGCGCATTCTTTGCTGCGCGCCAGACAGGTGAATCTGTTTTGGTGGATAGCCCACGGAGCGAACCAGCAAAACGGACTCGGTTGCAAGGCTCCCGCAGGAGCCTTGCAAGGAGAGGTGTGATTAAAGTGACTGCGTGAAGGTCCGGGTAATCACGTCTCGCTGCTGCTCTTTGGTCAGCGAGTTGAAGCGCACGGCATAGCCAGAGACGCGAATGGTCAGCTGCGGATATTTTTCCGGGTTATCCATCGCATCCAGCAGCATCTCGCGATTCATCACGTTGACGTTCAGGTGTTGCCCACCTTCAAAACCCGCTTCGTGATGGAAGTACCCGTCCATTAGCCCAGCCAGGTTGGCTTTGCGCACGTTATCGTCTTTTCCGAGCGCATTCGGCACAATGGAGAAGGTGTAGGAGATGCCGTCTTTGGCATAGGCAAACGGCAGCTTAGCCACCGAGGTCAGCGAGGCGACTGCGCCTTTTTGGTCGCGGCCGTGCATCGGATTGGCACCTGGACCAAAGGGGGCGCCGGCGCGACGGCCATCTGGCGTATTACCGGTTTTCTTGCCGTACACCACGTTGGAGGTAATCGTGAGCACGGACTGTGTCGGTACGGCGTTACGGTAGGTTTGCAGCTTCTGGATTTTTTTCATGAAGCGCTCGACCAGGTCACAGGCCATGTCGTCCACGCGCGCATCGTTATTGCCAAACTGGGGATACTCGCCCTCGATAGCAAAATCAATGGCAAGGCCGTCTGCGTCACGCACCGGTCTCACTTTGGCGTATTTGATGGCGGATAAGGAGTCAGCCGCAACTGACAGTCCGGCGATGCCGCACGCCATGGTGCGATAAACGTCGCGGTCATGCAGCGCCATCAGTGCCGCTTCATAACTGTACTTATCATGCATATAGTGAATGATATTCAGCGCCGTCACATACTGTTTCGCCAGCCAGTCCATGAAATGATCGAGGCGTTCCATGACGGTATCAAAGTCCAAAATGTCGTCGGTGATAGGTGCTTCTTTTGGCCCAACCTGCATTTTTAACTTCTCGTCCACGCCGCCGTTGATGGCATAGAGCAGCGTTTTTGCCAGGTTGGCGCGGGCGCCGAAAAACTGCATTTGTTTGCCGACAATCATTGGGCTCACGCAGCAGGCGATGGCGTAGTCATCGTTATCAAAATCGGGGCGCATCAAATCATCGTTTTCGTACTGTAAGGAGGACGTATCGATGGAGACTTTCGCCGCGTATTTTTTGAAGTTCAGCGGCAGATTTTCCGACCATAGAATGGTCATGTTGGGCTCAGGCGACGGGCCCATGGTATAGAGCGTATTCAGGAAGCGGAACGTATTTTTCGTGACCAGCGTACGGCCGTCCACGCCCATCCCCGCCAGCGATTCTGTCGCCCAGATAGGATCGCCGGAGAACAGCTCATCGTACTCAGGCGTACGCAGGAAGCGCACCATACGCAGCTTCATCACCAGATGGTCAATCAGCTCCTGCGCCGCCTGCTCATCCAACTTGCCTGCCTTGAGATCCCGCTCAATATAGATATCCAGGAACGTTGAGACGCGGCCAAACGACATCGCCGCACCGTTTTGCGATTTCACCGCGGCCAGATAGCCAAAATAGGTCCACTGCACCGCTTCCTGCGCGGTGGTGGCGGGCCGAGAAATATCAAAGCCATATTTAGCGGCCATTGCTTTGATCTGGTTCAGCGCCAGGTGCTGTTCGGCAATCTCTTCGCGCAGGCGAATCGTCGCTTCAAGGTTCACGCCATTTTCCAAATCGCTTTGAAGGGAAGTGAACTGCGCGAGTTTATCGTTCATCAGGAAATCGATGCCGTACAGCGCGACGCGGCGGTAGTCGCCGATGATGCGGCCACGCCCGTAGGCATCCGGCAAACCGGTCAGAATGCCGGATTTACGGCAGCGCAGAATATCCGGCGTGTAAACGTCAAAGACGCCTTGGTTATGGGTTTTACGGTACTCGGTGAACACTTTTTTTAAGCCGGGATCGAGTTCCCGACCATACACTTTGCACGAGCCCTCGACCATTTTGATCCCGCCAAACGGAATCAGCGCGCGTTTTAACGGGGCATCGGTTTGTAGCCCGACAATGGTCTCCAGCGCTTTATTGATATAGCCGGCTTCATGCGACGTGATGGTAGAGGCGATGTCAGTATCAAAATCAACCGGCGCATGGGTGCGGTTCTCAATCTTGATGCCTTCGAGCACGCTTTCCCAAAGCTGTGTGGTAGCCGGCGTTGCGCCCGCGAGGAAAGATTCGTCACCCTCGTAGGGCGTGTAGTTTTTTTGGATAAAATCGCGCACGTTGACGCTGTGCTGCCATTCGCCTGCGTTGAATCCTTCCCAGGCTGACGCCATGTTTTCATCATAATTGCACATAATAGACCTGCCTTATTTTACGAGACATGAACGGCGGATACGCGGTACCCGCGCGTTGTGATTCATTGCGCCTGCGCGGGATCGTGACCACGCAGGTAGATCATCCAATAGGTCAATCCCACGAGCACACCGCCCCCGATGATGTTTCCCAGCGTGACGGGAATCAGGTTATTCACAATAAAGTTGCTCAGGGTAAGCGCGGGAAACTGTGCGGCGCTGGCTCCGGCCATTTGCCAGAAGTCAGGCGGGGCGAAATCGCGAATGACCATCGCCAGGGGGATCAAGAACATATTGGCAATGCTGTGTTCAAAGCCGCTGGCAACGAACATCGCCACTGGCAGTACCATGGCAAACATTTTGTCGATCAGACTGCGGCCGGAATAGCTCATCCAGACTGCTAAACACACCAGCAGATTGGCCAGGGTGCCCAGGCTCACGGCCTCGATAAAGGTGTGGTGCATTTTATGGTCGGCAGTCATCAGGACATTTACGCCCCACGCGCCATTCGCCACGGCGTGCTCACCTGCCAGCCAGATCAAGGCCACGAAAAACAGCGCGCCAACCAGATTACCGAGGTAGACATTCATCCAGTGGCAGCCCAGCTGTCGCCAGGTAATGCGACCGCTGGCTTTTGCCACCACAATGAGCACCGTCGAGGTGAAAAGATCCGCGCCACACACCACCACCAACATCAGGCCGAGTGAAAAGCAGATCCCGCCGATCAATTTCGCGATCCCGTAAGGCAGAGCGCCGCCGCCGGTGGTCGCGGTGATGTAAAAAGTAAAGGCGATGGAAATAAAAACGCCGGCGGTGAGGGCGAGAAAAAACGTGGTAAGAGGATGCTTTGTGGCTTTATAGACGCCGGCATCTTCTGCCACTTTTGCCATTGCCGCCGGTAATAGTGCATTGAATGGGTTATCAGTTTTCATACCCGCGGTCTCCACAAATTGCCTATGGAGATACTAACAAGGCGCAACAATCCCGGAATTGATATGGATCATGTTAGCCTGCGACCGCGCGTGCTCCAGGCCGCATATAGGGATGTTTTTCTGTTTAATTTATTGATTTTGCTATATTAAAAATATTTTAAATTTTGCTATATATTTTTAATTGAGGGGAGGTGAGCGGGGGGAACGCTGTGCAGAGGCGTTAAGCAGCGCATCTCGCCAGCATAAAAAAAGCACCGGGAGACCGGTGCTTGCACTGTATTCTGATTAAGGCTGAGGCATAGGTGCCTTTATTTGGCCGACCAGTAGCGACGCTTGGCAACCTGCAGTTTTTCATACGCCGCCAACAGCGCTTGATGCGCCGGGAATGCGTTGAGATCGCTGTCTACTGCCTGCAGGCCGTAGAACGGTGCTTCGCCGCTAATGGCCGCTGACGCCGCATCCACGGCTTCTTCACCGTACATGCGCACAAAAGCACGATGATACTGAACGGGATCGCGATCTTCTTCCATCGCCAGCAGCAGCAGGGTCTGCAGGCAGCGGTAGTAGTTTGCACGCGTCTCGCTAAAGATGGACTGGTTAAATTCCATGGTCCATTCCGTCCAGATCAAGGCCTGATCGAGATCGCCGCCCGCCAGCGCCAGCATCGCTTTCAACTCACCAATGCGCAGCGTGTACCAGCCGTTGTCTTTACCGGACGCCAGGCCCAGCAGCTCACGCACGCGGGTGAAATCGTCGTGGCCTTCTTCATCGAGTTGCACAATCAGGTCGAGGTAGGCCTCGGGTTCCCAATTGCTGGCGGGCAGCGCCAGCAGGGTGTCACGCAGCGATGCGCCCATATTGTTGTTGGCGAGCAACAGATCCTCTGCCGGATAGATATCTGACATGCCGGGCACAATAATACGGCAAGCGTAAACGCCTAAATGCTCGTAATCGGCAATGTAGACCTCTTTGTCTTCAGCCTGGAAGATGGCCATCAGGGTGGCGAACTCTTCCTGCGTGGTACCTGCAAAGCTCCAATCCACGAAAGGATAGTCGGCATCATCTTTGAACATATCCCACGAGATTAAACCGCTGGAATCGATAAAGTGCGTCTCCAGGTTGGCATGCTCGGCGACTTCTTCGTCATCAAATGTCGGCGGCGTGAACACGTCCAGGTCTTTCAGGCCGCGGCCCTGCAGCAGTTCTGTGACGGTACGCTCCAGCGCCACGCCGAAATCCGGGTGTGCGCCAAACGAGGCAAAGCAGGTGCCGTTGGCGGGGTTAAACAGCACCACGCAAATCACCGGGTATTGGCCGCCAAGTGAGGCATCGTAAGCAAAGATCGGGAAGCCTTCTGCTTCCAGCCGCGCAATGGCTTCTACCACGGAGGGATAGCGCTGCATCACCTCTGCAGGAATTTCCGGCAGGCTAATGGATTCAGCAATGATGCGGTTTTTGATGTGGCGCTCAAACACTTCTGACAAGCCCTGCACCCGCGCTTCGTTGGCGGTATTACCCGCTGACATGCCGTTGGACACATAGAGGTTGCCTATGATGTTCATTGGGATATAGACCGTTTGCTGATCGGACTGACGGGCAAAGGGCAGGGCACAAATCCCACGCGCGGCGTTGCCCGATTGCAGGTCAACCAAATCCGACGCGCTTAGGCTCTGCTCAGGATCGTAGAAGGCGTGCAGGCGCGCATCGAGAATCCCCTCCGGCAGGCTGTCATCTTCCGGCAGCGGGAACCATTTTTCATTGGGATAGTGCACAAAGTCGCCGTTGGCGAGAGTGTGGCCAAGCCAAAAATCGGCAAAAAAGTAATTGGTTGAGAGACGCTCAAAATACTCACCCAGCGCGGAGGCCAGCGCCGCTTTTTTGCTGGCGCCTTTGCCGTTGGTGAAGCACAGCGGGCAGTCGCGATCGCGAATGTGCACCGACCAAACGTGGGGAACCGGATTTAACCAGGAGGCTTCTTCGATGTTAAAGCCCAGGTCTTGCAGTTTCTGCTGAAAGCGGGCGATGGAGTCTTCCAGCGCGGCGTCTTTTCCGGGGATAAAGGTTTGCGTCATGATGGCGCTCTCTCAAGTCTATGGGGGTGGGCGTAAAGCGCGCAATAATACGGGTTTTGCGCGTGCGGCGCTATTCGTGATACCAAATTAATCCATTTGTCGGACAGGCGTATGCGCAGGTGGATATTGCCTCACAAAATTCCATGGCGGATGCCGTTCGTAACATAAGCTGCGGTGGGGCATCACACAGAAATGTGATCGCTGCCGGATTAATGATTGCAGCCCACGAATGGCAGTGATAAAACCGAAAAGATATTCATAACCGTTCGATATGACAGTGGTGAGGGTAAATGACGCAGGTTTATAATTTCAGCTCTGGTCCGGCCATGCTGCCGGTAGAAGTGCTCAGGCGTGCCGAACAAGAATTAACAAACTGGCATGGCTTAGGAACCTCGGTGATGGAAATCAGTCACCGCAGCAAAGAGTTTATGGCGGTTGCCGCCACCGCAGAGCAAGATTTTCGCGATCTGCTGAAAATCCCTGACAATTACAAAGTTTTATTCTGCCACGGCGGCGCGCGGGCGCAATTTGCCGCTCTGCCGGGCAACCTGCTGGGCAATGCGACCCAGGCGGACTACGTGGACGGCGGTTACTGGGCGCACAGCGCGATAAAAGAAGCGGAAAAATTCTGCACCCCTAACACCATCGATATTAAAACCACCCGCGACGGCAAACGCGCGCTGCTGCCGATGCGTGAATGGCGGCTGAGTGATGATGCGGCCTACGTGCATTTTTGCCCGAATGAAACCATTGACGGTCTTGCCATTGACGAAGAGCCGGACTTTGGCGACAAAGTGGTGGTCGCGGATCTCTCCTCAACCATTCTTTCTCGTCCTTTGGACATTAGCCGTTACGGTATGCTGTATGCCGGAGCACAAAAGAACATTGGCCCGGCCGGTTTAACGCTGGTGGTGGTGCGCGAGGATCTGCTAGGCAAAGCGCAACGTTGGGTGCCTTCGATCCTCGACTACACCGTGTTGGCCGAGAACGAGTCGATGTTCAATACACCGCCCACCTTCGCCTGGTACCTGTCCGGACTGGTATTCAAATGGTTGAAAGAGAAGGGCGGCGTCGCCGAAATGGATAAGTTAAATCAGGCGAAGGCCGATCTCCTCTACGGCACCATTGATAACAGCAGCTTCTATCAAAACAATGTAGCGAAAGAAAACCGGTCACGCATGAACGTACCGTTCCAGCTGGCGGATGCCGGTTTAGATAAGCTTTTTCTTGAAGAGTCCCTGGCGGCGGGTCTGCACGCGCTAAAAGGCCATCGCGTGGTTGGCGGTATGCGCGCCTCCATTTACAATGCGATGCCACTGGAAGGCGTAAAAGCGCTGACGGACTTCATGGCAGACTTCGAACGTCGCCACGGCTAATTACGCTTATCACGCCAGCCTGGCTGGCCATAGACCCCGCCCATGCGCGGGGTCGCATATTTTTGGAGATTTGGTTTCACATGCAGGACTCCCTGACGCTTCAACCAATTGCACACGTTGCAGGCACGGTAAACTTACCGGGCTCTAAAAGCGTGTCCAATCGCGCTCTTTTACTGGCCGCGCTGGCCAACGGCACGACGCGCCTGACTAACTTGCTGGACAGCGATGACGTTAAACACATGCTTAATGCCTTGCAGGCGCTGGGGGTCAACTACACCCTTTCCGCCGATCGCACCGTATGTGAGGTGCAGGGCAAAGGCGGTCCATTACAGGCTGACCAACCGCTGGAGCTGTTTTTAGGCAATGCCGGTACCGCAATGCGTCCGCTTGCCGCTGCGCTCTGCCTGAGTGAGCAATCCATCGTGCTGACCGGCGAGCCACGCATGAAGGAGCGCCCGATTGGGCATCTGGTGGATGCGCTTCGCCAGGGCGGCGCAAAGATCGCCTATCTTGAGCAGACGGATTATCCTCCCATTCGCCTGCAGGGTGGATTCACTGGCGGGGAAGTCAGCGTGGATGGCAGCGTGTCTAGCCAATTCCTGACCGCTCTGTTAATGACCGCACCGCTGGCTCAGCATGACACCATGCTGACCATCAAAGGCGATCTGGTCTCCAAACCCTACATTGATATCACCCTGCATTTAATGCGCTGTTTCGGCGTCAGCGTGGAAAATCAGGCTTACCAGCGCTTTGTGATCAAAGGGCAGCAGCAGTACCAATCACCCGGGGACTATTTGGTTGAAGGCGACGCCTCTTCCGCTTCCTACTTCCTGGCGGCGGCGGCGATCAAAGGGGGCACTATTCGCGTCACCGGCATCGGCCGCAACAGCGTGCAGGGTGACATCCGCTTTGCCGATGTGTTGGAAAAAATGGGCGCGGAGATTGAGTGGGGAGAGGATTACATCGCCTGTTCACGCGGAACGCTCAAGGCCATCGACATGGATATGAACCATATTCCTGATGCCGCGATGACCATTGCCACCGCCGCGCTGTTTGCTGAAGGGTCCACGACCCTGCGCAATATTTATAACTGGCGCGTTAAAGAGACCGATCGTTTGGCCGCGATGGCGACCGAATTGCGCAAAGTCGGTGCGGAAGTGGAAGAAGGACATGACTTTATCCGCGTAACGCCACCTGTGCGTTTGCAGCATGCGGAGATTGGCACTTACAACGACCATCGTATGGCGATGTGTTTTTCGCTGGTGGCGCTGTCTGACACTCCGGTCACCATTCTCGATCCTGGCTGTACGGCAAAAACGTTCCCAGATTATTTCCAGCAACTATCCCGTATCAGCCACTCCGCCTGATGCTGCCAGCCCGGCGCAGCACGGCCGGGTTGTTCTTCATTCTGCTGGTCCTGCTGGCGGAAAATCTTCCGAATCTGTCTAAAATTACAACGTTGTCTACGTTAAGGGGTAACGCCCCCGGCGTGGGCAGCGTATAATGCCGCGCAATTTAGTCAGCCACGTCAGGCTGGCACCAGACAGGCAGTAACAGGAGAGAACAATGACGGCAATCGCCCCGGTAATTACCGTTGATGGCCCAAGCGGCGCGGGTAAAGGGACGTTATGTAAAGCGATGGCGGAGTCATTGCAGTGGCATCTGCTTGATTCAGGTGCGATTTATCGCGTATTGGCTCTGGCCGCCCTTCATCATCAGGTGGATATTGAATCTGAAGAGGCGCTGGTGCCGATGGCGGCCCACCTTGATGTGCGCTTCCTGTCGGTAGAGGGTGAAGTGCAGGTTATCCTGGAAGGCGAAGAGGTGACGGGCGAGATCCGTACGCAGGAAGTCAGCAATACCGCATCACGCGTTGCGGCATTCCCACGCGTGCGCGAAGCGTTGCTGCGTCGGCAGCGCGCATTTCGCGAAGAACCGGGCCTTATCGCTGACGGACGCGACATGGGAACGGTGGTTTTCCCAGACGCGCCGGTGAAAATTTTTCTCGATGCCAGCCCGGAAGAGCGCGCGCATCGGCGTATGCTACAGTTGCAGGAAAAGGGCTTTGATGTTAACTTTGATCGCCTTTTATCCGAGACGAAGGAACGCGACGACCGCGACCGCAATCGCGCTATCGCCCCTTTGGTGCCTGCCGCTGATGCTCTGGTGCTGGACTCAACCAGCATGTCTATTGAGCAAGTGATTGAGAAGGCGCTGGATTATGCCCGCCAAAAGCTGGGCATTTAATCTTTTTCGGCCACAGAATTGCTGTAACCCTGTACCAGGGAATGGGTGCAGGGCATGTGAAACAACCCCATCCGACAGTGAAGTCAGGTGGACGTTAAATTGAAGAATCCTAAGATTATCAATATGACTGAATCTTTTGCTCAACTCTTTGAAGAGTCCCTGAAAGAAATCGAAACCCGTCCG
>Ga0058692_1000289_pt1 | contig 26096 bp, 30 predicted proteins | sample AgamicAtAmrz_FD_55216 | JGI IMG/M metagenome (GOLD analysis project Ga0058692, IMG submission 55216) | Agave microbial communities from Guanajuato, Mexico - At.Am.rz | ecosystem: Host-associated > Plants > Roots > Rhizosphere | place: Guanajato, Mexico | collected 2012-06-07 | reverse complement strand
TGGGCGGCGTTGGCGTGTTGATGTTCGGCATGACGCTGGCCGCCGGCATTCAGCAGCTGAAAGAGGTCAGTTTTAAAAATGATAACAATATGCTCATTGTTGCCGTCTCAATAAGCGTTGGCGTCATTCCGATGGCGTTTCCGGCGTTATTTACATCGCTGCCCTCATCGTTAAGGCTGATTTTTGACAGCGGTATTTTTATGGGCGGTTTTACTGCCGTGGTGCTCAACAGCTTACTGAATACTAAAAAAGAGGATGAAAATGCATAACGCTACCGATATTAAATTTTTGCGGCTGTCGAACGAGGTTGCGAAGCGCGCTATCGCCCTGGGCAATCACCCGTTCGGCGCGGTGCTGGTGGCGCCTGATAATGAAACTGTTCTGTTGACCCAGTGCAATATCGACACCGTTAATCATGCCGAGTCGACCCTCGCGCGGATCGCGGCGAGTAATTTTACCCCTGACTACCTCTGGGGCTGCACGCTCTATACCGCCGTCGAGCCGTGCTGCATGTGCGCCGGCACGCTCTACTGGGCGAATATCGGTCGGGTGGTGTATGGCATGAGCGAAGCGCGTCTGCTGGCGTGTACCGGCAACCATCATGAAAATCCGACTATGAGTCTGCCAGCTTCGTCGGTATTTGCGCACGGGCAGAAAGATATTGTGCTGGTCGGGCCGGTTCAGGAGGTTGAAGAGGAAACGCTGTCGTTGCAGCAGGCGTTCTGGCAGGCGAGAGAATAAATGAAAACATCGTGAAGGCGTTGCAGATTATACGAACAGGTTTAAATATTTCAGTGACTTTCTCAATGACAATGATGGTCAGAATAGCAGTGATATTTCGTCACGGCTACGGGTGTGTAGACAGCAAAAGCAGCTCGGTATTGATGGTGGTTAGTGCCCTGCCGTTGGCCTGTAGCATTTCCAGCAGGCCGCGAATATAGTGACGGCGCAGGCTGTCCCTGGCGCAGCTGTGCTGAGAGGTAAAGCCGGGCATGCCCGCAATGATGTTCAGAAATGACTTCATCGTCTGCCAGCTGGCGCAGACGACAGACCCATCAGGTAGGACTGTGTCGGGTTCAGTAAGGAGCTGCTGTTAATAGCAACCAGAGCGAACACGTCTAGAGTTTCTGTAGAGTAAAGCGACAATTGGCACGGAATGACGCTGATGTCGACAAAGTCAGTCATGTTAGCCCTGAGTCTAATGGGGTGAGCCGCCTGGCTACAGGCTGAAATCTGACCGAACTATCTCCTGCCTGATTGGTTCTGGTATAGCTACTTATTCAAAGGACAATTTAATAAGTAGCTCACTATTTGAATTTTGGAGAGAAAAGCCGATAAGGAGGCAATGAAATATTACATAGCTGGATAGAGAAGTCTGATGTTTACTTCGCTGACATAACGGCCACTAGCGGCTTCAAACCCTCCTTTATCAGTGACAGCGCTACGTAAAATCTGGCGGGATTGACCCCTGCCGCTTTCTCAGATTTCACGTAGCGACGCCTGCTCTTTATCTGCTCATTTTCACTCGTGCGGCGGCCGCAGGCCACCGGAATAATCCGCGGAGCGGTCCTGCGTCATTTTCCGACTTCTGGATATATACCATAAACCGGAACAAAACAGCAGGCCTGGCGAAAGGGAAAAGGATCCGCGCAGGATCCTTTTATACCTGGATAGTGGGGCAGTCGCGGCCGGCAGGCACAAGATAATGGGGTAAAGGCGGAAAGTCGCCTGTCTGACGCCGTCTTTCCGGTTATAGCAGAAAGCGGAAAGACGTTATGAGCGCAGACAATGATTAAGTAAAGCCGGTGCCCGGGCTCCTGCTTCAGGGCTGCTGGCGTAATGCGAGCCGACGGCGTATTCTATCTGCATCTCAGCTTGTTCATAATGACGTCAGTAAAAGAAGGCCAGCCAGGTACGAATTAACCCGAGATCATATTTTGGCCATGGGAAGCATATTGCTTTATAACAGCAGTATTTATTTAACAGGATGAAATGAATGCCTATAGAAAAAGTTCACGTAAAAAACCTCAAGCACTTTCCGGAAATTAATATTCGGTTTAACGAGGGCTTTAATTTTATCACCGGCCCCAACGGTTGCGGAAAAACCTCCGTGCTGGCGGCAATCGCGCACAGTATTAACTGGAACGGTGAATATTCCCGGCATAAAAAAGACAGTGAATACTGGATTGATTTAAACGAGTCGGGAGAAAGTTACCGTTGCGGTTTTGGTTCTGGCTTTCTCAGATCCGTTGCATACAGAAAGGACGAAATACAAATGTTTACTCCTCCTCCTCCTGAGGAGGGGAGGAAATCATTACATGCTCATGATGTAAAATCAAATATCAAATTACCGCCTCTTATTATCGGGGCTCAGAGAAAAATAGCCTATAAAAACCTGAGCGGAGTTGTTAAAGAAAAAAGCATGCTGGAAAGCCGCAATGTTTATTGCGCAACCGGACTTTCTTCTTTGTACAATGAACATTCAAGGGAAGTGAAGCAGTGGCTAGTCAACCGGTATTTTATGGTGGATAAACCCTGGGCTAATGAAGAAAGAGAAAACTGGAATCATCTGATTAATTCTCTGCCAGAAATGGGGCCGTTCAACAGCGATTTTTGCTATGTAGAGACTGGACGCGATCTAGAACCAGTATTTAAGATTTATGATAAAGTATGTTTTCTTGAAGAACTTTCATCTGGATTCCAAGCCATTCTTTATATCATCATAGCCGTTTTTGAATGGGTGGAATCTTGCCTGCCGGAAGGTGAGCGGAATGTCAGTAAAGCATTCGGAACGGTGCTAATTGACGAGCTGGACAATCATTTGCATCCCGAATGGCAGCTGACGGTCAGACAGGGAATTGAGGCCTTATTTCCCAATATGCAGTTTATTGTGACGACACACTCTCCGCACCTTCTGGCCTCGGCGAAAAAAAATGAAATCATTTTGCTTCCGTCATCTTATCCTGAAGAAAAATACGATATTCAACCTTCCGGAAATGCGTATTCAGGTTGGAGCACTGATCTGATTTTGACAGAGCTGATGGGCGTCATAAGTCTTGATAATAAAGCCTACGAAAAGCTGGTTAAGGCCTGCTACGATAGCATTAAAGAAAAAAACCTTGCTGCCCTGAAAGAGAATTACTCTCAACTAGAAGCCATTTGTCATCCGGGGGACGAGATATTAATTATCATTAAAACCCGTATTGCGGGCATGGAGGCTAAGGCAGATGATTAAGCTCAACAGACCGCAGGAACCCCGCATTTTATGCGATAATGCAGAAGCCTGGACGAAGGGCATTATGGCTTTGGTAAGTCAGTATGGGCATTACAAAAAAATCCCAAAAGCCGAAAAGGAAGCGGCATTAAAGTTTTACCGGCATGAGGATATCAGGACTGCATTAAGAGACAGCTCATTTGAAAAATGTGCATTCTGTGAAGGCATTCCGGCTGAAACCGGGTATGCCGAGGTGGAACATTTTCATCCCAAATCCATCTACACTGACAAGGCCTTTGAATGGACCAACCTTCTATACAGTTGCAAGGCCTGTAATAACAGCAAGCTCAGCCATGATACGCAGAAAGAACCGATTATTAATCCCTATGAACTCGATCCCCGCGACTGCTTTACCTATACGGACGTCATGATCCAGCCGAAAGCGGGTGCCCTTCACGATATTGCTGAAAAGACCATTGAGGTGTGCGGTCTGTCAGGTAAAAGGCTGATATCGCCCAGAGCAGCCATACTAGCCAACTTTCGCATCTTCGAACTGGATTTGCGCGACGCGCTTAATGAATTTCTCTCTGCACGCACCGCTGCAAATAAGAAAAATAAAGCGGCTAACATTAATGATGCGCTGCGCACGATCGAAGAACTGACACTTCCCGGGTCGCGGCTCTCAAACTACTGCTCTTATCTGCTTGATAATTCAGCGACGTATCACGAGGCCAGACAGCGGCTGCAGGAATACGTGGACGAAACCCAGTAAATTTCTTCTCCCATAGCCTGCGACGGGATGGCAGAGGTGCATAAGACGTTGAGTTTCCGCCTTTTACAGAAAACGGAAACGGTATAACGGCGTAGAGATTACCTAGCGAAAGCACAGTGATTAAGGAAACGGGCTAGGTTATGATAGATGAGTTGTTGTATCCACAACTGCATTATCTTTTCTAGTAATAATGATTTTAATTGACGTCCTGTTGATTATAGATTTCATTAAAATGCACTTAAAAGGAATACCTGATGACGATAGTCAAAACCTTTGGGTTAAAAAGCAATCCTTTCGAGCACTACACTGCTGAAAACGAACCTGATATAAGCCTATATGCTGTAAGACCACCCTATCTTTCTGCTATTACTGATAGAGCAAAAAAACTAAATTCATTTATATTATTCGGCCAGCGTGGTGCTGGAAAAAGCGCAACGCGATTGACTGTATTCAAGGAAAACTATCCCGACAGTTCAGAAAGACCATTTTTAGTTAATTTAACTGATTTTGGTGAAATTATAGATAAACTTAAAAAAGATAGAGTAACTGATAGAGATATCATACATCTAGTTGCCTTCAATGTGATTGAACAAATGTTAGGCTGGTTATCATTACTTGAAGAAGAAGAAAGGAAGATCATAATTAATCGACTAGGTAAAAAACAAAGAGAGCTTATACTGGCTTTACTTAAAGGATTTTACCTTTCGAAAAACGAAGGTGAACGTGAATTGACGACTCAAAGCACTCTTCAATTGTTAGATAGTGCCTGGTTCACAAAAGGACAAGTCTGGACAAGTCAAAGATGGGAAAGTCTCAGCAAAATTATTGCGGCTGCGGTTAATGTCTTATCAAAAAAAACAATGGAAGATGATTCTATAGATATATCTAAGCCAGCCGAAGAATTGCTTAAAAGCCTTACCGGAGACTCATCAAATGCACCTAGAGTTCTTGTCAATCGATTAGTTGATTTTAGCCAAGCATTTGGATTTTCAGGTGTTTGTGTTTTAATTGATAAGCTGGATGAAACGAATGCTACTACTAATTCGTCGGAAGCTACAGCGCAATTAATATTCCCATTATTATCGAACATACAACTTCTTGAGGTGCATAATTTCTCTTGGATAACGTTTATCTGGGACGCAGTACAGGATCATTTCAATGAAAAGTATAAAATAAGGCTAGATAAAATATCTCACGCTAATATCACTTGGGATAATTCAGAGTTAAGAGACATGCTGAATAAAAGAATGGCTTTTTTCTCTGAAGGAAGATTGCTCTTTGAGGATGTATTAAATATCGATACCGACAAGGATGAGATTGTCAACAAACTTATAAATATCTCTTTGAAATCGCCCAGGGAGCTTATAAAACTTTGCGATATAATATTCAGGGAACATGATGCAAATGAATTTGAAGGAGGGATAAATGAACTTTCCTTGGAAGCAGGCATTGATAAATATTGTGTAGATACGATAGGTACATGGTATGAAAGAAATGTACTACATCAGATATACAGACTCGGAAAAGATGTTTTCGTGAACAAGGATGTCCAGTCGTTATTTAAAATAAGCGATCAGGGAGCCAGAAGCAAAATTAAGAGCTGGGAGGATATGAGAGTAGTAAAAAAAACAGGAACGACACCAAGTGATGCAGGAGGAAAACCTGTCACACTTTACGAGGTGGTGGATCCCCGCATAGTTAGGATTATAAAAAATGAATTAGACCCAATGGTCGGCTTTGTCGATGTGGGCGACTGATAAAATACTTTAGTGCATAGTTCACTCTCCTTTCGAACATACCAATGCAGAAACTCAATATAGACATTTTCTGAAGTAAAAAAGGGATGGATGGGTTAAAGTCGGAACGGCCGATAGCCGTGTCCGGCTTCCGGTGCTCATTCTGCATCCCACTAAAAAGTTTCTTCCTCACAGGCCTGCTCGTACCGTTTCCGAGAATGACGGAAACCGGAAAGACTGTCCAGAGCAGATGTTATGCCCGATGATTCCAGGACAGTTAGTGAACAGGCTGCTCATTAACATTCCGGTGTTCACCGGATAAGGCAGGCTGAAGATGAACACAATGAAAAGAGATGACGAAATTAATGTGATACAGCAAGAGCGATAACTTAAAACGTTACCTAGCGGCGCTAAATCAATCCCTTATGTACTGCAATTGGTTAGATAACTCGTTTAACGTACAAAGAATTCCGATATGCAAACATATCCCCTAAAACACTCTCCACTAGTTATAAGGCGAAGGCCACAGGGTGCTAATTTTATCCTCTTAACCAGAATCTGCCAAAATATGATTCAAATTATCAGTTTCAGTTTATGGTGATCACCTGGGCTTCAACCCATATTCTATTTTGGTCAGTTAAAACCGAATGAATTAAGTTCATATTTATATTTATCGACCATTTTTTCAACTTCGGCCACAATTCTGTTAATCAACTCTTCTTTGTCCTGATTAAAGCTGAGTTCTAAATAGGTATTATCTAAAGCATATTCAGACAGACGTTGTTCAATTTCATAGCCAAATCTATTGGTAGTACCATTGGTTAACACGATACTGGTCTGTTGGGAGTCGAAAGGGTGTTTATAGTAGAGCTTTATTAGCCTTTTTAGCTCTTTTTCATCCCTGATCACCCTCAATTTATGGCCAGCAATTTTTAATTCCCAGCTAACAAAACCAGGCAAACAGGAATTGAAGTTAGCCACTTTCTCGGCTGCTTTTTCCATGTTCAGTTTAATACTGTTTCTCATGTGCAGAGGCAGGTCATTAAATCTTTGCAGTAAATGCTGTCGACAGGGGTTGTTGTAAGACCATAGAACTGCGAAAGTAAGCCTTTGATACCGGGATATCGCATTGAGGTTAGAGACAGTACAACCACTAACCATTTTATCAACATAAAACTCTACGTTTCTTCGGAATTCTTTATTAAATATCTCAGCGACATAAGAGTCTAAGTAATGAACTTTCGAGATTGCTTCTTCAAAGAATAGTTCATTTTCGAAGAAGTTGTGTTTACTTAGGAGGCTGTAAAGTTTCTTTGCGTCATAGGTTTTGTTATTGTCGACATTAAGACCGAAAATAGCAATCAGCAAACTTACTTCTGGACTAATGCTGTTGCGCAGCTGTTCTATGTAAGATATCTTTTCACTATCTGCCGATGACGGAAGATAGAAGTCTTTGTCTACATAATTCAGAATTAAAATAACATGGCTAACATATTTAATATATATGGGGTTTTTGGTGACATGATAATAAACGCTTTTGATGACATTAATACCTAATTTCACATTGTACTGACTGTCATCACGTAAGGTCTTGTTAACATCCTCAAGTAATTTATTATGCTGCTCAAGTAATATACCGTACCATTCTTTAAAAGAAGCTTTTTTCATTTCAAGAAGTGAAGCCGCCGTTAGACTGGTCGCCCTCATTGCCGCCTTTGCACTATGTCTTGCCTCGTAAGCGGCCCATGCTGTGGCTAAAAAGGCAAGTGAGGTGGCAAGCGTACCTATAACCTCTACGTTTTCCTTGACGGTATCCCAGAAAATAATCATCACTGTTCCAATTATGAGGATCAACAAAACAGGCATTTTATCAGCGTCTTTAGTTAATTTCGAAACTGCATAATACCTAATCTACCATACCATTTCAGCTAGTCTAGGGGGGATGGGCATCCGTACGGAAACGTACGGTAAGAGTGATATTTACCAATTCGTAGACAAGAGCGTCTGTTAAATGCCATTTTTCAATGGCGATTATATATAGAGATATCATAAATTTACTACAGCAATTTACGTTTCGTTCTATTGTCCTTCTGACCTCTGAACCACTGCTGTAGAACCTTTATGCTTACGGCAGATTCTCAAAACTTCCGATCTTAGCTTGCCTGGGCAGTACCATTACATTCTAGCGAACCGCAATGGATAATTTGTACCTTATATCTTGCTATTTCTTTGAATAATCTATCAATTTTCTCTTCATGAAGCTGCGCGAGATAATTTATATACGCTTCAGTTCCATTATGCTTTTCGATTTCATTAATAATATCTACAGCACGTTTAAAATCTGCCAAGTAATATCTGATTTGCGATCCTCTTTCATCTGCTGCCATTACGTATCATCTTACCTGTCAGAATTTACAGCAGTGCTGGAAAGCGGATTCGGAACGCGGGATGATAGTTTTAGCCCCAAGAGACTATATAAAGGAAACAGCATGAGTGAACCGATGGTTATCCGTTTTCAGGCAATGGCAATGAACAGCGAAACGCCGATAGCCTCGCTGCTGAGAATGGCGAAAGCCATCGCGGTTAAACTGGATCTCAGAGATGTCGATGAATGGATGACTCATGAGCTGAACGGCTATCCCAGAGACGCTTTCATTCCTGACTACCGAAAAATCAGGTGTGCGCTGAAAGCCATACATCCTCATCACGGGCTTATAGAGGCACCTGTGCCTAACTGGAAACAGGAAAAAGAGCTGACTACGGTTTATGTCAGAGAGGCCGCAGGGGCACTGGAAGCAGGCGCAGCAGATAAAGCGACGCTGTCTTTTCGTCTTCCTACTGAGTATGCCCATCATCTGCAGAGGGGTCAGCCTGAATTTCTGCGTTTTGACCTGGTCAGGGTTACTGGCTACCACACCATGCTTAACATTGTTGACCAGGTACGCAATCGCCTGCACGAATGGTCGCTTGAACTCGAACAGCAGGGAATACTTGGCGAAAATCTTCAGTTCTCACAAAAAGATAAAGAAAGGGCCCCCATGACAACCAATAACTTCAACTTTCACGGCAACATCAGTAATGCTGGGGTAATTGGTGCAGATAACCATGATTTTACGCAGCAGAACACACTGCAGGTTACAGCCGGTGATTTTGATGCGCTGAGGGCCAGCCTGGAGTCGCTAGGGTTTACGGCTCAGGACGTCCATGAGCTTAAAACCGTACTGGACAGCGAGCCTGTGCCGGCAGAATCCGGCCGCGTTCTGCCAAAGGTTTATGCCTGGATTGGCAAGGCCGGCGAACGTTTACTGGACGCCGGACTTGATAAGGCTGCGCCGCTGGCCATAGAGGCAATCACCAAATATCTCGGCGTCTGATTGCCCTTCCTCTATTAACTATTTGGCTGGCTTTGTCTGCCAGCCAGGCAGCCAAATCCCAGACGCACCGGCATGACGGCTCAGGAATCAGGCGACGTAAACCGTGATATAATGGGCCGCACCTCTTTCCGTATCGAATTCGACTTTCACAACTTCATATGAGTTGCCGTCAACCCGTATGAAATCGCCTTTGAAAGGCCTAGCGGCCACGCCAAAGCCTTCCTGTCGGATCGCTCTGTACTCACCGGTAGCATCATCCTTAATCTGAATGTCGATGTTGACGTATTCGTAGGTATCTTCTTCTGACATATGACTTTTCCTCTGACTAATTTGCGGAGATTCCAGAATAAGATGAAAACGTTACCTGATGCACCCAATACTTTTCGGACCTTATCTTCAATCCGTTACCACCCAGTTGCTGTCTTTACCGGTAAACCACAATGATGAAGAAAAGGGATAAAAAAACCGTCGCCGGATTGCCTCAGCATGGAATATGAGGTCATAATGATTTCATTGAGTTCAAAATGACATCATATTGAGGATACTCATGGCAAAGATTCAGGTCCGCAACTTTCCGGACGACGTTTACGCCCGGATAGCTCAGGCCGCTGCAGATAAGGAGCGATCTATAGAGGGCGAGGTGCGCTATGCGCTGATGCAGGCATATCCTGAACGTCAGCCGGCAACGCTGTCGCTGCGTGAGCGGTGGCAGCGGGAAACGGCAGGTCGCCTTCAGCACCTGATCGCGCAGCTGGACACTGACGGCTTCTGGCCCCGCCGGACGCCCGGCAGCGTGCTGCTGCTTGCCCGTCTGATAAGGCATGACACCCCGGCCTACCTGATGGACTGCCTGGACGGTGCCGCACCGCTCAGCTTTGACGCAGCACAGCGGCTTGCAGCCGACACCGGCTGCAGCGCCGACTGGCTAGTTGACGGAAAAGGCGATATGTTTCCGGTCCATGACCTCAGCCACTATCATGAGTTTTTCCAGCCTGAAAGGTCCGGCAACTACCGTTTTCACCTCATCCGCCTGGGGAAAGAGCCCGGCCTGAAGCCGCTGTTCTGCATCCGCCACAACCGCGCGGATAACAGCTACGCAATGGGGCAGGTCATGGGTCATTTTTACCTGGGCGAGGGCATGGGCTCCGGCGGAATGGGCAACCTCATGCGTTTTCTGCAGTACCTGAAAAAGCACAGCTGGCGGCTGAGCCTAGAGTCTTACATCTGGGATGAGGAAGATCATGAAACGGGCGGGCATCATCCCTGCTTCTATCTGGACAGCGAGCACCTGCGCGAAAGCAGCTGGCTGGAGCACATGCTGACGGGCTCGGCACCCGCCTGGATTAGCGGTTTTTCCTGGCATCTCGACCAGCTTAAAAACACGCCATATGGCCAGCGGGAACCCGCTCAGGATCAGCCTGACGAAGCGAAACCGGCCCCTGAGCCGTAACCGGAACAGCTGTTTTTCTTACCGTTCCTCAGCTTTTTCAGGCTGATACGTACAGGCAGCTGCTAAGATACTGAGGTTCAGTTTTTAACAATTACGGAGACAGGTATGACAATACTGTTTGTATTAAGCGGAACAACTCTTGCTGAATCCTCTTCTCTTCGCGTTCCTTCAGTTGGAGATGAGGTTACGATCAGAACGACCACCTATAAAAAGGGAATAGATGCCGGAACGCTGATTTCCTTTACCGTAAGCGACGAATTCCCTCCCCACTATGACTACAGCGGAGGTGACGAACCGGTTATTTATATTGACGTTAATAATTACACGATCCTCGACGGTGGAGATGCTCAGTAGTTTTCTTAACCGGCGCTGGTAAGCCTGATAAAACAGGTGATCTGTCTTCAGAGTGGGTCTGGCTGACATGCCACACGCGCCTGACGCCGGTATATTTACGCCTCCCATCTCTTTTCCCGTCAACGTTCAACGCGCACGGCTGCCGAACCCGCCGGAAGCGGCACTGCACCCTGCTACTGCTTAATATTTGGCTTTTTACCGTAGCGGCTGGAAAGCCTCTCCACGATCTTGCTGTAATCAGCCTCTTTGCCATAGAGGCGGCGGATCAAATCATCCAGCACCTGACAGGCTCCTTCTATATCAGAACGACGGATAGGACCATCGGTGTGGCTGCCATGGTTACCGAAATCCTTGAGGGCGTGAAACGCGCCGTAATGGCTGCCCAGTTTTTCCCTGTTGAGCTCAATGCGTTTCGCCAGCGGGATACGCTGCGGTTTTTCGCTCGCGGTTTCCCGCGGGATGTCCTGAGTATCAAGCATCATTTCCAGGGCAATGCGTATTGAGTTAACAGCAGCGCCACCATTAACAGGCAGCAGGGCGGAAATCTTACTGAGCTGCCATTTGATGTCATCCGGACAGGACTCTGGCGGAGTAAACACTGGCAGCGGCGGAAAGAAAGATTTTGCCCGGTACAGGGTGTAATAGATCATCTTATCCTGCTGCTCATCAGGCTCTTTCTCACCGCGACCACTGCCAGAGACGGCCACGGACTCTTGGCAGCTGCGTCGGCTGCACTGCAGCATGCAGGTGAACACGACCTCATCATGCTCCACATCAAACCAGGCCTCATCGCGATAGCGAATCGAGTAAGCAGACCGTCGGGCTTGAAAACTCCCGGGCACCAGCTCAAGCGAGGCATTGAAGCAGGCGGGGCAGTGCCAGTGAGGGATGTCGTCTTGAGTAAAGTGGACAGTAGGAAAGGGTCCGGGCATGGTCTCGTCTTCTGTGTGGATCAGGTTAACTCTATATTACACAGTTCTGCCCGGTTGCTGTTAGCTTACCCTACCCTCGACATGCTTTAACACCCAAATATACACCGAGCGGCAGAGGATAGACCAACCTTAAAAAATTCACACTTCTTTACACGCATTTTTTGCTATTTATCGATATTGCACGTTAAAAAAAGATAAATGAGAGAGCTTTTACAGTTTCTTTTATAAAAGATTAACCGTATTCATTTTTCGCCTTGCGTATATGCCAAGATCACTTGGCAATAAGTTTCATGCACGTAATCTTTTAAAGCACGGCATTCTTTTATAATTGGCTTAAATGTTTCATCGTCAATATTAAGAGCGTTTACTTTTACGCCTTTTTTTGTATTTTTTAGTTTAAAACCGTTAGCCTTTTCATAACTTTCAGTCTTTTCATTTCCGAAACCTACAAATAATGTTCCGTGCACATAATCATTGCGAAGCTCTGTCAGCTTTGTCATGCGCAGGTTAATCTCTTTCAATCTGCCTGACAGACCCTCAACCTTATCTTGCTCATCGCAAAACACCGAAATAAAAACCTTAAGCAATGGATGAGCTGTGTATTCAGCCAAAACAGCATTCATCAGCTCCTGATTCTTTAATCCCTGAAGGTTAGCTAAAATTGTAATCCCTGTTTTAAGGGATAAGCACACCTGTTCAAACTCCACTACAAACTCGCCCATCAGAGCATAAATTTGTTTCGTTTGCTCAAGGTATTCTTCCCTTGTTACCATTTCTGTCATTTATAATTCCTTTATAGATCTGTTAAATTAAAATATGACCGCATGCTACTGAAAATAGTTTAGTTAGCTTGAGCAAGTCTCAGGTGTCCGGTATGCGATGTAGAAGGCTTAATTACGATTTCAATATCGCAGCCTAACCGATTCAGACACTCCATCAGTTTCCGCTCGGAAAGGTTTGTAAAGTTGCCGCGCAGCAGGTTGGAGACCTTAGCCTGGCTAATCCCCATGCGCTCGCCAGCCTCGGTCTGGGACAGTTTCAGACGCCGGATTGACCTGATAACCTCAGCGGCCAGGCCGCTTTTAACTTTCAGTTTTTCTGCGTCAGGAAGACCCAGATCTGCGAACACATTGCCGTCGCTGTATTCAACGGTAACCCCGTTAATGGTTTTGCTTTTCATTGCGTATCTCCTGGGCTACGGCTGCAGCCACTTTCAGACGATTTTTGATGATGTCGATGTCTTCTTTCGGTGTCGCGATCCCGTGCTTACTTTTTTTCTGGAAAGCGTGAAGTACGAACACCGCTTCAGAAAACCGGACAGTATAGACAGCGCGGTACGTGCCACCTATATCATCCTCAACCACTTCCAGCACGCCGGCGCCACCAAACCCCTTCAACACCTTTGCATCATCGTGTTTCTCTCCCCGCTGGGCAAAATCCAGGGCGAAGCCGAAGAACCGCTGTACCTCTTTTGGCAGCGATTGCAAATCCTTCCTGCTGCTGCCAATCCAGATTAAGGGTTTCTCATCTTCCTGACTCATATTTTATACCTTCTCTGGTATGGATTCATTTAATATACCATATCAGGTATAAAAGACAAACCAGGTAGGCCGGTCTCTGACGTCGCGTCTTTTTGTCATTTGACGATAGGGAGTTCTGCAAGACACGTCGTGTATCTCGGCGAGAGCATTTCACGTTTCATTTGCCAGGGATTGTCTGTCCCCTGTCCGGCAAACCATATTTTCCCCAGGCCGGATTTGTTTATCTTATCCAGTGCAGCCATAAGTTCATCCGCATTCGCGCGCGGGAGCTGCTCACTGAACATATCCAGCTGCGCTACGCATGGCTGATAGAAATCGCCCAGCATGATACCGGCTTTCGCGTAGCGGTAACCCTGTCGCCAGATCGAGTCCAGCCCTCGAATAGCAAAGTTAACGATGTCGCGTGTATCACTGGTCGGATATTCACTTACAAGCGAAGCTGTATTGCCATACTGAGGTTCATTACCGTAGCGACCGGTAGCAATGAATATGCTGATGTGACGGCATTTAGACCCCTGCTCACGTAATTTTTCGGCTGCCCGGGTCGCATACATCACTACCGCGTGCTGAATATCTTCAAGCTCAGTTATGCGTTGGCCAAAGGATTTTGAACAGACTATTTGTTGTTTGACAGGTGGCACCTCTTCAAGCTCGATGCAGGGCTCTCCGTTCAGTTCCCGGACGGTCCGCTCCAGCACCACATTGAAATTTTTCCGGATCATGTTCGTATTACAGCTGGCCAGCTCCAGGACGGTATTAATACCCATTGACTGCAGACGCTTCCTTATCCTTCCTCCTACGCCCCATACCTCGCTGACATCAATCAGGGCCATTAGCTTTCGCTGACGAACCGGGCTTGAAAGATCAACTACGCCGTTTGTTTTTGACCACTTCTTGGCAGCATGGTTAGCCAGCTTTGCCAGCGTTTTTGTAGGCCCGAAACCGACCCCTATCGTCAGCCCCGTTTCCCTCCTTACGCGATTTCTCATCTGATGGCCAAACTCTTCCAGAGGCATATAACTGGCAATACCGGTCGCATCAAGGAAGCTTTCATCAATCGAATAGATCTCCTGGCCGGGAGCCATTTCGCCAAGGATAGACATCATCCGCTGACTCATATCGTCGTACAGCGCGTAATTCGAGCTGAAGACGACAACACCGTTTTCACGGAAATAGCGTTCATTCTGGAAAAGGGGGGTGCCCATTTTGATACCGAGCTTCTTAGACTCAGCGCTGCGGGCGATTATACAGCCGTCGTTGTTCGAAACGACGACGATTGGTTTCCCGCGCAGATCGGGACGAAATATGGTTTCGCAAGATGCGTAAAAATTGTTTGCGTCCGCGAGCGCGAACATAAGGGTTAATCCATTTGTAACTGTTTATCCATACAGTATCAGTGAGACCCAGAAAATTATCAACCTGATGATTTAGTTATGGTGCCATAACTAAATGAAGGACTATTAGTGATGAAATTATAACTAAACACATCACCAGATAACTAAATAACTTTACATTACACCCATATTTAGTTATATTAATTCTATCCCAACGGGATATGTTCTTTAACAACATGGAGAGGCAAATGCCGGAGCTTGAGTGGAAACGAAAGGCCGAAAAGCAGCTAAGCCAGATCCCTGAACCGTATCGAACCAGGATACGTAACACGGTAAAGGAGCTGCGAAAATGGCCCGACGTTGAGAATCTTGAGATTGAGAAACTGACGGATGACAAGGAACAACGTCGAAAGCTCGTGGTAGGCAGCTACCGCGTTCTCTGGAAAATTGTGAAAGGTCAGCCGGTAGTTATCGAGATACTGGAAGTGCTGAGACGCACAAGTAGGACTTACAGCAAACGGTAAAAGGACGGCGGGGAAACCCGCCTGTCTGCCTCTCCAGCATTGCCCCGGACACTTAAACTCAACTTAAAGAGTGTAATCGCATGAGCGCAATACAATTTATGACGGACGCCGAAGGGAACCGCATCAGCGCCGTTATCCCTATCGAGCTGTTTAACAAGCTGGCAGCCGAAAGCGAATTGGATGAGTTTTTCGAGTCAGTACCTTTTGAGTCTGATGACAATGACGATGAGACGATCCCTGGCGCGGTAGTTGATATTCGTCATGACAACAATGTGCCGCTACACGCGGCATGGCGCATGTATCGCGGTTACTCGCAAGAGTATGTCGCTGAAGCGCTGGGTATTACCCAGGCAGGCGTATCAAACATGGAGAAAAGGGCGAAGCCTCAAAAGGCGACGCTTGAAAAGCTGGCTCGCATCTATGACTGCCGCGTGACGCAGCTGTATTAAGCCCAGTCAATAAAGCCCGCCTCGCGCGGGCTTTTTTTATTCCTGCGGTACGTGGTTGAATCCCAGCCCGGCCAGATCCGTGACGGCATAAGACACAACGCCCCAGACCGGCAAATCCTGGTCGGTGGCCAGCGGTGTCAGTACGCCATCGCCGTTCAGCTCCTGCAATGTAGGGGAAGGTGTAAGTAACAGGCGACGCATCACCAGCTCGTCATTCTCGACTGCGATGATGATATGACCGTGCTGAGGCGTCAGGCCGCGGTCGATAGCCAGCAGGGATCCTTTGACGATCCCGATGTCCGGATAATCGCTGGCACTGCGAAACAGGTAGGTTGAGTGCGGCGATAAACAGACTAAATTTTCCAGATTCAGACGCGATTCAGTATAGTTCTGAGCTGGATTCTGAAAGGCCATTAGTCGCTCCAGATAAGTAAGCAGGGATAAAAGGATGTTAATAAAAGGGGCCGAAACCCCTGAATATTAATCTAAAAACCTGTCGAAGAGGCTTTTAAAGAGAGCGGCCAGCATTATTTTACCAACCCACTGGAACGGGACCAGCCAGTGGCTGGTCTTACCGTTTTCGTTTGAAAAGAGGATTATCGGACTCATGATTGTCTTCCTGGCGACCTTTACGGGAGCCGGACATACCTTTAGAATGACTGTGTGAAAAGCATCGGTAGGTAGTCCAGCAATGATTGACTGCTTTACTGATAAACACCTTCTGGTGTTATGAAGCTGGGAAACATTGCCGTGTTTCTCAGCTTTTTTTATCCATAGCTCCTCCTTTCAAAATCAGTAGTCATTCTCTTTCTGAAAATCATCATAAACGTTTAACAGCTCAGGTATTGACCATTCTAGTGACCCTCAGCCAGATAACAACACAGAAAAATGATGGCTGTAGGGCTTGTATTTTGTGCGAAATTTCTTAAGCCCGCGACCTATAAGGCTTAGCGCTGAGTCAACTGACAGGGCAAAAAATTAGAGATTTTGATCGACCGCTGATTTTTCGCACATCCCTGTGTTTTTTAGCGACATTCAACACCCTGCGACAAGCATATAACCCCTTATGTTGTCCCAGATCTATCTGCAGCTACTACATGTTGTGTCTTCTTCTGGCTTGATGAAAATTGGTTCAGGCAGTTCATAAGTTCCCGTTAGGAAAGCTAGGTAAATTTGCTGCATAGCAGGCTGAAGACCTTAGCCTGCTAGTCCCACTGCGTTCGCCGGCTTCGGCCTGTTGCAGCTCCAGGCAATGGATTGACTTGATAATCTTAGCGGCCAAGCCAATTTTATTTTGTCTGGATAAGGAAAACCTGGATGCGCGAACAGCATGCCGTCGCTGTGATCCACAGCAATAATGCTCGCTACAACCAAAAGAGCACTAATTTAAAGCTTCACAAAAATATTCTTGCTTTTTTGAAAAAAAATTGCTTTTATTACGGAATCAGTTGTTGTTGTATGGTTGCCGTGCATATATACGACCTGACATTTCAAAAATGATTAACCCTGATTTGACGTCTAGCTTCGCGATTAACGGCCCAACAAGCGCAGCTTACAAAACGTCAAATTTTAGGAGATAGTCATGTCTAAAAAAAGCCTTACCTCTGAAATTTGCCGTCGTCTGAGTAGCGAGTTATCAATATCTGAAAACATTTGTCACCAGCTTCTGCATGCTGCAATTGGGACTATTTCACCTGAAGTAAACTCAATACGAAAGGTGCCAATTGAGATCCGTAATAAAGCAGGATCAAAACAGTACAATCTTTTCGACACAATGAAACGTGCTGAAAAATGTTTAGATATTGATATTTTCCAGGCGATGGGCATTGCTGAGACGGTTAATGCCATGCTTAGGGAAGCAGGGATAGGTGCAAATCAGGTTCAGCTTTTAGTTGATCCATCCATTCCAAAAAATATCAAGAAAATAGCCTTTGAATCTCTCCGGAAAAATCTTGCGCTTAACGAAGAAGGGGTGGAGTTAATCCCTGAAACAGCCACGCTGGCAATTGCTTCTAAGTTGATCCCCGCTCCAGATATCTCTTGGAAAGAAAGGTTTTTTCTGGCAGCGTCCTTTACGAAGGGAGGTAAAAGCGAGCTTGTTTCTCGAGTTATTGAGGATGAATGTTATCTGTGGGTATTTCCGCCAACCAACCATCCAGCGACATCTCTTGCGACTTTGGACCATTATTATGGGGATAATCGCATACCTAGTGCTGAAATGGGCATGGGCTTCTGCATTATTCAGGTTACATGGAAACACGAAGCCAGGTTCAGCAAACATAAAGCTGAAAGTAACATGTACGATTACTATTCTCTTTATTCGCCAATGTGGATGTGGCGTGCGAATGAACAGGCATGGCGTCTTGGAAACATACTCCAGTCCGGAATTCGCGATGGGGCTGTTTGGTCTGAAGATAAGCTGACCGAGTTACTACCTAACGGGCTGACTTCTTTACCACGTATTCGTGGGTGTCACATCTGCAATACACTTTTTATTGATAAAAAGGAGGGGCATAAAGGCATTCCTACTCGCTGCTTGTGCAATGGGTTAAGTAAGCCATAGCAAGTTTGGAAATCAATAAAAGTTCAGCAGAAGTGCTTCACTGAACTTCTGCAATTATATCAAAACCGGTAATGCCGGGGTTACATTTCAGCCGAGGATATTTAATGAGCAATAGCGACAAAGCAATTTCAAAAGATGGCAGACTACTTCACGGCAATGCGGCAACATTGCGTAAAGCATCGCAGAGTGGTGGTATGGATCAACATATCGAAAAGTTAGTAGCTAAAGAGGTAGATAAACGGCTCGATGAAGTTGCCTTGGCAGCGGGACGCGCGGTTCGTGAAGAAATGCGTAAACCTAAATCTGCTTTAAATAAACCGAAACGTGTGAGCAGTAATGGTACGGTCACACGCGTATCAAGTCTTCCGAGACTGGACGGTAAAACGCGACCAGTGCCAACAGATTTTCACTAACAGCATCCAAAGCCTGGCAGTACAAATTGCCAGGCTTACTTTCTATTCATTATTCTCTATATACCATTTCTTAAAAGTGTAATTACTTTCACACTTAGCCATTACCCTGATTATGCAGGCTGAAATAAGCCAGATTAAATGTAAAATCTTTCGACATGAGTAGATATACTTCAGTGCTGGGTAAAAAGGCGTCACAGAAATGAATTTCAGAGGGCAGTCTTTATGCTGCCCTTATTTTATTACCAGTTCTGCCGGGTCGGGGAAACAATCAGGTCATTTACCGTCACGTTTTTCGGCTGGTTAAGGGAATATACTACTGCGCTGGCCACATCTTGCGGACTGATGGCAATTTTGGTCAGCTCCTGAGCAACTTTGCGACCTTTTGGGTCGCTGACCTTATCGGCCCAGCCGGTATTAATGACGCCGGGACTGATCGTATTGACAAGAATGCCCTTGTTCACGCCCAGATCCTTACGCATCGATTCCGTCATGGCATGGACAAAAAATTTGGTGGCGCTGTAGACGCCCGCGCCAGCATCAACCTGATGGCCTGCTACGGATGCCATATTCAGGATCTGCCCGTCCTTTTTTTTCCAGCATGCCGGGAAGTACTGCCGCAATGGCGTTCAGGTAGCCTTTGTTATTGACGTCGACCATTTTATGAAATGGAATTATGGCGGATAGAAGGCCACTCAATCCCGGCGTAGTTGTTCCCAAACCTGGCGGTGGTACCCAGCCTCGCGATCGTAACAACGATGGAAGAGTTCGAGAGAAGCGCTCGGATGCAGGTAAACCACGTAAATAATGACAAGCCGCCTCTAGCACAAAGCGGACACAGGCATGAGAAGCTCATACGGCTGGCGAGCAGTGCGCAGCCTGCCCCTGAATGCCGCGTAGCGGCATGAAGGCGCCAGACGCAGCCGCATATTGCACCAGAGCTGCATGGCGCCGATAGCCCGGCGAAGCCGGTTCCGCTTTGATAGGTTTCACCGAACCCATCCCTCGGCCTGCTAAGTCAGACCCGCTAAAAGCGATGTAGAGCCCTGTGCGCCGTCGGAGTGGTCCCGACAAGGGCGTAGCCGCAGTCGGGGCGTATCTCCGCGTTAGCGGGCCGTGAGGGCCGCTTACGGGCGTGTTCTCCGATGCTCAAGCGATAATATTTACAGCAGCTCTAATTCCTAGTTACATCATTCATGTATAAAAACGACTTCATCCCGGCCTTCGGCCGGGGCGGCGGCGGCTTGTCAGGAGGGGCAACCGGGGCTCAGGTTCGGCTCCGGGATTTGGGATTTATTAAAAAGAGCACGGAGGAAGGTTTACGCTCGATCGGCGGTGTTACACATAGACCTTAAAGAATGATGTAACTAAATCACTCTCCCCTACTGCTCCCGGTCATCATACTCAACTGCAACTTCCTGCCCTGGTGGCCATAATTCAGAGTTAAAACTTGCCGTCTCATGCCGCAGAAGAGGCAGGGCCTCACCTCTGTACTCAGTAAAAATGCCCTTCCGGGCATTTCACTTCAGTTGTAATGATGTCAGGCACCGTCTTTAACAGTCAGCCAAGCATCTTTTGCAGCAGCCGGATCAACTCCTGATGCTCCTGCTCGCTCAGGCGATTGAGAAAGGCGGCATCCACGTGGTCGGCAGCCGGTTTCGCCTCATCCAGCATCTGTTTTCCAGCATCGGTAAGATAGATCAAGCGGCGACGCTTATCGTGCGCGCCCTGCTCTCGCCGCACCAGCCCTTTTTTCTCCATGCGCAGCAGCAGTTCGGCCAGGGTCGCTTTTGTGCTGACCGACACTTCCATCAGCTCCATTTGCTCAATGCCTGGCTGTTCATCCACCGCGCACAGCACCGCGTACTGGGGCTTTGTCAGCTCGTTAAGCGACTGCTGCCATTGTGAAGTGTGCTCCAGGAAAAGCCGGCGCATAAGGTGAAACGGAACATTCGTCAGGTTTCTGTTCATTTTCTCTTGGTTCCCGGCGGTAAGCCTTAGTGAGCCAGATTTTAGTCCTGCTATTTCAGCAATAAACCGCTTCCAAGACAAACCGCTTGATCGCGTTCAACAAAAAGTTCGTTTACGAACTTTATTGAAACTGACCGCTTGCCAGCGATAACAACACACGCTAAGGTAAACAAATGGTTCGTACACGAACAACATTCACGAGGTGAACATGAGGTTGATAGTAGCCATGACGGGCGCGACCGGGGCGCGCCTGGCGTCGCCCTGCTGCAAGCGCTGCGGCAAATGCCCAAGTAGAAACGCATCTGATTCTTTCGAAATGGGCGAAAACCACCATTGAGCTTGAGACATCGTTAAGCGTTCGCGACGTCGCAGCGCTTGCTGATGTGGTGCATAACCCGGCCGATCAGGCCGCCGCGATCTCGTCAGGCTCTTTCCATACCGACGGCATGATCGTCATTCCCTGCAGCATGAAAACCCTTGCAGGCATTCGCGCCGGTTATGCCGAAGGTCTTACCGGACGGGCGGCAGACGTGGTGATTAAGGAGGGCCGCAAGCTGGATCAATTTTCTCTCAGTTATAGCAAGGCGCGGCGCTGGCAAGGACTCAGCGGCGNCAANAACAACCGTTCTACCCANGAGGATTAAGCATGGCTTTTGATGATTTGCGCAGTTTTCTGCGCGCGCTGGACGAAAACGGCCAGCTGCTCANCATTGACGAAGAGGTCAATGCCGAACCTGATATCNCCGCAGCGGCTAACGCCACCGGCCGTATCGGCGAAGGCGCGCCTGCGCTCTCTTTTACCCGTATCAAAGGGTTTAACCATGCACATGTGGTAATGAACACTATCGAGTCGTGGCAGAATCATGCCATCTCCCTGGGATTGCCACCCAACACGCCGGTCAAACAGCAGATTGAAGAATATATTCGCCGCTGGGATAAATTTCCCGTCGCGCCGGAACGTCGCGCCAATCCTGCATGGGCGGAAAATAGCGTCGATGGCGACGAAATAAATCTGTTTGACCTGCTTCCGCTGTTTCGCCTGAACGACGGCGACGGCGGTTTTTACCTTGATAAAGCCTGCGTAGTGTCGCGCGATCCGCTGGACCCGGACAACTTCGGCAAACAAAATGTCGGTATCTATCGCATGGAGGTGAAGGGCCGACGCAAACTTGGCCTGCAGCCGGTTCCCATGCACGACATCGCGCTTCACCTGCATAAAGCAGAAGAGCGCGGCGAAGATTTGCCTGTTGCGATCACGCTCGGCAACGATCCGATTATTACCTTAATGGGCGCGACGCCGCTCAAATACGATCAGTCTGAATATGAGATGGCGGGCGCGCTGCGTGAAAGCCCCTACCCTATCGCCACCGCGCCGCTGACCGGTTTTGACGTGCCATGGGGCTCTGAAGTGATACTTGAGGGGGTTATCGAAGGTCGCAAGCGAGAAATAGAGGGGCCTTTCGGCGAATTTACCGGCCACTACTCAGGCGGCCGCAATATGACCGTTGTGCGCATCGACAAAGTCAGCTATCGCACTAAACCCATCTTTGAATCGCTCTACCTCGGCATGCCATGGACCGAGATCGACTATCTGATGGGTCCGGCAACCTGCGTGCCGCTCTATCAGCAGCTAAAAGCGGAGTTCCCGGAGGTACAGGCGGTTAATGCGATGTATACCCATGGCCTGCTGGCGATACTCTCCACGAAAAAACGCTACGGCGGTTTTGCCCGGGCGGGGGGCCTGCGCGCCATGACGACGCCTCATGGTCTGGGCTACGTGAAGATGGTGATTATGGTCGATGAGGATGTCGATCCCTTTGACCTTCCTCAGGTGATGTGGCCGTTATCGTCCAAGATCAATCCTGCTGGCGATCTGGTTCAGCTGCCGAATATGTCGGTGCTGGAACTGGATCCCGGCTCCAGCCCTGCCGGCATAACCGACAAACTGATTATCGACGCGACTACGCCCGTCGCTCCGGATACGCGCGGTCATTACAGCCGGCCGGTCAAAGACTTGCCTGAAACCGCGATGCGGATCGAAAAACTTACCGCCATGCTGGCTAACCGTAAATAATAAGGAGATGGCTATGATTTGCCCACGTTGTGCCGATGAACATATCGAAACAATGGCGCACTCGCCGGTGTCAGGCGCCTGGACCGTATTGCAGTGCCAGCGCTGCCTGTACCACTGGCGCAATACCGAACCGGCGCGTCGCACGCAGTGCGAGCATTATCCTGAGGCGTTCAGAATGACGCAGCAGGATATCGATAATGCACCCGAGGTGCCGACCGTTCCGCCGCTGCTTTGACCAGGAGCTGATGCGCAGAAGCTTGTTTTACCTTTTATCGCCGCGGTAAATGTTGATTATTTTGGTAAAGGGAATAAGACTCGCCTGCGCAGAAGCGTTTAAATTTATTTATTCAGCCCTAAAAGCCCATAACCATAAGGTTATGGGCTTTTTATTTCTTTTTATTATTATGGTGGCTTCCCTGGATATTGGCCATCCATAATATTTCTATGCTATTTTCATTATTATTAGCAGACCTATATAAGGTACGGCATATTTAATGCAGCGTTATTTTTTAGTAGGGTAATTAATCTGTATGGTCAGATTAATGCAGGGTTATTTAAATGTAGGGATACGTTTATGCAAGAGATGATATTACCTTCCAGACTGATCCAGATGTTCGAAATCGATCCCATCGTCGGCTGGGCGATAAAGGATAATAACTCCCGCTTTGTCTACGTCAACGACACGTTCAAAATCTGGCAAACCATCTCAACGCGTTATGATTATGAAGGGCGCAACATTGGGGAGATCCCCGTGCCAGTGGCGGAATTTGCACCGCTCTTCGACCAGCAGGAGCGCGAGATAGAGCACACGGGGCGATCGGTAAGGGCCATTACGACGCATATCCAGGGTAAAGAGAAGATCATGCAGCCCGCCTATAATGTGCAGGAGCCGCTCTATGATGCGCATCATAACTGCACAGGCACGGTGATCAGCGTGCGCCCGGTCAGGATAATGACGCCCACCTCCCTGCTTGATGGAAAAATAACGCAGCATGCTATTTTCGAGCGCCCTTCCGACCTCTTTACTGAAAAAGAGTGGGAAGTGGTTTATCTGCTGGCGTGCGGCATGAAGATTAAAGAGATAAGCAGCATCCTCTCTATCACCGTTGACGCCGTCAACGGCAGGCTCCGCAGCTGTTACCGTAAAACCGGCCTGAACGCGGTATCCGCGCTCATCGAATACTGCAGGAGCTGCGGATATGACAACTATATTCCGTCTTTCTTTCTGAAAAAGGGACACATCATAATCAGAGGCTAAGCTGATGGAATCCGAACTGACTCCCGTTGAGTATTACTTTGATAATTCCCTGTTCGGCTGGGCGGTAAAGGACCGCCATTCCCGCTATCTCTATGGCAATCAATTAGTCTGCCGCTATTTCAATATTGATCCACATCAGCTGCCAGGATTACTCGACACCGATCTGACGCCCGATATGCGTGATGATTATGACCGCATACGGCAGGATGACAGTAAAATCCTGCGTACGCATAGCATGAGCATCGCCTTAAAAACTTTCGATTATGGCAGACGAAACCGGCTGCAATCCTTTCTGGTAGAGAAGCGTTTCTGGCAACTTCCTGACGGCTCTGACGGTATCATCTGCACCTATATGGAGATCGCTAATCTCTACTTTTCAACCTTCCTTATGCCGTATGAGAGAAGACCCTTTATCTTCACCCGGCCGGCGGAGATTTTCACCGATAAGGAATGGGAGGTCATTTTGCTCCTGCAGTGCGGCGTGAAGCAAAGCGTTATGCCGGACATTCTCGGCGTCAGCTTTTCAACGCTGCGCAACAGGCTGGCGCGCTGCTGCGATAAAACCGGCGTGACGAATAGCGCCGCGCTGCTGCGGCACTGCAATCAGCAGAGATGGGACAACTACATTCCGCCCTTTTTTCTGAAAAAAGGGCATGTGTCGATTAACTGATTTAGTCCAGTTTCTTCCGGCGCTTTTCGGAATACATCACGCTGTCGCTCTCTTTAATCATCTCCACCAGCGAACTGTATTTATCGGAGCTGCTGTTGATCACGCCATAAGAGTAGTTAATGTTGTAAGGCTTACCTGATTGCTGATTCCAGGCGTTCAGGTTTTCGCGCAGCCGGTTCTGAAAGATCAACGGTTCTTTACCGCTGGCGAGCAGCACGGCGAACTCGTCGCCGCCAAGCCGTCCAATAACATCCTTCGGTCCCATCAGACGACGTAGCTGAGCCGAAAAGACTTTCAGCACTTCATCGCCCTCGGCATGGCCCCACATATCATTGATGGGTTTGAACTTATCCAGATCGAAATAGAGAATGCTGAAAGCGCTGCCGCNATGCTGATACTCCCTGAAGCGCTTCTCGCCGCTGTGGTAAAATCCGCGCCGGTTAGGAATGTCGGTGAGACTGTCGGTCATCGCCATGTTAATGACCTGAAATTCATCTTCCACAATGAANGCGAGATCTTTCAGTGAGGCAACATCTTCGGCAGTAAATTCGCGCGGTTCGCTGTTGACCAGACATAACGTCCCCACTACCGCGCCGTCAGGCAGGNGCACNGGGTAACCTGCATAGAAACGGATAAAGGGCTCGCCTGTCACCAGCGGGTTATCGTGAAAGCGTTCATCNAGTCGGGCATCGCTGATAATCANCGGTTCTTCCTGCAGGATCGCATGGGCGCAGAAAGAGATATCCCGTCTCATTTCCCGTCCGCTNAGCCCCTGACAGGCCAGCGTCCACTGGCGATCGCGGTCAAGAAGATTAATCACCGCTATCGGCACCCGGAACAGTCTCTGGCCAATTCGCGTCAGTCTTTCAAAGCGCTCGTCATCCCTGGTATCGAGCAGATCAATCATATAGAGCGACTTCAGTCGCTCTTCTTCATTTTCCGGAATACCAGGAAATTTCATTTATACCCCAACATCATCAGTAATATCGTATCGTTCTGTTAGCCAGCACTATTTTGGCAAACACTGCATGCCATCAAACGCATGATCAGAGAAAAAAAAGCGCCCTTTCCTTTTATGTGCACCAGCACGCATTTATCCAGAGTCCAGAAATCTGCTTTTTTAATATGCCAGCTATCCGCGCTTGTCGAACCGGCTCTTTAGTTCATTCTGCCGATGGAGATTCGCGTAAACATCGGAGCAAGCCTCTTAATGGCTATCCTCTCATTTTTCGCTTAGGAACTAAACGTCACACCGGGCCGCTCTTCCAGAAAAGTCTCGATCAGCTGTACGATGCGCCTGACACGCCACGGAATAAAACGCGCATCGGGAAAGACCGCATATAAAAAGCGATCTGGTAGACGCCACCTTGGCAGCACCCGGACCAGCTTTCCAGATTGCAGGGCCTGTGCCGCCAGCGGCAGCTGCATACCGCCAACGCCGATACCGGCCTGCAGGGCCTGCAGCAGCCC
>Ga0058692_1000282_pt1 | contig 26975 bp, 22 predicted proteins | sample AgamicAtAmrz_FD_55216 | JGI IMG/M metagenome (GOLD analysis project Ga0058692, IMG submission 55216) | Agave microbial communities from Guanajuato, Mexico - At.Am.rz | ecosystem: Host-associated > Plants > Roots > Rhizosphere | place: Guanajato, Mexico | collected 2012-06-07 | reverse complement strand
ATAAAACCAGTCAACGCGGGGTGGAGCAGCCCGGTAGCTCGTCAGGCTCATAACCTGAAGGCCGCAGGTTCAAATCCTGCCCCCGCAACCACTGAAACTTGCAAATTCGCCCACTCGGGATATTTGCGACGAAGCTCCCCCTCATATGAGTCGAGGAGCTTTTTTTGTTCCTGCGTCTCCAGTTCGCCGGCGGAAGCGTTCCTCAAAATCATGCGCGTGGAGTAGCTTCATACGTTCTTCGAGGATGGTAAAGGTCTCCATCGCCGTCAGGATCAATGCGATCTGGCCGCACACTTCGAGTGAGGCCGACCGATGGTTCGGGGACTTGCCGATCACCACTTTCTGGATGACTGGCGAAGGATATTGATGAAGGGCTTCTCGCCGCAGCATCGGTATACTCCCGGATATAGACAGTTCATGACGGTTATCGTTCACGCACAGCCTCATCGAGTGATTTGGCGATCGGTGACAGTAAGTACTGGATGATTTTTCTCTGGCCCGTCTTGATTTCGGACTGCACAGACAATCCAGGTCCCAACTTGTGCTCCTTGTTTTGCACATTAATCGTTGTCGCAAGCAAGCGGATGCGCGCGGCGTAGACGAGACCCGGTTGGACTGGCCGCCCCTTAGCGTCTTGTTCAGCCGCAGGAGGTTCCGACAGGTCTATGGCGTCCCGGCTGATGCTTTCGACAACGCCAGGCACCAAGCCGTAGTCTGTAAAGGGGAAAGCTTCCAGCTTGACTCGCACCTGCTGACCTTCGCGAACGAAGCCGATGTCTTTGTTTAGCACATAGGCTTCGACCTCAAGGCCCGTACCATCCGGAACGACTGTCATGAGCGCCTGCGCAGGTTGCACAACGCCACCAATTGTAGCGAGCGCAAGCTGCTGTACCGTTCCTGAGACCGGGGCCCGCAATTGGAGCATTTCTCGGCGACGGCTCATCTTACGCAGTTCCTCAGCCGCGAGCGCAGTTTTGTCTCGCGCTTGAAGCAGATCGTCGACTGCGGTTTTGGTGAATGTTTCGCGCAATTTGCGTATTTCTGCCTCAAGCGAGGTTGCTGCGGCCAATGCCTGCTTCGCTTTGGCAAGCTGTATTTCGATGTTTTGCGTGTGTTCAACCCGTCGTTGTTCATAGTCGAGTAGATTGAGCTTGGCGAAAGTGCCTTGCTTGGTGAGTTCTCGGCGTGCTTCGAGCTGTTCGTCAACCAGTGGAAGCGTTTGGCGCAACTTCGCGATTTCAGCCTTGGTTGAGTTGCATTCGGCCTGACGCTGGGCAATTTGCTGCTTGAGGCTCGCAACCTGTGCTTCATATTCTGCAATGGCTGTCTGTACGAACTGTTTTTCGACGAGTTCGTTCGCGAGCGGTGTGCCTTCCGGGAAAACGTATTTCCCCAAGCCTCCGTCAAGATAGTTCAAAAGGGCAGTATTGCGCGCTTCGATCAGGCGTGAAGCGAGCAGCGCCGCGCGTGCCTGGGACTCGTCGGCCATAGCCAGGGTCGGATCAAGCTCGACCAGGAGCTGGCCCTCCTCGACATGCTGGCCATTCGCGACATGGATAGCCCGCACGGCCCCGATTTCGATCGGCTGGATGATTTTGACTTTGCCAGACGGCACGGTCTTGCCTGCTGCTACTGCAATGATGTCGATGGAGCCGATGATCGACCAGATAAGCGCACATGTGAAGAAGGCGCAAGTCATCACGATAAGCCAGCGCAAGCCGGGACTTGGCGGTGTTTCCATGATTTCCAGTGCAGCGGGAAGAAATTCATGATCAGTGATGGAGCGCTTATTCCGGTCTGCTTCATTCTGCAAATTCCAGCTGGCGCGCAGGATCGCGACGTGCCGGGTAAGATTGGGCAGGTGACGGGAGAGCCAGCCAGTCATATGGTGTACCCGGTTTGCTTGGCATAGAGCTGGGCGTAGCGGCCGCCTCGTTTGAGCAGCGTTGCGTGATCGCCTATCTCTGTGATCTCACCACCCTCGACGGTGACGATTCTATGGCATTGGCGGACCGCAGAGAGACGATGTGCGATGATGATGACAGTGCGGCCTCTTGCGATGAGGGAAAGATTTTTCTGAATGCTCTCTTCACTTTCCGCGTCGAGGGCGCTGGTTGCCTCATCGAGAATAAGGATACGTGGATTGCAGATCAAAGCGCGTGCGATTGCTATACGCTGGCGCTGTCCGCCGGAAAGATTGCCGCCGCGTTCGTCTATCGGCGTATCGTATCCATGCGAAAGCGATAGGATGAACTCATGGGCACCCGCCAATTGAGCGGCGCCAATCACGCGATCCATGGATATGGTCGGATCTGCTAAAGCGATGTTCTCCCGCACCGACCGATTAAATAAAATGTTTTCCTGTAGAACAACACCGATCTGTCGCCGCAGCCAGGCTGGATCAACGAGCGCAAGATCAACTCCATCGATAAGCACTTTTCCTTGATCCGGGACATAGAGACGTTGCGCGAGCTTCGTCAGAGTGGATTTTCCAGAGCCAGAGGGGCCAACGATACCTATCATTTCTCCTGCCTCAATCGAAAGCGATACTCCACGCAAAGCCTCGGGCGCATCTGGCCGATATCGGAATCGCACTCTCTCGAAGGTTACCGCGCCTTCGATTGGCGGTAGTCGGGAGCGGTTCGGATTGTGTTCTGGCTCAGCTGGAGCGTTCAACACGTCGCCCAGCCGATCGACGGAGATGCGTACCTGCTGGAAATCCTGCCAGAGTTGCGAAAGGCGCAGGATTGGCTGCGCCACCCGGCCCGACAGCATGTTGAAAGCGACGAGGGCGCCCACCGAAAGTTCACCTGCAATGACAGCCCTGGCCCCAAAGTAGAGGATCGCGACGTTGGTCAACTTGGAAACAAGCTGAATGAGATGGCTGCCCCAGTTTGCAAGACTTGCGACTTTAAAGCCGGTGCTCGTATAGCCCGCAAATTGCTTTTCCCAGCGGACGCGCATCTGTGGTTCGACAGCCATTGTTTTAAGTGTGGCGATTCCCGTGACACTCTCGACAAGGAAAGACTGGTTCTCGGCGCCGCGGCGAAATTTTTCATCGAGCCGGGTCCGTAGCGGAGGCGTGATAATGACGGATATGGCAATGTACAACGGAATTGAGAGCGCAACGATGAGCGTGAGCAGCGGACTATAGAGATACATCACTGCGAAAAAGACGAGCGTAAAGAAGAGGTCGATAACAACGGTAACAAGCTCGCTCTTGAGAGCATTGCGCGCTTTGCCGATGGCGGAAAGGTAGGGCTGCGCGCTGACGGCATGATCGAGTTCCGACCGACTGCGGACTATAACGGGGCGGCGGGCTTCCGATACACGATCAGCGACGGGCGTGGCGGCACTTCGAGTGCCTATGTCGCCATCACGGTCCTGCCTCGTAACGAAGGCCCGATCCTGCGCAACGACAATGTAGTCGGGCTTGAAGACGGACCGCTGTTCCTCATTCCGGCCGAGGTCTTCGGTAATGATATAGAACCGGACGGCGACGTCCTGTTCTTCAAGCGTGCTGAAGTGTTCGGCCTAATCGACCATCGCCTCCTTTCGGCCGAGTTCCAGGCGGAGGCGAGCAGGCCCGATGGGACGGCGTTGCCGTCCTGGCTGAATTTCGATGCGCGGACGATGCGTTTCACTGGAACGCCGCCGGTCGACATGGAGCCAGTGGCCGTCGACGTCTGGATCACTGATCCGGCGAACGGGCGCGTCTTCAACACGCGTTTCGCCCTTACGGAGAAAGATATTTCCGAGGGCTTCGACGCCCAGGCTAAGGTTCTTAATGGCTATCAGATCCGTTCGGGCTTTGCGGTCGACTATGAGTTCGACGCCCGCGATCTCGATGAGCAGACCTCGGTTACAGCGCGTTTGGCCGACGGCTCCCTGCTGCCAGCGTGGTTGAAGTTTGACGTCGATAAGCTCACCTTCACCGGAAAACCTCCGGAAGAAAACGCCGGGCCTATTCAGGTGCATCTAAGCTTCTCGCGTCCTGCTACTGGCGGCGGAGATCCGCTGACCTTCACCGACCGTCTCACGTTTGATGCGGCAGCGTTGCCGGCTGGTATCATCTATGACAGCCAGATTGCGCTGTTTGATATGAAGAATGGCACGGTGTCGGCGTCGATAGTCGGCGGCCGACGGCTGCCCGAGTGGCTCTCCTTCGATGGGACGACCCGTCAGGTCAGTCTTTCCGGCTTCGAGCCGAGTGCCGACGCGCAGCTTGCGCCGCTGCAGATCGTCTTTACGCCATCCATGCGCACGCTTCCGGATGGAACATATGCAACGACCGATCGCGGCTTCACACTTGAGTTTATCATTGACCCGCATGCCGATCTCGTCAGTCAGATCGCGGCTGTAAACCGTGCGCTGGAGGGCAATGCCTATTTTGCCGCTCGAGGCCTGCTTGCCCTTGATCTGAAAGATACGGGCCAGATCACCGCCGCGCGGGAGAGCGGGGCGCCGCTGCCCGATTGGCTGTCCTTTGATGCCGGCAGCCTCCGCTTTGCCGGTTCCCCGCCACCCGCATGGATCGGTGCTGTTCCTGTGCGCCTCGACATAGGTGCGGGTGCCGGCCGGCCTGCCATGTCCATCATCACCGAGGCCGTTATCGACGATACTTTCCGCGTAACTCCCCTTTCAGCTTCCACCATCCTATCGCCGGAGCAGAGCCGACTGCTGATGCCGGCCGATTTCAACGGCACCGTGGTCTTGAGTTATGATGCGACAGATGAGAAGGGCGGCTCTTCCAGCAAGCCATCTTTCATCTTCTATGATGTCAAGCCGATGCGGGAACGTCCGGATGCGGCAAGCGACGAGGTCACCGGCCGTGAAGGCGAAACGGTGCGGTTTGCGATCCATGACCTCTTGCGCAACGATTTTGATCGGGACCGAGATCCCTTGCGAATCCTCGAATTGCGTCAACCGGCCAACGGCTCGCTCGTCATTGAGCTTGCGCGAGTCGAGATTACGCCTCCGACGAGCCTCGGTCCGGTCGATGGTGCGGTTTGGAGCGCGACACGCACCGACGGGTCGGCGCTGCCGGATTGGCTTGCCATAGACAAAACAACGGGCACACTTTCGGGATATATCCCGCTCGGCTTTGCCGCGAGCCTCGGAATCCGTTTCACCCGGACACTGAATGGGGCAAGCCAGAGCGAGACGCTCAGCCGTCGCCTCAACGGTAATGACGGCGCTTATGCCATCTACACGCCGGCTGGTTCATTCTCCGGTGATGACGCCTTTGCCTACGTCGTTACGGATGACCGCGAAGGTCCCTCGACTGGTTCCGCAGTCGTGCATGTCATGCCGCTCTATGATGCCCCGACCGCGGTTGAGGACGTCATCTCGGGTACCGAGGACACGCCGCTCCTGATTGAGCCGCAATCGCTTATGGCCAACGACTTCGATGTCGATGGTAACGCGATCCGCTTCGTTGACGTCGCTAACGCGAAACATGGCACTGTCAGCTATGACGGAGCCCGTGTCCTGTTCACGCCCAACCGCAATTTCGAAGGTGTCGCAACCTTCGAATATGTCGTCACGGACGAAACCCATGGCTCGAGCACCGGTAAGGTGAGGATCAATGTAGCCTCGACGAACCGCGCCCCCATTGCGGCGGCGGATGTCTTCGAGGCCATCGAGGACACGCACTTCGAGTTCACCATCGCGCAGTTGCTCGCCAACGACAGCGATCCCGATGGAGACGCGATCTCGTTCCAGTCGCTGTCGCGCAGCGCCGATGGTGGGCGCATCATCGAATTGCCCGGCGGACGCTGGCGGTTTGTTCCGAACGAGAACGTCAGCGGTCCGATCAGCTTCAGCTATATGATCGGTGATGGCCGTAAGACGTCGACCGGAAAGATCATCTTCAACATCGCCGCCGTGAATGACGCGCCAATCGCCAATGCTGATGGAGCCGGCACGATGAACGATCCGGAAGGTGTCTTCCGGACGAAACAGAATCAGACAATTGTCGTCGATTTCTCCGCACTCGTCGGAAATGACCGTGATGTCGAAGCCGACAGCTTCGAGATTGTCGAGATATTGGATGCCGACCAGGGTACAGTCGTGCAGGTTGGCTCGACGGCAGTGTTCACCCCAAATGCAGGCTATATCGGGGACGCTGGCTTCCACTATCGCGTCACCGACAGCCACGGCGCTTCCAGCATTGGCTACGCCACGCTTCTTGTGATGCCTCTTGTACCACTGCCGATCCCGGTTTCGGATTTCGGGTTCGAGGTGCTAGAGGACAGCTTCATCGACATAGAGCCCGCAGCACTGATGGCCAACGATTATGTGCCGGAAGGATCGACCATTACCTTTGTCGGCCTTGAGGGAGCGGCGCGCCTCGAAAGCGGAACTTATCGCGTAACCCCCGCCGCTGACTTTAATGGCGAGCTGATACTAAGTTATTCAGTTCAGAATGAGCAGGGTTTCCCGGTTTCGACGACAGTCACCATCAATGTTCTGCCGGTTGCCGACGCACCGGTTGCCCGCGCGGATACGTTGGAGATGAACGAGGACTTGCCACTCACCGTCTTTGCCAGCCAATTGCTCGCCAATGACAGTGATGCAGACAGGCAGGCCTTTGTTTTTACACGCGTTGTCGGTGCTTCGGGTGTTACGGTAAGCGATCTTGGCTTTGGCCAACTCCGGATCATGCCTGGGACGGATTTCAGCGGTGCGGCCTGGTTCGATTATGAAATCGAAGACAGCACCGGACGGACGGCAACGGCGCGCGTCGACATCGCGATTGCGCCGGTCAACGATGTTCCTGTCATTGCTGCTATGCCGGTTCTTAAGGGAACCGAGGACCAGCCTTTCCGGGCGACGCTGCCAAACGGCTTTGTCACCGATGTCGACGGCGATGCGTTGCTGGTCGAGTTGCGCGGGAAGGGCGGTTCGGCTCTACCATCGCCACTCACATATGAGCACGAGACCAGGACGCTCAGTGGCATACCGCCGACCAATTTCAACGGCTTGGTCCAGCTTGAAATTGCCGTCTCGGACGGGAAAGCCCACACGGTCAGAGACCTATTGGTCTTCATTGCTCCGGTCAACGACACGCCGGTTGTCACAGATTTGCTTCCTGATATTGAAGTCGATGAAGACCGCTCCTTCTCGGTTGCACTCCCCACCCGTTCCTTTTCTGATGGTGATGGCGATGATTTGAGCTACGCTGTCAGCCTCACCAATGGATTGCCACTTCCAGCGTGGATGTCAGTCGTCAACGGCAATCTGATCGGCACGCCGCCAGCGAATTTTAACGGGGTCATCGAACTGGCAATGACCGCCAGCGATAGCGCATTATCCGCCACCGGGAATTTCCGTTTCCTGGTCCGTCCCGTCAACGACGCGCCGGTTCTGGTTCATGCCTTGGCTGACTACACCGGACAGCAGGCTCGCCCGATCGATGTGGGGCTGGACAAGTCGATTTTCGCGGATGTTGACGGAGATGCTCTGGTTTTCACTGCTCAGCTGGCGGACGGCGGCCAACTGCCGAGTTGGCTTACCTTTAACGGTAGTGGTTTCATTGGAACGCCGCCCCAGACCTATTTCGGCTCGCTCGATATCGAGGTCGCGCAAGCGATGGATCGCTCGTGACATATGGTCTGTTCCGACTTTCCATCGTCCCCACCAATCAGGCGCCGGTGCTGGCGCGGCCATTGCCAGATGTTTCTGTGCAGGAAGACCACGAGATTTCCTTTGCTATTCCCGCAGGCGCGTTTACAGATGGCGACGGCGATCCGCTGACCTATTCAGCGGTACTCGCCAACGGCAATGCATTGCCTGAATGGTTAACCTTCGACGGCACGTGGTTCACCGGAACGCCACCGGCCAATTTCAACGGTGTGATCGCTATTGCTGTGACGGCTGGCGATGGCCTGCTATCGGCGACAAGCACGTTCCGCTTGACTGTTGCGCCGGTTAACGACGCTCCCGTTCTCAAGCTGCCGCTTGCTGATGTAAGCTCGCCCGAAGATACGCCAGTGGATATCTCGATCTCCGCGACAGCCTTCACCGATGTTGATGGTGATCCTCTGGTTTATTCCGCAACCTTAGGCGACGGCAAAGCTTTGCCGAACTGGTTGAATTTCGACGGTGCCCGGCTCACAGGCATGCCGCCCGTAAATTACAATGGCGCCATCGATATTAAGGTCACGGCAAGTGAGGGATCAATTTCGGCTACAAGCATGTTCCGTTTGACTATCACTACTGTCAACGATGCGCCGGCTATTGCAAACCTACTCCCGGACGTCGTGTTGCCCAGTAAAGCGCCCGTCTCGATCCCGATTCCCGTTGATATTTTTAAAGACGCTGATGGAGACGGCTTGACACTTTCGGCAACACTGTCCGATGGCAAACCGCTCCCTTCCTGGCTCCGCCTCTCGAACGGCCGGATCTTTGGGACACCGCCGAGCAATTTTACCGGCGCGCTTGACATCCAGGTCACGGCGAGCGACGGCGCGTTGAGGACAAGCGATGTTTTCCGGTTGACTGTCAAGGCGACCAACGTTGCTCCGGCGGTCGCGGTGCCGTTGCGGGATGTGAGTCTGCCCGAGGACACGGAGGTTTCTATTACGATCCCGGCAGGCAGTTTCACCGATAGAGATGGCAATCCGTTGATATACACAGCCAAGCTGTCCAGTGGCGCTATATTGCCTTCATGGTTGAAATTTGACGGCACGACGTTCACAGGTACGCCGCCGGCGAATTACAATGGTGTATTCGATATCAAGGTGACGGCTAGCGACGGATCGCTTTCGGTGGACGATGTCTTCCGCCTGACAATCAAGCCAGTGAATGACGCGCCAGTTCTGACGAAACCTCTCCCCGATGTAAACATGGTTGAGGACAAAGCCGTTTGGATTACGATCCCGGCGGGTAGTTTTACCGATGTCGAAAAAACCTCACTGACCTACTCGGCAGCCCTCTCGGACGGTAGTCCACTGCCATCTTGGCTCATATTCAATGGCCTCACGTTCATTGGAACACCACCTCTGAACTTCAACGGAATATTCGATATCAAGGTCACTGCGAGTGACGGTTTGCTGTCCGTGAGCGACGTATTCAAGCTCGTGATTACTCCAGTGAACGATAAGCCGGTCGCGGTAAATGATGGTCCTTTCTCTGTCACTCGAGGTGAGACCTTGGCAGGTCCAACTGGAGCCCTGCTCGGAAACGACGTCGATCCTGACGGCGATCCGTTGTTCGTTCTGTCGGTCGGTGGGGCCCGGATGGGTACCGTGAAAATGGGTGCCGATGGCCTGATCCAATACACCCCAGATTTCGGTTATGAAGGGACAGATAGTTTCGTTTATCTGGTCAGCGATGGCCGTCTCACTGCGTTTGCAGCAGTCAGGCTCACCGTATCAAGTCCTTTCGATGGGTGGACCCAGGGAACCGAAAATGCAGACACTCTCTCAGGTGACAACGGGGTCTTGAACAGGATTTTTGGTGGCCGCGGCAACGATACAATCAGCGGTGGCGATCAGGCGGACCGCCTGGCCGGCGGCGGCGGCAACGACAAACTCTACGGCAATGACGGGAGGGATGAATTCTGGGGTATGGCTGGTAACGATATGATTTATGGCGGTGCCGGAACGGATATGGTCTATTTCAACGGTGCCAGGGCAAGCTATTCGCTTGTCACGGCCGGGGGGAGCGTCAAAGTCACTGACAATCAGCCGAGCGTAAACGGCAATGATGGGGTCGATACGTTGTCGAGTATCGAACAGCTGTTCTTCCGCAATGGGGAGCGTGTCGCGCTCGCCGCGCCGATCATCCTGGATCTGGATGGCGCCGGCGTAGAGCTGCAGACCGCGGAGCAGGCTGCGGCGCTGTTCGACACCGACGGCGATGGGGTTGCCGACGACACCAGTTGGATCGGTTCAACGGAGGGCTTCATGTTTCTCGATCGCGACGGTAACGGAACCGTCAGTGGTATCGGCGAGATGAGCTTCATCGACGATGTCGAGGGTGCGCTCTCCGACCTCGAAGGCCTGCGCGCATTTGACAGCAACCGCGATGGAATATTGTCTGCTGATGACATGCGCTTTGGTGATTTCCGAATCTGGCAAGACCGTAATGGTGACGGCACGGCGCAGGAAACGGAAATCACGACCCTCCCCGATGCCAAGATACTCGCGCTTGATCTCGCCGCAACAGCCACAGAGGCGCCATGGGAATTCGGCTCGACGGCTATTGTTAACCAGGGCCGCTATTTGCGCACTGACGGGAGTTCGATGGAATATGTCGACGCTGCATTGAGCTATTTCTCGGCTGCTTCAGAACCAAAGTTCCAGCCACGCGACGGGATTGCGCGTCGAATGCAGGAAGAAGGGGCGGAACCTGGCGGCTTGGAGGCGGCTCTCAAATCACTTCGCGCTGGCGTTGACTACAATAATCTTATCACCGGCAGTCACATTCCTGGCTCTTGTGACACTGGACGTAATGATCTCGAATCCGGTCGAGTCCTCGCGCTGATGCGCCAGGACATGGCGGCATTCGGGAAAATAGAAGGAGATAGCGAGCTTTCATCACGTAAAGCGCAGGCAACGAGACCCGTCGAATTCTACGCTTGACCGTATAGAAACGATAACTCCAGCATTGATCATGCGTTCTGCTCGACGTGCAGCTCGCCCGATCTCGGCGGACGGGCTGCCCGAAAGGCTGTTCTTATTGAAACAACCAGCCCAGCGCCTATCGAGACGACTCCTGTCAGCATGGCGATGGTCAAGCCTTGACTGATCCGAAAAGAGCATTTCAGTGTGTTGAAAACTTGCCGACGTCCGCCCTTGCGTCGGGAACAAGTTGTATTCAACGGAGAGCGGTAGCTCCGCTCACGACCCCAAAGTGGGCATCACATTCACTGAATGTCTTGACGCTTGAAATTCATAAGTCTCCGTGCCGTCATGTCCCCGCAACCAGATCTAACAAAAAAACCGTAGCCAACGCTCCGGGGGAGTTTTTGTTGTCACGTGGAATTTCGGACAATCATTTTACCGGGCAAGGTAACTGTTTCGGCTTCAATGGCTCCGGTGATCATTCCGATGATGGCCTCGACCATCTCGTGGCGCGGTTGTTCATATGTGGTGAGGCCGTATGCGGGTGAACCTCCGAGTTCATAATTGTCGAATCCGACGATGGCCATNTCNTNAGGCACTCTCAGCCCGAAGTTTCCGCGAATTTCATCCATGGCGCCGAAAGCCAGGATATCGTTCTCACACATNAGGACATCGACGCGTTCGGAAGGTGCAGTATGCGAGAGATATTCGCGGACGGATGCTGCTCCCGCTGCGGCGCTGTATTTTTCGGCAGATAGCAGTTCGATCTCGCCAACGCCTTTTTCCGCCCAGAAATCCGTAAAGTACTGCCGGCGCCTGAGCGCTGTCGAAAGCGCCGTCGCGCCGCTCATGAAGCCGGGCTTTCGATATCCCCGTTCGTATAAATGGTTGACGATGTCTCTCAGCGCCAGCTCGGCGTCGCATACGACGGCAGGCACGCCGTCGATCTGGCTATCGCGTGCCAGAACGAACATGGGCGGCATTCCGTGGCCAAGCTGGCGGTCCGTCAACGTTTCATCGCGAAATGCGGTGCCAAAAAGAATGATGGCGTCAACCTGACGCTGGTCGGCATGTAGCAGGGCGTGCACGTGATCGAAGTGGTTATTGATGTTGATGAGCATGGCAACGAGGCCGGCGGCCTGCAGACGCTCCGTCAGTGTTTCAAGAAACGGCAGTTTCTGGGGATTGGCGAAGTCATCAACGAAGACGGCGACCTGATGGGTCAGATTGGTGGCAAGGCTCCGGGCAAGAAGGTTCGGNGAGTAATTCAGGGCGGCCGCCGATTCCAGCACGCGCCGTTTGCTCTCCTCGGTGATCGACGCACCGGGTGTGAANGCCCGGATAACGGTCCATTTAGAGACGCCGGCTGCGGTCGCCACCTCCTTCGCCGTCGCTCTCCTGGTAGTTTCCCGCTTGCGCATAGTGCCTCCGACCAAAATAGAACGAACATTCCATTTCGGATTTCGATGAAATGAACGCTTGCTTTTAACCCATCCGCAGCTATGATGCACCTGCTTGCACCCGGTAGCAAGATATTTGCACCCGGTAGCATGCGTATTTATCGGTCTGAGGAGTGGGCCGGTACAAGGAGGAGGAACCACATGAAATCTATTCTCAGGAAACTCGCCCATGGCGTACTCGTCGGCGGAATAGCCGTGTCATGCTCTGCGGCGGCCAAGGCGCAGGATCAGTTGACCATCATCGCGGTCACCCACGGTCAGGCGTCCGATCCTTTCTGGTCTATTGTCAAAAATGGCATGATGCAGGCGGGCAAGGACAGTAATGTCCGGGTCGATTATCGCGCGCCCGAGACCTTCGACATGGTCGCGATGGGTCAACTCATCGATGCGGCCGCAAACCAGACCCCGGCGGGGATAGTGATTTCCAACCCGGACCCAGATGCCCTNGGTCCAGCGATTGAAAAAGCAGTTGCCGCGGGCATTCCGGTCATCTCGATGAATTCCGGCATCTCGGCCACGGNAAAGCTCGGCATCAGGCTGCACGTCGGTCAGGATGAACTGCCTGCCGGTGTCAAGGTTGGGGAGAAACTGAAGTCTCTCGGTTTGAAGCACGTTCTTTGCGTCAACCAGGAGGTNGGCAATGCGGCTCTGGACCAGCGCTGCGCCGGAACGGAAAAGGGTTTTGAAGGCGGCAAGGTAACGGTGTTGCCGACGACNGCCGATCCGGCGGAAATCGANGCCAAGATTCAGGCGGCGCTTACCTCCGATCCCTCGGTGGATGTTGTTCTCGGTCTTTCTGCGCCGCTGGTCGGCGAACGCGCGGTTGCGGTTGTCGAAAAGCTGGGTGTCGGCGACAAGGTCAAGGTTGCATCCTACGATCTGTCGGCGGGTTTTCTGAAGGCTGTCGCGGACGGGAAGGCACTGTTTGCGGTTGATCAGCAACCCTTNCTGCAAGGTTATCTACCGGTGACATTTCTTGCGTTGAACGCGCGTTACGGCACCATTCCGGCGNGCAACGTCGCCTCCGGCCCAAGCTTCGTCGAGAAGGANACGGCGGCCGCAGTCATCGAAAAATCCTCCCAGGGCATCCGCTAGGCCGGATGGAAGNGTGGCTCNCGCCAAAGCGGGAGCCACCCCGAACGCAACCTTTGCCTCGATGCGCGACCTTTTCGGCCGAACGCCGTTGCGCGCAAAGATGACACCCAATCTGAGGAACGAACCCATGACGCTGGCCAACGAACAGAACGGGTCGTCGACCCGATCCGACGAGCGGCTAAAAAAGGTTTCGATGATGACCGCGCTCCTGCGNCGTCCGGAACTCGGCGCTGTCGCCGGGCTGGTGCTNGTCACCATNTTCTTTTTCTTCACCGCCAATCCCGCCATGTTCACGCTGGCCGGCGTGGTCAATTTCATGGCTCCGGCCGCCCAGCTCGGCATTCTTGCCATCGGCGCCGCTTTATTGATGATCGGCGGTGAATTTGATCTGTCGATCGGATCAATGGTCGCCTTTGCCGGTCTCGTATTTGGCACGGCACTGGTGGTTCTCAATCTTCCGCTCAGTGTGGCGATCCTGATTGCGCTCGGATTTGCCGTGGTCATCGGCGTCACGAATGCCCAGCTTACGATGCGAACGGGTCTTCCCTCGTTCATCGTCACGCTTGCATTCCTCTTCATTCTGCGTGGCCTCACGCTGGTTGGCCTCAAATGGGCAAGCGGCGGAGCGACACAGCTTCGCGGCATGAAGGAAGCCGCCGCCGACAGCCCGCTTGCCCCGATTTTTTCCGGCGANGCCTTTACCGGCCTGTTCTCCTGGCTCGGCAGCCGGGGCATCATCGAGACATTTCCAAATGGAACACCGAAGGTTCCCGGTATTCCGGTGGAGATCCTGTGGTTCGTCCTGATCGCCCTGCTCGCTACATGGGTGCTTTTACGGACGCGTTTCGGCAACTGGATATTTGCCGCCGGCGGTGACCCGCGTGCGGCGCGCAAGTCGGGCGTGCCAGTGGCGCGCGTGAANACCACCCTGTTCATCNTAACGGCGATGTGCGCCACACTCGTAGCGATCCTCACCGTGCTGGATGCCGGCTCCACGGATGCCCGCCGTGGGTTTCAGAAGGAATTCGAGGCCATCATCGCGGCCGTCATCGGCGGCTGCCTTCTGACAGGCGGTTACGGTTCGGCGATCGGCGCGTTCTTCGGCTCGATTGTCTTCGGCATGGTGTTGATCGGCCTCACCTACACGTCGATAGATCAGGATTGGTACCTCGTGTTCCTCGGCGGCATGCTGCTGACGGCCGTCATTTTCAACAATGTGATCCGCAAACGCGTCACGGGAGAACGCTGATGAGCACATCTCAGACGCCAATCGTCGAGGTAAGGAATCTCGTCAAATATTTCGGCTCCATCATCGCGCTCAACGGCGTATCGCTGAGTGTCAATGCCGGCGAGGTTCTCTGCCTTCTCGGAGACAATGGCGCCGGCAAGTCCACTCTCATCAACACCCTGTCCGGCGTGTTCAAGCCGACATCGGGAGAATTCCTCGTTGAAGGCCAGCCACGCATATTCGACGGTCCGCGGAATGCGCTCGATGCCGGCATCGCGACCGTCTATCAGGATCTTGCGATGATCCCCCTGATGTCGGTGACGCGGAACTTTTTCATGGGCCGCGAACCTCTGAAGGGTTTCGGCCCCTTCAAGAGCATGGACATGGATTTTGCCGACAGGGTCACGCGTGAGGAGATGCGCAAGATCGGCATCGATGTGCGCGAGCCGGATCAGGCGGTGGGCACTTTGTCGGGCGGTGAACGGCAATGTGTCGCCATCGCGCGCGCTGTCTATTTCGGGGCGAAGGTGCTCATCCTCGATGAGCCGACGTCGGCGCTCGGCGTCGCGCAGACCTCGATGGTTCTCAAATATATCAACCAGGTCCGCAATAACGGGCTCGGCGTCATTTTCATCACGCATAATGTCCGCCACGCCTATGCCGTCGGCAACCGGTTCACGGCGCTGAATCGCGGCAAGACCCTCGGAACATATTCGAAGAGTGAAATTGGCATCGACGATCTGCAGAACCTGATGGCAGGCGGCAAGGAGTTGCAGTCCATCTCCGAGGAGCTGGGCGGAACCATCTGACTAGACATTCCCGAACGAATATCCGGTTCGGCGCGATCGCGCCGCGCCACGATCCCTCATACTCATCAGCAAGGTATTACCCATGAGCGCTTCTGCGACTTCCTTCCCACTGGCGGCCTGCGCCGAGATGTTGTGGCGTGACAAGCCGATCGAATGGCGCGCTTCCCGGCTCAAGGATCTGGGCTTCGGTGTCGGCCTGTGGAACTGGCCGGAACATGACATCAGCAGACTTGAAGCGACCGGCGCGACCTTCACCATCATGAACGGCTATCTCACCGGCCGGCTTACGGACGACGAGGGCGCGGAGGAGCTGCTCAGCACGGCCCGCCAGACCGCCCGGGTGGGCAAACGCCTTGGCGTTCAGCGACTGAACCTGCATGGTACGGGCCTTGGAGATCGCGGGTTGCCGGTGCAGCCTGTCGAGGTGGTCACGGGCGTCATGTGGCTTAAGGCGCGCGACACGCTTTGCCGTATCGTTGACCTCGCGGAAGAAGAGGATGTGGTTTTCACCCTGGAGAATCTCAACCTTCCCGTCGATCATCCCGGCGTACCGTTTGCGCGCGCGGAAGATGCGCTGGCGCTGGTTTCCAGCATCAACCACCCGCGTCTGCGCCTCAATCTCGATCTTTACCACGCCCAGATCGGCGAAGGAAACCTGATCGAACTCTGCCGCAGGGCCCTGCCGTGGATAGGAGAGATTCAGGTTGCCGACGTGCCCGGTCGCTGCGAGCCCGGTACGGGTGAAGTCAACTGGAACGGCATTGCCCGGGCGCTGAAAGCGATGGGCTATTCCGGGCCGGTCGGCATGGAGGCCTGGGCATCCGGCGATGCCGACGCAGCGCTCTCGGCTTTCCGCGCTGCATTCACAATCTGACACCATAAACCCACAGGACGATCCCCATGCCCAAGACAAAACCCGTCAATGTCGGCCTCATCGGCGCCGGCCGCATCGGCTCTTTCCACGGTGAAACCGTCGCCCGGCGACTGGTGGATGCCGAACTCGTCGCCATTGCCGATCCCGCACCGGGTNCGGCAGCAGGNCTTGCGGAAAAACTCGGCGTCGACGCCGCCTATACCGACATTGCCGCATTGCTTGCACATCCCGGTCTCGACGCCGTCATCATCGCAACGCCGGCCCGTTTCCATACCAATGTTCTTGTTCAGGCTGCCGAGGCGGGAAAAGCGATTTTCTGCGAAAAGCCGATGGCGCTGACGCTGGAAGATGCCGATCGGGCGATTGCCGCGACACGCTCGGCCGGCGTTCCCCTTCAGGTGGGCTTCAACCGCCGGTGGGATCAGGCCTTTGCGGAAGGCCGGGCCGCGATCGACGTCGGCAAGGTCGGCGCGCCGCAGCTCATCCGCTCGCTGACGCGTGATCCTGGCCCATTCGCCGCAGACCCCGGCCGTATTCCGCTCTGGACGATTTTCTACGAGACCCTCATCCACGATTTCGACACGCTGTTATGGCTGAACCCCGGCGCCAGACCCGTCGAAGTCTTCGCCATGGCGGATGCGCTCGTTTGCCCTGATGCGAAAGGTGAAGGCTTTCTGGATACGGCGGTGGTCAATATCCGTTTCGACAACGGCTCCATAGCCGTTGCGGAAGCCAATTTTTCGGCGCTCTACGGCTATGACATTCGCGGCGAGGTTTTTGGATCGGCCGGCATGGTGACGATGGGCGATGTGCGTCGTTCAAGCATGACGCTGTTCGATGGGCGCGGTGTCTCGAATGAGACCTGGCGTCGCGATACCGATCACTTTGTCCATGGCTACACGGCGCAACTTGCCTCTTTCATGACCGCCGTCCGTCAGGGGGGAATGAGTGAAGGGCCGACGGGTCAGGATGCACGCAACGCACTGGCGGTCGCCCTTGCCGCTATTCAATCGGTATCCCGGAAGCAGCCGGTCGCCCTGAATTGAACCCTAAGGCGCGGTGGCTTGCCGGCGTGCCTTCAGATCGACAAGGAGCAGGCTCCATGCCTACGCGGCAGACCTTTAAAACGCCGACCAGCATTCAGGACATGAAGGGTCTGATCGTAACGGGGAGCCTGCGATTGTCGGAGCAGCAGGACCATGTCGCGCGAACCATTCTGGCTCGTCCGCATATCGTCGCCTTTGGTACGATCGGTTCCCTCGCCAGCGAATGCGCCGTGTCTCCATCCACCGTCGTCCGTGTCGCCAACTCGCTGGGCTTTGATAGGTTCAGCCAATTCAGGCGGGTTTTTCGCACGCACGTACTGTCGGAAGGGAAGGGGCGTAACATAATGGATTTTCTATAGGTTTTACCCCGTGAAAGCGAAAGTCGCAGGTTCTGCGAGGTGGAGAAGAAAATGAATCTCGCCAAGATTTGGCCGGCAGGGGTCCGCCTCGCCCAGGGATGGCTAGTGACGGAAGCCGAACAGGACCCGGCCGCAGCGCCGCCGAGAGATGCGGTGACACGCGCATTCAGGCATGTCCAGAACTCTTGGGCGGCTGGGCCAACATCACATGGTGTGTAAACATGCGCCTAAACCCGTATGATCGAATGCCGTTTTGCCCGTCTCCGGTCCTCGGACGACCCGTTCAAGAGGTTGCGATTCAACCTTGATGGCCAGCGGCCCCACGCTTTCCGGGCCAGGCTGTCAGCGCGACGTCGACCAANGCCTTTAACCTAGCCCTGCACGCNCCNTCGCAAGCCTGCGCGGACATGCCCTGAATGACGGCGCCGTAAAAGCGGGCGAGCGTATCCGTGTCGGTTTGCGNGGGTAGTTCGCCCTCGCTGNCGGCGCGGTCGAACCGCGTCNTGAGAATCTGTATTGCCGCCTCGCGCAATNNTGCCGTTGTGCGGGCGACAGAGGCGTTTGCTTCCGAATGCTGGAGAACGGCAGTGGAAACGATGCATCCTCGCGGCTTGTCGGGCTGGGTATGTCCTTCAGCAATATCGTAAAGGTAAGAGGCGAGCGCCTCGTAAGCGGGTATTTGCGCCTGCAGNACTTCGNCGCGGCGTTCGCTTTGCTGCGCAATGCTATGATCAAGCGCCAGCCGGAATAATTCTTCCTTCGAACCGAAGGTCGCGTAGAGGGACGGCGGGGTGATGCCCATCGCATGGGTGAGGTCCGCTATCGAGGTTCCCTCATAGCCGTGNTCCCAGAACAGCCGGGCTGCGACGTCNAGCCCGGCATTCCGATCAAGCAGGCGCGGTCTACCGCGTTGTTTTCGCGTCATTTCAGACATTTTTATATCGATCACTATAAAAACATTGACAGATCATGGCCGGATTTTATTATAACGATCGCTAGTTAAATCGCAACGGAGTGATCCATGTCTCAGAAACTATCGAACAAAGTCGCCCTCATAACGGGCAGTTCACGCGGCATCGGCCGTGCCGCGGCCCTGGCGTTTGCGAAAGAGGGTGCAGGTCTTATCGGCGTTCATTATGGTGCGAACCCCGATGCGGCAAAGGCAACGATCCGCGAGATCGAGGCTCTCGGTTCGAAGGCGGTCGCTCTCAATGCCGATCTGCGGTCTGGGAAAGCGGCGACAGACAGCTTGTGGGAGCAGTTCAGGGAAGCCACGGTCGCTTTCACCGGCTCGCCATCGCTTGATATTCTCGTCAATAATGCGGGCATTGCCCCGGCGACATCGTTGAAAGAAACAACGGAAGCCGCGTTCGACGAGTTGATGACGATCAACTTCAAGGCGCCATTCTTTCTCATTCAGGCCGTTGCCGATCATCTCCGCGACAATGGCCGCATCATCAACGTCTCGACCGGCTTCACGCGCATCGCGGCGCCGACGCATCCCGCCTATGCGGCGTCCAAGGGGGCGCTTGAGACATTGACGCTGGCGCTTGCCCCGGAATTCGGCCGGCGCGGAATTACGGTCAATTCGGTGCTGCCGGGTGTCACTGAAACCGACATGAACGCCGGATGGCTGGCAGCGCCGGAGGCCCGCGCAGGCGCCGAAGCCCTGTCAGTCTTCTCGCGTGTCGGACGCGCCGACGATATTGCGGACGTCATCACATTCCTTGCCTCGAACGACGCCCGCTGGACGACCGGACAGATGATTGATGCGACGGGCGGTGCGCGGATTTGATCCAGGCATAGCAGATGTCCCTGNACGACTGGCGTCGGGCGGTTTCGCCTGNCGCCCGAATGGGACAACTGCGTTCCTTCTCCCGGGCGAACTTTTTATCGGCGCGCGNGCCTTGCGATGTTGGCGTCGTGGCCCNCCCGACAGAGGCGCGAGCCGGCGCTTTCTTCGTCTCGTGGGCGCGCAACGCCGCCTGACATATCGGGAGGCGGTTTACGTTATCAATGTGTCGCCGGCTACCTATCGTGCAGGCTCCAGTGCCTTTTCCAGCGCGGGATCCCGACCGCGCTTATAATCGTCGAAGCTGAGACCAACAGAGATGTCGGGTGAAAGAGAGATATTGCGGGGCCCAAATGCGACGGTCGCCCAGTAGCAGGTTCGGACATCGCTGCAGCCTTGCTCGTAGTCTTCGAATTCGGAGCTGTAGCGGACGCTTATCCCTGAGTTTGGCAGTGTTATTTTATCGCCTTCCGCCCAGAACCTGCCGCCATCCCCCATTTTTTCGCCGATCAGAGATACCCGCTCGCCTCCGCTTCCCTTTATCAAGGCTGCGGTGACGATGCCTGCGGAGAACGTCGCGCGTCCCACAAGGACAGAAATCCGCCCCTGATCAGGGAGAAGGCGGGGCAGTGCCTGTGCGAAGAGAATGCTGTTGAAGAAATCGCCGCCGTTGTTGAAACGGAGATCGACGACGATGTGCCTCGGCTGGAAAGGCAGGATGTCTTTGTGAATGATGCCGCCGAATTTTTCGACGAGCGGCTTATCGTCGACACTCCGCGCCGTATCGTTTCGAATGTAGAGCGTGGTTTTTCCGTCATCGAGAAAAGACGCGGTTACATCGCTCCGTTTGCTGTATAAGCGAGGACTTTCTTTTAGCTGGTCGAGCACATGCGGCCAGCGTCCCGGCGTCCTTTCCGCATCCGGAACGAGAACCGAATAGCCCCTGTTCAGCCCGGTGCTGCGCTCATCGCCCGGGTCTTTCGTTACAACAGGCAAATACACCGTCTCCAGCGTTCCGGACGCCAGATTCAGCGTCAGCGGTGTTTTCGCGGTGTCGTCAATGGCGCCTATATGCCGGAGCACCCTCGGCGTCACCAGATAACCGGGACTGAGAAAGTGGATTCTCTGATCTGTGCCCGCAAGATAGGGCTTGAGCCGGTTTTCCGTTTCCGCTGCCGTGAGCGAGCCGATCTTTTCTATGCGCGCACCGAGCAGATGCGCATAGTCCGGATGGGCCTTTACAACATAGAGGCCGTCGGCAAACCACCACAGGCGAATGGGCAGGTCGCCGCCCAGAAAAGCACCGATATTGGCGTTCGTATGGCCGTTTCGGGCAATCGCGACAGACCGCATGATCTCCATTGCGAAAGCTTCCGGGCTCAAGCGATCAACCTCGCTTTCGATAAAGTTGACGTGGCGCTCGAATGCCTGCCGTTGATCCGGGCTGAAGCTTTTATCGAGGGGCGCCCATTGCTGTTTAAGCGCCGACAGATCCTCCCGCATCTGCCGGGCCGTCATCGAGTTCTCGTTTGCATATCCCGTAAGCGGCAGGATTGCGAGAAAGCCAAGGACAAGCGTGCGACGTGAGGCTGTTCTCATGGGAACAACCCCTCGTCACGCGCGTGGATGATGACGTCAGCCCCCATTGCTCAAATCCATGTAAGCGGGTTCAAATTCGTGGCCATCGGGATCGGCGAAGGTGCGGAGATACATGAAACCCAGATCCTGCGGTTCACGGACATCCGCCTGCCCACCTGCTTTTGCCGCGGCGCCAACCATGGCGTCGACCTCTTCGCGGCTGTCGCGCGAAAGGGCGATCAGCATGCCGTTCGTTGTACGGGCATCGGCGATCGGTTTGGCAGTGAAGGTCTTGTAGTAGTCGTGCCGCAGAAGCTGGAAGGTGATGGTCTCCGACCACACCATCGAGCTTGCGTCTTCGTTGGAAAACTCTTCATTCTTCACGCAGCCGATTGCCTCATAGAAGGCGGTCGAAACGGTCAGGTCTTTCACCGGCAGGTTCAGGAAAATCATTTTGGCCATTGTCTTTCTCCTCATGGTGGAACGGGGTTACAGGAAGGTCTGCTGAAAGGTCTCGCTCGGATGGATGCAGATGATCTCCAGCCGGTCGGTGCCGATATTTTCGAAGCGGTGGGGGATATTGGCAGGCCCGACGACGATGTCGCCCGACGAACCGCGCGCCCGCTGATCGCCGATTGTGAACTCGGCCTCGCCTTTGCGCACCACCCAGGTTTCGGCATAGGGGTGAACATGCAGATCAGGGCCGCGACCCGGGTCGGCATTGACGACAAAGATGGATACGGCGCTTCCGTATTCGCATCCTTCATAACGCACCGTCCGGCTCTGGCCGGGGTTCGGTTCCTGATGACGACGGATGGAAAACATCTGGTCTCCTCCCTGAGACAAAACTATCTTCGCGAGAAGATATATGTGCAATTTATCTTCCTGTCAAGATATCTATCTTCTCGCAAAGATATATTCACGGATCGGGCAAAGCCGTATATGGTTTTCGAAGTGGTGAAGGGGTGATGAGATGAAGCAGGCGATGCCGGACACGACGACGGATCGGGCGATGGAAGCTGGCAGGGAAGATCATGTCGACCGTCTCCGTGGCCAGTGGGCGCGGGAACTGCCTGATATCGATACGGAGCCGATGGCTGTCTTCGGGCGCGCCAAACGGCTCAGCAACCTTCTGGCGCCGTCAATCGAAGAGACGTTTGCCGGCTTCGGTCTCGACCGCGGCGAGTTCGATGTCATCGCGACATTGCGCCGGTCTGGACCGCCCTACCAGCTGACGCCGACGGAAATGTACACGACGCTGATGCTCTCCTCGGGCGGCCTGACGCACCGGCTTGATCGATTGGAAAAGGCCGGCCTCATCGAGCGCAGAAAATCGAAGCTCGATGGGCGCAGCGTCGTTGTGTGCCTCATGCCGGCGGGCATCGAGCTGGCGGAAAAGGCGTTTCGCAAGGATATGAAAAGCGAATTGAGTTTCCTGCAGGGGCTCACTCCGGAGGAGCGCGATAATCTCGCGGCGCTGCTGAAAAAGCTGGTGCTGGATATCGAGGCCCGTGCGTAGGCTCCGGTGCAGGTTTTTTCATTCGAGCGAACCTGCAAGTCCGAGCTGTTTACCGGGCATCTGCGGCTCGCGACCTGCCGGCCGTAGCAGCATTTCCTCAAGCGATCACTGTGTTTTCCAGGTCTCGAGCAGCATCCTCACAAATTTTTCAGCGGCTGGGGAAAGAGCGCTGCTTCGCCTTTGCACGATGCCGATCGTACGGGAGACCACCGGGTTGACGATCGGTCGGGTGATAAGGAATGGGTGATCGTCCTGCGGCGTTGCCAATCGCGGCAGGACGGAAATCCCAAGCCCGGCCTCTACGAGACCGAGCGACGTGTTGAGATGCGTCACCTCATAAAACCAGTTCAATTTTAGATTGTGTCGCGCAAGCGCGCTGTCGAGAAGCGTCCTGTTGCCGCTTGAACGGTCCACGACAACCAGCGGATAGGCCTCCAGCTGGTCCCACTCGATTGTCTCGAAAGCTGCCAGAGGATGGTCTTTCCTCATTGCCAGCACGAAGGGGTCATCGATGAGNGGCTCGAATGAAAGCTCGGGATCGGAATTGCCCATCAGATTGATGCCNAATTCCACCTCGCCCCTGGCNACCGCCTGCAGACCCTCATTGGCTGTCAAATCCCTGATCCGCAGCCTTATATGGGGATATTGCTGGCTGAAGGTNTTGATGACGGTGGGAAGNAAGTAAAAGGCGGCGGTGGGAACGCAGGCCATGGTGATAAGCCCGCGCCGTTGCGCACCGTCCTTCATGGCAAAAAGCGATCCGTCAAATTCCTCGAGCATGCGCCGGACGAGCGGCATGACNTCCTGNCCCATGGCNGTGGGTGCGACGTGGCGCGTCGTTCTTTCAAGAAGTGGCGCGCCAATCGCCTGCTCCAGTTTCTGGATACGGCGGGTGAGCGCCGGTTGCGAGATATGCAGCGCCTCGGCGGCCCTGTGGAAACTGGCTAGTTCAACCACCGCTTGAAACGCTCGCAAATCCAGAATTTCACAATTGATGCTCATATCGCAATAAAGCTCCAAAACATTGCATTTAACAGATTAGACTCTTTTGCTCATATTGCAACAACGCGGCGCATTGATCCGCCAAATGCAATATTGAGGCAACCCATGAACGATCTGCTGAAGATACCCTGTGTGCTGATGCGCGGTGGAACGTCGCGTGGACCGTTCTTTCTCGCATCCGATCTTCCCCGTGATCGAGCAGACCGGGACGCGGCCCTTCTTTCCATCATGGGGTCTGGCCATCCGCTTCAGATTGACGGCATTGGCGGGGGCAATCCGGTCACGTCCAAAGTTGCGATTATCGGCCCTTCCACCGTCAGGGGCGCCGACATCGATTATCTGTTCGCGCAGGTTCGGACCGACAGGCAGTATGTCGACTATTCGCCAAACTGNGGAAACATGCTGGCCGCCGTCGGCCCCTTTGCCATCGAAGCGGGGCTTGTCGAAGCNCAGGGCAACGATACTCTTGTGCGAATCCATAACGTGAATACCGGCAAGCTGATCGAGGCGAAGGTTCCGACACGCGGCCGCGAGGTTATTTATCTCGGCGACGCCTCGATCGACGGTGTTCCGGGTCTGGCGGCGCCCATCGCATTGACATTCATGGATGCGGCGGGTGCGAAGACCGGCAAGCTGCTGCCCACCGGAAAGCCGGNCGATNTGATCGATGGCGTCAACATAACGGCCATAGACTGCGCCATTCCGATGGTTCTCATCCGCGCAGCCGATCTCGGCGTGACGGGGTACGAGGATCCGCAAACCCTGAGCGCTCACAAGGATCTCATCGCACGGATGACCCGCATCCGCATCGAGGCCGGAAAGTTGATGGGAATGGGTGATGTGAAAGACATGGTCATTCCGAAACCGGTGCTCGTTGCACCGGCCCGCAGAGGCGGCACTCTTTCGGTGCGGTATTTCATGCCCAACGANTGTCATCCTGCACTGGCGACGACCGGTGCCGTTGGTATCGCAACNGCGGCTGTCACCAAAGGCTCCATCGCTTATGATGCGGCTGGAGGCCTTTCGGTGCCGACCCAGATCCGCATCGAACATCCCGCCGGCTGCCTCGACGTGCAGCTGGAGATGCGAAACGGCGCAATAACGGCCGGCCTCGTAAGAACGGCGCGCAGGCTTTTCGAAGGCTTCGCCTTCGCCAAACCAACCGCTGCGATTGAAGACGCAGCCTAGACGCGGCCATAGTGGCGCAAAATATAGTCAAACCGGGAGGAGACCCTTATGCGTAAATATCTGCTTGCAACCGCGGCGCTCTGTGCGCTGGCGGCATCTGCCAATGCCGAATCCGTCAGGATGAGCGTTGGCTCGTACAACCTCAACAACCTGCCTTTCCCCGTGGCGGCGAGCCTCGGCTTCTACAAGGAGGAGGGCCTTGATGTAACGACCGAGAACTTTGCCCAGGGCGGATCGAAGGTTCTGCAGGCGCTTGTTGCCGGTTCCACGGACGTTGCCGTGGGCTTCTACGATCATACGATCCAGATGCAGTCGCAGAACAAGCACGTGGTCGGCTTCGTGCAGCTTGCCCGTAACTCGGGCCTGGTTCTCGCCGGCAAGAACGACACGGATTTCGATCCGGCCAAGCCCGAGACGATCAAGGGCAAGAAGGTCGGCATCACGTCGCCCGGCTCCTCTTCGGACTTCTTCATTCGCTACTACATGAAGCAGCATAATCTCAGCGACAANGACATCTCCATCATCGGCGTCGGTTCGGGCGCTGCGGCCGTTGCAGCCCTGCAGCAGGGCAAGATCGATCTGCTCGTCAATTACGACCCTGCCGCAACCATCGTCGTGGAGCGCGGGCTGGGCAAGATCCTCATCGATGCCCGCAGCGATCAGGGTGCAAGGGATGTCTATGGCGGCATCTATCCCACCTCGGTCCTTTACGCCACGCAGGACTATATCGATGCCAATCCCGAAGTGATCCAGAAGGTCACCAATGCGACGGTTCGGGCGCTGCACTGGATGAAGCAGCATTCTGCGGAAGAAATNGTCGCAAAGCTTCCCGATGATTTCGTGTCCGGCGACAAGCAGACCTANATCAAGGCNGTNGAAGCAGCCAAGGCGATCTTCTCCGAAGACGGCAAGTTTGAGCCTGCCGATCTCGAAACGCCGCTGGCCGTTCTGAAAAGCTTCAATGATGCGGTNGCCAAGGCGACGATCGATCTCAACACCACCTACACCAACAAGTTCGTCGAGGCTGCGGCCTCGAAGGCCGCAAACTGAGAGGCCGCCATGTCTTCGCCAGCCAGAAAGCTAGAACCCGTGACGGAACTCAAGCCCCAGCCGATGGTGGCAATCGACGACGTGACCATGGCGTTCGGTTCGTTTGTTGCCGTGCAAAACGTAAATCTCAAGGTCGGCGATGGCGAGTTTCTCTCCATCGTCGGGCCGACGGGATGCGGAAAGTCCACCATTCTCAACGCGATTGCGGGCCTGTTGAAGCCAGCGCAGGGCAGGGTTTCCATCGACGGTTCGCTCGTCAAGGGCGTACAGAACAATATCGGATATCTGTTCCAGCAGGACGCGCTTCTTCCCTGGAAGACAGCGTTTCAGAATGTCGAGCTTGGTTTGATGTTCCGCGGCGTTCCCGAAAATGAGCGGCGCGCCAAGGTTCAGGCCTGGCTTGAAAAGGTTGGCCTGAAGGGCTTCGGAGACCGCTTTCCGCACCAGCTCTCCGGCGGACAGCGCAAACGCGTGCAGATGGCGCAGGCGCTCATCACCGAGCCGAAGGTTATCCTGATGGACGAACCCTTCTCCGCATTGGATATCCACACCCGCCACCTCATGCAGAACGAGTTGCTGCGCCTGTGGCAGGAGGACCGCCGTGCGGTGGTCATGATCACCCATGATCTGGAAGAGGCGATTGCGCTCGGAGACCGCGTCGTCGTTCTCGCTGCCGGCCCGAAGAGCCGCGTCATCGAGAGCTTTCCTGTCGATCTCGAGCGGCCCCGCAACGTCGCGGAAATCAAACTCGATCCAAAATTCATGACGCTCTATCGCGATATATGGGCGTCCCTGCGTGGCGAAGTGGAGAAAAGCTATGCAAGCCGTTAATGTTCGTATCATCCAGGTCGCTCTTCTGGTCGTGCTTTTGGGCGGGTGGCAGCTCGGTGTCACCTCGGGCGCCATTGACCGCTTCTTCTTTCCGGCACCCTATGACATCGTCAAACAGGTGATTGACTGGGTTGCCGATGCCGGTTTTTACAAGCATGTCGGCATCACGCTGAGCGAAACGGTGCTGGGCTATCTCATCGGTACAGGTCTCGGCGTCGGCGCCGGCGTCTGGCTGGGCCTCAGCCCCTTCGTCGCGCGGGTGCTCGATCCGTTCATCAAGGCCGTGAACGCCATTCCGCGTGTCGTTCTGGCCCCGATCTTCGTGCTCTGGCTCGGTCTTGGCCTGTGGTCGAAGGTTGCGCTTGCGGTTACGCTCGTCTTCTTCGTCACTTTCTTCAATGCCATGCAGGGCGTGCGCGAAGTGAACCCGGTCGTGCTTTCCAATACCCGCATTCTGGGCGCCAAGCGCTCGGACCTGCTGCGTCACGTCTATTTCCCGGCGGCCGCGAGCTGGATTCTGTCGTCGCTGCGCACGTCCGTCGGATTTGCAGTGGTCGGCGCAATCATCGGCGA
>Ga0058692_1000269_pt1 | contig 27908 bp, 39 predicted proteins | sample AgamicAtAmrz_FD_55216 | JGI IMG/M metagenome (GOLD analysis project Ga0058692, IMG submission 55216) | Agave microbial communities from Guanajuato, Mexico - At.Am.rz | ecosystem: Host-associated > Plants > Roots > Rhizosphere | place: Guanajato, Mexico | collected 2012-06-07 | reverse complement strand
GCTTTAGCCGCAGCTTCGGCAGCTTCAGCTTTCGCCTCGGCCTTCGTTTTGAACCAGTCGCGGATTTTTACCCAGCCACCAGCGATCAGCAGTAATGCCGAAACGGCAGTGGAAAAGTACAGCATCAAACTTTCGGTCAATGTCATGGTTTTTCCTTGGTTGAAGTTTGGCGATTTTTTTCTATTTCGCGGATTCGTGCTTTATCGACGTTGCAGTTTTCTAACGCCAACAGCAGATTCTCATTCAGATCCAGGCTGTCACCATATGTGAAAGGGTCTGGTATTTCCGGAACGGGACAGTCAGCCGTCAGGTTTGCCGGAAGTGGTACCGGCTGCACCGGCACGTATTTTGTTTCGGTGTGCCCGCAGGCTGTCAGCAGCGGTAACAGGAACAGGCTGCTTAGCGCAATAGTCATCCTTAACAGCCTTTTTGATTTCAGCAACGCGCACCGAACTTTGCTCGCTGTTCTCCTGCTTTTCATCTGTGGCCGCCTGAGAGATGGTGTTGATTATGGAGACTGTTTGAAGGACGTTCTCTGTGATAGCTGTCGCCTGGTTGGCAGCACTTTCGGCTGCGTCAGCTCTTACCTCAGCAGCATCGGCGCGGCTGCTGTTGCTCTCGTAGCGATAACCTAAGAACAGGCAAAGACCGGCCACCAGCAGAATAAGGAATACGATGACGCTGGCGCGCGTTTCGGCACTCACTGGCTTTCCTCCCGGCGATACAACGCTTTCATGTTTGTCGCCTATCAAAATAAACACCCACATAGCCAGCACCCCAACGGGTGTAAAACCACAGGCGCAAGCCATATGACGGGCTGTAAACAGCGATGGGAATCAGGCTGAATGAAACTAAACGCCACCACGGCCATTTTTGTGGTCCGTGTGATGGCCTCAAAGCAGGTGCAAAATGTGCAAGTGAATGCTCAAATTTTAATTTCATACCTGATAGCTCCAGATGGATGATGGGATCACTGGTCTATCCCCCAGCACGCCAGCGCGCTTTCCTGATCGCGGCGTGATACCTGCCCGTAACAGCCGTTCGAGCGAATGCGGCAATCTTTGCCGCCGTCTTTAATCCACCAGCGAATAGCTTCGCATGCACCTTTACGGTCGCCTGCGTTGATCCGGCTGTAGAAGGTGGAAGGAAAGCATTTGCCAGGCCCGATATTGTACGGGCAGAAAGAGGCGATCCCGGCCTTTTGCGGTTCCGTCAGCGGAACGTGAATGTTTCTGGCAACCCAGGCCAGTGCCGCATCGCGCTCTTTCGCATTCACCTGATCGCATTTGGCCTGCGTCAGCCTCATACCCTGAGTTACCGGCTTACCATCCACCAGCGTGGCGCCACGGCAAATTGTCCAGATGCCAGCACCGTCTTTATAGGCTGTGAGGCTGTTGCCCTCTTTCTCAGTCAGAAACTGATCGAGGATTGCCGGAGCGGATGCGCCAGCAAGGATCAGCCCCAGCACCGCAGCGCTGAGTTTCGATTTTGCGGCGGCCATAATTATTTCTCTTTTGGCGGAGTGGGTGGAGGTGTGATAAAGCCAGCCTGCAAGGCTTCGCTATACGTTTTCAAAGCCTCGTCGTATGACTTTTGCATTCGCCTTTGAAAATAAAGGCTCGTGAAATAGGTCGCAGCACCGAACAACACACCACTGACGATCGCAATAAAATTCCAGTCCAGTCCGTGAAACCAGTTATAGACGCCAGTCAGGCCGGTACAAATCAGGCCGCCTGAGGTGCAGTAAGAGGCTCCAGTGATAATTTTCTCAGGCATGATTCTGTGCATCTCTCTCACCTCGCTGTGTGCGGGTGCTGTGTGATGGAATAAATACCTCCAACTGGAGGCGAAAAGATCACTGTGTCAAAGGCACCCGTAGATGCCTTTTGCACAGCGTTATTTTTTAGTTTTACGGGGGAAGCACCGACCGGATACCAGCAGGATGATGAAGATTATCAGCAGGGTGAGATCCATCAGCACACCAGTGATCCGCCAGGCGGCGATAAGTACCAGCGCAAACAGCAAACACACGCCGATGTGTTTCATTATTTGCTGCCCAGCACACGGCTGATATTTTTCAGCAGAACGGTTGAGGCGGTTTCCAGCATGTCATCACCGGCTTCAGTGTTGGCGACCACCAGCGTTTTAGTACATGGCACTTTCACCTTTGAATCGCTGAGCCAGCCGGATTCGGTGACCGCTTTTTTCAGTTCATAGACCGGCTTGCCGTTTGGCAGTTTGTCATCCACATGCCAGCCGTTCATGCTGATCATCGTCAGGCCGCTGCCCTTCTGGTTGACTGCCTCCAGAAATTTGTTCGACCGATCCGGCGCTGATACCCACAGGAACGCGTCATATTCCCCGGTAGTCACCTTTGCCAGCGAACGCACGCCGCCCTTTGCCCAGGTCTCAACCTTCGCGTAGTCCTTTTCGAGCGATTGCAGATACTGCCATGATGCATACGAACCGCTGGCAGGCTCACCCACGGCGATTTTTATGCCTTCTTTCAGATCGCTTTCGCTGCTGATCTTCCCGCCATCTTTGACGGCGACAAACACGCATTCATCAGCCAGCTCGCCGATGATGTCCACTTTCTGCGCTTCATTGCCGTGGCGGCTGCGCCAGAACTGAAACGCATCTGCCTGGGTGAAGCCGATCTGCGCCTCGCCACTGGCGACCTTATCAAGGTTGTCCAGAGAGCCTTTGCTCGGGATGACCGTTGACTTGTAACCGTATTCGCTTAGCGCGCTGGCAAGATTCACCCCATACACAGCGTTATACGTCAGTCCCTGCTGCCCGGTAGTGATGGTGATATCTGCTGATACGGCGCTAAAACTTGCGCACAGGAGTACTGCCGCAATAGCGGTGAATAGCTTTTTCATGTGACTTTCCTTTAAGGGGTGAGCCAGTGCCCAGGGAGAGTACGCAGAGAGTCAAAACTCCCTGTGGCTCACCTCTGTAAAGGCTCTGCGGTTTGATGTATGCGTCGGCACAGACGCGGGATATTGAGGACTACATATGAAAAAACCCCGCCGAAGCGAGGTTTTAAAATATTGGTGGTAACGGTAGACATACAACGCCCATCGTTGGAAAAATCCTAACCACTTTTTTCGAATATTGCAAGTATCGTGACGCGATAATTCAGAAGTTTGTCGCTAACGTGTGACCTTACGCAATTGTGCTTCAGCAAATGCCTCTTCCTGCCAGCACTTTGTGACCAGCAGGCTGATCACGTCGGCATAACCGCTGTACCACTGGTAACTTGTCAGATCCGGGATCACCCTTTCCACCAGGGCGCGGGCGAGTGTTGTCGGTATGCGGCTGTAGCGATTTCCATTACAGCGACCGCAAGTCTTATATGTCGGCGCGCCGATCAGCTTTGTGCGTTTCTCATCAAGTACCGTGCCCTTACCTTTGCAGCCGCGGCACGCTGTGCTGATCTCACCTTTGCCACCGCAATGAGTGCATTTGACCTTTTCGGTGCCGGTTACCTCTGTCCATTCTTCCCAGTACGACGGGCAGAGACCTTTGGTTGTGGCTGCCCATTTGGGTGGCTTGCCATCCGGGTACTGCACTTTTTTTGTTGTGGTTTCTGCGTCAACAAAACCGGTCCCGGCGCAATGCGGGCAACGTCCCTTGCTGGCGGCAGAACGGGAATAGTCGGCGTAAGCGAACTGCACCAGCACCGGCAGTATTTCGAGGCGCGCTTTCTCACTGAGCTTCATCAGCACCGGATTTTTTAGCGCCAGCGCATAGTTCATCAGCCCATCAAGCGCCGGGGCCGGATCCTGAATGCCCATCTTCGCCAGGAACAGGTTAAAGCCCAGCGGTGCTTTTGACTGCACCATGCCCTGTGCCGCCATCACATCGGTGATCGTCAGCGCTGCGCCGCCGGTAGCGGGTGTCTCGTCGTTTAACTTCGGTGACTTTGGTGAATAGAATTTTGGTAATGATTCAAGGTTCATAGCGTCTCCACTTTACGCCAGCACGCCGATGGCCAGCGCGCGATCTAAAAAACGAAACAGCAGCACAAGCTGGCTGCCATGTTTTGCTTCAAATGCCACGGTGTCAGCGTGCAACGCGTCGTGATGTGCTCTGCAAAGCGGGATCACAAACAGGTCGTGCGCCTTTGTACCCATTCCCCCATTACCGTGGCCGATCAGGTGGTGGGGGTCGTCTGCCGGGTTGTTGCAGCACATGCATTGCTGCGCTTTAACCCAGCGGGTGTACTTCTCGTTTACCCAGCGGCGGCGCTTCGGTCGCAGCATGTAGGATTCCGGCGTCTCCGGATCGATGCGCAGCGCCAGCACCTGCTTTGCGGTTTCCTGGACCATTTCGCAGGGTGAGGGCAAACCCGGTACCAACTCAGATTCTCGGTAAACGTGCTTTATCTCTGGCGCAGGCAGGCGCAGCACACGGCGGGCAGCGCTATCCGGCAGGGCATCGGCGAGACCTTCGCGCGCCAGCCACCAACAGAACTCGGGCAGCGTCAGCGTGTGGGACTCATCGAAACCGAGTTCGTGTCGCGCTGCACGCAGGATGTAGGTGGCGGCGTTCGCTCTGGCGATGGTCTCAAGTGATTCGCTGCTTTGCTCGCGAAGCAGGTTATCGCAGTGCCAGCACAACCGGATCGCGCCCGGCGCATGGCGCAGTATGGTCATGTTTTCGTCATGCCATGACTCATGCGGCCACTGGCAGCCGCTACCGTCGCGGAGCCAGCTTTCCAGACCGTTAAGCCCGCCAGCGCGGACCAGCACCGCTTCGTTATCAAATACACCAGCCAGCGCAGGATCTTCCGACAGCGGCTGCTCTGCTGGTGGCAGGACGCCGGACGGCATGCCAGCCAGCCGCTCCGGCTCGTTCTCCAGCAGCATGCGCCCGCGGCGAAAATGCGGCAGCATGCTGGCACCCGGCCTGAAGATAACGATCCCCAGTTCTGATACGACAACTGGATTTAACAGCGCTCTCAAGGCATCACCTTAAATCGTCAGGTTTTTAAGCTTCTGGATGGCTGTACCCATATCAGCCATCGCATCCACAAATTCATCAAACTTACGGTTAGCCATCCCGTAAGCCTGAAGAATTTCAAGCCTCAGCGGATCAAGTTGTTTTTTCATCGCCTCCCGGTCTCCCGCCTTCTTCTCGGCTGCTTCAGCCGCACGGATCAACTCTTCAGCCTGCTTACGCAATTCTTCTGGCGTTACTGTTTTGTTACTCAAAGCGCTCTCCGTTACCGGTGTTACATCCGGGGCTGATGAAATGGACTGATGACCAAAGCGGGGATGATGGATCGTGGTTGTTCTTCCATCACCGACAACACAAAGGATCCCTGACTCGCGAATAATGCCGATCAGAAGTTCCTTGTCTTTCTTCTGCAACTGGTTGTAGGCATAAACTTTCTGAGAAATAAGTGTCAGCGAGGCTCCCTCTGGCATTCTCTCCACAAAACGCTTAACCCTGGACAAGACTGGCTGCAAGTGCGGCGGGGTTGTTCTCATATCACCCTCACCTCAATGAACGGTATCGAGCAGGCGCAGCAGGTCTGCAAACCGGGATTCAAAGAAATGCGGCTGAGTTTCGCGCGGATTGGCCGGGCTGGTGATGTTCTTGCCGTACATGCAGCCTTTAGCGGTCAGAGACCAGAAGCGCTTAACCCCATTGCTGCCGCTGCGACTCCGGCGCTCTTTATGCTCGACGATGCCGAGCTTCGCCAGTTGCTGGTATGCCTGTGCGGCTGTCATCGCTATTTTGTGAGTTTTCAGCAGTGCGCTGAGGGACTGTGTGGGACGGCTGGAACCATCAACCGCCCCGGCTGGCGCGTCGATGGCATATTGAGGCATGAGATCGGGAATACCAGCAATCTGAGATAATTTCTGATATGCGCCAAGCTTTGAGGAGTTTGAAAGGTTCAGCATGCGAGAGGCTGATTCAAGGAGAATAACACCTGCCTGAATCTGATCTGATTTAAGAGTCGCTGATTCTGATCTCTGCAAGGAATCGAATGTGCGTATTACTTTCAGATTGAATGCCGCACTAATCCACATGGCGTAGGAGTAAACCAATTCTTTGCAGACAAAAGTGCCCTGGTTGTTGCCCCCGGCAATAGTGGCTATAGGGTCCGCTCCTGTAATATCAGGAGCGCTCGAAATTTCAGCGATAAGTTCCTGGGTCTGGGAAAGTGACGCCCAGTTTGAGGGTTGGTGGCGCTTTTCGCCCCCAGCGGCGCGGTGCAGATCGTTAAGGCAGTAACGACCATCAATATCACGGCGTACGGAAACGCCGTCAATCACAAGTAATTGACTCATTGGTTTCTCCACTGTTTGAAATGCGAGCGGGCCTGCAACCCCGTTTCGCTGACACTTATCGACCATAACACATATTTTTTGGGGCTGGCGACACGGACTGATCATTTATCCACCCTTTTATTTAGTGGGGTGATCGTGATCTCCACCCTGCCGCCCTTCACCACCGGCCCCCACTCCACCAGCATGCGCTTAACCTGCCTGTCGTCCTCCCACACTCCGGCATGTGTCAGGGCGTCAAATAGCGCTTTGTTGTAATTGTCGATATCACGGGGGCGCGCGTCCGGCGGGTAAAGGGTGATTTCTACCGCTGCGAGTTGGGTTGAAGGTTTAGGCAGACAGCGCAACTGATCGAAGATTGCCGCGCAAACGGCGCTCTTGAACTTACGCCCGGCGACGCTGATGAGATGGCGACCTTTAAGCGGCCCCTTATTCGGGGCGCGCCAGTAGGTATTGACGCTGGGCGGAAAAGGTAAAATCAGCTTCATGCCGCGGACCCTCTGCGTTTCAGCCATTCAAGAGCCAGATCAGTCGAGCTTTCTTCCCCCGCCAGCAGCGCCCGGATCACTTCAGCGGCTTCATCAAGCGCCAGCGTATCGTTAACCCCAAGCACCTTAATCCCGCGCGCCTTTCCGCTGGCGATCGTGATGTAGCCCTTTTTCTTCAGGGCGCGAAGGTGTTCAAAAACTGAATTTCCAGAGGCGGCGCCAATCAGCGCCGCAAGCTCGGTATATGTCGGCGGGTAACCGTGCATATTGTGAAAATCCACCAGCGCATTCAGAATCTGTTGCTGGCGGTCAGTCAGTGGTTTACGTTCTTCCACGGTTCCCCCTCAGAGAGTGGCCACGATGTCAGCAGCGGTTTCGCGCGTGCTGCCTTTACTGGATATCGCCCGGCGGGCGCTTACATGGTGCAGCGTGAATCCGTGCTGCTCGTACAAATCGATTACCCTTGGCGCTGATGAGTTGGTGATCACCACTCTGGCGCCGCGCTGGTGCGCCGCCACGCAGCATTCGGCCAGCGCTATCTGATCAGCCCATGTGAAGCCGCCAGCGGCATAATTAGTGAACCCATCGGTCCCCGGCAGCGGCTCATAGGGCGGATCGCAGTAAACGACATCGCCATCACCGGCCAGCGCCAGCGTGCGGCGAAAACCCGCGTTCATGAAAACGCAGTTGTGCGCCATGCTGACGAAAGCTTTTATCTCTTCTGCCGGGAAGTACGGGGCGCGGTATTTGCCGAAGCCGACATTAAACAGGCCATCGCGGTTATAGCGGATCAGACCGTTAAAGCAGTGGCGGTTGAGGTACAGGAATGCGGCGGCGCGCTGTGGGCCTGTCAGCAGTTGCGTGTTGAACTCCAGACGAACGGAGCAGTAATCCTCTTCGCTGTTCATCTCGGAAAACATCCGCTGCGCCAGCTCAGTCACCAGTTCGGGCACAACGGCAAGCATCTGATAGAGGTTGATCAGGTCTCCGTTAACGTCCGCCAGCAGGAAGGTGGCATGCTTATCGGAGTTGAGGAATACCGAGCCGCCGCCAACGAATGGCTCAATAAGGCGTTTACCAGCAGGGATGAGGCGATCCAGTTCAGGCAATAGCGAATACTTGCCGCCTGCCCATTTCAAAAACGGTCGCTGCCAGTTGCGCGGTGCCGTTGGTTCCTCTGTTTCAACTGGTGCACCATCATCGCTGCCGATGTCACAGGAAAATGCTTCACAGCTTTCAGTACACGAACCCGACTCTTCACCGCCGGTATTTCTGATCGTTGCTGCAATTTCTTCACGGGAGTGATCGGCAAATAATGCGATGACGCTTTCAAGTGAGTTATTGCCGCGGTACATGATTTTATTTTCTTGCTGCCGACGTTCTACCACCCTGACTGACGGATCAGTTACCAACTGCCAGAATCGTTCGGCCATTTCTGGCTCATCACGTGCAGCTAAAGCGAGTTTGTTGATCCCCTTCTTGATGCAAAAAACACAGTTGCCCAGGTGTTCAGGTATTCCCAAATCAAAAGGCTGCTTCTTCCACCATGAAATAACGTCCTGCTTTTCAAAGTCGCTGATTTCAGCGAGGTAACTAACCCCATCACGCTGTTTAAGCCGTTTTGGTTCATCAGAACGAATGCCGATCCAGGTGTGGTAATTCCCTTTTCCGAATACGTCCCGGCAGTACCGCTCAAACACTTCCATTTTCATAGTGCGTGTGCAGAACGCACCGTGAACATATGGCGTGCCATACTTTTTGCAAATATCACGCATCGGCTGGAGGTCCGGGCCTATCTCATCCAGCGGCACCACACGATAGCTGTTGCCCTTTCCAAGCACCGGGTTAACCACCACGCGCAGACATATGAGAGGGATATCCCAGTGAGAAACCACGTCCCGAATAAACTGGTATGTCGCCGGGTGTTCTGCCCCTGTGTCCATAAACAAGAAATGAATGTCCGCGCCTTTCAGTCGCTCTTGATTTTTCAGGTAGACCAAATGCGCTGATGTACGTCCGCCGGAAAAGCTAACAACCTCTGGAATTTTTAGCCCAGCGTCAGAAACGGGCGCCGCCTCGATGCCGCTGCATACTGATCCGTATCTCATAACGCACCTCCGGCAGAATTTTCATCCCAGCGGCTTCCGGCACCGTCAGCGATACCGCGTGTCATGCCGGAAAGACATTTTGCCCGGCGCTGTGCATAGCAGGCTCTGGCCTGCGGCGTTTGCGCGCAGTCGAAGGCTTCGAGCCATACTGTCGCGGCGCGGCGCATCAATCCCTGCGCTTCCAGCTCCAGCGCTTTTTGTGCGAGTTCGATTGGACGCCCGGTCTCGTTTGGCGTCATTTCGGCGTCAGTGAAATACAGGAACATGCGGCCATAAGGCTTTCGCTTCATCTGCCCGATGGTTACCAGTCTCTCCAGCGCTCGCTGCACGGTCCGGATATCAAGATGGTTCAGACCGCAACAAACTTCGATGGAGGTGCATTCGCCATTTGCGCGGATGTATTCGAGGACTTCAGAAAAAGCGCTCATGACCGGAACCCCGCGTTTTCTGGCAGCGAATAATCAACGTTCTGGAAACTTGCGCCCGGACCGGTGCCGGTGATTAACCAGCGACCGTTAACGCGTTCCGGACGGCCAGCCTCAGTCCATTTGGTTGCGCCCTGGAGATAACCGGGGAATTTTGTCGGCAGGAAAAGGGTTGTCGGGCGCAGGTATTCAGCCATCTGCAGATCCTGCCCCCACTTCGCTGTGGCGTAGTCCACAACCAGGATCAAGTCATCAGTCGAAAACCCTTCACCGAGCCGCGCCCGGATATGCTCCATCGAAGTTTTCCCGACCTGGTAGCGTGATCCGGTCTTCTGGTTCAGGTGAGTTAAAACACGTTTAGCCTGATCGGTGATTACCACTGCCGGGTCGGGTTGCGCAGCAACCTGACAAGAAGGGTTTTTATTCTCTGTAGTACTCTCTGTTGTATTCTCTGTAGGATCATCAGGTCGTTTTGACACGATGACAGCGGTTCTTTTTGCCTCACTGGAGCGTGTCACTTTGACATCTTCCATCGTGTCATTTTGACCTGATGGAATAGCGCATTTTGAACTCTTCGATTTAGTCACTTTGACCTCATCTAAAAGCTCACTTTCATAGTTGATCGTGTAGTAGTTGGTCATGTCGCGCTGGGACTTGTTCAACTGCTCGATCTTGAGTACACCCAGCGCCTTAAGGCGGGTGAAGGTGCGCTTGAGAGTAGACTCGGACCAGAAAGGAAACTGCTCCAGCCATTGCTCTGTAGTGTTGTAAATCCAGCGCACGCCATCACGTTCCAGCCCGGATGTGGTCTCCTTAAGCCAGTAGTTAACCTGCTGCAATGCAATGGCTTCATTCAGCCCGATGCTGTAAGCGAGATCAGGGTTTATTACTATTGGCCTTGTTGGCATTAACAGGCTCATGGTCGTCCTTTATTTCTCTGAATTTACGCTGGAACTGCTCAAGCGGGCTGAAGCACTCATGCGGGTAGCCTTCACGCAGATAGATAACGCGCTGCGTTTCTGGCTACCAGCGGATGACGCGGACAGGGATGCCGTACTGGTCCCGGAATCTGCGGTTAAGTTCGCGCATTCGTTCTTCTCCGCCTGGCTGTTGAAATCACCTACAACCCACTCGGCAAACGGGTAGCTGACAGGCTCAATCGACCCCTGTACTCTTACCCCATACACAAAACGAACCGGGCATTTACCGCCGGTGACAGGAAGCACTATCAGTTGCGACCTGCGGTATTGTGTTGTTAAACTGTTCATGCGTTGGTATCTCCACTACGATCGACACGCCACGACGCCAGGGGCTGCAACTCGCTGGCGTCACTTCTTTTTGCGACTGAATAACGCAATGATTGCCTTGACTTCTTCTTCACGCACAGCCAGGTGACGACGGTGATGCTCAAGGATTTCTTCCGTTTCATGCTGTTCAATTACCCCATCCTCCAGAGCAAGTTGAATAATCTGATCCACCTGCCCGCGCGCAGCGGCGGTACGCATAGCCCTGCTGAACAGGTCAACGCGATCAAGGTCTTCATACGTCGGAACTTCCACCAGCAGACAACCGCGGCGCTTCGCGAAGTAGTCGGCCAGGAATGAGGTGTTCGATAAGTCCTCCATCGCCTCCAGCTCTGTCACTTCGAAAAAGCGGCAACCGTTTTTCTCGTAGAGGTTGTTATTGAACTGCGTGGCTGTCATGCCCAGCGCACCGGCCATCGCTTCACGCCCGCCGGGATAGGCTTTACACATCGCCTTAACTACCGCTTTTAAACTTTGCTCTACCATGTTGTTTTTCCTTTGGTAGTTACGATTAAGCAGCCGTTTCGTTAGGCTTCTGATACATCTTCGCGTCGTACTTCAACGCACCCTTGGTGATGCGCTCGATAAGAAAGGCTTGTTTCTCAGGGATAATGGCGGCCCACTGGCAAACTGCGCTGTGGGTAACGCCCAAGGCAGTTGCTGTTTTTGATATGCCGCCGAAGTACTCGACAACTTTTGCTTTTAACATGGATTACCTCCTCAGAAAGTTAGCATTCTTACATCGTAAGATGAAAGCATACTTACGTCAATAAAATGTAAGATTACTAACGTGTAATCCCGAGGAATTTTTATGGACACCGTTGGTAGCAGATTAAGATTTAGAAGAAAGCAGATGAAACTCACCCAGCGTGATGTGGCTGAGTGTGCTGGAGTCAGTGCTTCAGCTGTTACTCAATGGGAAAGTGACAATACAAAACTATCGGCAGAGAATCTTTTACATACCTGCAGATGCTTGCGCTGCTCTCCTGACTGGCTGGTTTTTGGTTCTGGAGAAATTGAGGATGGGATTAACATAAATATTATTTCAGCCAGAGAGGTGCCCGTACTTTCCTGGGTTCAGGCGGGATACTGGACTGAAGTAATTAATGACCCCAACCATGAGATGGTTAAAACTACGAGGAAGTTATCCGACTCTGCGTTTGCATTAAGAGTGAAAGGCGATTCAATGACTTCTTATAGCGATATGAGCATACCCGATGGCTCTATCGTTATAGTGGAGCCGGAATACGGCTTCATAGATCAGGCCAATGGAAAGATTGTCATCGCTCAGGTTGCATCCGGAGGCGAAGCCACTATTAAGAAGCTGGCAATAGACCAGCCTTATACCTATTTAGTCCCGTTAAACCCAGCGTTTAAGCCAATCGAGGTTTCACAAGATACAAAATTAATTGGCGTAGTAAAACAAATCATCATCGACCTGCCCTGAGTACCAACCCCCTTATTGAAACCCGCATAGTGCGGGTTTTTTTGTAACCAAAAAAACAAAGTAAGCATTCTTACATTTTCTTGTTGACATAAAATGTAAGTAATCTAATATTGAATTCATCAACAGCGAACAGGCAGGAAGCCCACGAAGTAGCCGCCCCAGGCGTATGAAGATGGGGATGATTCGCGAGGTGTGTTTACAGGGGTGATGAATATGTCAATGAAAGAGCCGCTAATCGACGCTGGAACCATGAGCAACGAAGAACTTCACTCATGGTTTATTCGTAAGGCTGAGAAGTTGAACCTTCTTCGTGGGCTTGAGATTGAGAGGGAATCACTGGAGGCGCGACTTGCGGTACTCAGCGCCAGAATATCCCAGGTCAGTCTGGAATCTCAGCTAGAAATCTTTGCGAAAGATCAGGATCCCATTCCCCATCAAGATAGTCAGGAAAGTTAATCGGGTATTGGGTTCTGGTTATTTGCAAAAGATATCGGCCAGCGTCTTCGGGAAGGGATTCAAGTTGTAGTTCGTCGTGCAGAGAAAGAAATATGTCAGACAGGCTCAGCCCACGAATTACGGATGGTGGCCATTGATATTTCATTAAGAGTTTGTGGTGCAGCGCCCGTATTCCATTTAGACCGTTGCAGTTGTTCCCGTATTTTTTACGGTGCAACTCCAACAGGAAGTCGAGAGTACATACCTGGACGGCGCGGTTGTTAACACATGCAATTTCATTGCTATCAACGAAGCCGGAAACCTTAACGCCTCTGATGGCGGCGATGTTTTCTTTAGTTTGGTTAAAAAGATGAGCTATCCCGACAATCATGATGTTTTCCTTTCTTGGCTGTGTGAGAACTCCAAGATACCACTGAGCCTGATGTGGTGAAAAGACAGGCAAAAAAAGCAGTTCGGCGTATGGCACATGCGTCGCAGCGGTCCGGTGGGTTTCCTTGACATTATCCCTGACCCAAGCGGGTAGCCGGAATGTGCAAGCCATGCATGCACAAAGCGACTCACCATCGCGGCGATTCGGTGCAGGGGCAGCACTGTAAAAGTCTGCCAGTTCGTAAATCACGTGTTTGCGTGTTATCCGAACCACGCTGGCTGGAAGGTCAGCACACAACATGAAAGCGCACTCCTTCTCATCGGTTGTGGATGGCAGGTGTGAATAAACGGGAGTGCGCTTCCAGTTGTGGTGAATGCGCAGGCTGATGCGCGAAAGACATTGCAGCTATTGCGGAAAAGAGCTGTTCGGCAGGGCAATTAAACGCCTGTGAGAGTCTGAATTAACCGCAAGCCGGAGATCAGCACCGGCCACCACAAACTATAAAAATGCCAACTGGTAGTCGTTTGGCGGCGTCTGATCTCTCCCGTGAGGGCGCCGCAATTTTTTACGCAACACAAGAGAGCATCACCGCCGGGACGGCTCATTCCCCAATCCCGTCGGGCGGCCTGAGACCGCAGGTGCTCTCCTGTGTTGTGTGGAGATACTAACCCGTAGCGCCTTTGCAGTGGCGCACAGAGGAACGCAAAATGAATAACCATTTCTTCAAAAATCTTATGTCATACCGCCTGAGCCGCGATGTGCAAATTATTGATTCCGGCAACACATCGAAGCTGGCCCAGCAGTTAGAAACGCTACGCTTCACACCCTGCGGCAGCCAGGACATGGCTAAGGCTGGCTGGGTATCTCCACTGGGGGACATTTCCGATCAACTATTCCATTTCGTTGGCGGCCAGTTACTGCTGACTATCCGTCGTGAAGAAAAAATACTGCCGTCACAGGTTGTTAAGGATGAGCTTAACAAACGTGTTGGTCGTCTGGAGAGTGAACAGGGTCGTCGTCTGAAAAAGACTGAGAAAGACTCTCTTCGCGATGAGGTGCTTCATTCCCTTTTGCCGCGCGCGTTCACTAAAAATTCGACGGTTCGTATCTGGGTAAACACCGCATCAGACCTGGTAGTTGTTGACTCATCAAGTGCTCGCCGTGCTGAAGATGCCCTTGCTCTCCTTCGTAAAACACTCGGATCTCTGCCTGTTGTCCCACTGACTCTTGAAACACCGGCTGAATTAACCATGACTGAATGGGTGCGTTCAGGCGCTGTGCCATCCGGCCTGGCACTTGGTGCTGAAGCAGAACTTAAAGCGTTGCTGGAGGATGGAGGGATTGGGCGCTTCAAAAAACAGGATCTGTTTTCCGATGAGATCCGTACTCACCTTGACGCCGGGAAGCTGGTAACGAAAGTGGTTCTCGACTGGCAAAACCGCGTTCAGTTCGTGCTGGGCGACGATTTCAGCATTAAACGTCTCAAATTCTCCGACGAGTTAATCAGCCAGAACGATGACATTGATCGCGAAGATGCCGCACAACGCTTTGATGCCGACTTTGTTTTGATGACCGGCGAGTTTAACCAGTTACTCACTGACCTGATTACTGCCCTCGGCGGCGAAGCCAAGCGATAAACACCGGAGTGACTTAACCCATGCAAATGGGTTGGGTTGCTGCAACCTAAATTCGGCGCAACAGGCGCGGGAGGATGGATGAACCACATCGAATTTATCGAAAAGAATGTTCGTGAAGAACTTATCAGGCAGGGTTTCGCGCCTTCGGTGGCTCAGGGGGGGGCTTGGCAAGCTGTTGATAAATATAAACGTATGTCGCAAGCCAGCCAGAAAGGAAAGATTTTTGACGACGTACTGAGGCACGCAAAGCTTTGGGCTGAAAAACAAACCTCCCAGGCCGAGCAAACAAAAGTAAAACGCACAAAGCGAGACGGCCAACCAGGGCTGTTCTGAAATAAACGCCGCGTTGCAGCGCGCACAGGAGATACAACGCAATGAAAGAAACCTTTATTCAGACCTACAGCGGCAAGAAATTTGACTATCTGAAAGCCACCGCTGACGACATTGATATCGAAGATATCGCCAACCCGCTGGCAAATATCTGCCGCTTTTCCGGCCATGTCCCGGAATTCTATTCAGTGGCTCAGCACTCGGTTCTGTGCAGCCAACTGGTGCCCGCTGAATTCGCTTTTGAAGCCCTGATGCACGACGCGGCCGAAGCCTATGTGCAGGACCTGCCCGCGCCGCTGAAAGCGCTCCTTCATGACTATCGCAGTATGGAACAAATGGTAGATGACCTGATCCGCGATAAGTACGGGCTGCCTCGTGAACATTCACCGGCAGTTAAGCGTGCAGACCTCATCATGCTGGCTACTGAACGCCGCGACCTGGGAATCGACGACGGCACACGCTGGGCGATTCTTGAGGGGATCCAGCCATCTGAGCTAATCCGGGTAGATCCTCTTCGCCCGGCGCAGGCCTACACCCTGTTTATGAACCGCTTTAACGAACTGATGGAGATCCGCAAATGCGCATGAACGCCAAAGAATTAATCGCTGAGGCCCGCGTTACAGCGCCTACCCTGCCACCAGCAGCAGCGAAGTTAATGTCCGACATGGCTGATCGCCTTGATGTGCAGTATGCCGTGATCCGTGAATCGCAGGCGCAACTGCATGCAGTGGTGGCGGAGAATGCGATTCGCGGTGACATCATAGGGCGCCTAATCGGGCAGTATGGCGCTGCCGGATATCACGCAATACAGAACTCATTAAATCCTGCGCAATCGCTGATGTATGACGCGATGCAGGCAATGAAAAGTGATGCGGGCAGTAACACCCTCGCAGCCCTGCGAGCTGAATCCCGCAAAGAGGGCGCTATCTTCGCTGCAAACAGAATGCTGGCCGCATGGGATGCAGGTTTCGTTGAAGACACACCAGAAAATGCCGCTGATATCGCCCGCGCAATCCTCACCTCAACCGAGTTTATGGATGATGCGCCTGAAGGTGATTTCGACCGTTCATTTGCTGATGAGATGCTCAAAGATATAGGCGTACAGATCCGTAGCCAGCCAGCATCACCTGCCATCGTACCGCTGCCCGTAGAGCGTGATCAATATGGCTATTGGACTCACCCGGTATACAACGATTTCTGCGATGGCCGTGAGCATATTCCAACCGCTGAATTCAACGCATGGATGGCCGCTAACGGGCTGGAATGGACAGTTATTTATCGCGATGAGGAAGATATCGATCCTGCTGTCGATGGCTACGACATTTCGAAATGGCAGCCTGAAACGCCAGCAGGTGAAGGATGGTTTATCGGTTCTATCCACGACACCGAAGATGGTGCGGTTTGCATCTGGCTTCGCAATAAATCAGAGACACAACTCGACCGCCAGTCCGTGCAGGTGAAGGGGGCGCAATCATGATGATTTCTCCCATATCTCTGAAGGCGGCTCAGGATTTTGTAGCTCGGCACCACCGACACAATAAACCGCCGGTTGGTCATAAATTCAGTATTGGCCTGAAAAATTCTGATGGCGATTTGATTGGTGTTGCAACAGCGGGCCGTCCGGTGGCGCGCCATTTTGATGATGGTCTTACCCTCGAGGTAAACCGCACCTGTACCACAGGTGAACGCAACGCTAACAGCGCCCTTTATGGTGCTGTCTGGCGCGCGGCTAAAGCAATGGGGTATCACCGCATCATCACTTATACCCAGGCCGACGAATCGGGGGCATCGCTGCGCGCAGCTGGTTTTGTGCGTATCAAAGAGCTTCCCGCTCGTAAGTCGTGGGCTGAATCCAGCGTGAAGATGAAAGACAAGCGTGATCCCGCAGGAAACGGCGGAGTTCCTCGCGTTCTGTGGGAAATCAAACGGGCGGTGAAAGGCAACGCAGGAGAAGGAGCAGAGCATGACTAACAACGACGAGCTGGCGCTGAAGGAAGACTGGCGCAACGACTTCGAAAAGATATTCCCTGTCCCGGCAGGAATGGAACGAAACCCGCCACGTAAAGATGGAGGCATTGCTGGATACGTTAACAAGACCTGCCTGTCAGGCCTGGCCGTTAGCTACCTAAATTGCTGGAATGGATATAAGGCTGCCCGCAAATCCCTGCTGGCAGAGCGTGACGCCGACAAGAAGCGCATCGCTGAGCTGGAAGCGCGCACGGTGAGCGTGAAGCTGCCGCCAGTATCGTTTTTCGACTTTAAGGCTGGCGCAGGATTTGCTTCCGGTGCATACGTCAACTTTGAAGCAATGAACAATGCGCTTGCAGCCGCTGGCATCAAACTGGAAGTGGGGGAGTAGGTATGCTGACCTTCAAACATTTTATCGACAGACCGACATGGGCCGCCGCTGCCGGGTACGATTTTAATTTTATCGACTGCATGTCATTTATGGCTATTCAGTACGACCGCGTATTCGGTGCGTTACTTGATGTGTGTGATGATTTCTTTAGCACTGAACTTCGTGAACTACCGCTTATTGCACTAGTTATATTGGCGGCGATTTCTGGCGTTTTTGTCTGGCCGTTTATTTTCTGGCTTGTCGCATTCCCTCTTTGGATTAAATGCAAAAGAATGCGCAATGAGTATCAGTTTGGTAACGGAATGAATGACGTAGCAAAAAAAAATATTGAAGTTTGGTTGCAGAGTTGCTCCAAAGAATGGGAGGCCGTATGACCACAACACAAACGATCAGCCGGGAGCGGCTGGAAGAAATCAAAGAGTTTGGCAGCGCACGAATCATCACACCGATTAATGACGATGAAATTTTATCGCTCGTTGACATTGCGCTGTCGGCAATGGACAGCGAGCCGGTGACGGTTCCTGACCATATTACATATATCCAGAGTCCAACTCTGGAAAACGTTTTATCTGATGTCGAAGAAAACTCACCGATGGCCCACGCGGCTCGAATTCTGGCTCGTGAGGTTAAATTCTGGCGTTCGGTGCCACTCTACGCCGCACCGCTAGTGCCGGTGGCTGTGCCTGATGAAATTGTTGGCTGGGTTCGCGATGAAAATGGCGATAGCCGCGATCCGTTATTCCTGTGCGGCAGCGTCAAGCCGGATATGGGTAAGGCATATAGCAGCCAATATTTCCCAGTCAAGCGCGCCGCCGCTGGCATCAAACTGGAAGTGGAGGAGTAGGTATGGCTCGGTACATTGCAGTAATTCACAACTGGTTTGTTAGTAGCAAGGGATTTGACGTGAAAGAGCTTACAGCGACAGATGAAGATCAAGCGAATATGGAGGCGTGCTTTATGGCAAAGCAGCGCAGCGGAGATTTCAATAGCACAGCTTATGTTGTTTTGCCTATTCGTGACACTGAAACCGTAAATCCTCGCAAATTGACACTGCGTGAACGCATTATCGGGAGGACTTACAAATGACCACAACACAAACTATCAGCCGGGATGAACTTGAGACTCTGGCATTCAATGGTGAAACGCATACTGAGCGTGCGCTTGCCCGCATGCTGTTGGCGGCATTGGACAGCGAGCCTGTGGACGAATTTATCTCGTTAATTACACGATTAGCCCATTCGCTTAAAAAGGTCAATCCAGACAGTGAGTTGCCAGCAAAAGCAATGGACTACTTGCAGCGTAGAGGGTTTAAGCAGTCGCCGCTAAGAGCTATTGCACCTCCAGCGCCACTAACTACCACAACGGAGCAGCGCCGCGTGATTGAAATGTTGCTCTCTGTTTGTGGTGCGGCATTCGAATTAGCGGATGACGCATGCGAGTCAGAGATTGATGGAGAGGTGTGCGTAACTGTGCAGCCAGACGCATTTAATAAGTTGAGCGATGTGCTGGATGAGATCGAAGAAACACTACCTACGGAAGATCCAGACAGGCCTGACGTGTTCCTTGCGTGGTCGGCAATGCCACGGGCTGCATTGAAATCGCTGCTCTACGCCGCACCGCCAGCGCCGGTGGGTTATCCTGAACGGCTCCCCTGCCCGGTACTCCTTGAGCCAGGCATGCGCATCGGTAAGGGCGTGAAAACCTCAGTGCTGCTAAAAGCCATACAACGCCGCGCCGCATTCCATGCGGAGCTGGAGGCCATGACGCCGGAACAGCGCGCTGAACATTACGACGGGGTGAATGAAATGCGTGAAATGCTTGGCGTTCCTCCGCTTCCCGCGCCTGCGCCGGTGGCTGTGCCTGATGAACAACACAGCGAGCGATTTTCCTGGTCTTATAAACAATGGGCTGAACACCTTGGCGGTCGCCACCAGAACAATGACCCAGCCTGTTACTACGAATTTGGCTCATTCATGGCGGTTGCTGAGATGTTGAGGCAGTTCGGAAATGTTCAGCGCAAAGTCGGCTGGAACGCCTGCCGCGCCGCCATGCAAGCCGAACCTGTAACGGCGGCTAACACGTTGCCGGAAGAGAAAGGCTCGTCACTGCAACTTCGGAACCTGATTCGCCAGCGCCATGCGGAATGGTCAGAGAAAACATTCGGTAATGTTGGCCCGGTCGGCCCACTGAAACACCTGGCGAAAGAAGCGAACGAAGCCGCTGAAGCGCTGGATGATTTAAGCGAGTGGGCTGATATGCAATTCCTGCTTTGGGATGCTCAGCGCCGTGCCGGTATCACCGACGATGAAATTACTGCGGCGATGGAAGAGAAGCTGAAAGTGAACATGGCACGCCAGTGGCCGGAGCCGAAAGACGGCGAACCGCGCCTGCATATCAAGCCTGAGCAGGAGGTGTGAGGTGGAAACTATCCAGGATATCCGTAACCAGTTAGAAGCCCTCGTCACCGCTGCGCACCGCTTTGCATGTTCTCTCGATATCGGCAATGAACGTACGGAAGCGTTCGAGCTTTACGAAGCACTGCGCAGGCTTCAGCGGCGTGGCGCCGCGAGTGAAATGCTAGCGGCCACAAACCCCCTACTATCGTTTACCCTGGATGATGACGATGATGATTGGGACGAGGATGACGACTGATGCCCAGCAAACTGAAGCGGCGACGCCTGCGCCGACTGCGTGATGACATGCTCTGGTGGCGCGCCGAAGCTATGGACTGTAAAGCCAGACTGCTGGAACTGGCTGAAGAACTGTATCAGGCCAGGCATCAGCGCATAGCGATGCCGGTACTGGTACCCGCCAGAATCATTAAGCAGTTGGCTACGGCCACCAGCGAACCAAAGATTTGTGTCAAATGCAACGACGGCGCCCGCGATGGCTGCTCGTCTTGCGCGTATAAAGTCAGTTAGCCGGTTGCAGCCGGTAGTGGAGATATGACCGTGGCCAAGTTGATGAAAGCGAGCCAGTGGGGCAAACGTGAGTTTGTTGCCGGTTCGGTACCAGATAACAGAACGATCAAGCGCTGGGTTGAAAATGGCCTGTTGAAGGGACGTGTCGTGGACGGAATGGTCTGGGTGTGTTCTTCCGAACAATGGGGCGTTGATTCGATGATCAGTGAGCGCGTTCGCACGTTAATGCAAGAGGATTAACATGGCCGCAAGACCTCGTAAAAGGGAAAACCGGAACCTTCCGGATCACCTCTATTTTGAAAAATCATCAGGGCAATATCGCTTTACTCTGATCACAGGCAAAAGAAAGCACCTCGGTACAGATCGCGTTTTAGCTATAGCGATCGCAAGAGAATATAATAACCGACTTCGCCCAGAGTCGGTGCCATCAATAGAAAGCCTTGTCAGGGAATCAGGCGGAATAAATGGAGAGGCACGCCCTTTCGCTGAATATGCACAGCAGTTACTGGATCGCGCTATTAACGATGAGAAACCGGGCGGCGATACTCTCTCTGTTTGGCTTAATGATATTGAGCGAGTGAAAGAATATTTCAGCGACATTTATGCCTGCGATATAGAGCTTGAACATGTTAATGGCTATATCAGGAAATATCATTCTGAGGCGTCGGCCAATGTTCAAAACAGAAAAGTCAGCTTCTTAAAAAAATTATTCAGCTATGCGGTCGATGAATCATTAATGATGGATAACCCGGCAGAACGTAAAAAAATGCGCCGGGTTGAATCAAAGGTGCGCCGCCGTCTGTCGCTTAAGGATTACCTTAGAATTCACCAGGCCGCGCCGCGCTGGTTACAGACTGCGATGGATCTCGCCCTGCAAACAACGCATGCGCGCCTGGAGGTTTCGCGGATCCGGTATTCAATCAAACAGCCTGGTGAAGGCGTGTGCGGCTGCGTATGGTTCGCTGAGCCAAAAGATAACATCTTTGGCACGCTCTACATCCATCGCCAGAAGGTACAGCATAAAGAGGCTTCGCATGTTGCGATCCCTATCGGTACGGTGCTGAAAGATATCATCGAGGGAAGCCGTGATAATGTGGCCAGTCCCTATGTTGTTCACCGACTCCCTTTAAAGCGCAGCAACCCCACCAGCAAAGAAGTACGCCATCCAACACAGGTTGCACCGGACTATCTCAGCCGATCGTTCTCTGCATTGCGTGATCAAGTTGGTGTTGCCGCTGCGCTGCCGGAGGAACAGCGGCCTACTTTTCACGAGATCAGGGCCCTTTCAGCCTTTCTGTTCAATAAGCAGGGGATTGATCCGCAGGGCCGCATGGCGCACAGCGATGCTAAGTCAACGAAGATATACACCGAGAACCATATTGACTGGGTTTACGTGCCGCACGGTGAAATAAAAACGGCCTCTTAGCGAAGGTAAAACCAGGGGTTAAGTTATTGAAGTATATAGCGCGGATTTTGTAAAAAATGCACTGTTTGTATATCCATACAAACACAGCAAAAAGCCAGACACCACAATGGTTTAATGAGCTATACCTCGTTGTCATGGGGTGTCAGGGGTCGGAGGTTCAAATCCTCTCGTGCCGACCAAAATTCTCCAAAAAAACCAACCCATGCGGTTGGTTTTTTTTTATGCCTGTAATTTACTGAAGGTAATACGCGGCGTCAGACAAACACGCTTACCTGGCATCGACCACGGTACAGTTGATCACGCTACCGCCCGGATAACTCAGTTTAAACCGATGTCCGTTAGCCGGAATGGCTTTATCAGACAAAGAGAGTGAATAGCCATCCGCTAACATTTTTGTCGATTCATCCACTTCATATGTGTTGGTATTCACCGTCCATGCAGGGCTAAATTTGTTACCTCGGGCATTAATGCAATCTGCTTTTAAGGTGTAGACCCCATTTCGCGAAGTGGCAGACTTTGGCAGCAATTCCGCTTTACGCTTATTGCCGGGCTTTACAGATGCTGTCTGTAACTGGTTTTGCAGGGCTCCGATCTGCTTATCTTTCGTGTTCATCTGCGATCGCAGTGAGTCCACATAATAAGAGGACGAATGATTAGCCACAGCACCACCCGTAACATAACCGCCAACGCCCAGGACAATACTGAATACGAACAGCTTTTTAATCCAGCCGCGCAGAATACCCAACTTTTCATCTTGTTCCTGTGAAGTACGGTGCCACTTGATTGCCAGTTCTTTTGCTTCGCGCAAATCGGCAGGGTTACCTCTGGCGGCAGCTAAAGCATTTTCAAGATGTAAAACCCTGCGGCGCTCATCATCAAATGAACGTTGCAGCGCCGCATATTCCGCTCTGAGCGCTGCCAACTCGGCACCGTGCTGTGCCTCCTCCTTACGGACCAGAAACGCTTTGGGATTGAGCCCTTCTTTTTGCATCGCAGCGGCGGCCGTTCTAAGCGCCTGCGCAGCCTCATACGCGCTGGAATTATTCAGTGCGCTACCGATCATCTTTTTTATTTTTTCCGTCATCCTGTTTCCCTGTTACAGGTCGCACATTACCGTAACTCATTGTATCTAAAAGTGCAGGCTTGCCAAATATCGGATATCCATCAACTAACAGGTAAAAAAAACCGCAACGCATCCGTTACGGTTTTATTTTTTCGGAAAGGCAATTACAACGCGATATCCGCAACCGTTTCGCCATCGTTGTGCGGCTGGGTCGTTGGCTTCTGCACCGGTGGCGTGGCATCTGCTACCAGAGACTCGTCGCATTTCAACCCAAGGATCTCGCTGGTGTAGCGCAGCTCTGCATCGGCAGCTTCAATATTGCCGTTAAGTTGCGTACCAAAAGAGGGGATGATCTCTTTCAGCTTCGCTTGCCAGGCTGCGGAAGCAAAGCGTTCAGTAAACACTTTCTCCATCAGCTCAAGCATAATCGGCGCCGCGGTAGACGCCCCCGGCGAGGCGCCCAGAAGCGCAGCAATAGTACCTTCTTTATCGCTCACCACTTCGGTGCCGAGGCGCAGTACGCCGCCCTTCCCGGCTTCACGTTTGATGATCTGTACACGCTGACCCGCCTGCCACAGACGCCAGTCCTCTTTCATCGCCAGCGGGTAGTATTCCCGCAGTGCGTCGAAGCGGTCATCTTCGTTTTGCAGTACCTGGCTGACCAGATATTTTACCAGGCTGAAGTTGGTCATTCCCACCGTCAGCATCGGTAAGATATTGGATGAGTTGGTCGAACGCAGCAGATCCCACAGCGAACCGTTTTTCAGGAAACGTGTTGAGAAGGTCGCGAACGGTCCGAACAACAGCACACGTTTACCATCAATAATGCGGGTATCAATATGCGGAACCGACATCGGCGGTGCGCCAACGGTCGCCTGACCATAGACTTTTGCCAGATGGTGGTTGACCACATCCGGGTTCTCCGCCACCAGGAACTGGCCGCCAACCGGGAAACCGGCATAGTCTGCCGCTTCCGGAATACCGGATTCCTGCAACAATTTCAGCGCCGCGCCGCCCGCGCCAATAAAGATAAACTTCGCTTTTACCACGCGTTCGCCGCCACCTTTCAGGTTGCTGAGCGTCACGCTCCAGCTGTTATCAGCATTGCGTTTGAGGCTGCGAACTTCCGTGCTCAGTTGCAAAGAGAAGTTCTCTTTTTTCTGCAATGAGCCAATCATCTGGCGCGTCAGTTCACCGAAGTTAACGTCAGTACCAATCTCGGTGCGGGTAGCGGCGATTTTTTGCTTCGCATCACGCCCTTCCATCACCAGCGGCGCCCACTGTTTGATCTGCTCGGGATCTTCGGAATAGCGCATACCGCGGAACAGCGAACACTGCTGCAACGCTTTGTAACGGGCACGCAGGAAGTTCACATTGTCATCGCCCCAGACAAGGCTCATATGCGGTACGGTGTTAATAAATGAGCGCGGTTCGCGCAGCACACCGGTTTTGACCTGATGCGCCCAGAACTGGCGAGAAATACGGAACGCTTCGTTGATTTCAATCGCTTTTTTAATGCTGACCGTGCCGTCAGCCGCGCGCGGGGTGTAGTTCAGCTCCATTAAAGCAGCATGGCCCGTACCGGCGTTGTTCCAGCCGTTCGAGCTCTCCTCTGCCAGGGCATCCAGCCGTTCCACCATCGTAATCGACCAGTCGGGTTCGAGATCCTGAAGCCAGGTACCCAATGTGGCACTCATGATCCCACCACCGATTAAAAGCACATCTGTTTCCTGCTCTTTCGATGCGGACGCTTTCGCTGCCTTTGAGACAGCATTTAGCCCGACAGCCATCGAAAACAGCCTGGCAGTCATTNTTTTCATGGTATTAATGCCTTACTTTTAGTGCTGNTTTATTCGCATTTATTGAGGGTAAAGTAGTTAACCCTNCTAACGTAGCACTTAAGAAGTGAGATTTAAATAATGTTTAAACATTAAATATTCATTGTATAAATGTTACTAATAAGTTGATTTTCCAGATTAGATTTAACACTTATTGTTGACCCGCCGCGGTTAAAATCTGCTATTATTTTGCGCTTTGCCAAACGCACCGATGCCGTTTGCGCGCCTGTTGTTGAACGCCACACCGACCTGCGAACCTTATGACTGAAAAATTACACTCCCCGGCAAACCGTAGCGTTGATGTCCTGCGTTCCCCGTCATTATTGACCCGTGAATGTCTGGCTGGCGTGATCACTGCGCTGGCACTGATCCCGGAAGTGATCTCTTTCTCGGTGATTGCCGGTGTCGACCCGAAAGTGAGCCTGATTGCCTCGGTCGTACTGTGCCTCAGCATGTCTTTTTTGGGCGGACGCCCGGCGATGGTGACGGCGGCAGCGGGGTCAGTCGCTCTGGTTATCGGTCCCATGGTTAACCAACACGGTATGGAATACATCCTCCCGGCAGTTTTACTGGCTGGGGTGATTCAAATTCTCTTCGGTCTGAGCGGTATGGCGCGACTGATGCGCTTTATTCCTCATGCGGTGATGACCGGTTTCGTCAACGCACTTGGCATTCTGATCTTCTTTGCACAAATCCCCCATTTCTGGAGCAAAGACCCGCTGATTGTGGGGCTTTTCGTACTGACGCTGCTGATTGTACTGTGGCTGCCGCGCTGGGTAAAAAGCATCCCTGCGCCGCTGGTTGCCATTGTGTTACTCACCGCGTTTACTCTCTTCAGCGGGCAGATTCTGCCGACCGTGGGCGATGAAGGCCCAATGCAGGGCGGATTACCGGGGATAAGCTCATTTCTGGTTCCGCTCAACTGGCAGACATTGAATATCGTCTGGCCCTGCGCGCTGAGTATCGCCTTTGTTGGTTTGATGGAATCCCTGCTGACCGCCAAACTGGTGGACGATTTAACCCATACGCCTTCGCACAAAGGCCGCGAGAGCGCCGGGCTTGGCATCGCCAATATTCTGGCGGGGTTCTATGGTGGGATCGCTGGCTGTGCGATGATCGGTCAGACCATTGTGAATGTGGAGATGGGTAAAGGTCGCACGCGCGTCTCAACGCTGGCTGCCGCGCTGGTGCTGTTGCTGCTGGTGACAGCACTCAGTAGCGTGATGGCGAAAATTCCGATGGTTGTGCTGGCGGGTATTATGGCCATCGTTGCCTTTAAAACCTTTAACTGGGGCAGCCTGCAACCGGCAACGCTCAGGCAGGCGCCGGTCATGGAAACGGTGGTGATGCTGGTCACGGTGGTCGCTACCGTCAGTACCGGTAACCTGGCGATTGGTGTGCTGGGCGGGCTGGTCACGCTGGCGCTCACGCCGCCAAAGTGGCGTAAGTCAGCAAACGTTACAGCAAAAACAGCGTCGCCAGCCCAAGAAAAATAAAGAAGCCACCGGTATCCGTGATCGCGGTGATCATCACGCTGGAGCCAACCGCCGGGTCGCGCCCCAGCCGGGTCATGATCATCGGGATCAACACTCCCATCAACGCCGCCATCAATAAGTTCAGCACCATCGCCAGCGTCATGACGCCGCCCAGCGCCGCATCGTCGTACAGCCACCATGTGATGCAGCCCATAATGCCGCCCCACACCAGACCGTTAATCAACGCGACGCCAAGTTCACGCATAATCAGGAAAGCAAAGTTGCCCGGCTGAATGTTTTGTAACGCCAGCGCGCGCACAATCATGGTAATAGTTTGGTTGCCGGTGTTGCCGCCAATCCCGGCGACAATCGGCATCAGCGACGCCAGCGCCACCAGTTGCGAAATGGTGTGTTCAAAACCGTCGATCACGCGCGAGGCGATAAATGCCGTACACAAGTTGATAGCCAGCCACGCCCAGCGGGTTTTCACCGCTTTGCTTACCGGGGCAAACACGTCTTCTTCGGCGCTCAGACCGCCCATCTGGCGCAAATCGTTATCAGTCTCTTCATAGACCACATTGACGATCTCATCGATGGTCAAACGCCCCATCAACATTCCGTTATCATCGACCACTGCCGCGCTAAGCAGGTTGTCACGCTCGAAAGTACGCGCCACTTTTTCCGCGTCCTCTTCCGGAGAAAAGGCCACCGGATCCTCATCCATCACTTCGCTGACCCGACTCCCGGCGGCATTGAGCAAAATGGTTTGCAACGCCAGTTCCCCCATCAGCCGGTTATCACGGCCGATAACAAACAGTTTGTCGGTGTTGTCCGGCATTTTGCCGAGTCGTCGCAGATAGCGCTGAACCGCCGCCAGCGTTACTTCAGAGCGCACGGTGATCACCTCGAACTCCATGATCGCGCCGACACAGTTTTTGCCGTAGCGCATCACTTCCCGCATGCGGTTACGCTCTGCGCGCGGTAATGTCGCCATTAAGCGGCCGGTCAGGTTACGCGGCAGATGCTGCACCAGCCAGATTTGGTCGTCGATATCCAGCGTTTGCAGTGCATCGAGCAGCGCGCGGTCGCTCATCTCATCAATCAGGTCATCCCAGACATTTTCCGACGCTTCAAGCAGAACTTTGCCGCGTTTATCATCGCTCACCAGCCGCCATAATGCGTGGCGTTCATCTACCGGCAAGGCCTCCAGCGTATCGGCGAGATCCGGTGGCGGCAAGTGGGAGACCAGCGCGTTAACCTCTGCCAGATCCCGCTCCAGCGCAGCGCTATCCACCTGCTCGGCGAGGGTGAGTTGTCCGAGCAGTGAGGCGGTAAGCGGTTTATGGGTGATCAGTAACCAAATCAGGCGCGCACGCTCCTCGTCGCGCAGTTTGACGCTGTTTTTTTTGCTCAATGACATTAGCCGTTCCCTGAATGCAAAGCGCCCTGAAGCCGGGGCCGAATAGACTTAAGCATAGCGGCAGCTTTTGTAAAAAATAATAAACAGCGGGGGCGTTTGGTGAAAAAAGGAGCGAATGCCCCCTTCGCTCGAAGAGGGCGCATTGCTCAGGCAGTGCGGGAGACGGCGTCGCGGGAAGCTTGCGCGCGCTCTTCACCGACCAGCTCAGTCAACTGACCATTGCGCATCTCCAGCAGGCGGTCGGCGTGGGTAAAATAGTGATCGTCGTGGCTGATGGCAAAAATGGTTTTCCCCATCTGTTGCATCAGCGGCAGCAACACCTGGTAGAAGTCGCGGCGGAAATGGGGATCCTGATCGGCCGCCCATTCGTCAAGCAGCAGAATATCGCGCTCTTCCGCCAGCGCCAGCAACAGTGCCACGCGCTTTTTCTGCCCTTTTGAGAGCTTCAGATTGAGGATCTTGCCGTTGTTCAGTTCCAGTTTGTGCGCCATCTTCAACTGATCCAGCCACTTATCGACCAGCGCCGGATCCGCCGGTTT
>Ga0058692_1000237_pt1 | contig 31638 bp, 22 predicted proteins | sample AgamicAtAmrz_FD_55216 | JGI IMG/M metagenome (GOLD analysis project Ga0058692, IMG submission 55216) | Agave microbial communities from Guanajuato, Mexico - At.Am.rz | ecosystem: Host-associated > Plants > Roots > Rhizosphere | place: Guanajato, Mexico | collected 2012-06-07 | reverse complement strand
GGGCATCGCCCCGCACACCGTCGCAGCTAAGTCTCCGGCCAAAAGCCGGTAGCGTGGCGCGACCACCCTCTTTAAAGGTCAGCTTCCCTTTTATTCCCGCTACGAGGAACGAGTAAAGGGAAGAAAAAGGCGAAAGCGACCGTCTTAAAGGGGGTGGTCGCGCGTAGCGGGCGACGGTGTGCCGCCGTTGACGTTGGGGGTTTTGGCGCGGCGTCCAGCCGCGACATTACCCCCATGCGACATATTATAAGGGCGTCCAGCCCGCATGAACTGGCGCACGCCGTTTGGTGCAGGAGAGCATGCTTTCCTGCACATGGCCGCAACGCGGCCACCTTCTTCGTCCCTGACGTTCGCCCCGCCTTTTCGCCCGACACCGTGGGGCGAACTGATGGGGCGATGTCATGGGGCGAACTGCTGACGAAGGAGGCATCGTGATTTTGAATAAACTGGCCGTTTCACTGTCGCCGATAGTGAATGGCGCGCTGAGCTTCATTGCTTTTATGCAACAGCATCAGCTGATGCTGGCGCTGTTATCGGGGCTGACGATGCCATTTTTCGCGTCGATGAAAAGCGATGAACGGCAAAAAGCGCCGCTCTGGAAAAAGCTGATTATTGCTTTTTCCCTGCTGTGTTTTCTCTCCGGCACACTTGCTCCGATAGTTATCGGATCCTTTCAGTGGCTGTATAAGACCAGACTCACCAGTGATAATACGGTACTGGCGTGGTCAGTACGGATTGCTTTCACTGTTACCGGGGTTATTTTTCATATTATGCTTCGCCGGGTATTCACGCCGGAACTGGACAAAATAAAGAAACGCCTTATTAAAAAGACCACCCTTGAACGGGAATTGCGCACCGATGTCCGCACCGTAAAATCCCTGCTGCCGGAAACACTGCATTATAACCCGCTGGATTATATCGACCTGAATAAAGGCATTTTTACTGGCATGGACAGGGAGAACGAACCAATGTATCTCCCGTTAAAGGACTGGCAGAAACAACACGCTGATATTATCGGCACCACTGGGGCCGGTAAAGGGGTTGCCACCGGCATATTGCTTTACCAAAGTATTCTGGCCGGTGAAGGTGTCTTTGTTATGGACCCTAAGGATGATGAATGGGCTCCACACCTTTACCGCAAAGCCTGCGAGGATGCAGAAAAAACCTTTGCCTTAATTGACCTGAGAAAACAGACATATCAATTAAATCTGATTGAAGATATTACCGCCGATGAACTGGAAGAGCTTTTTGTTGCGGGTTTCAGTCTGGCAGAAAAAGGTCAGGAATCGGACTTTTATCGCATTGATGACCGAAAAGCTGCCCGTATGGCCGCACAATTTGTCAGCGATAATCCATTAGCAACAATCCGTGATGTTTATAATGGTGATTACGTTCAGGGAATCGCTGAAAAAATTAAAGCTTTTTTTGGAAAAATTGAAGAGCTGGCATTATTAAATGCCATTAATTCACCGGCAGGCTTTTCTCTTAAACAAATGTTTGATGAAGGTGGCTGCTGTTATGTTATCGGCTCCATGCGAAACAGCAAAATTATTACCGCCCAGCGCATGCTGCTGGTTCGCCTTTACCAGCTGGCAGAAAAGCGCGATCGAGTAACAGACGTCCCCCGCCCCATTGCTATTTATCTTTCCGAACTGAAATACCATTTATCCAGGCCAGCGCTGGAAGGTTTAGGTGCGGCGCGGGATAAAGGCGTTCATATTATTATGGACCACCAGTCCATTGCCGATTTAAAAGACTGCCCGGCAGATTTGAAAGGTGACGCCGTTGTCGGTGCGGTCGTTGAAAATGCCAAATTCAAACTGGTTTACCGGGTTATGGACCCGGATACAGCGGAATGGGTGGCGAGAATGTCAGGCACGATTCTGGTGGATGACGAACTCCGTAAGGCTAAGACGGATAATATGCTGACGGAAACGATCGACAGTGAGCGCACAATCCGCCAGGCCGAACGTTTCTTTATTGACAGCAATATGATCCTGAACCTGCCCGATTTTGTCAGCTTTATCTTTACGACAAAAACGCTACCTTCTGCTTCACTGATCTCGCCGATAAAGGTCAGAAAGCATCAGCTAAAAATCTTTTCAGTTTCCCCTCTTATTGCCGCAGCGGCAGCCCCGGTGAAGATCATGCTGGATTTTGGCGAGGATGATAAATCAGCCATGCCGGATGTGATGACAACGCACCCGGCTCTTTTCTTCGACGAAAGCGAAGTAAAACCGGCAAAGCCGAAACCTGATGATGAAGAACACCTGTCCCCGCTGGATTTTTAAGGAGCGGTTATGCTGATTTCGTCCTTTCACGAGCGCCAGACGCGTAACATCGAAAAAATAAAACAACTGCTGAACTTCCTGAAAGAAGAAACCTACAGCGATTTCAATACGCTGATGCTGCTATTTGGTTTCCGGGATCATAAATCGCTTTATTCGCTGCTGGCAAAAACTGAGCAAATGGGGTTAATTCAGAAGCATGTGCTTGAATCGCGGATAATGAAGATTTCATTATGGGGGATCACCAGCGACGGGCTGGCGGTGGTGTTAACCCCGGATGATAAAATCTTTCCTGCGCGGTTTGAACCATCAAAAATCACCGGCTGGACGCTGGAGCATCATCTTGATAATCAGGCCACCAGGCTTATTCTGGAGAAAAAAGGTGCTTCTGGATGGATTAACGGCGACCGGACCACTTTTATCAGCCAGTATCAGGTGAAACATCGCCCGGACGGGTTACTGACCCTGCCTGATGGTAACGTTATTGCCATTGAAACCGAGCGCCGCCTGAAAACCCGGGCCCGTTATCAGTCGATCATGGCAAGCCACTTACTGGCCCGTACCCGCAAGCAGTGGATTTACGTTTTTTATGTTGTGCCCGATCCACAGAAGAAGCGTGCGCTTGAACTGCTGTTTGACAGCATCAGGCATGTCATCATCAACCATCAGCAAGTCCCGCTGGAAGAACGCCACCGCCGGGTGTTTCGCATTTATACCCTTGATGAACTGAAACGCCTGTCATTAGACAGCTATACGTAGGCTTTTACACAGGCCATCATGGTGGCCTCACCGGCCTGGCGGCGATACCGCCAGGCCAGAAATTATTTATTCCACTGCGAGGCGCAGACTGTTCGGTACTCGCTGTGCTGCGTTCCGCCTCAGTCTGCGCCTTGCAGCGTTGCCGGTTAAAAACCATGTAACCGCATTCCCTTGCGGTTGTCCGGCTCCGGCCTCAGAGTTTATCCATCAGATAACGATGCGCTTTAGAGGCGGCGCTGGCCGCTTTGAAAATATAGCGCCTGTCGTTTTTCAGTGCTTTCAGCCAGGAAGCAATGTAGCTTTCATGTTGTACCTCGCCATCAATCCCCAGGTCCGCCATCAGAAAAGCACTTCCCAGCTCCGCCACCAGTTCTTCCTCTGCATAATCCGCACTGCCAAACTTCCCTTTCATTTCACGGTTCAGACGTTTTATACCCCCACTCCAGTGAACCAGCTCATGCAGGCCGGTAGCGTAGAAGTTAGCCGCATCCGAAAACAGATGGCGCTCCGGTAGCCAGACTTCATCAGTTGAAGGGCTGAAAAAGGCGTTTTGTCCTTTCTCGATGATGTTTGCGCCGCTCTTCCTGAACAGATTTTCAGCCTGCGGCAACGGGGCAAATGTCGCTTCCGGGCTGACAGTTACCTTTGTCAGAGGCAAGCCGTCGATTTGCTGAACGTTAAACACGGTGAAAGTTTTCAGCATCGGGATATGGTCGATTTCTCCGGCGTCGTTTTCCTTCTCCAGCGTGGTGTAGAAAATGGCTGTGGTGCCACGTTCACGCGTGCGAACCTGTCCACCTGCCGCCTGTGCCTGTTTATAGGTCAACCAGCGTGAATCGCTGAACCCCTGTTTTGATGCACTGCTCCACAGCAACATGATATTCATGCCACTGTAGGCTACGCCGGTGGCGTAATTAGATGGCAATCCAGACATGCCGGATACACGCTGCCACGGGCAGGACCAGGGTTTAACACCGGCTTCCAGCGCTGCAATGATGTTGTCGGTAACGGTCTGATAAATATCCTTTCTGGTTTTAGAAAATTTCGTTTTTGAGGAGCCTGACGGGTCCAGCGGGGATACGCTGGTCGCCGCTGCGGTGTTAGGGGCGCTTGTGCGGGTGGTATGCAGGGATATCGTCATGGTTTTTCTCCGTCAGTGTGTGATTTTCGTCTTCGTATCGCCTGACGGTTCGCTTTCCCGACATCGTTCCGGCACGCAAGGACGCAGCATGCGTGCCATTTATCCTTGCGGGACGGGTTGTGCTGGGAAACGATTAACCGGAAGCCGATAGAGGAACGAAAAGTACACAGGAGAAAAAACTGCCCCTGCATAGCCGGGCGTAGCGCCCCTTACTCCGCAGTGGTGAAAAGTAGATTGGTGGTGTTGAGTCTGAGACCGGCACTGACAGGAACTTCATGTAGGTGTTAGCATGCTTTTCTGCCGGGCGAGACGATCCTGCTAACCGGGGGCGGTTTGTTCTTAAATTGTCTCGTTCCGGCATTCATCACTACCGGGTCCGGGCAGTCTCCTCATTGAACGCAGCGTACAGTCTGTCCACCACCGCCCGGATCCGGGGTGAGAGATTTCTTGAAACAGGCCACAGCGCCGTAACCGGGGCATCATACTCGGGGGTCGTAACAGGTATAATCCTCAGTTGCCCTTTAGCGATTTCGTCTCCGGCCAGCCATGTTGACAGGAAGGCAATCCCCATACCACTGACAGCCGCATCCCGCAGTGCTTCACCGTGGCTGACAATGTGGCGAATAGTGGGTTCAATCAGGGTTAGACGGCCATTTTCATCCAGCACTTTCCAGGGCAATACTCTGCCATCCCTGGAAAAGCCCAGGCAGGCATGTAAAAGCAGTTCTTCTGCGCTGCCAGGCAGGCCGTGACGACTAATGTATGCAGGAGAAGCGCAAATGACAGAACGCTGAGTGGCGATTTTTCGCCCGGAAAGACTGGCAGAGTTTCCTGTATCACCGAGCCGTACAGCAAGATCGATATTTTCCTCGATAAGATCTACCCGGCGATCGGTGAAAGTGATATCCAGTCTGAGCTCCGGATACTCAGTACACAGCGTTGCAAGGGCAGGCATGACGCAAATCCTGCCATATGATACGGGGAGGCTGATGCGCAGCGTACCTGAAACCACCTTTTTGCGGGACGCCAGAAGAGATTCTGCTTCATCAAGCTCATCCAAAACGTTGAGGCAGCTCCGGTAATACAGTTCTCCCTCTTCGGTCAGGTTGATGCTTCGGGTGGTACGGTTCAGCAGTTTAACACCGAGCCGTTGTTCAAGGCGGGCGACATGTTTGCCGGTAGCCGATTTTGATACGCCCATCCGGACGGCGGCGGCGGTAAAGCTGCCTGTCTCCACGGTATGCACAAAAGCGGCCATGCTGAGTAACTGAGAATGCAGGATAAATGCCATTCAATTGTCTCCATCAGGGAGGAAATGTATTTCCTTTATATCGCGATACACGCCGTATTGTTGTCAATAAGATGATTTTTCCGACTTACAGGAGAAATCACTATGGCTCAAATGATGAAACGCTGGCAGTTGTCGTCTTTCGGCACTGAAAACCTCCACCTGGCAGAAGTACCTTTGCCGGAACCAGGACATAACGAGTTGCTGGTTAAAGTCTCTTCTGTCTCCCTTAACTACAGAGATAAACTGGTGCTGGAGGGAAAACTGCTGCCTGACCTCCCGGAAATGCCTTTCACGCCCGTTTCGGATATGGCGGGTGTTATTGTCGCAACGGGGCCGGGTGTGTCCCGTTTCACTACAGGGAATCGTGTCACTGGAAATTTCTGGACGCAGTGGCTGGATGGCGATGCGCCGGAAGATATGGTCCATCATGGCCGCTCACTGGGCGGTCCACTGCCCGGAATGCTGGCTGAATATGTCATACTCCACGAAGATGTGGCTGTCGCCTCTCCTGACTCACTGAGTGACGAGGAGGTTTCCACTCTGCCGGTTGCGGCCCTGACGGCCTGGTTCGCGCTGGTGGAAACAGGAAATCTCAGAAAGGGGCAGCGGGTGCTGGTCCAGGGAACCGGCGGTGTGGCACTGGCAGGGCTCCAGCTGGCGCGGGCTCTGGGCGCGGAAGTGACCGTTCTCTCCCGGAGTGAAGAAAAGCTACAGCGTGCAAAGGCGCTTGGGGCATCAGGTTTAATCAACACCAGTCTGACACCGGAATGGTCATTGCGGGCTGCTGAACTAACCGGGGGATGTGGATTTGACCATATTCTGGAGCTTATCGGCGGGGATAATTTGCGCCAGTCTGCGGATGCCCTTGCGCCGGGAGGCAGAATTGCTCAGATTGGTTTCCTTAAAGGCAATGAGATGATTCTTCCTGCCCTCCCCCTGATGCTTAAAAGAGCAGTTATTCAGGGGATTACCGTGGGCCACCGTCGGGCTCTTGAAGATTTATGTCAGACTGTTGACCACCATCAGATTAAACCCGTGATTGATAAAATATACAATTTCGCTGACGCGCAGGCAGCCTTCACACATCTGGAAGAAGGACCATTCGGGAAAATCGTCATCCGAATCGGTTAAGCATCTGGGGCGTAAATAGAAAAAGTTTACTCTCACATATCCTGGAGGGGGGACATTGTCCCCGAATTTACTTGTTATCGTTTTACCTCCAGTGTAAACATTCATGCATAAGCAGACTGTCTATCCCTGATGAGACCAACCTCCCGTTGGCATCATAGAACGCAATAGTCTGCACTCGCTACTCTGCGCAGCATAATTAGATTTATTAAGAAATTTCTTATATAATCAGATACATCCGACTCTTAGTGCGTTAGAAGCCATGAGGAAAATATGAAAGAAATTTATCAAAAAGCAAAAAAACATGCTGAAACGATGGATGTAGCTGATAAATTTTTATGTTTAACTAATATCCTTCGATCTCTCCTTCAAACAATATCAATTTCGGCATTAGAATTATCTAAAAGTGAAACCAGCACCGATCAAATAGATATCTCAGGACTTGTAGACAGATTCAAAAAACCCACAGATGGAATGCCGATAGATATCATTGATAAACTTACACCACACTTACGCTCTCATTATGACAAAAGTATATTTCCCGGTTGGTATGAGAAAGATAAAACCTCAGGAAAATCACTTTCTATGTTATTGCAGGACTGGGTTATCTTCAGAAATAAAAAACCTGGCCATGGCGTATTAGATAAAAAATCAATGCAAGAGTGGGCAGTAAGGACTGATCATTTAATAGAAACGTGCCTAAAAAATTTTTCGGCCGTAATTCCAAAAAATCATAACAACACTTTATTCATTGACATACCATCAGGAAAGTTAAAAATTAACTTTCCTTTAATTTTTCAAGGAGAGGCAATAGCCATTAGTGAAGTCACTCAACGACAAGGAAATTGGAAATTACAACTACAGCCACTAAACTACGAATCATCTGAGTTAAAAACCGTTTCTCTTGATGAAGAAAATATATTTAATAGCTTCAACGAAGCCAGAAATGAAAATCACAAGATAGTTGAAGTTGAATGTGCAGGAAAAGAATTCATTATTGAACACAATATCCCAATTAGACAAACAGAAACATTTGAAGGAAGACAAAAAGAAGTTCAGCTTTTAGTAGATTGGTTGAATGACGATGACTCAAGAAGGTGTTTAATATATGGGGATGGGGGTTACGGAAAAACTACTTTAGTTCTGGAAGCAATGAATCGCCTTTTGGAAGGTGATCTCAAAATCACAAAAGACCTTCCTTCTTTAATATGTTTTTATACGGCCAAGATGACAAAGTGGACAGAAAATGGTTTAGAGCGCTTTAGCACTGTACAGCCTGTAATGGATGAATGTATTAGAGAGATAATTAAATTCTATAGCCCAACATTAGATCGCCAATGGTATACTGCAAACGGATTAAGTTTAATAGATAAAGCCGTACAATTCCTTGCAGAGAAAAAAATAACAAGGAATGATCTTCTTTTGATTATTGACAACTCTGAAACATTAAGTGATAGCCCCCAAAAAAACGCTGAACTAACAGAATTTTTGAAACAAGCAGGAAAAAAAATAGGTCGTTTAATTATCACTTCAAGAAGGCAAGAAAGTGTTGAAGTTGAGCATATACTTGTTGAGGGTTTAAATGAGAGTGATTCTGTAAAACTATTAAATAGGCTTGCAGAAATATATAATGCTCTGCCAATTGTCCAAGCTGGTGACAGTAAACTACGTGCCACAGCAAACAAGCTTATGAATAAACCGCTTTTGCTTGAAGCATTAGTAGTCTATATATCAAGAAGTAGAATCTCTATTGATTCAGCAGTAGAAAATATATTCAGGAAATCTAATGATGATTTACTTGAATTTCTTTATGAGGATGCTTGGGACAGACTAAATGACGTGCAGAGAAAATTATTCTATATTATAGTATCCTTGACTAGTCCTTTAAACAGTACAGCTATAAGCAGAGCCTGCCAACTTGTCGAAATTCAGCACATTAACTTTTTAGATAGTTTGAAAGAAACACATTTTGCATCAACATTAGACTACGGCAGTCATTATGAACTTGAATTAGTAGAACTTGCTAAACGTTTCTTTGAAAAAAAACTATCAGAACTAGATGAATCTCAAAAACGTGAAGTCATTGAACTATCTAATAATGTTGACAAATACACCCATGAAAGAATTAAAATAGAAAAAGAGTATAAAGAAGATAGAGTTTCAGAGGCTTTTAGAAGTGAATTTAGCAAAGTCGCAAAAGTTGCAGTAGATAATAACGACTTCCCAAAAGCACTTGAATACTATAAATTGGCAGTTGAAGACGATCCATTTAACTCAGCTTTGCACGATCGTTTTTCGTGGTTCTTATCCAATAAAATAAATGACCTACCGCTAGCATTAGAAATGGCACTTAGGGCGGTAGAATTAAATGAAACGAATTGTGATGCCTTGGTAAACATAGCATTAATTTACTACAGACAGGCCAATATAACTTCGGGTGACGAATATATCGATAAAGCTGAGTCTCGGGGTAGAGCCAAATCATTTTGTTGCTTAAGAAAAGCCATAGCTCGTTATCACTTTACATTTAATGAAATGAATATTGAAGAGAAAAAATTGACTCTTGATGACTCAGATAGGTTTTTGAAATTAGCAGAAAGATTTTTTACTCCTGAAATACCATACGCAGCCAAAACAAAAAAATCAATTGATAAATTCAAGCAACTTATTATAAAGAGAAGATTAACCCTTAAGAAACAAATGATGCAAATCTGATAAAAAAGCTCTATAAACCATTTATGGTTAATTCCTTTAAGAGCTACTTTCAATCTACAAGCTGTCTTATCAGATGGCCTGTAGATTTTTATATTCAACTGACGGAAGAGAGAGTGTTATTTAAAGAGCGAAAGATTCTTTATATTTCAAATATTTTTCTGATTCATTAGCTCTAATATCCTCCTACATCAATAAAGACACCATAATCTCTCTTGATTCATTTATCACCACTCTATATAAATCACAGTAAATTTTGGACTATGAAACCCCTATCCTTGTTAAAAACTCGCCTGAGAGGAGTTCCAGCGTATCGCCACAAGCACCACTGCTTTTACTTATACAAGCACATGAGAGGTAAGCGGAAGATACAAAAGTGCCGCCGAGCTTTATGTCGTTAATAAGACTTTTCCAATAACCGGAGCTCCGCACCTATTTTTGCGGTGATGAGGGGTAAAAGGAGTAGAATCTACTTCACTTTAAGAGCATCTAAGGAAGACCAATTAATAAAAAATCAAACTAAAGGGGAAATAGTAAACTCCCCTTTTTGGTAATATGAGAAGTACTATTAACATTAGAAATTAATACTTTCGTACTAATTTTCGCAACCATTCAAAGATCACTGTCATCCTTCCCTTATTGCTGAAAATTCTAGCTGACGTATCTTTCATCTCTTCTGCCGGGTTATGAGATTTAGCTGATGGATTATAGTAACGTGCTTTAGCTATTCTATCCCTTTTTCTTTCTGCCATAATCTGTGCATCATTCCAGCTACCAGCCTCAATGATAATACCCTGTTTAATAATGTAGTGCGAACGACACGCGGAATGCCAGTTACCAATGGATGGCGTCAACGATACAGATTCACCATCGTAAATCATCTTCCAGTCAGTTGGTGAAAAGGGTGTAACAACCTGTTCCCCACAACCACAACAACAGCTATGGACTGCTGTTGCGTACTCCATTGATATATATATCAACCCAACATCGAGTTCACGGGGAATGCTACGAATAAAGCGATGTTCCAGTTTCTTTATTTTCAGCATTTCAAATCCTCATTCAGCAACATATTCCCATCAGTGGTATAGGTGCAATGGTGCTCGTTTTCCAGATCGCGGTAAAAACCTTTCAATTTCTTCCATTTTATGACAGCCAGAGCTGCGTTAAGCGCATTTAAATCAGCAACCTGTATATTTGAAGCATAGATATCTTTCTCCCCCCCACCAGCAAAAGAGATACGTCCCGAATGTACGTGTTCGCGTTTGTCCTTAGTACTGGTGGTTACTCTAAGAATGCCTCCAAGACTACCATTCACCAATTCAAGGCCCATCCCTACATCAATGAAGGAAATACTAAGCGACTCCAGCTTTTGGATGATCGCTTTTTTTTCTTCACCAGCATCCATGCAAACAAATGCAAACGTAGTTCCGTTTATCAGGCAGAGGTTGGAATCGTTCAACCTGACAGGATGTACAATAATATTGCGATGCATTCTTTCGTAAATACTCTTGAAATAGTCAACTTTCAACGGTGCATTGCGAAGTTCCTCCAATAGTGGAGCTCCAGGAGCACGAAATGCGTTATGTTGAAGAAACTCATCAGCATCAAATAAGCGAATTTCGCGCACCGGCGTTTTAGATACTAAATCAATAATGTAACTCCCCGTTCCGCCAGTACCAATAATAGAAACAATCTCACCTTCTAATTTCTCAGATAGCTTTCCAATTCCCGCACGATCGGACGCGGTATCAATATAATTAAAAACACTATCTATTTCAGTTTCGTCAGGAGTCCGGAATATTTTAGGGCTAATCCCCGGTTGCAATACTGCCGCCGGGCCTGACAGGATGGTTGCATAAGTTGACATCTTAGCAAAATAGTCTGGATACCCTTGCGGCCCTGGCTTACTTGAAAAACCATGCTCGGCAGTAAGGCCATGACCAAAATCAAAGTGTTGAGATACATGACGGATTTCATTTAAAGGAACTCCATTTGCTTTGCAAGGATATTCCCCATCCCAGTGTATTACGTGATTTTCAGGTTTGCGGGTGTGATCACCCGCCAGATCCAGAGATGTCACGAGAGTCCCTTTGCGTACACATTTTTGTGCATTGACATAGGGGACTTCCCGCATCACCAGGAAAGCACCAATAACCTGAACATGATAGCCAGCTTCGCGAAGCTGGCGTAAATCACTATTAAGACTGAACAGTTTTTGTGACATTGAAAATCGTCCCCTGATGTTTAACTTCGACGACACCGCCCTCAGCCAGCTCACCAGCATGTGGTCTGGATTCTGCATGGCGATAAGTCATGGAATAGATAACGTTTGACTCGACGGGAGCGCCGGGAAATGCCAGTTGCACAACCTGCTCGAACGTTACCCATTTATCGGACACCGATTCCTCGCGAGAGTTAACGATAATGGTGTAACCCTGATCCGGCCGTTTAGCAGTGATAAAATGCTCAATGCCCGGTGCAGTAAGATCCAATAAATCATCAGGTTCAATAATACGGTCTGTCCCTCCCCGAACCTCCAGAAAGACGGCCTGCTCAGGCCCAATGCCGGACAATACATACAAAACATGGCCTTTAATAGCAGGCATACCCCATACAAGCTGGCGATCATCAAGCGTTAACTTGAAGTCCCGATCGGTACGGAAAGCAATAAACCGTTCAGCACCCCGTCCACGTAAATCAAAGGTTTCATCAAGTCGGATATCTTCAAAATCACCAGACTGCAATATCGCACAAAGAGTAATTTCATCACGGTCGTCAAGACCTGCCGCAGACAAAATCTGCCGACCGGTAGGTACCGGATCAGAAACGAAAGCTGGCTGAAAATCCACGCTTTCAATGGCTACGCTGATGCGATATTCACGTGCAGCCCTTAACGGACGGTTCTCACGAACGGCATCGCCAACATCATCAAAATCATTTTGAACAGAATTCATATCACTACCTTTTAAAGTTTTTGCCTGAAGGAGTTTTCTGGCTACATTCCTTTAATCGGGTGATCAGAACGCCGTCGGTAAATTTTTTTAGAATTTTTTCTTGAGTGGACCTGCGGGGACGCCACCGCAGATAAAAAACGCAGGACACCCGGGGCAGCTAAACGTAGAGTCAGATATTTTAAAATCGCCACTTCGTATGCGAGTGAGGATCTCTCGCAATTTATTTTCGCATTTGTTCAATGTTTGCGGCTTAAGGTTGAGAGGATGAACCGTATTATCGGCTAAGTAGACCAACTCTACTGATGAACCTGGAAAAAAGTTCTTTGTGGCAAGTGAAAACGCTTCATGTCTGATACCTTTCGGGCCTGCTCCGGGGGCATGCCCTGTAAATATGCAACGTAACGTACGCAAATCATCTCGTATCAGCATTTCATCAGCACGAACCGTTACCTTCGCATCGGTAAGGCTCAACACGAACTCATCCAACATTTCAACTGATGCACCCTTTCTGGACTGGGTAAAGAAGGTGAGCATCTTTTCGGCAATATTGCGATAGTCGTCTACGTAACCATGTTTATGCAACCCCTGCTTTACAAAAGCAGTTTCCAGAATAGGTTGCCAGTCAAGCGCGTGACCGTTACCCAGTCTGGTTATGGTCTGAAGCACATCGCGTACCGCTTCATGCATCTGCATAAATGCCGTTTCTTGTCGACGACCACCGATGGACAGAAGATGTGTATAAAGAAAACGTCTGGGACAGTTATTATATAAATCCAAAGCATTAGCACTGAAATTCACGTCCCCCTGAAATTCAACAGGTAGAGGCGTATTTTCTGGCGCTATAGGCAGCTTTAATATGGGAGTTGTAACATTGTGCGAAACAGGCCCCATTCTGTCCAAAAAGTCGGAAAGTCGACGCAAGGATTTGTTCTGACCTTTAGTCGTTGCACCGTAAAAAAACAGTCGATCCTTTGCACGGGACATTGCCACATAAAAAAGACATTCTTGTTCATTCTCATGGGCTTCTTTGGCTATATCTTCAGACGAACCGTTCCCACCAACAACCATACCCTCAGGCGGAGGACATTTCACTCCTCTATATGAACCAGGGATCGTATCCTTATTCACCCCACTTAAATGAACAACAGGGAACTCAAGACCTTTTGCACCATGGATTGTCATTAATTTGACTGCATCAATATTTTGAGTTGCTGCTGGAAGCTGTCTGAGGTCGCGATCGTCGTTAAGCTTGAGTAAACGACGTATCCGCGTCATCATTTTTATTACCGGAAAACCACTGCCTCTGAACTGCTGTCGGGCAAAATTCATAAACTGCCAGATAGCAATACCGCGAGCCTGTCCATTAACCGTTTCCGACGTTGCAATTTGAGCCACTACGCGCGTACGATCTAACAAAACCGTAGCAAGCACGGACCATGGATGAGAAGCACTATTAAAGCCATGTAGTACATTCTTTATTTTCTCAAACGAGGACAATCCCTCCGGCGATAAGGACAGCGACGATATGTCCCAGTTTCCGGGCTCATTATCTGTTATACGGAAATGTTCCAGCACCTGAGTAACATCTTCCATCGGCATCTGAAATTCCGGCCAACATGCAATGCGAATTAACCCCATTGCTCGTTTATCAGTCAGAAGAGAAACTAGCGCCACAAGATCCTTAACTTCCTGACGTTCAAAAAGGCTGCCCAGAAATAATACCGGGATACCTAATCGTTCCAGATCCTGCCCTAACGCAGAGAGTTTTTCATTTCCACGACAAAAAACCGCCTGATCACGATAACTAAATCCAATTTCTCGCATTCGCAAAATAGACTCAGCTAAAGCGGAACTTACCAAATCTCCGCTTTCTACTGTTTGTATTTCAGGCAGTAATCCCGACGCTGGGCGATTTGCCGCAAGGTGGCTCTTGATTCCCCCCGTTTTCATTTCTGACGCAAACTCAGAAAATGCTGTAACAATCTCTGAAACAGAACGGTAATTAATCTCAAGTGATTGCGATTCTCCGCCAGGAAAGTCATCCACACAAAAACGCGATATATTAAATGATGATGCTCCACGAAAACGGTAAATTGATTGCTTGGCATCACCAACTACCCAAAGATTTTCACCATCAGGTTTGAGAGCTTTTAATAGCCGAATGCTACTTCTGTTAACGTCTTGATATTCATCAACCATTACATGTTGATAATTATGCTGCAATTGCTGGCGCAATTCCTCATTTGTTTCAAGCAATTGTACCGGACGCATAACCAAATCACCAAAATCCAGACATCCCCTCTGTTTCTTTATCTTCTCGTAGGTGTCATAAACAGCAGCAACTTCCAGCGCTCGCTCGGCAGTTTCACGTTCTTCAGCACTACTGGCACTATTGAGCATTTCCTGGGCAAGGGTGCGGTATTGCAATGCGTCTGTAACTTCATCTTTTGCCCGAGAGATAGCGTTCAGAATATCAACAATATTTTGAGAAGGGTCGTATAAATTACGATAATGAACGAGATTAAGACGTAAAAATTCTTCTTCCAGAAGTTCTACGGCTTCTGACCGATCCATTAAGCGGGGCTCCGCAGGTAAATCACATAGATCATGGAAACGCCGGAGCAAATCAAGACCAAAGCCATGAAAAGTTCCCACCCAGAGTGCCGCTGCCGTATGAGGTTGTTTCCGGGCGATACGCTCAGACATCTCTGCTGCTGCTTTATTAGAGAACGTCAACAGAAGTATGCGTCGGGGATCAATTCCATCATTAAACAGACTTTCCACTCTCGCTACGAGGGTTCGCGTTTTGCCTGTACCCGGCCCCGCCTGGAGCAAGAAAGCTTTCCCTCTGTGCCTAACCGCTTCAATTTGTTTGTCATTAAGCGACATATCTGGTTCGGGCTGGCGTGGTTTATGCTCAACCATTGGAAGTAACATTGCATCAAGCATCTGTTGGGCGACAACATCGAAAGGTGCACCGAGTTTGCTGGATATATCACTACAGCTCATACCACATTCAAGATGTAACTTTTTAACAACCGAACGCGGTAGCAGAAACTCCCTGGCGAAAAGATCCATCTGAACTTCGCGCCGTTGTCGATGGCTATAATCTACAACACGGTCTATTCCCGATGGCGTAGGTTCTGCTGTACGCGCAGGGTCGATATCGATGACATATTCATCCTGCGTATCGTCGCCTAACTCAACATGCCCGATTTCGTGTGCAACCAGAAATGCTTGCTCGAACAATGAACCAGAGTCTTCATGTGTAATTAACCTATAAGCACTATCGAAAAATGCACGGCTACCATTTAGCTCATCAGAACCTTGTAAACATTTTTCTACATCGATACTTCGAGAATTAGCTTCACCAACAACAAAATCATAAGGCTTCCAAGGATCTAAACCTCTGCTGATAGCAGCATAATGTAGTTGCTCAGCACGCTGGCGCGCAATCTCGATAGCATCCACGTCATTTATCTCCCTTTATTATTTCTTGAATACGCTCTTCAGAAACTTGTGCATCACGTAGAATTTTTTCGAAAGATGTTCTGGTTGGTGTTGTGGGCTTAACATCCGATTTATAACTTCGGCTAACAGGTGTTTGTGGCGGTTGTGTTAAAAAATTTCTTAGTTGCACGGTTGTCACCTGTAGCGATTCCGCAAGGCTACTAAGAAAATGTAAGGGAATAGAGGCTAAATCAACTCTTCTTCCGCCAAAAGCAATTAAAACCTGTTTTGGAAGGTTAAGTAGCTTTGCTGCGGCTGAGAAACGCAGTGGAGGTATATTCACTTGTACTATCTGCTGGGTAAGACCGGTACGGAAACGCTCCATCGCCGATTCAACACTCAACACATCAGTCGCAGTAAGCAGCATATCATCGCCAACTTCACGAGCCAGTTCGCGCGAGAGGTCGACCAATTCTTCCGCATATTCAGGGAATTCAGTCAGATACCTTAGTAAAGTTTCTTTGCCAGCGTCGAATTCAACTGAGAAATCTCTCAGTACATCTTCACGAGAAATAGTCTGATTTTTCATCATACCTTCTCCTTTTCTTTAAGGCGTTTACGCAATGTTGCAAATGCATAATCGCGGTGAGTACGAATGGTTTTGTCCGACTTTTTTAATGCCTTACTTATTGTCATTTCATTTGGATCTTTTGAGATAATGGGTATTTCTTGACGCCACATCTCAACGATGCGCTGTTGAAGTGGTGGTAGTGCATTAATCGCGGCATCCAACCTTCGTCGGTAACTTTCTTTGTCAAGTTCATATGCTTCGAAGGGATCGTAGGATTCTATCGCTCTTTCAACCTCTGGCGAGATCTCTTCGTCTTCACAACCAAGCTCTTGAGTTCGGTTTTCTTCAGACTGAACATGTCTTTTCGCATCAACTCGATCTCTAGCCAACGCGCCATTAAAATTGACTTCAAAATAGTCAAGTCGATCATCGTAATCAGCTTGATCTATCAATAGTAGGTCTATGAAATCATCACGGACTTTGTCCCGGATCGCCATACTGCTCATCGACGCTGTTTTTCCATCCAGGCTATTGGGCTTAGGGAGGTTCCGATGAATTCTTTCCAGCAAAGCTTTAAGCAAGGTTTCACGAAGTGAAGGGTTACCCGTATTACGTACAAAATAAAGTAAAGCTTCACTCGAGATAAAACCAGGGGTGTTTTTAGGCCAAACAACACCCCTGCTTGCAACATCATCATCACTGAGCTTTTCAAGTTCATTGATCTCACCCTCAACGATTTCTCGCCGAGTATAAACCACACCTTCTCTGGTTAATTTTCTTAGTGGTCGAGCCATAACTCACCTATACCTCATGATTATTTGAATTATTATCAATAAGTTACATTAATAATCTAAAAAAATTTTTTTAGGGGCTGAGAAAGTGCCTTCATGCTGAATCACTTCGTGTGTCATAATATTACCGATTTTGTAGGATTGATCATCAACGTCTGTAACACTGCATTAAAACGGTAATCTACGACCACTACCTCCCGTGCAAACCAGCATTACTCCTCCATTTTTGCCTGAGTTGAGGTCAATCAGATGCTGTATCCCAAACATGTTTGCTGGCTCTCATCATCTCGTTGACCAGATGAGGGGAAGGTAAAAAAGTTAGCAACATCAAGCAAAGCCGTACCAATGAGCCGGATATCGCCATATCATTCTGATCAATATCTGAAAACTTACCAATGGTATGTCTTGCCCGTATTGAGGAATCCACCTGCAAGCGAGTAGATAGTTCAGGCTTGGAGCAAATACCGAGATAAAACCATCAATTAGCGGTATATCAACATAATCGCCTAATTTTTGGACGGCCATTATCAATTGTGCCAATGAAAAAGTGCAGAATCAAATCCGAAGAAAAGATCAATTGGCCTTCAATCATTTTTTGCTCATGAGGTTATGTAGAAGCATAGTAACGATCGTTATGTACATCGGAATGCTCAAACAAGATTTATGTAACCCACACCTATTGGTGGTCATTCTGGTGGTCTTGACAGAGAGTGGTTTTAGGTTTAGCTTATTTTTTAGCCAGTTAATGGCTAAGGCGATCCCAGTCAGAGGAGCCATCTTTCAGTTCTCATGCATCCTTGCGAATCTTTATCTGATGTTGATTCAACAGGTTAGCGTGAAACCCCTTTCCCGATGTCTTTTCTGTTTTTCCTCCGCATCGGGAAATGTTAGTGGTCTGCTTCAGCTCAACTATAGAGTGACCAGCAACACTGCGTAACGGCACCAGAATCCACAGTCTTAAACCTTCCCGTAACCTTATAAAGTCTCTGATTCACACGGTCTGCACCTGTATGCCAATCCAGGCGGCTCACATCTTTGACATCTCAAATATCATATTCTTGTCCGCTGGTTTCATTGAGGGACTGAGTCACATTATCAGGGTTCAGCCGATCAGCGATTGAAAACTGAATGCACTAATCTGCGGGGCTCCTGGACTCAATAAGCAGCACTTCCCCTATATCAATTCATTTCCTTCGCCCGTGAACTACCGCTGCGAATAGATACGCAGGCAATCCTTAAGCCCTAATCATTTGAATAAAATCATAACGCGTAATCTTTTCCTTATAACGAGGAAAAATGGCAGTAATTATGCAAAAACAATAAGTAAATTCACTATATTTTCACAAAACCGCCCCACTCTCCCCATAAGAAGGTTGACAAGTGCAGATGAATTAGTATGATCATACTAAGCCATCCGTCAATAAGCTTTCCGTTGAAGATTTTATAAAATAAAATGGCTAAGACCGGAAAAATAAAAGATTAACACACCTTTCACCCTCAAAATGATTAATAATAACAATGAAAAAATCAAAAGCTAAAAATTGTTTATTAATATGCTTCTCAATTCTCTTTTTTAGCATGTTAATAATGTTATCTTCGTTCTATTTTTCACGTCTGACCGAGTATGTGTTATTCAATTACTTGTTTAGATACAGTATTGTTGGTGTAGTTATAGGATTGGCTATCATACACATTACATGCATATTGCTCACAGGTTATCTTATTTACCTTTTATTTAGAAAGTAAAAATTCAGGCAGTCGCATTTTAAATAAAATTTATTTTTAAGTAATAGTCACAAAAAGAAGTAAAAAGCCCTGTTATTCCTGCGTAAAAAAGTTGTTATATCTAATATCCCCAGAGCCAATATTCGAATGATTATACGTATCTAACATAGAAGTACCTCTGATTTCCTTTCCCCTAATACAGCCAGTAGTCGTCTTAGTTAAAAAATCTTTTTCACCTGAGGTGAAGAATTCAGATTGTTCTCTGATTTCATCTGTCACCTCAAGCTGAATAGATAAAAGTTAAATGACGGCAATTGGCCGTCATTTCTTGATTCAGGTGCTATGCTTTCCAGCCGCCACCGAGAACTTTATAAAGAGTAACCTGCTGTGTTATTTCACTTAAACGAGTCGAAATTTCAGTTTTCCTTGCCTGAAATAAAGATCGTTCAGCAACAAGCACATTGAGATACCCATCCACACCTTCCTGATATCGGCTATTCGCAAGAGTGTAGTAACGTTGATTTGCCGCGGTGTCTTGTACCCGAGCAGCCAGTTCATGTTTATAGGTCGCTTGACCCGCCAGAGCATCCGAAACCTCCTTAAATGCCTGCTGTATAGCTTTTTCATAATTTGCTATTTCAATTCTTTTGGAAATTTCCGCAACGTCAAGATTGGCTTTGTTTTTTCCCCCATCAAATATTGGTACGCTTATGCTGGGAACGAATGACCAGGCAGCCGTGCCCCCTTCAAGCAAATGTCCAAGACTATCTGAAGCCGATCCTCCGGAAGCAGTAAGGCTGATGGTAGGAAAGAAAGCGGCTCTGGCCGCGCCAATATTCGCATTAGCTGCCTTAAGGGTATGTTCGGCAGCAATAATATCCGGCCTGTTTGTCAGGACTTCTGATGATATTCCATCAGGCAACGCCGGGAAATTCCATGCTTTAAGTAAAGTCGCATTTTCTACAATATTGGCCGGTATGTTCGTACCCAGTAATAGCTGTAAAGCATTTGTATCCTGTTTAACCTGACGGGTGTATTGGTAAACTTCAGCCTCAGCGCTTCTTAATGACGTTTCCGCCTGAACAACATCCTGTTCGTTTGCGATGTCCATCGCATACCGTTGTTTAGTCAGATCATACGTTTTACGCTGACTTTTAGCGGTATCTGTCGCCACATTAAGTAAATCCTTATCCGCGCAAAGGGTCAAATAGCCCGATACGACCTCTGATACAAGACTAATTTGTGTGGCGTGAGCAGTAGCCTCAGTCGAAAGATAATTTTCAAGCGCCTGTGCTTTCAAACTTCTAAGCCTGCCAAAGAAGTCAATTTCCCAGGATGTTACACCAAGATTCGCTTCATATTGCTGGTATGACACAGGCCCGGAAGTCTGGGTAGAATAGAGATTGCCAGGCAGATGAGCCGAAGTCTGGCTACCATTAGCCTCGATGGTTGGTAATAAAGCGGCTCTTTCAATCCTGTACTGTGCTCTGGCTGACTCTATATTTAAAGCAGCAACTCTGAGATCTCTATTATTTTTAAGGGATAATCCTATCAGGAGTTTTAACGTGTCATCATCGAAAAACTTTTGCCATGCAAGATCTGAAGTTTTATTCCTGTACGCATTACTCTCCCATTTCCCGGAAACAGGTACCGATGGGCGTTCATACTTCGGCTGTAAGTTGCAGGCCGTCAGAGTTAAGAGTACCGGTATAACAATAAATAGATGTTTCTTCATAACCTATCCTTCTGAGGATAATCATATTGCAATGTCTGAATTCTAAGCCCGGTGACCATCTTAGAAGTGCACCTGACTGTTTGAAGCGGTCGCTTTATACACGCATTACATAAATCTGCCTGAAACAGATTTATGTAATACATCAGCACATGGCACTAAATAGCTACAAGTTATAAAACTTGAATGTAATGAATGTTTCTTCGACCCAGAAAGAAAATAACGCTCTATTTCATTACCCCTTCTTCTTGTGATATCTAATCTGGGCAAATGATAACGGTTCACGTCCATGATAAATTGCTGAAACCCGGCTTTTGTACCCGAATAATTAAATTGTGCATAATGACCTTCAGGTATTATTATTTTTTGTACTTTACTCTTCATAGAATATAAATTCTGATAATCTGTTGCTGTAAAGTACTTGATAACAATGCCTGAATTTACTGCGATATTGGGTTCAAAATGGCTGATACCATAGACGTAAGAAGGTAGCTCCTGGTAGTCCCTGAGATACCTGTTAAAAAAATTCATCCGCACATCTATATTGAACTTACAGAGATCTTCAAAAGCACAAGGGAAAGAGTGTTCTATGCCGAGAAAAATTTGTTCTGGTAATGAAATAATGTCCGGTTTGGGTACCGGATGAATTATCCTCTGATATGGCGGGTAGAGCTGTGAACAATCCCATTCAGTGTTATTTCTGTACCTTGCAGGAGTCTGATGAAAGTAACTTTTGAATGAACGGGTGAAAGCCTGCTGCGTAGTAAAACCATATTTCAAAGAGATATCGAGAATATGTGTTTTAGTTATCTGTAATTCAGCAGCCGCGGCGGATAATTTTCTTAGCCGGATATACCTGCTTAGAGTAACTCCCGTTAACGCATGATAAACCCGCTGTAAATACCATTTCGAATATCCTGACTTAGCCGCCACAATATCCAGGGATAATTTTGATGCGAGTTGAGATTCTATCCATTCTGTAAGATCATAAATAAAATCATTTTTCATTACACACCGCCTTATTCCCAATAGCCATATCAAAAGCAAAATCCAGCGCTGATTGAGAGTAACGATAAAGCAAAGTATCGTTTGGCATCATAACTATCGACCTGAGCGCTCCCATAAAAACATAGAAAATCATCGAGCTGAGTATTGTTGTCGAAATATCAGCATGAATCCTTCCATTTTTTTGGGCTTCGGATAAAACAGAATCTATCATGACGAATAATTTATCCATCTTATTCCCCACCAGAATATCATGGTTATTTACTTCGTCAGGATATTCATAGCGGAAGACAGTCATCTCGATAACATTTTGAAGATGTTTGTTTCTCTTAACGCATTCAATTTCCCTTAACAAACAGTGGCGTAACGCTATAACAGATTCGGCACGCATTACAAGATCTTCAACTTCCGTAAAAAGTAAGAGAGGCGTGCGCTCAATAACCTGTTTAAAAAGATCGTTCTTTTCCCTGAAATGCCAATAAATAGCGCCTCGCGTACAGCCCGCTTTCATTGCTATCATCTGTAACGTTGTGCGATAAATACCTGAATCCCGAAAGCATTGCTCAGCCGCATCCAGAATATGCTCGCGGGTTTCTTCAGCATCTTGCTTGGTTCGTCTGGCCATTTTCAAGCCTCCAGAATAAATTAAAATTTATCGTATCTACATTACTGCTCAGATTGAGGATTTTAGTATTGGTATCCCTGATGGATACCAATACCCCACATACGGCTATTTTTCTTCAGCTATGGTTAATGCTTCTTTTTTGTTTTTGTTCCTGGTAAAAAAACCAGCGACAAGAACATAAAACAGCGGGATATAAAAAATAGCTAATACGGTCGCGGTAAGCATCCCACCAACAACGCCAGTACCAATGGCATGCTTGCTTCCGGAACTTGCTCCTGAAGCAATAGCGAGAGGAATAACACCAACAATAAATGCCAGTGATGTCATAATAATGGGTCGTAAACGGACTCTGGCTGCCTCAATGGCTGCCTGCGAAAATGACATTCCACTTTTTTCATGAAGATCGCGCGCAAATTCAACAATTAATATCGCATTCTTTGCAGAGAGACCAATCGTCGTTAATAAGCCAACCTGGAAGAAAACATCGTTCCCCAATCCACGTAAAAGCGTCGCACTGACAGCGCCAATAACACCCAGCGGTATGACTAACATTACTGAGAAAGGAATACTCCAGCTTTCATAAAGCCCTGCCAGACAGAGGAAGACGATTATTAGCGACAGAGCATAAAGCGCCGGCGCTTGCGAACCTGAAAGACGCTCTTCAAATGAAAGACCTGTCCAGGCAACATTTAAACCTGGTGGCAATTTTGCCGCGATCTCCTCTACCGCCTTCATGGCATCCCCGGAGCTATAACCCGGAGCAGGTTCGCCAAGAAGTTCAACTGCCGGTAAACCGTTATAACGCTCCAGTTTCGGGGAACCATAAGTCCATTTCCCACTGGCGAACGATGAGAATGAGACCATCTCTCCGTCACTATTACGTACGTACCATTTATCGAAATCCTCCGGAGAAATACGTGAACTGGCTTCCCCCTGGATATAAACCTTTTTAACACGCCCACGATCATTGAAGTCATTAACATACGTTGACCCCCAGGCGGCGGACATCGTGTTATTTACATCAGAGAGACTGAGTTTCAGAGCCTGCACTTTCTCGTCATCAATCAGAATTTGATATTGTGGCTCATCATTCATACCGTTGGGTCGAACCATTTGCAGTGCGGGATTTCGGGCAGCCATCCCAAGAAACATATTCCGTGCCTGCATGAGTTTTTCATGGCCGCCGCCAGTTGTATCCTGAATAAACAGGTTAAAACCAGTGGCATTCCCCAATTCCATCACCGCCGGTGGAGCGAAAGAAATAACCGTTCCCTCTTTTATTGTGCTGAAATATCCCATTGACCTGGCAGCCAGTTCAAATACCGAACCTTTCCTTTCATTCCATGGTTTAAGTCCCACAAACACCATAGCGGAACTCTGACCACGCCCTGCAAAGTTAAATCCATTGACCAGCATTGTCGTGGCAACCATGTCTTTTTCCTGGGTCAGAAAATACGCCGATATTTTGGTTAATACTTTCTGGGTCTGCTCCGCACTACTGTTTGGTGGCAGTTGTACTTGCACAAAGAGATTTCCCTGATCTTCATCAGGCAGGAATGACGTTGGTATCCGTGGGAATAGCGCAATAAGTAAAGCGATGATTGCCAGAAAGAAAAGCATCGCTCGTTTTCTGGCCCTCAAAGTACGTTCGACGCCATTGCGATAAAGCGAAGTGCCGCGTTCAAATTTACGGTTAAACCAGCCGAAAAATCCCTTTTTAGCCTGTGCGTCATGATGCGTTTGTTTCAGGATCGTTGCGCATAATGCCGGAGTAAAAATTAGCGCAACGAGCACCGACAACGCCATTGCAGAAACAATAGTGATAGAGAACTGGCGATAAATTACACCTGTTGAACCGCCGAAAAACGCCATCGGAAGAAATACAGCGGAAAGAACCAGACCAATACCAACCAGAGCGCCCGAAATCTGCTCCATCGATTTTCGGGTCGCTTCAAGCGGCGGAAGCTTTTCTTCTTCCATCAGTCGCTCGACGTTCTCCACAACAACAATGGCATCGTCGACGAGAAGCCCGATAGCCAGTACCAGGCCAAACATGGTTAATATATTAATTGTAAAGCCAAATGCGGCCATAATGCCGAATGTGCCCAGCAAAACGACCGGAATAGCGAGTGTGGGAATAAGTGTTGCTCTCCAGTTTTGCAAAAAAAGCAGCATCACGACAAAAACGAGGACTATCGCTTCAATAAGGGTATGCACCACTCCTTCTATTGAGGCACTTATAACAGGAGACGTATCGTAAGGATAAATAATCTCCACGCCTTCCGGTAAACCAGGCTTAAGCTCGTCCAGCTTTGCTTTGACAGCTTTAATGGTGTCCAGCGCATTAGCACCGGTAGCCAGGCGTAACGCAATAGCTGTACTAGGAAGATCTTTGCCATATTTTGATTGTATTGAGAAACTCTCGGATCCCAGTTTTACTTTGGCCACATCCTTAAGTAACACGCGGGATCCATCGGGCTGAACCTTCAGGAGTATATTTTCAAATTGTTCAGGCGTTGTGAATCTGGTCTTGCCAATGACAGTTGCACTCAGTTCAATATTTTCATTGGTTGGTAAACCGCCTAACTGGCCCGCAGATACCTGTACGTTTTGCGCCTGAATAGCAGAGCTGACATCCAACGGGGTAAGTTTATATCCATTCAGCTTATTCGGATCCATCCAGATACGCATCGCATACTGGGATCCCAGCATAGTGAAATCACCCACACCGGTAATACGGGTTAAAGGATCCTGTATGTGAGAAACCAGATAATCACCGAGGTCAAAGCTGCTCATACGACCATCAGTGGAAACAAGTCCGGCAAGAATTAAAAAGTTAATCTGATATTTAGCAACCCGGATCCCCTGATTCTGAACTTCATCCGGTATTAAAGGCGTTGCCAGCGATAGCTTATTTTGTACCTGAACCTGAGCAATATCCGGATCTGTCCCTTGATTAAAGGTGACGGTAATTGTGAATGAGCCATCCGAATTACTCTCAGACTTTAGATAGCGCAAATTATCAAGGCCATTCAGTTGCTGTTCGATAACCTGCACCACAGTATCCTGAACGGTATCTGCCGATGCTCCAGGGTAAGATCCAGTCACAGCAATCGCAGGAGCAGCAATATTAGGATACTGGTTGATGGGTAACTTGATTATAGAAAGCACGCCAGCCAGCATAATAATGATGGCTACAACCCATGCAAGTACGGGGCGGTCAATAAAAAAACGTGACATTACGGCTCCTTACTCAGGCTGATTAGCGACTTCAGGCGAAGGGGGAGTAGCCTGGGCAATCCTGACTTCACTGCCGGGCTGGGCTTTTTGTGTCCCATCCACAACGACCCGATCGCCACTTTGCAATCCGTCCCGTATTAGCCACTGATTGCCTACAACGCGATCGGTTACCACCGCTTTCCGGATCACTTTGCTATCTTTGCCAACGACAAGAGCCGAGGCCTGTCCAGTCGGATCACGGGTGATTGCTCTTTGTGGAACAAGCAGGGCATTCTCGTTCACCCCTTCCTGTAATTTGGCGCGGACGAACATACCTGGCAGCAACCGTCCATCGGGATTAGGAAACTCGGCGCGTATAATTACAGAGTCCGTACTTTCATCTACTGTTACTTCTGAAAGTTTTATTCGGCCTGGATGCGAATATTCAGTGCCATTGTCGAGGATCAGTTTGACTTCAGCCTGTTGGTCGCCATTTCGTTTCAGGCGGCCTGCGGCAAATTCATCCTGCAATTTAAGAAGAGCCGTTGAAGATTGCGGAATATCGACATAGATAGGATCAAGCTGCTGGATGGTTGCAAGATCAGTGGTCTGATTGGCGGTCAGCAACGCTCCCTGAGTAACGGAAGATCGCCCGATGCGTCCCGATATTGGCGCGGTGATTGTTGTATAGCCTAAATCAATGCGAGCAGAGTCAACATCAGCCTGCGCCTGTAGCCAGGTTGAACGTGCATCATCCCGATCCTGCTGGCTTACCGCTCCTGTTTTTACCAGTCGTTCATACCGGTGGGCTAAAAGTTTCGATGATTCCAGGCTCGCTTCCGCTTTAGCAAGTGTCGCCCGATAAGGAGCAGGATCAATCTGATACAATGCCTGTCCGGCTTTCACGAGGGCACCTTCATCGAATAATCTTTTTTGAAGTATGCCGCCAACCTGAGGACGCACTTCAGCAGTCCTGAAAGACGAGGTTCGGCCAGGGAGTTCCGTCGTCAACGTCACATTTGCTGCGTTTACCGTCACAACTCCCACTTCAGGAATCGAATTTTGAACTGGCCGCTGTGGCTGATCACATCCGAGAAGTGTAAGTGACAAGAGAACTGACAGCGCCGGATATGCAGGACGAAAAAGCACAGACATCATGAGCGATCTCTCTGTAGTTTGAATATTCATTCTAGTATATTCATACTAAAATATGACTTGCAAGAGATATTAAAGAGGCTAATAAATGAGCAACGTACAGGACGAAGAAATTGGCGTGAAAAGCAAAGACAGGAGAAAGCAAGTACTCGATGCGGCGGCCAAATGTTTCCGTGACCTGGGGTTTCATGGATGCAGTATTGCTAAAATTTCGAAAGAGGCCGGCATGAGCCCCGGGCACATTTATTATCATTTTGCTAACAAAGAAGCCATCGTGGAAGCCCTGGTCGCGCAGCAGGAAAGCACTATTTTTGAACTGATCAATGATATTGCGACATCTCCAGCCGATGAGAAATTAGCCGTGACACTTAAAAGGCAAACGGCACGTATGGTTGAGCTTCATACCTCTCCAGAGTTTATTAGTTTATGGCTTGAAATTGCTGCCGAAGCGGTGCGAAACCCTAACGTTTCGCAAGTACTCCAGGTGTCGCATAACGCCATTAGCAACAGGTTCAATGCGCAATTACTTAAAAGAACTAAAAAAAATGATGAGAATGAAATTAAGCAACTGCACGCAAAGATGGATATCATTGCATCCATCTTTGCGGGATTATCGCAGCGCACAGCATTACAATCTATTGATGCGAAAGGAGATAAAGAAATGCTTATTGAAATGATAAATAACGTTATCGATCTTTTTTTTAAAGAATATTAGCCCTTACTCATCCATCCAGCGATATTGAATAAAATACCCTGCCCTCGCTCCAGAGGGCAAAGCGTAACTCCTTAATACTATTCAAGAATACCCCAACCAAACCATAAAAAAAACCCGCCATTAAAAAATAACAATGGCGGGATGATCAGTGAGAGAATGAAGAATTTGCTCGCCATCAGCATAACGCAGTTGCGAATTATGCTGATGAATATTTTGTGCTCTCGCAATGCGAGTAATAAGTTATGAGTCAGGGAACACCATTTCAGAGAATTAAAGCGCTAACGAATGGCCGCTAAATATATTTCTCTCAGCCGCTATAAGCGGCGATTTTCTGACACTCCCTGGCCTGACGGAAATAGCCGTTAATCGTTCGGGCGAGCTGTTCAGCAAAATTAACGTCCTGTGGGGACAACACACCGCTCCGCGTGATTATGGTAACAGGATTCATTATTCACTCCGCTGGCCAGATGACACGTTACCGGCAAGTGGATTCCAGTAATAATTACGAATAACACTTACAATTCCGGGCATCAAATGCTGGTCTTCCCCGGCGATCATTACCGATCTAAACCGATGTTCGAAAACACGGTCAGCAAAGCTACTGCATCCCACTGGTCAGGCGTTGGCCCTGCCCTTTTTTTCCTTCATCGCCGGATAATCTTCTGCGCCGTCAGCTTCCCTGAGTTAAATTCCCCTTTCCTGCATCCTGCTTTCCAAAAAGGTTTTCACCTGGCGATGGGCGCTGTAGTCTCATTAGCGGCTTTTACTTTGCTGCATGCGATGTGAGTAACCTTTTCCCTATACAAAAAACTAGAAAAATTTGGAAANTTGAGGAACGGACAGGACAATTATGGATTCCACGCTCATTACAACCCGCCCCGATGAGGANNCCCCTTCTCTCAACCGTGCCCGTCGTGCTGCCTGGGGTAGCTTTGCCGGTGCGGTCGTCGACTGGTATGACTTTTTACTCTATGGCATTACTGCGGCGCTGGTGTTTAACAAAGAGTTTTTCCCCCAGATCGATCCGGCAATGGGCACGCTTGCCGCCTTCGCNACCTTCGGCGTCGGCTTTTTATTCCGCCCGCTGGGNGGCATNATTTTCGGCCATTTNGGCGATCGTCTGGGCCGTAAACGCATGCTGATGATGACCGTCTGGATGATGGGCATCGCCACGGCGTGCATTGGTATTTTGCCTTCGTTCGCCACCATTGGCTGGTGGGCACCCGCGTTACTGGTTACCCTGCGCGCACTCCAGGGCTTTGCCGTTGGTGGCGAATGGGGCGGCGCGGCGCTGCTCGCCGTAGAGAGTGCACCCGCAGGCAAAAAAGCGTTTTACAGCAGCGGTGTGCAGGTGGGATATGGCGTTGGTTTGCTGCTCTCCACCGGACTGGTGTCGCTGATTAGCAGCATGACCAGCAACGCACAGTTCCTCAGTTGGGGCTGGCGTCTGCCTTTCCTGTTCAGCATTGTGCTGGTACTCGGCGCATTGTGGGTGCGTAACGGCATGGAAGAGTCCAGCGAATTTGAACAGGCGCAGGCTCAATCCGCAAAACAGCAGAAAAAACGGCTGCCAGTATTTGAAGCGCTGGTTCGTCATCCGGGCGCGTTTTTGAAGATTATCGCCCTGCGCCTGTGCGAGCTGCTGACCATGTATATCGTGACCGCTTTCGCACTGAACTACTCCACGCAAAACCTCGGTCTGCCGCGCGAGCTGTTTTTAAATATTGGCCTGCTGGTCGGCGGAATCAGTTGTCTGACAATCCCGCTGTTCGCGTTGCTGGCGGATCGTTACGGGCGTCGACGCATCTATATTACCGGCGCGTTACTCGGCGCACTGAGCGCGTTCCCGTTCTTTATGGCGCTGGAAGCGCGTTCGATTTTCGGCGTGGTGTTCTTTTCACTGATGCTGGCTAATATCGCCCACGATATGGTGGTTTGCGTACAGCAGCCAATGTTTACTGAAATGTTCGGTGCAGGATACCGCTACAGCGGCGCGGGAGTGGGCTATCAGGTTGCAAGCGTGGTGGGCGGCGGCTTTACGCCATTTATCGCGGCCGCGCTGGTAACATTCTCCGGCGGCGAGTGGCATTCGGTGGCGATATACCTGACGGCAGGTTGCCTGCTTTCGGCGCTAACCGCGATGTTAATGAAAACACCGCAACGGCATAAACAGTAAGGAAGAAAAGACGCAGCCGTTTATGCGCTGCGTCTTTTTTTTAAATCTGGTAATCAATCACCGCTTCATCCGGCTCCATTACCTGACGTTTAATATCGTCTACGGATAACCCGGCATTACACAGTTCGATAAACCGCCACACGTAATTGCGCTGTAGCTGACCGCGTTTCAGCCCCAGCCACACGGTGTTGGCGTCAAACAGATGCTGCGTATCCAGCCGCACCAGCTTGCCCTCTTCGTTCTCGCCGCTCGATTGTTCTGCCACCAGCCCGACACCCAGCCCCAGTTCAACATAGGTTTTAATCACGTCCGAGTCCTGCGCGCTGAGCACCACATCAGGGATTAACCCCTTGCGGCCAAACGCTTCATCGATACGTGAACGCCCGGTGATCCCCTGCCGGTAGGTAATCAACGGCCAGCGGCTGATATCTTCCAGCGTCAGCGGTGAGCACTGCACCAGCGGGTGATCCTGCGGAACCAGTAAGCTGTGATGCCAGCGGAACCACGGGAAAGCCGCCAGCGAACTGTCGTTGCTTAAGCGTTCACTGGCGATACCGATATCCGCTCCGCCGTTATGCAACAGCGACTCGATTTCCTGCGGCGTTCCCTGAATCAACTCCAGGCGGACTTCCGGGAACAGCGCGCGGAACGCTTTGATCACCGACGGCAAGCTGTAACGCGCCTGCGTATGCGTGGTGGCGATAGTTAACACGCCGGAAGTGTCATTGGTGAAGAGATCGGCGAGCCGACGAACGTTGCTCGCCTCATTGAGGATGCGCTCGGCAATCACCAGCAGTGCTTTACCCGGTTCAGTCATTCCCAGCAGCCGTTTNCCACGGCGGATGAAAATCTCNATCCCCAGCTCTTCTTCAAGCTCGCGGATATGACGGCTGACGCCTGACTGCGACGTGTAAAGCATGTTGGCGACNTCGGTCAGGTTGTAATCCCGCCGCGCCGCCTCGCGGATTATTTTTAATTGCTGGAAATTCACCCTTTCCTCCAGGCCAATCAGACATGATGCTATTGTTAAAGTCTGTGGCCTGGCAGAACAAATAATAAAAACCAGCATCTTATTCCATTAAGGAATAATCATTAGCTCACCAACTGCAACTCATGACTTTCCATGGCCGGACGGCTGACTAAAGACATTAAAATATCTTTTACCGCCTGTGCTTGTGGTGACAGTGAGCCGCGAGCTGAAACATTCAGCGACAGCGGCAGGTTCATAGATGGTGTGGTAATACGCGCCATCCAGCCGTTAGTTGCGCTGCACAGCGAACGCGCGGCTGATTCCGGCAATACAGTAACACCCATTCCGCTGGCGATTGCTGCGGTCAGCGTGGCAATGGATTCGATTTCGCCAATGATTTTTGCCGTCAGGCGACGCAGAGAGAACGCTTCGTCCACACGCAGACGTACAGCGCTATAGTCACGCGGCAGGAACAGATTCATTTCAGCGACCGCGGTTAAATCCACGCTCTGCCCCGGGCAATCACGAGTACCAACCAGATAGAGGTCTTCTTTCAGCAGCGGCAGGCTATTGATTCCCGCCCCCGGTGCGCGCTCATACAGCACCGCCATATCCAGTTGACCACTCAGTAGTTTATCATTCAGCACCGCGCCGCTATTTTCATGCAGATAGACCGCCACTTCAGGCAGCTCGGTACGTACCGCCTGTAATAATGGCATGGTGACTGAAGACGCTGCCGTGCCCGGCGCAAGACCGATAGACACCTGGCCGCGCAAACACTGGCCGACGTTGTTCACCGCCAGTTGAGCCTGTTCGCACTGACGCAAAATCATGCGCGCATGGGTATAGAGAATTTTGCCTGCTTCCGTCGGCGTTACGCCTCGTTTAGTACGGATCAACAACTGCTGATCCAGCTCACCTTCCAGAGTGGCGACTTGCTGACTCAGCGCGGGCTGCGCAATATGCAATACTTCGGCTGCCTGAGTCAGGCTTCCAATATCGACGATTTTTACGAAGTATTTCAGTCGTCTTAAGTTCATTTTGCCTCCTGTAAGGGATACCAATGCCAACGCCGGTTGTTATGATGTCGGAGGAGTTGCAATATGCTTGCCAGTTTTAGTTANGGAANNAATTAACGCTTAACAGGCTGGATAATAAGAGTTTCTAATTACAACGCAGGGTATTATCACTGAAACAACAGTTTGAGATCTGCCCCATTAGGGGTATTTTG
>Ga0058692_1000229_pt1 | contig 32608 bp, 27 predicted proteins | sample AgamicAtAmrz_FD_55216 | JGI IMG/M metagenome (GOLD analysis project Ga0058692, IMG submission 55216) | Agave microbial communities from Guanajuato, Mexico - At.Am.rz | ecosystem: Host-associated > Plants > Roots > Rhizosphere | place: Guanajato, Mexico | collected 2012-06-07 | reverse complement strand
GGCGTGGTGGCGGCGATCATTACTGCCGGAACGGTAGCCACCGTGGCGCAATGCGCTATCGGGCTGGGGCGCATCTCACTGATCGCCACCAATAATGACGACGTGGTAACCTGGCTTGACAGCGAATCGTGGTATGTCACGACCAGCACCGCGCTGGATATTCTCTCACTGGCTGGCGCCGGGGCCGGATTAAAAAGTACCCTGGAAACCTACAAGCTGATGAAAGGCGCAACGTCTTCCAGCGTAACAAACTGGCTGAAGAATTTAAGCCGCGCCGAACGTAAACGCATTACCGAGGAAATTATTCGCGCGCAAAACCCGGGAATATCCAACACCGGCGTAAAAGCAGCGATGAAAGCAGGATTTTACCCGAAACGTTATCCTTCAGAAGCATTACAAACTGCGTTGCAGCGTGAGCTGACGGCGGCACTGGTTAATACCTCAGCCTTTGCCGGTAGCGCGTTAACCGGAACGATCCGCAACCCTGGCAATATGAAAACCTCTGGGCAGTACATTATTGGTCTGATACAGTCATTTTCCTTTACAGGAAGTAATTGGTAGATGATGAAATATATAAAAAGAAGCCTTACGTTAAGTGCTGTGGTAGCAGAGAAAATAAAAACGAACGATCCGGAACGGCTGGAAAAATTAAAGGATCGTTTAAAGGATCGGCTGGGGATTCCTGCGGGCTGGCATATGATGGGCCTGCCGTTGATTGCCAGCATGATCCTCGCGGTGTTTAGCTTCGCCCTTCCCCAACCCTTTATCTGGCTGGCGATTTTTAGCTGGCTGTCGTTGCCGCATTATGCCGTAATGGCCGCAGTGATCCCTGTATCACTGCTCTATAGCGCCATCATTATTATCGCTATGGTATTAATTTCTCGGGGTTTTTTATCGGCGATGAAGGTTTATCTGTGCACGCTTTTTGTGACGTCGCTGGTCGCCATGATATTCTTTCTGACAGCCTTTGTTCCGGCATTGTTTGGCGCTGAACGTCAACTGTGGTTTGTTATCAGCTCATTGTTGGGGCTAATTTTCATTGGTTGTAGCGTTAAATGTCTTAATAGCGCCATGTTTTGCCGCACCAATGCGTTATATTTGCACAACCGGGTCTGGCGCAAGCAATTGAATATTCAGCGTCAGAACATATCCCTTTCAAAACGATAAAATAAAGCCGCTGCGATTATTATTCCGCAGCGGCAATACCGGATTCAAAATATCCGCTTCGACGCCTCCTGCGCCTTACAGATCCAGTTCAACCCACACAGCGGCATGATCCGAACCGGCATTGACCGATTTTTTCAGTTCGGCGTAAGTTTCCCACTTCGCCGGACGTACGCCGGGCCACATCCCTTTACGGTATACGCCGCCCTGCTTTACTGTTTCCCATAACGCCGGCGACAACAGGATATAGTCGATTTTGTTATTGGCGGTACAGCTTCCCCAGGTACCCGGATAGCCGCCATTATCAAATTTTGCGTGGGTGAAAATATCGCGTAGATCGGTATCTTTCAGCAGTGGCGCAAGCGGCTGGCTGTCGGGCGTATCGTTAAAATCCCCGACAATGGCAATCAGCGTTTCTCCCGCTTTGATGCGTTGCTGGTAAATTGCTTTCACCCGTTCGGCCTGCTCACGGCGGCGGGCGTCCGAGCTGCTTTGCGATCCAAAGCCTTTACTTTTCAGGTGATTCACTAACACATGCAACGTTCTGCCATCCTTTAACGGGATAGCAAACTCCGGGCAATCACGGGAGAAAATCAGCGCGCCATCAGCATCTTTATCATCAACATGGCTACGGATGGTCGCAATCGGGAATGCGCTGACGGTCATCAAACCGACATCGATCCCGCGTTCGTCGTTACCATCAATCACCATCACATGCTCAAACGGCTTGCCATTACGGGCAGGAATGATTTCGCGGTTAAACGCCAGCAACGCGGGTCGGCTTTCCGCTTCGACGACAGCCAGAATATCGGCCTGCAGATCAATCATCACCTGCGCGGTCAACAGCATGGCCGTTTCATCCACCGGCGCGGCGCGCAGCTCCAGCGATCCAACCCAGTCGGCCCGCCCTTCGGCGATAATACGGATCTCCGAGCCATCTGTCGGCCGCGTCAGCAGTTTGCCACGGTTACGGCGCAGGATCACAAACGGTCCAGTATCAGACTTTTTCAGCCCCAGCTCGTTAAGCAAAACCACCATTTTTTGTTTCATTTCGGCGGTATAGGTTAATTCGCCGAGTAACGCATTCAGGGCGGCAAACTTTTCCAGAATCGGTTTGCCTTCGTCCCAGTCGGCCAGATTCATGGCCTTCGCGCGATCGAATAAGTTTTCCACATTGTAAGACGCCAGCCGCATCATATACCCTCCCCTTGAGTTCAGCCGCTTCTGTTGCGCCAGAACGCTGTCGCACAGGCAGTTTCCGGTTATGATTGTAGTCGTCGGCTGTGTCTTCAGCATGACAGAAACAGCCAGCCACCGGGAGAGCAGAATGTTCAGCGGACTCAACAAAAAAGAAGCCAGACGGCTTGCAGCGCTGGAGTTGTTGAAGCACGAAGATAAAGAACGTGACAGCGCACTAGGGGAATTTGCGGCATTTGCCAGCCAGCTTATGGGCGTCGAAGGCTGTTTTGTCACGGTAATTGATGATGTGTTCCAGTACGTCAAATATGCTGCCAATCTCCCGGAAGTTGCGGGAATCACGCCGCTTGAGGAGACAATGTGTAAACACGTCTTCGCGCAGTCTGCGCCGGTGATTTGCAGCGACACGCGAAACGATCCCCGATTTGCCCACCATCCGCTGGTGAAAGATGGTGCGGTGATTTTTTATGCCGCCGCTCCGCTCAGAGATAAAGAGGGCGACATGCTCGGCACGCTCTGCGTCAGCAACCGAACGCCGCTTACCCCTTCGACACAACAGATTGCGGATTTCCTGAGCATTGCCGCGCTGGCTTCTTCCTGGCTTGAATGCTGGAACTCGGTCGGCCAGATTGATGCTTTAACCGCTCTGCCGAACCGGCAAAACTTGCTCAGGGCGATCGAACGCATTGCGGCGGATGAACCGTCCGGTGAGTACACGCTGATCATTTTCGACTGCATTGATATGCCGAGAGCGTATGAATTGTCGCGCTATCTTGGGTTGAGCGCCGTCGAAAATATGCTGAAAAGCTTCGCGACTTTATTACAAGTGCGGCTCGGTTTGCGCGATCAATCGCCTCTCTATGCTTTTGCCACCGGTCGTTATGCCCTGTTAGTGAAAACCGATGAATCAGAAGCCGTTTTGCGTAAAGCGGCAAATCTGCCGCCCACCAGCGCGAAAATTACTGGTGATATTGAGATTTCGTTGAACATTCACGCCGGGTTTATTCATTTTGTGGCGGGCCAGACGGCGGTCAGAGAAATCTTTCGCCAGGCGATCAGCGCCCTGCACGAAGCGATACGACAAAATATCCCCCTGCTTGCCTTCGATTCCGCCATGGATCAAAAGCGCAATCGCGATTTCAAAATCCTCTACGATCTGGGCGAAGCCATCAAAACAGATAACCAGCTTTATCTGGTGTATCAGCCGAAAATCAACCTGCATAGCGGGCGTACCGAAGGGGTTGAAGCCCTGCTCCGCTGGAAGCATCCGCAGTTGGGGAATATTCCGCCGACGGTGATTATCTCGCTGGCGGAGCGTACCAGCCTGATGTCCGATATCACCCAATGGGTGGTGGCCACTGCCATCAAACAACTGGTGGCGTGGCGCAAAAACCACATCACCATCCCGATTTCGGTTAATTTAGCCGCCAGCGATTTGTCCAACGCCGGGTTTGCAAATGCGCTGGAAGAGAAAGTTCTTCAGGCCGGGCTGACCACTGCCGATTTGCGGGTTGAATGTCTGGAGACGGAGAAAGTGCTGGAAAACTCCATCGCCCTCGAAGAGCTGGATATGTTAAAAATGCGCGGCTTTAAAATCCTGCTCGACGACTTTGGCGCGGGCTACAGCAATATCAGTTATTTGCGTACTATTCCTATCGATATCATTAAGTTAGATCGTTCGCTTATTTGTAAAGTCACCAGTGATCGGGGCAGCCAAATTATCGCCCGCAACATTATCCAGATGCTGAAAGAGCTGGACTACATTGTGCTGGCGGAAGGCATTGAGGATGCAGAAACCGCGCAACTGCTTAAAGGTTTCGGCTGCGATGAAGCACAGGGATACTTCTTCTCAAAGCCCCTGCTTCCTGAACAGATCCCGGCCTGGCTGGCGCAAAACGATGGTTAAGCGTCAATCTTCCTGTAATTTGCGCCACAGGCTCATTTTACTGATCCCAAGGTGCCGGGCCACTTTCTGCTGATCCTGATTGTAACGTCGCAGATAAAGGGTAATAACCTGCCGCTCAATGTCGCGAACCAGCGCCTTGAGCGATCCTTTGTTCAGATCCACGGTCACAGCATCATTAATCGCTGCGGGTTTGTTACTGCCCGCCAGCGAAAAACCGGTCAGTGTCAGCAATTCATACAACGAATAGGTCGGAAATTCCCCTGACAACAACGCCAGACGCTCAAGGATAAAACGCAGTTCGCGGACATTGCCCGGCCAGTGCCAGCCGGTGAACAGATCGAGAAATTGCTCCAGCAGATGTTCTGCCTGCCACTCACAAAGAAACATCCCGGCCAGATAACGAATATCTTCCGGACGTTCCCGCAGCGGCGGAACCGCCAGCGGCAGCACATTCAGTCGGTAGTAGAGATCGCGGCGAAACCCGCCTTCCTCGCTCATCTTCTCCAGCGAACGATTGGTCGCGCCAATAATTCTGACATCGACCGGGATCACGTCTTTGCCGCCGATATGCATGATTTCATACTCCTGGAGCACCCGTAATAAGCGGCTCTGGATGGTCATTGGCAGTTCGCCAATTTCATCGAGAAACAGCGTTCCCTGATGCGCCAGCTCGATAAGCCCCGACTTTCCTTCCCGCCTGGCACCGGTAAACGCGCCGCCTTCATAACCAAAAAGCTCACTCTCCAGCAGGCTTTCCGGGATCGCCGCGCAGTTGATGGCGACAAACGGCCCGCGACTGCGCAGACTGTGGTTATGTATGCTCTGGGCAAACAGCTCTTTGCCGGTGCCGGACTCCCCGTAAATCATCACCGGAGAATCGGTGCGGGCATAAATTTGCGCCAGCTTTTTGATCGCCTGCATTTCACCGTTGGCGGTGAAGATATGATCGAAGGTATAGCGGGCATTGAACCCTTTTTTCTTAAGCTTGCCGCGCAGGATACGCTCCACCTTCTCTATCTGCGGCGTATCCGTAAAAGAGCAAACCACGCCAATGCAGCGTTTGCCCATAAATATCGGCACCCGGCTGGTGATAATGGAGGTGCTATCCAGCTCCTGCAATTCGCGGATCTCCGGCGCTGCGGTCAGCAGCACCTGGTTTATCCGTGTGTTTTTAATAATTGAATCAACAGGTTTACCTATTACCTGTGTTCCGCTCAAGCCGAAAATCTTTTCTGCGCTGCGGTTAAACACCTGAATTTCATTATTTTCATTGGTGACAATGATGCCTTCCGTAATGGACGACAAAATGATCTCCAGCCTGGCGGTATCCTGCGCTTTGCGTTTCGTTGTTTCCACTATCGCCAGTGCTTCACGCAGCGCGCTGTTCACCGATTCGACACCATTTTCGATCAGGATGCCCTGCATCGCATATTGCCTTGCACTATCGGTGACCGGAAAACCGCCGGTCACCGTGGCATAGCGGCGGCGCCGACACTGCTCCAGTTTTTCGGTCATATCGGCGTGCGATAAAAAAACAAATTCATCGATGGTGATATTCAGCGCCTGCGCAATAAGTAATACATCCGTTAAGTAGGTCTGGTAATTAAAAAAGGCAATATGCTGCGGATAATTTTTCAGCGGAATGAGCGATTTCAGTAAATCGGCAGTCGATGTCAGTATTTTAACCACCGGAATCTGCGTTGATTTTTCGATATATTCCGCTGTCCCTCCCCGGCTCAGAATAACATCGTAATACTCTGTATCAAGATTTCTGGCGATGCTGGCCGCTTTCTCGAGGCTGCCATGATAAACGTGGCAGTTAAAAATACCCGTACATTGTTCAGCGACTATTTCGCCCAGTTGCGGGTAAGGTGTAATTAATGCAAGGTTTGGCAGAGGATTCTTGTTCATGGCGATAATTTTCAATGTTGTCGTTTTATTAAATCAATATCACAGTTGATATTTCTAACACAATTGATATTGAGTCTGGCGTAGTGTTTTTTATTTTCATCAATTAAAAACATTAAAATTCATGATGTTAAGTCATTTCTTTCCTTTTTTGTTTTTTGGCATGGCGATTGGATTAATAACACCCGTGTGAAGTATATGCTTCCACAAATTATATTTTTATCTTACAAGGAAAAGGAATGAATAATAAGTCTGGTGTATTAAGTGGCGTCCGCGTTCTCGATCTTACTCGCGTTCTTGCCGGTCCTTACTGTGGAATGATGTTAGCTGATTTTGGCGCTGACGTGATTAAAATTGAATTACCGGGTAAAGGCGATGATGCCCGCGCAAACGCGCCGCAAATAAATGGCGAAAGCGCCTACTTTATGAATCTTAATCGCAATAAACGCGGTATTACGTTGAATCTGAAGTCTGAACAAGGGCGCGCTATTTTTCTTGAGATGGTGCGCAACAGCGATATTGTGCTGGAAAATTACCGTCCGGGTGTGATGGAAAAACTCGGCCTCGGTTATGAAGATCTGCGCAAGGTGAATCCAGCCATTATTTATGGCGCGGTGTCGGGTTTCGGCCACACCGGGCCGTACGCTAAACGCGCGGGATACGACATTATCGGCCAGGCGATGAGCGGGCTAATGAGCACCACGGGCTGGGCCGATACCCCACCTACCCGCACCGGCACAGCGATTGCCGATGTGGTGGGCGGTATGAGCTGCGCCATCGGTGTCCTTGCCGCCTACGCCAACCGCCTGAAAACCGGGGTCGGCGACAAAGTGGATATCGCGCTAGTTGATGCGATGGTCTCGTCGCTGGAGATCATCAATATTATCTATCTGAACACCGGACGCATTCCGACGCGCATCGGTAACCGTTATGAGGCGATTTATCCCTACGATTCATTTCAGGCGCAGGACGGTTACGTCATTATCGCCTGTGGCAACGACAAGTTGTTTGGACTGCTGAAACAGACGCTGAAAATCAGTGAACTGGAGGATGCCAGATTCAGCACCAATATCGCGCGCGTCACCCACCATGCAGAACTGAAAGCCATCCTTGAGCGCTGGACCGGCGAACACCCGATTGACCAGATCGTTGAGCTGCTGTTGGCGGCAGGGATTCCCGCTGCCCCTATCAACACCATCGACCGCGTCACCAAAGATCCACATATTGCCGTGGCGCGTGAAATGTTTGTCGATATTGAACATCCGGTGGCCGGTAAAATTACCATGACCGGTAATCAGGTTAAATTCTCCAACAACAAAACTTCCATCAGAATGCCCGCGCCAACGCTGGGCCAGCACAACCACGAAATATTAAAAGAACTGCTCAATTATTCCGATGCGGAAATAGAGCAGCTTATCAACGATGGTATTCTGTAAGGCCAACACCATGGGAAAATTTATTCAACTTACCGAAGTCGGACCGCGAGATGGCTTCCAGAATATTAAGCAGCCGATTCCGACAGAATTGAAAATTCGTATTATCGATAAACTGATCGCCGCCGGCGCGAAAAACATCGAAATAACCTCGATGGTCAGCCCAAAAGCGATCCCGCAAATGTCGGATGCCAAACAGGTCATTGCGCATGTGCTTGAAAAGCACCCGACGATAACGCCATGGGTGCTGGTGCCAAATAGCCGGGGAGCGCAATTAGCGGTGGAGAGTCAGATCTCGCGGGTGAATTATGTTATCTCCGTCAGCCCGGCGCATAACCAGGCCAATATTAACCGTACGCATCCGCAGTCGCTGGATGAGCTGGCGGCCATTCGCCAGGCGCATCCGGATCTGGAGATTTCGCTGTCGCTGGCCACCGCGTTTGGCTGCCCTTTTATCGGTGCCACCTGCACCGATACGCTGCTGGAGATGATCCGTTTCGCCGCGGATCTTGGCATTCACCACATTACGCTGTGCGACACCATCGGCGTGGCGAATCCCCGCCAGACTGCAGATCTCCTGCAACGCATCAGCGCCCGGTTCCCACATCTCGATATCGGCCTGCATATGCATAACACGCACGGTATGGCGCTGGCCAACATGATGGCTGGCCTGCAAAACGGCGTGACGCGTTTTGAAACGGCGGTTGGTGGTCTTGGCGGTTGCCCCTTCGCACCGGGCGCCGCCGGAAATGCCGCAACGGAAGATGCGGTAAATATGTTTTCCCGCATGGGGTTCGATTGCGGAATATCACTCGATGCGCTGCTGGAGGTCTCTGCATTAATTCGTGAGTCCATTGAACCTGCGTTATTAAGCAGTTTATCGCGTGCCCGAACTTACCGCGAATTTGCTTTTTACGATCCGCAATGTTGAATCTCCCGGGAATGAAATATGAAAAATAATATGGATAAACCCACCATGACGCATTACCGGTGGTGGGTAATGAGCTTTATCTTTGTTATCTACACCGTGGCAAATGCCGACAGGGCAAATATTGGTTTTGCCCTGCCCTTTATTCAGGAGGAATTTAATATCTCCAATACCCTGGCCGGTTTATTAATCAGCCTGTTCTTTGCCGGATATGCGCTGTTTCAAATCCCGGCCGGGTATGTCATTAAAAAATATGGTATGCGCAATGCATTTGCGCTCGGCATGTTTCTGACCTCCATTTTTACCGCCTTAATGGGCGTGGTGAATAATGTGCTGGTGCTGAAATTGCTGCGTTTCTTTGTTGGCGTCAGCGAAGCGCCGGTGGTGATTGGCTCGACGGCGACCATTAATCAGTGGTTTCCGGCGAAAGAAAAAGGCACCGCCACCGGCCTGTTTCTTGCTGGTTCAAAGTTCGGTCCGCTGATTGTTCCCGCCCTCTGTGCGTGGATCATCATGACGTGGGGCTGGCGTTATATCTTCGTCTTTTTCGCTATTCCCGGGGTTTTGTTGTCCATCTTTTGGTATTTCATGGTGCGTAACAAACCGGAAGAGAGCCGCTTTGTGAACAAACAGGAGGCGGCATACATTCGCGACGAGTTACCGGGTAATACGCCGCAACACGGAGAGGCGCCGCAGAAGGCCTGCTTCCGCTACTGCTGGCTGGACACCCTGATCCGCACCCGCCAGGTGGAGGAGCTCACCACCTCGAAGCAGGTGTTCAGGTGCTGGGATATTTATGGCGTGGCATTAGGCTACTTCTCGATGGTCGGCATTGTCAGCGTGCTGATGTCGTGGCTGCCGAAGTATTTGATTACCGAGCGCGGCTTCGATCTCACCAGCTCCGCCGCGCTGGCGGCCGCGCCTTTCCTCGGCACCGTGCTGGGCAATTTTCTCGGCGGCGTGCTTTCAGATCGGGTGCTGAATAAAAGACGTAAGCCGCTGATGTTGCTGAGCGCAGGTGCGACGATTTTCACCATGTATTCGCTGGTGTTTGCCCCTGAAAGCAAAGCGATTCTTTCTCTGATGCTGTTTATGCTCGGGTTGATGCTTTCTCTCGGTTATTCCGCCTATTCGGTGTATGCCATGGGCCGCGTCAGTAAAGAGATCTATCCCGTGGCCTACAGTGTGATCAATATGGGTGGACAACTCGGCGGCATGTGCATGCCGCTGATTGTCGGGGTCATCCTTGATCGCTGGAACTGGGATGCGGTGTTTATGACCATGACCGGCTTCTGCGTGGTGTGTTTTATGCTTGTTGCCACGGTCATTGAACCGTTATCGAAAGAGGTCACGGTGGTGCGTCGTTAAACGTCAGGGGGCGAAAGCCCCCTTTTCAGTCTGGCCGCAACGTGCGGCAAACGTTCAGCACAAACTGCCGTAGCCAGCGGTGCGCCGGGTCAACTTCCGAACGCGGATGCCAGAGCTGTGAAACGGTGATGCCGCGGGTTTTGACCGGCAGTTCAAATACGCAGAGCCCCTCGCTTGTCGCCTTATTCATCAGGAACGAGGCCGGAACCAGCGCAATCAAATCAGTGGCGCGCGCCACCGCCAGCGCAGCCGGAAAGCCCGGCACTACGGCGGCGATGTTGCGATTCAGCCCGGCATCGGCCAGCGCTTCATCCACCGGTCCGCTCAGTAGCCCGCGCCGTGAGGCGACAACATGCGCAAACGAGACATACTGTTCAACGCTCACTGCCTGCTGTTGCGCCAGCGGATGGCCGCTTCTGACGACGCCGACAAAACGATCGCGAAACAGCGCCTGTACGCGAATTTCCGGCCCCATTTCCCCCAGCACGCCAATCTCCAGATCGACCCGCCCCTCGCGCAGCGGCTTATCGCTTTTCTCCGCTTTCGGCGTAAAGCGCAGCGTTACGCCAGGCGCAATGGCAGCGGCTTGTGCAATTAGCGACGGGCCAAAGGCTTCAACAAAGCCGTCGTTAGCACGCAGCGTAAACATCTGTCGCAGGCTGGCAATGTCCAGTACCGGCGTTGCCGGGCGCAATACCGCCCGCGCTTCGAAAACGGCGTTTTGCGTGCGTTCGCGAATGGCTTCGGCATAAGGCGTCAGCACCATCGTCCGCCCTGCCCGCACCAGCAGCGGATCGCCGGTGGTTTCCCGCAGGCGGCTCAGCGTGCGGCTCATCGCCGATGCGCTCAGCCCCAGCCTTCGGGCGGCAGCGGCAACGCTTCTTTCGGCCAGCAGAATATCCAGCGCAAACAGCAGATTCAGGTCCGGTTGTGTCATAGCAGGCTGTTTCTCATAGTGATTAATAAGATATGGCGTTTGCTGCACTGTATCAATGCAACTGCTGCGTCTTCCGCCATGTATCCCGCGAAAGTAGAGTCAATGCAAGCACAACTTATCCTGAGGTAATGATGGAATTGTTTACAGACCTGCCGGGCGACGAAGGGTTAGCGGGGCGTCAGCGCGCGCTGGCGCTGATTGCGCTGATGACCAGCACCACGATGGCCGTTTTTGATGGCGCGATGGTAAATATTGCCCTGCCGCAAATCGCCCGTGCGCTGCATGTCTCCGCCGGGGACGCCGTCTGGGTGGCGAATGGTTATCTGCTTTCTGCCACCATGACGCTGGCTATTTTTGCTGCGCTTGCCGCCCGCATGGGGTTCCGCCCGCTGTTTGCCTGCGGGTTACTGCTGTTTACGCTGGCATCGCTGGGGTGCGCGTTATCCTCATCACTGTCGGTGCTGGTGACCATGCGCGTACTGCAAGGGATTGGCGGCGCGGCCACGCTCAGTATTGCACCGGCGATCCTGCGCTCAATTTTCCCCACGCGTCTGCTGGGACGCATTCTCGGCATCAACGCCCTGCTGATCGCCACCAGCACGGCGATTGCGCCGGTCATTGGCGGCGCTCTGCTGAGCGCACTGGGATGGCAATGGCTGTTTGCCATCAATATTCCGCTGGGCGCTATCGCACTGGCATTTTCCCTGCGCGTCATTCCGGGAAAAAGCGCCAGCGTCAGCGGGCCGTTTGATGTGCAGGGCGCGCTGTTCTCGGCGCTGATGCTGGGGGCGGCCATCATGGCGTCGACAGACATATCCTGCACAGGCGCGGCCTGGGCTGCGATCGCGGTGGCGAGCGGGCTGGCGTTTGTGCGCCGTCAACAGCGGGCGCCGCAACCGTTGCTGCCGCTGGGGCTTTTTGCCTCGTCCCGTTTCTCTCTTGCTGCGCTCACCTCGCTGGCCTCGTTTATCAGCCAGGGCGTGACTTTTGTCGCGCTGCCATTTCTCTTTCAGAATGTTTATGGCTACAGCGCCTTTACCTCGGCTTTGCTGTTTACCGCCTGGCCGGTCGGCATCATTCTGGTGGCGCCGCATGCCGGGCGGCTGGCAGATCGCTATGCGCCCGCAAAGATTGCCACTGCCGGGTTACTGCTGTTCGCCGTTGGGTTGCTGCTGCTGGTGCTGCTGCCGCAAAATGCGGCGGCGTGGGATATCAGCCTGCGCGGACTGATCTGCGGAATGGGTTTCGGCTGTTTCCAAAGCCCGAACAACCGGGAGATGCTCGCCAGCGCCTCACGCGAGCACAGCGGCTATGCCTCTGGCGTGTTAGCCATTGTGCGCACTTTTGGACAGTGTCTTGGCGCGGCGCTGGTAGGCGTGATGCTGGCACTCTGCTCGCCAACGCAGGAAGCGCTGGCGATACGATTGGGATTGTGGCTGGCGATGATAGCGACGCTGCTGGCAATCGCCTTCAGTCTGAGCCGCCTGCGTCGCTTGCCGAATCAGGCCGTACGCTGAGCCAGCCAGACCGTGTGGCCGGCACAGTCGGGATCTTCCGCCTGCATCTCCAGCACGCGAAAGCCGATTGCCGCCAGGTGTTGCCGGTACTCTCCAGGCGCGAGGCTGGCGTGAAACAGCGGTTCGCCCTCAAATTGCCCGATGGCGATACCGTCCTCCGGCCCGCTGGTAAACATCAGTACACTGCCGGGATGGCTGTGGCGGGCAAAGCGGGCAAACATGCTGCGCTGATCGTCCTGGGTCAGATGGAAAAAGCTGTCCCAGGCGATCAGGCCGTCGAAGGTTTCCCCCAGCGTAAGCTGGCGCATATCCTGGTGAACCCAGCGCGCAGACGGAAAAGTCTGCCGGGCCCTTTCCAGCATTGCCTGCGCGCCGTCCACGCCGGTGAGATGAAAGCCCTGAGCGATAAACCATGCGGCGATCGGTTGACCATTGCCGCAGCCTATATCCAGAATCCGCCCATTCTCCGGTAAGCGCGCGGCGAATTTCTCCAGCCAGCTTTTTTCAAACAGCGCTTGCGAACGTTGCTGCGCGAACGCAGCGGCGTGACGTTGATAGAGGGAAAGAATGGCACTGGCGGCCTCAGAGCGACTCATACCAGCATTCCTTTCAGCTTCGCCAGCAGATACGCAGTCACCGACGTGGCGTCGCTGATTACACCTTCTGCGATCAGCGCTTCAAACTCACGCAGCGTTATTTTACGCGCTGTCAGGCCGACTTCTTCCGGTTCCAGCGAGGTCTGATGCTGGGTCAGATCTTCTGCAAGAAAGATATGATAGCCCTGACTGGAGTAGCCCTGTGCCAGTTTCTGATAGCCGACATGGCGCATACGTCCGGCAATCAACCCGGTCTCTTCCTGAAGTTCCCCGGCGGCAACGCGCAACGGATCTTCCTCAGGCGCGCATTCCCACGATCCCTGCGGAAGTTCGAGGGTGCGTTTGCCAATCGGGTAACGGTACTGCTCAACGATGTACAGCGCATCGTCCTCGCGGGCAATGATCACCACGAAGTCGGGTTTCTCCACCACGGAATAGATCCCTTCATTGCCGTCGGCGCGCAGAATACGGTCTTCGCGCAGGCGCATCCATTTATTGCGGTAAACTTCGGTGCTGGCGAGGGTTTTGATGTCGGACATCATTATTCTCCTGGGATGAGTTCGCATTCCATATCAAAGCAGCGCAGATCGGCTCGCGCCATTTTTGAGTGATACCGGCTTTCCTGTATAACGCGAAACCCTTGTTGTTGATAGAAACGGCAGGCATTCGGCGTTGATGCCAGCGTCAGGCGGGTAAAACCGCGGCGTCGAGCTTCCTGCTTCAGCGCAGTGATGATGGCCGAAGCCAGGCCTCTGCCGCTCCACTGCGGCAGGGTGAAAATGGCTTCCACACTGCAGGTGCGCAGATCGAGATACCCGCTGGCAACGGGGATATTCTCCGGCGTGACGGCAACATAGAACGGGTTCTCTTCGATCACCACACGGTAATTGTCCGGCATGGCTTGCGGTGTCCAGGCCTCGATCACTTCCGGTGAATAGACCGCTTTACACCCCTGCTGGATCGCTGCGTTGCGAATGTGCCACAACGTTTCGGCTTCTTCAGGCACCGCCAGTCTGATCGTCATACGCGCTCCTTTGCTGAAAATGATATTTACCATATCAATACCAGCCGCGCTGTGTTCGCTTTTTTCGCCCGAAAATTCGCCGGAAGGATTCTGCCAGAGAATGCAGCACCCCATAAAAAAGGAGATGGCGCCTGGATTACCGCCATCTCCTTCGGGGTTACGGCTGGCGGCAATCAGGGAATGAGATCACAGTTGCAGGCAGCGCCGCCTTCACCGGCCAGACAAAGGATATGACACACCTCGTTCCAGTCCGGTTCGCTGCTCCTTTCCGGGGGCGCTGCCGCGATATTCATCGATAATCCAAATAACAGCATTGAGAGTAATGCGTTGAATTTTTTCATAATACATCTCCTTTTGTATTACGGGTTTCATGGTGCCCTTTGAAACCTAACATGCAACCGCAGCCAGAAAACATTATGGCTATCCGATTCGCTGTGTTTTGCGCTGTACTGGCGTAAAGGGTGCTGGCGTAAGATTAATCTTATTTTTTGCGTTGAGATGGTAAAGCAGGAGATAATTGCGTTGGTTGACAGTAACGCTACTTTTGCAACATTTGATTAAACGATGTGCAACATTCAATGCCTTAGCGCAAATTTCATTCGAAAGTTTCGCTGAGAAATGATGTCGTCAACCGGAGTGAAAAATCGCTGTTTACCTGAATAAAAATCACACAGTTTGTAAGGAAATTCTCGTCATTTCATCCGGTTAAAAATTATGTTATCAGTATCAGCCTGCAAACTGAAAGACGTGCATTTTCAGGCGCGTCGCCCCTGTGAGGCCGAAAGATGATGGAACCTGTCGTTTACGTTGTCGATGATGATAATGCCGTCAGAAAATCAATTGTCCGGCTGTTGGCATCCGAAGGTTATCGCGCCATCGACTTCGCGTCCGCGGAGTCATTTCTCTCTCATCCCCTTGTCGGCGTTCCGGCCTGTTTGATCCTCGATTTAAACATGCCGGTGGTGAATGGTTTTGATGTTGCCAGCGCGTTAAAAGATCGCGGGCGCGAGCTGCCGATTATCTTTCTGACGGGATTTGGCACCATTCCACTAACCGTGCAGGCAATGAAAGCCGGTGCGCGAGAGTTTCTGACTAAACCCGTGGAACCGGAGCGTTTGCTGGCTGCGGTGGTGGATGCCCTGAAAGGCGCCGAGCAGGAGTTTGAACAGCAGCAGGCGAACTTTGCGCTCAAACAGCGCCACCTCTCTTTAACGCCGCGCGAGCAGGAAGTGTTTGAACTGGCGATCAGCGGCTTGCTGAATAAGCAGATCGCCGCAGAGCTCGGCGTCAGCGAAATCACCGTCAAAGTGCATCGCCGTCGGGTGATGGACAAAATGCAGGCCCGCTCGCTGGCGGATCTGGTGCATGCCGCCGGAAGCCTGCAAATCGCCAAATCCCGCAGCCGTTAATCGCTGGCGGGCACGGTAAAGGAGAACAGACTGCCAAACGGCGTTCTTGCCTGCGCCGTCAGCTTCCCCTGATGCCGTTCAATAATGGTGTGACTGATGGTCAGCCCCATCCCCATTCCCTGCGCTTTGGTGGTGTAGAACGATTCAAACAGGCGGGCCTGCACTTCGGCATCCATTCCGCTGCCGGTATCGGCAATGGCGCACAGCAGTTCACCCGGCTGCGAGTTTTGCGTGCTGAGCGTCAGCACCCGCGGGCGCGAATCCACCTCGGCCATCGCTTCAATGGCATTCATTACCAGATTCAGCAGCACCTGCTGGATCTGCACGCTGTCGCCGCAAAACAGGCTATTGGCGGCCTGCAACCGGTAATCGACAGCAATATGCCGCCGCTCAAGTTCGCTGCGCGACAGGGTCAGAATATGGTGCAGCAGCGCGTGCAGATCGAGGCGTTCAAACACCGGCGGCTGGCGGCGCGTCAAGGATTGCAGGCTGCGGATCACCTCGCCTGCGCGCTGCCCTTCGCTAATAATTTCCTCCAGCCCGGTGCGGATGTTTTCAATCGGCAGCGGATCGCGGTTAAGCCAGCGCAGGCTGGCGCCCGCGTTGGAGACAATCGACATCAGCGGCTGGTTAATCTCATGGGCAATTGATGAGGTCAGTTGCCCGACGGTGGTTGCCCGCGAAACGCGCGCCAGTTCGGCCTGTGCCACGCGTACCGCATCTTCATTTTGCCGTTGGATGGTGATATCGGTGATGGTGCCAAAATATTCATGCACCGTTTCACCGCTGGCCGCTACCGGATCGCCGATGCCGAGGATATAACGCACCTCGCCGTCGGCGCGGATAATACGGAACTCCGCCTGCATGGTTAACCCCTGCGCGACGCTGCGGGTCACCAGCGCGCTGATATGCGCATGGTCGTCAGGATGCACATAGGTGAGAAACTCGGCCATCGAAATCAGCTTGCGTTTCTCCGGTAGCCCCAGAATGCGCGCATACTCATCCGACATATGCATCAGATCCTGCTCCAGCTCCCAGCGCCAGGTTCCTGTGTGGCTGATCTGCTCGCCGAGCATCAGCGAGGTCTGGCTGGCGCGCAGCTCTTTTTCCACCCGGCGGCGCTGAATATTCTCCTCCAGCAGTTCAGCGTACAGACGCGCCGTTTCCAGCGAAACCGCCGCATGCGCGCCAAGCAGGTTTACCACGCGGGAGTGCCCGGCGGTAAACACGTCCGGCATCAGGCGATTCTCCAGATAGAGTGCCCCCACCAGCCGCGCCTGTTTAAACATCGGCACGCACATTACAGCCGCGCCGGAGGTTAACAGATAGGGATCCTGGCTGAATGGGCTGTACTCTTCCGGCCTGCCGGTGCGGATCTCCTGTCCGGTACGGATCACTGCCGCCAGCACCGACAGCGGTAAATCCGTCGCCAGCGGCGTTTCATTCAGTACCTGTACGCGCACCCCTTCGTTGCTGGTGTGTGCGCTGGCTTCAATCAGCGGGATAGTGTCGTCCAGTACGCGGATTAACAGGCCGCGCTGTGCGCCTGCCCGTTCCAGCAACATGGTCATCAGGATCTGGATCAGCCGCTCAAGATTGATCTCTTCGGAGAGCGCGCGCGAGGCTTTGATGATGCTTTGCAGATCGCGAATTTCATCATTTTGCGCAAACGCAATGGTGTCATACGGCGTACTGGCCGCCTTCGCGACAAGGTGCGGGTGCGTCTGTTCGAGCTGACGCACTTTGCCGTGCGCGCCAACGCGGCCCCAGGCGGCGATTGCCCCGCGAAACCAGGCATCGGCAATCGTTGGATAACCGCAGGTGCGGGCAAATTGCCCGGCCAGTTCGTGCGCCAGCGCGTTGCTTGGGTTAAAGCCCGCTTCGCGCGACAGCTTGATGGCTTTCTCATACTGACCAATGGCGATACTGTTCATCCCGTCAAGCCGGACGATCTCGGCGTACAGTAGTGCCTCTTTGTCGCTGAAGGTCGCCGGATTGAGTCGCGCCCAGCGCGCGATCGGGTTGTAGTGCTGATTAAGCCGCTGGCGATGCGCGGCGGAAAAGGTATCCGGCGTCAGTTGCATCGACAACGACAGCGCGCTGTAGAGATGGTAATCGAGCAGATTGACGTGTCCGGGCGCGGACCAGGCAAAGCGTCCCGCTTCCAGCAGGCTGCTTTCCGTCTGCGCATATTCACCGGCAAAGAAGTGCGCCATTCCGCGATAAAGCCAGAACCAGAACAGCATGGTCGGCGGCGGTGTTGCCGGTAGCAGTGATTCCGGTAACACGGCTTTACCGCTAAACACCGGCTGGGGTGTTCGCAGGTACTCAACAAAGTGACGTTGTAACAGAAGGACGGTATCCATATCCGAAAAACGTGTTTCGCGCACGAAGGCCAGCCCGCGTTCTATATAACTCAGTACCACATCAAGCGGGTCGCCGCAGGCCAGGCTGTTGCTGACCTCACGGAAGGAGGCGAAGCAGGCAATAGTGAGATCGCCATGCGCAACCGCAGCGGTGAAACAGTTTCTGGCGCACTGGACGGTATGCGACAACGGCTGGATCCAGACGCTGCTGCGCCCCAGCGCCACCAGTGTTTTGGCGGCGTAATCATGAAAACCGTGGCGCGTGACCAGATCCTGCGCCAGCGTGCCGTAGCGAAAGCCCTGCTCATACTCGCCATACCGCTCGCCAATCATCACGCCAAACCACGCCAGCGCGGCAGTGGATGCGCCCGTCAGCCCGCGCTCCAGCGTCAGTTGCAGTATCCGGCAGAGCAGCAGGAAATGCAGGCGTGGACAGTGAAAACTGGCGTACAGACTGGCGCTTCCCAGCAGGTTCATCAGCACATCCGTTTCGCGGTGGTTCATGCGCGGCAACGCCATAAACGCGCTGGCGGGCTGCGTACCGATAAGGGATGAAATCTCCTGCCAGGCTTCGTCGCACTCCACATCGTCCGGCTGGCGGCTCACGTGAATACCGAACACGGAGAGCCAGCTCAGCGTGGTGTCGAGCGCCTGTGAATAGCTGGAGCGGCGGATATGCACCTCCGCCAGTACACTGGCGGCATGGGCTTTTTCCACCAGCCCGCCCGGCGAGGCCAGCAGCGTTTCGCACGATGCGCGTGCGGTAGCGAGATGGCCCAGCAGAAGTTCGCATTCTGCCCGCTGTAAATCGAGCGCGAAGAGATCGCCGCTGTCGGCGCTGAGCGTGCGCGCGGTCTGTAAATAACCCAGCGCGGAAGCGTAATCGCCGCTGCGTTTGGCCTGCCGGGCGGCATGGGCACAAAGTTCGCTGAACTTCTGCCGCTGTGGCGCAAGCTGGATACTGTCGATCGCCGCCGTGACATGGTGGATGGTGCGAAACAGGATCTCGTTACCTGGGGTTTGCCGCGCTTCATCAGCCAGCAGGCTGGCGGCCCGCAGATGTAACTGACGGCATACGGACAAGGGCAGCGCGGCGCTTGCCGCCTGCTGAATGCGCTCATGGGTAAAAGTGTATTCGTCGGCGTTGAGAGTAATTAACTGCACGGCCACCGCCGGATGCAGGTGCAAACGGAGCTCGCCAGGCGTTATCTCCAGTATGCGGCTTGCCAGCGACACCCCGCCCGCGCTGCCAAGGCAGGCCAGATGAGCGAGCAGCGTACGGGTCTCATCCGGCATCTGTTCCAGTTGTTGCAGCACCAGACTGATAACGTTTTCGCTGTAGTAACGGGCGCGAATCGCCGCCAGATCATAGTGCCAGCGCCCCTGATAGCTGTTATGACTCACCAGCCCGTCTTCGACGATGCGTTTAAAAAATTCATGGGCAAACAGCGGATTACCGCCGGTTTTTTCATGGATCAGTTTTGCCAGATCAACGGTCGATGCCGGGCGGGTCTGAAAAACGATCGCCAGCCAGCGCGCCACGGCTTTGACGGAGAGGGGTTGCGGCTCGCACGCTGTCGTTCGCCGGGCGGCGCTGCGCAGGCGTACCAGCGTGGCGGCAAACTCCTCATCCCCGAGCGACGGCAGATCGCGGTGCGATACCACCATCAGCAGCGGCAAGGCGTGGCTGTGCTGTAACAGGTACTCCAGCAGTTGCAGGCTGGCGTCATCGATCCAGTGCAGATTGTCGATCAGTATGACCAGCGGGCAACCGGGCGTGGCAAATACACTCACCAGGCGCAACACCATATGATTAAAGCGGGCGCGGGCATCCAGCGCGACGCTGTCAATGAAAGGCGCGGGTTTACTCCCCAGCAGCAGACCCAGTTCNGGCGCGAGGCTGACCGCCAGCCCTTCATACCCGGCCAGCGCGACGGAGAGCCGNGATTTCCAGCGCGTCACCTCTTCGGCGGGTAGCCCCAGCAAATGCAACGCCAGCGAGCGAAATGCCGCNGTCAGCGCGCCAAGCGGCAGCACCGAGCTGTACTGCTCCACTTTGCCAAGCGCAATTAGCGTCGGGCGTTGCAGAAACAGTTTCAGCGCCGAGGCCATCAGCGAAGATTTCCCCATCCCGGACGGTCCGCTGAGGGTGACCAGCATCTGTTTACCACTGTGGTTAACCTCTTCCAGCGCCGCAACCAGTTCGCCCGCCTGCGGATGTGCGCGGTACAACGTATTGGCAAAGTGCAGCGACGGAGAGCGATCCTGTAAACCGGGCGTAAACGCCGGAATGCCCTGCTCCGGCGTCAGCGTGGCCTGGCATCGGCGCAGATCGGCGATCAGGCCATCAATGGTCTGATAACGTTTCTCCGGCGATTTGGCCAGCAGCTTCAGCAGGATGGTCGACAGCATCGGCGGTAACCCTTCCCGCAGGCTGTGCGGCGCGGCAGGTTCAGAGGCAATATGATGCAGCGTCCACTCTGCCTGCCCGCCTTCGGGCAGATCGAACGGCAGCACGCCGGTCAGTAATTCATACAGAACGATGCCCAGACTGTAGAGATCGCTACGGCTGTCAACGGCATGATGGGTGCGGGCGGTGTGTTCCGGTGACATATACGCCAGCGTGCCGCCGGAAAGCGGCAGCCAGTTTTGCGCCCGCGCTTCACTGCTGCTGGCGGCAAGGCCAAATCCGCCGAGACGGCAGTGCTCCCCGCTAAGAAAAATGTTTCCCGGCTTGATATCGCCGTGAATGAGATTGCGGTGATGCATCTGGCGCAGCGGCGCGCAGATACGTAAGGCCAGCTCCAGCCAGCTGGCGATGCAGGCCATCGGATGAGCGGTCATCCGGGTGAGCGTCTCAAAAGCAAATGTCGGATAGACCAGCGCAAAACGGCCATGATATTGCGCGCTGGCGACAGGCGTGACCGCCCAGTTACTCTCCAGTTGCGCGCGCAGCGCCAGCTCATTTTTCAGCAACTGGCTGGCGCGCGGTTCGGCATCGTCGCTGACGGCGGTGGCGAGGATAAAAGCGTCGCTGTCCCACGGGTAATGGGCATTCATCCAGGCAATGCATCCTTCCTGCGCCAGTGGCGTATAGATGGCGTCATCCTGCACAGTAAAAGGCTGCCCTGCGTTGTGTTCACTGGTTTCCGGCCGCAACCGAAGACGCGAAGCGTCGCTCATGGATTATCCTCGATGTTGGTCAACACGCGCTGAACATATTCAAGGAGGATATCGATATCGATGGGTTTGCGCAAAAAAGCAACGGCACCGGGTTTGCCCGCGTACCGTTGCCAGGTTTCGTCGTCGTGGCCGGAGATAAAGATCACCGGCGGCGGTGCCGGGCTAAGCTGCAACCTCTCAAACAGCATTGCGCCGCTCATGCCCTTCAGTTTGAGATCCGCAATCACCAGCGCAATCGCAGGCTGCGCCGGGCCATCGTTGAGAAACGCTTCCGCCGAGGGAAATGCTATCGTGGCGTAGCCCTCCGATTGCAGCAAATTACTCAATCCGCTACGGACGGAAGGTTCATCATCAACAATGGCAATACGCCGGGGTTGCGTCATGCGATTTCCTCTGGCCTCAGTCATCCTGGCGCTGCGGCGAGTCTGGGGGTTCAGGCCGCGGCGCACCGCTAATTTTCGGGACACACTCGTGGCGGAACCACGTCATGGTCAGCGGCTGTCGGGCCAGCAGACGGCGGGTTACCGGTACGAGTTGCTCCCCCACCAGCATGCCGAACAATCCGAGTAGCGCAACCACCGGCGGCGCGGGTGAGTGAACGCCCAGTAAAGCATAAATAACGCCAGCCAGAAGACCGACCAGGAGAGAAACGATCCAGGTTTTCATGGGCTTACCCCGCCGTTGTGTGGGTCATTAGCGTGGCGATCAGCCATTCGCCCACCAGCATGCCGAGCAGCCCGACCAGCGCAATCGCCGGCGGCGCGGGAGAACGTACCTTCAGCAGCGCGTACATCACGCCAATCAGCACGCCTGCGGCAAAGGAAATCAGTCCGATACTCATGGCAAACTCCTGCCGAAAAGGGAAATGCTGACCGGCGAATACCGGCCAGCTTGCTGCTTAGCGTGCCGGAACCGGCGCCAGCGTACGGTGACCCGCTTTGGCGCGGGATGGCGCTTTATGCACCATGGTGTAGGCGTAATCCACGCCCATGCCGTAGGCGCCGGAGTGCTCTTTAACAATCGCCATCACCGCGTCATAGGTTTCGCGGTGCGCCCAGTCGCGCTGCCACTCCAGCATCACCTGCTGCCAGGTTACCGGGATCACGCCCGCCTGGATCATGCGCTGCATTGCGTAGTCGTGCGCTTCTTTTGAGGTGCCGCCGGAGGCGTCCGCCACCATATAGATTTCGTAATCGCCTTCCAGCATCGCGCACAGGGAGAAGGTGTTGTTGCACACTTCGGTCCACAGGCCGGAGACCACCACTTTACGTTTGCCGTTGGCAGCCAGCGCGTCACGCACTTTTTGATCGTCCCAGGAGTTCATGGAGGTACGTTCCAGAATGTCCTTCTCCGGGAATACATCCAGCAGTTCCGGGTAGGTATTGCCGGAGAAACTTTCGGTTTCAACGGTGGTGATGATGGTCGGGATATTGAACACTTTGGCGGCTTTCGCCAGCGCAACGGTGTTGTTTTTCAGAACCTGGCGGTCAATGGACTGTACGCCAAAGGCCATTTGAGGCTGGTGATCGATAAAGATTAACTGACAGTTAGCCGGGGTCAGGACTTCAAGCTTTGAGGTTGTCATATTTACACCCATTAGGTTAAAGGAGCTGGAGCTACGTTCAGACAGCAAACGACAGGGCTTCGCTATCGGTGGCTGCATGGTAGGCTGCGCTCCCCCGGCCCGACTATTATCTGATGGTATAACTATCCTTTCGTATACCTATACTTTGGTACAACTGGTCTTTTTTCCGCCGCGCTTTACATAATTCATTCCAGATGCTTATCGGCTCAACAGGGCCGCCAGACTGGAGGAAGTATGGATTTGCTCGCACATGCAGAACTGATATTGCTCAATGGCCGGTTTCACACCGTTGATCGGGAAAACCCGCTCGCCGATGCGGTCGCCATCCGTGACGGAAAATTCGTTAAAGTGGGCAGTGAAGCCGAGGTGATGGCGTACCGCGGCGAACGCACTCAGGTTGTCGATTTACACGGCCATACGGTGATACCCGGATTAAACGACTCGCACCTGCACCTGATTCGCGGCGGGCTTAACTACAATCTCGAACTGCGCTGGGAAGGCGTTCCGTCGCTGGCCGATGCGTTGCGCATGCTGAAAGAACAGGCATTGCGCACGCCGTCACCGCAGTGGGTGCGCGTGGTCGGCGGCTGGACAGAGTTCCAGTTTGCGGAGCGCCGTATGCCGACGCTGGATGAAATCAACGACGCCGCGCCCGATACCCCGGTCTTTATTCTGCATCTCTACGATCGCGCCCTGCTCAACCGCGCGGCGCTGAAAGTGGTGGGTTATACCCGCGACACGCCGAACCCGCCGGGTGGCGAGATCCAGCGCGACAGCAACGGTAATCCGACCGGCATGCTGATTGCCCGCCCGAATGCGATGATCCTCTACGCCACGCTGGCCAAAGGGCCGAAATTGCCGCTGGAGCAGCAAGTTAACTCCACCCGCCAGTTTATGCGCGAGCTGAACCGTCTGGGGCTGACCAGCGCCATTGATGCGGGCGGCGGTTTCCAGAACTACCCGGAAGATTACGCGGTGATCGCCGAACTGCATGAGAAAAAGCAGATGACGATCCGCATCGCCTACAACCTGTTTACGCAGCGGCCCGGCCATGAACTGGAAGATTTTGAGAAATGGACCGACATGCTGACGCCAGGCCAGGGCAGCGATTTCTTCCGCCATAACGGCGCGGGCGAAATGCTGGTCTTCTCGGCGGCGGATTTTGAAGACTTCCTCGAACCGCGCCCGGATCTGGCGCCGGGAATGGAAGAGGAGCTGGAACGTGTGGTGCGTCATCTGGTTGAGCACCGCTGGCCGTTCCGTCTGCACGCGACTTATAACGAATCCATCAGCCGCATGCTCGACGTGTTCGAAAAAGTGAACCGCGAGATCCCGTTCAACGGCCTGCACTGGTTCTTTGATCACGCCGAAACCATTACCGAAGCCAATATCGAACGTGTAAAAGCGCTCGGCGGCGGTATTGCCGTTCAGCACCGCATGGCGTTCCAGGGCGAATATTTCGCTGAGCGCTACGGCCAGCAGGCCACCAAACAGACGCCGCCGGTGGCGAAAATGCTGGAAAACGGCCTGCCGGTGGGGCTGGGCACCGACGCCACCCGCGTGGCGAGCTACAACCCGTGGACGGCGCTCTACTGGCTGGTTTCCGGCCGTACTGTCGGTGGCATGCAGATGTACGATCACAGCGCCCGTCTCGATCGCGATACCGCCCTGCTGCTGTGGACGCAGGGTAGCGCCTGGTTCTCCAGCGAACAGGGGAAAAAAGGCCAGATCAAAGCCGGTCAACTGGCGGATCTCGCCATTCTGAGCAAGGACTACTTCCGCGTGCCGGAAGAGGAGATCAAAGGGATTGAGTCGGTACTGACGGTGGTGGGCGGCGATATCGTCTACGCCGCAGGTCAGTTTGGCCCGCTGGCGCCGCCGGCTATTCCGGTGGTGCCGGAGTGGTCGCCGGTGGTCAAGGTTCCGGGTCATTATCGTAGCGCACCGCCGCAGGCGGCCCGTGTCGGTCAGGCGGCGGGTGTTCATCACTGTTCCGGCCCGTGCGGAGTTCACGTTCATCAGCACGATATCGCCCGTGGCAATGCCATGCCGGTATCCGATGAGAACGCGTTCTGGGGCGCGCTCGGCTGTAGCTGCTTTGCGTTCTGACATCATGAAAACGTCAACTGACTTTGCGCCCCGTATTGATGCGGGGCTGTTCTTCCTGCGCCTGACGGGCAGCCTGTTACTGCTGTATGTGCACGGGCTGCCGAAGGTGTTCCATTTCAGCGAAGAACTGACGCGTATCGAAGATCCGTTTGGTCTTGGGCCTTATATGAGCCTGCTGCCCGCGATTTTCGCCGAGGTGATCTGCCCGCTGTTTATTATGGCGGGCGTGGCGACGCGACTGGCCTGCGTGCCAATCATCGTGGTGCTGCTGGTGGCGATGCTGGCGGTGCATCCTGACTGGTCCATTGCCGAAGGGCAATTCGGCTGGCTGCTGCTGATCATCTTTACTACGCTTTTGCTGACCGGCCCTGGAAGCTGGCGAATACGACGGACGGCAAAAGGAGCGATTGCATGACCCAGCAAAACGAACTGAAAGCAGCGGTGACAGTGTCACCTGCTCAACCTTCCGCCTCAGCGTGGCAACCGTTGCATCAGCGCGTTTTCCGCATGCTATGGATTGCGACCGTGGTCTCCAATATCGGCTCATGGATGAGCGATATCGGCGTGAACTGGACAATGCTCTCGCTGAGCGCCGATCCGCTGGCGGTGGCGCTGGTGCAGGCCGCCAGCAGCCTGCCGATGTTCCTGTTTGTCCTGCCCGCAGGCGTGCTGGCCGATATTATCGAGCGACGCAAGATCCTGCTCTTCTCTCAGGTATGGTCGTTCTGCGCGGCTGCCGGGCTTGCCCTGCTCTCTTTTACCGGCAACGTCACGCCGGAAGTGCTGCTGGCAGCGACCTTTTTACTCAGTACCGGCGCGGCGCTCAGTTCGCCCGCCTTTCAGGCGATTGTGCCGGATCTGGTCGACAAGCAGGAGCTGAGCCCGGCGATTGCCCTCAACTCGCTGGGCATCAATATCAGCCGCGCAATCGGTCCGGCGCTCGGCGGGTTGATCCTGTCATTTGCCGGCCCGTGGATGGTGTTCTTGCTTAATGCTCTGTCGGTGGTCGGCGTGGCGGTAGTGTTGCACCGCTGGAAACCGCAGGCCACGGTGCAGCGCCTGCCGCCGGAGCACTTTTTCACGGCCATTCGTGGCGGCCTGCGCTACGTTCACGCCGCGCCGGTGCTGCAAAATGTGCTGGCGCGCACCGTGGCGTTCTTTCTGTTTGGCAGCGCTGGCTGGGCGATGCTGCCGCTGGTGGCGCGTCGTGAACTGGGCCTTGGCCCGGGCGGTTACGGCATTATGCTGGCCTGTATTGGCGTCGGGGCAATTTGCGGCGCGGTAGTACTACCGAAATTGCGCAAACGGCTGAATGCCGATCAGATGATGGTGGCGGCGAGCCTGCTGTTTGCTATCACCATGCTGGCGCTGGCGTTTATCCGCCATGTCTGGCTGCTTAATGCCTTTGAATTTTTCACCGGCTTTTCCTGGATTGCCGTGCTCTCGACGCTGAATGTCGGCGCGCAGCGCAGCGCCGCCCGCTGGGTGAAAGCGCGTGCGCTGGCGGTCTACCTGACGGTGTTCTTTGGTTCGATGACCGTCGGCAGCGCGATCTGGGGGAAACTGGCGTCGGAATTCGGCGTGGCGTGGTCGCTGTGTGCGGCAACCGTTGGCATGGTGCTGGGCGCGACGACGGTCTTACGCTGGCGGCTGGAAAAAGATGCCGCGCTGAATCTCGATATTCTCGATCCGGCAGGCGGCACGGCGAATATCACCATCCCCCACGAGCGTGGGCCGGTGATGGTGAGCTGTGAGTACCGCATTGATCCGCAGGACGCCCATGAATTCACCCTTGCGATGCAGGATATGCGCCGCGTCAGACGTCGTACCGGCGCGATGGGCTGGGCGGTGTATGAAGATGCGGTACAGCCAGGTGTGTTTGTCGAAACCTGGGTGATGGGATCGTGGATAGAGCATTTACGTCAGCACGAGCGGCACACGGTGAACGATCAACGTATCCGTGAGCGCGTGCTGGCTTTTCATCAGAGCGATGAACCGCCGGTTGTCCGGCATCTGGTTGCGCCCGCCGGGCGATAATCGGTGTTAACCCACTACTTAACAATGAGGTAAGCAGATGAGCACAATCAAAACGCAGGATGGTACTCAGATTTATTACAAAGACTGGGGTGCGGGTAAGCCGGTTCTCTTCAGCCACGGCTGGCCGCTGGATGGTGACATGTGGGATAGCCAGCTTAATTTCCTCGCTGAGCGTGGTTATCGTGTTATTGCCTTTGACCGTCGCGGTTTTGGTCGTTCCGATCAGCCGTGGAACGGTTACGACTACGACACCTTTGCCTCCGACATTAACGATCTGATTACGGCGCTGGATTTGCAGGGCGTGACGCTGGTGGGCTTCTCGATGGGCGGCGGCGATGTGACGCGTTACATCGGCCGCTACGGCACCTCTCGTGTGGCCGGGCTGGTGCTGCTTGGCGCGGTGACGCCGATTTTCGGTAAAACCGCCGATCACCCGGAGGGTGTCGATAAGAGCGTATTCGATGGCATTAAAGATGGCCTGCTCAAAGATCGCGCGCAGTTTATCAGTGATTTTGCTACCCCGTTCTACGGCCTGAATGCCGGGCAGAAAGTTTCCGACGGTGTACTGACGCAAACGCTGAATATCGCCCTGCTGGCGTCGCTGAAAGGTACGCTGGACTGCGTTACCGCCTTCTCCGAAACCGACTTCCGCCCGGATGTAGCGAAAGTGGATGTCCCGACGCTGGTGATCCACGGCAGCAACGATCAGATCGTACCGTTCGAAGCCACCGGTAAACTGTCCGCGCAACTGATCAAAGGCGCGGAACTGAAAGTGTACGAAAACGGCCCGCACGGTTTTGCCGTTACTCATCAGGATCAACTGAATGAAGACCTGCTGGCGTTCCTGAGCAAACTGTAACGTCTGAGTGAAAGCAGAAACCGGGCCTCAGCGCCCGGTTTTTTTACGATTTTTTGTGGAACAACTGGCTGGCTGTATCGCTTAGAACCTGCACCGCGCCCCGATCGCCCTTCATCATCGAGGCCATAAAGGCTTTGGCCTGTTTCAGGGTGATATGCGGCGGTAACGGCGCGACTTCCGGATCGGTTTTCACCTCCAGCAATACCGGGCGATCTGCCTGCAATGCCTGTAGCCAGGCCGCCCTTAGCGCCTCCGGCGTATCGACAAAAATACCCTGCAAGCCCAGTGAGCGGGCAAACTCGGCATAGCGAACATCCGGCACCTGTTGCGTGGCTTCAAAGCGCGGATTGCCTTCCATCACCCGCTGCTCCCACGTTACCTGGTTGAGATCCTGGTTGTTGAAGACGCAGATAATCAACCGTGGATCCTGCCACTGCTGCCAGTATTTCTGCACGGTAATGAGCTCGGCCATGTTGTTCATCTGCATTGCGCCATCGCCGACCAGCGCCACGACGGGTTTTTCCGGCGCGGCAAATTTCGCCGCAATGGCGTACGGCACCGCCGCGCCCATACAGGCCAGCCCGCCAGAGAGCGAAGCGCGCTGCCCCTGCTTCACACGGTAATCGCGGGCGAACCAGTTGGCGCAGGAGCCGGAATCGGAGGTCACAATGGCGTTTTCCGGCAGCAGTGGCGACATTTCCCACACCACGCGCTGTGGGTTTACCGGCCTGGCTGGCGCCATCGCGCGCTGCTCCATCACCTGCCACCATGTCTGAACCTGACGGGCGATCTCCTCCTGCCAGCTACGGTCTTCTTTGTGCGTCAGCAACGGCAACAGCGCCTGCAACGTTTCTGCGGCATCGCCGTGTAGCGCCACCTCGCAGGGGTAACGCAGGCCGAGCATCGCCGGATCGATATCAATTTGCACCGCGCGCGCCTGGCCTTCCGGCGGCAGAAACTCCGTCCACGGGAAACCGCTGCCGATCATCAGTAGCGTGTCGCACTGCTGCATCAGTTTCCAGGAAGGCTCCGTTCCCAATAGCCCAATCGAGCCGGTGACAAACGGCGCATCATCCGGCAGAACGTCTTTACCAAGCAGCGCTTTGGCGACGCCTGCGCCAAGCACATTGGCGGCCTGTACCACTTCCACGGCGGCATTGCGTGCGCCCGCGCCGATCAGAATGGCCACTTTTTTCCCGGCATTCAGCACCTCTGCCGCGCGTTGCAGATCGCGATCCTGCGGGATAACGCGCGGGCGCTGATAACCGGCAGCCGAGTGGGTAAACCCGTGCGTATGCGCCGGTGGCTGCCACTCCTCATCCTGAATGTCTTTCGGCAGGATCACCACGCCAACGCCGTTCTGCGCAATGGCAATACGGACACCGCGGTCCACCAGATGGCGAACCTGCGCCGGTGAGGCCGCTTCCTGCACGAAATTCGCCACATCAGCAAAGACGCGGTCGAGGTTCATCTCCTGCTGATAACTGGCACCGCGCGCGGTGCTTTCTGCCTGGCCGCTGATCGCCAGTACCGGGGCGTGATCCATTTTGGCGTCATACAGCCCGGTTAACAGATGCGTGGCGCCTGGCCCGCCCGTCGATAAGCAGACGCCCAGCTCACCGGTGAATTTGGCATGGCCGACCGCCATAAACGCGGCCATCTCTTCATGGCGTACCTGGATAAATTCGATGCCGTCCCCGGCTTTGTTGGCGCGCTGGATTGCCCCGAGCACACCATTTATGCCATCGCCAGGGTAACCGTAAATGCGCGTTACGCCCCACTCTTTCAGGCGTTTGACAAAGAAATCGCTTGTTTTCATGCTCACTGAAATGTTCTCCTTGCGCGTGGATAACAGTCTTTAAAGGTAGACGATGCCAGGCGCGGCTCTGGCGGTTATCCGCTGAACAAACGCGGGAATAAGGAAGAAACGGATGAATCTTATCGTTAAGCACGAAGTGACTGAGCAGGACCAGAGCGAGCTGTTTGCCGGGCTACGGCGTTACAACCAGCAGTTTGTTAATCTCAGCGAGTGGTCGCATCTGGCAGTCTATTTCCGCGACGACAGCGGTGTCATGCAGGGGGGCGTGATTGCCCGCCAGGAAGGGGAATGGCTCAATATTCATTATCTCTGGGTGCATGAATCGCAGCGCGGCAACGGGCTGGGGCGCGATCTGTTGCTGCGGGCCATGCAGGAAGCGCTGGCGCTCGGCTGTCGCCACGCGCTGGTCGATACCTTCAGCTTTCAGGCGTTGCCCTTCTACCAAAAACTGGGGTTTGAGGAGCAGATGACGCTGGCGGATTTCCCGCATAAAGGGATGCAGCGTCATTACCTGACCAAAGATTTACTGGCCTGATGTCAACCCGCCAGATCTTGCAAATTCTCAGGTGCGGTTCCGCTGGAGTATGCCGAAAGCTGGCCAAACAGCGGATCCCACTGCGCGATCTCCAGCGACGCAATTAGCCCCTCGCGGGAAAAGGGATCGGCTTCCACCATCGCTTTCACTTCGCTGATGTCGCGGGCGCGAAACAGGATAAAACCGCTGCGCAACGCCGCGCCTTTTATCGGCCCGGAGGCGATGATTTTCCCCGCGTTGATAAGCCCTTTCAGGTACAGCACATGCTCACGGACATGCGTATCCCACCCGCTGCCGTCCGGGTGTGACATAGTGACGGTATAAACATTCATTCAATGATGCTCCTCTCTGCTCAGTGAAAATCGAGTGTAGTCATCCCTCATGGTATTTAAAATGGGCTGGTAATGGCTTCAGAAACAACCAGGAGTAGTGAATGCTGGATAAAATCACCGGAATGCGCGTTTTTGTTAGCGTGGTGAAAAAAGGATCCTTTGCCGCGGCGGCACAGGCGTTAACCCTCTCTCCGCAAATGGTGGCGCGCCACATTGCGGCGCTGGAGCAACACCTGGCGACGCGGCTGTTAAACCGCACGACGCGTAAACAGAGCATAACCCCTACCGGGCAGGACTATTTCTACCGCTGCGTAGCCATACTGGATGCGCTGGACGAGGCCGAGCGGGCCGCGCGCGGGACGGCGCTGCTCCCCTCCGGCACGCTCAGGCTGAACGCTCCCGTCACTTTTGGCCGCTACGCGCTGGCCTCGTTTCTGACGGCGTTTCTGCAACGTTACACGCAACTCCGCGTGGAGCTGACGCTGACGGATGCGCTGATCGATCCGTTGGAACATGGCATTGATGCCGTGATCCGCATTGGAGAACTGGCGCCTTCCCTGCGGCTGGTGGCCAAACCGCTTTCACCCTACCGCCTGATTGCCTGCGCCTCGCCGCGCTATCTGGAAAAACAGGGCACGCCGCAACATCCCGACGAACTACAACAACACAACTGCCTGGGTTTTACGCCCTGGCTGCACGACAACGCCTTCCACTGGCCTTTTACTCATGGTGATGATCGGGGGGGCGTTCAGGTCAGCGGTTCGTTAACGATCAATGACTGGGGCGCGATGCTGGAGGCCGCGCTGTGCGGCGGCGGCGTGCTGCTCGGCTATGAGCTGGCATTATCTGAACCGCTGCGCCGCGGTGAACTTGTCCGTTTACTGCCGGAGTATGCGTTTCCGCAAAAAGCCATGCATCTGCTGTATGACCCGCGCCGCGCAGGCGAAACCCGTTTACGGGTGCTAATTGATGAGCTGTGCGCCCGCTTTCCCTGAGCCGCTCGGGAAAACGCCCTCCGGAGTGAGGAAAACCAGCGGCGCGCAATTATTCGCAGTAGTAGCAGTGATTACGGGGCTGCGGTGGTATATGAACCGGTCACATGGGTAACACTTTCTGATTTAATCGGCCCTGATTATACGATGGTTTCGTCTGGCATCCGTTTATGCCTTTTGTAGCATCGCTTCGTTGGCCGCTACCGCACGGTTACGCCCCTGCACCTTCGCCTGATAGAGCGCCTTATCCGCGCCCTCTTTCAGCCGCTGCGCTTCGTCGGCGTTCAGTTCGGCGGTGATGCTGTAACACCCGGCGCTGATGGTCAGCGTGCCGTGCGTGCCGCCGGTTTGCTCATGCGGTATTTGGGCACCGCGTACGATGTTAACCGCCTGGCGTGCGACGAAAAGCGCCGCTTCCGGGCCGGTATCCGGCAGAATAATGGCGAATTCTTCACCGCCGTAGCGGGCAATCAGATCGTGCGAGTTTAGCTGCAGTTTATGCAGAATTTCACCCACCGCCCGCAGGCAGTTATCGCCAGCAACATGGCCGTAATAGTCGTTATAGTGCTTGAAATAATCGATATCGATCATGATAAGCGAGACCGGTTTTTGCTTCAGCGCAGAGGCTTTCAGGCTTTTTGCTAAAAAGAGATCAAACTGCCGACGGTTAGCCAGGCCGGTCAGCCCGTCTGCCAGCGCCATCAGTTGCAGCGTGTGGTTGATGCTGGTCAGTTCATCACGCAGTTCGGCAAGTTCGTTCTGGTTGCGAACGTTCATGCGTACCTGGCGGAAAATAATCGCTCCCATCAGCAGCGTACCCAGCAGCAGCATAATATTCAGCACCAGATCCGGCAGGCTCTCTTTCACCCAGTTCGCCCACAGCGCCGGTTTGTCATAGCCTGCGGCCACCACCAGTGGATAGCGCTCCAGCCGCGCAAATCCGTAAATGCGCTCAACATGGTCCAGCGCGGAAACCCAGGTGCCGTTGCCGCGATCTTTTTTCTCCAGTTCCTGCGTAAACAGCGGGCTGGCAGAGAGGTTACGGTTAATCACATCATCCGCAAACGGGCGCACATACAGGGTGTTGCCGTCGGTATTTAACAGCGCCAGCAGATCGCGGTTTTGCAGCTCAAAATAGCTATAAAAATGACGGAAATAGTCGAGTTTCACCGTTGCCAACAGTACGCCGGTAAAGCCGCCAGCGCTGTCACTGATGCGTAAAGAAACCGGGATCACCAGATCGCCGGTCGAACGGCTGCGGATCACATGCCCGATATGAATACTGCCGTGGCCGTTACGCCGATGATAAATAAAGTATTCGCGGTCACTGTTGTTGGACTGTGCCGGAATTTTGCCAAACGACGTGGCGATCATATTGCCCTGCGGATCGTAGACCATGAGTCC